>Ga0209521_10004998_pt1 | contig 10526 bp, 5 predicted proteins | sample Rifsed19ft4_FD_184016 | JGI IMG/M metagenome (GOLD analysis project Ga0209521, IMG submission 184016) | Soil microbial communities from Rifle, Colorado, USA - sediment 19ft 4 (version 2) | ecosystem: Environmental > Terrestrial > Deep subsurface > Rock core/Sediment | place: Rifle, Colorado... | reverse complement strand
CGCCCTCGCCTACTTCATCAGGTTCCATAGCGATTTGCTGAGCGTGACCAAGGGAGTGAATCCCTTCACCCAGTACCTGCTGCTTCTGCCTCTGATCCTGGTGTTCTGGCCCGCGCTCTTTTATCTCCACGGGCTCTACAGCCTGAAGCGGCTCCGCTCCCGCACCGACGAGCTCTTCTCCATCGTCTGGGCGGTGGCGATGGGAACGGCGGCGATGCTGTTCGTCGCCCTTTACGCGCGGGTTTACTACCTGTACGGGCCTCCCGAAGTCTCGGGCAGGTACGAGTACTCCCAGATCGTGCTCGGCCTCTTCGTCGGCTTCGACATCGTGGGCCTCTCTCTGGTGAGAACCGTCATCCGCCGCGAGCGGGAAGCTCGCTGGCGCCGAGGACTCGGCCTCAGGAACATCCTGATCGCCGGCGCCGGTCAGCTCGGGCGCACCGTCGCCGACAAGTTCATCGATCACCAGGAGCTCGGGTTTCGCGTGGTGGGATTCCTCGACGATCGTCTCCGCGGCGAGTTCGCGGGCCACCGCGGCATTCCCATCGTGGGAAGCCTCGACGAGATCGTGGACGTCGTCGAGCGAATAACCGTGGACTCGCTCTACATTGCGCTCCCGCTCGAGGCGCACAAGAGGATCCGGGAGCTCGTGGCCTTCGCCCATCGGGAGGCGCTCGACGCCAAGGTGGCCTGGGATTACCTCACCGACGTTTCCATTCGCGCCGGGGTCGAGGACCTCGACGGAATGCCCATCATAAGCCTGTCGGAGCCCCCGATCCGCGGCTGGCACTGGCTCGCGAAGCGGATCATGGACGTCGCGGTCTCGGCCCTACTTCTCTTGTTTTTGACGATCCCCTTCTCCATCATCTCGCTTCTCATCAAGCTCACCTCGAAAGGTCCGGTGCTCTACAAGCAGCAGCGCATGGGGCTCGACGGAAAGCCGTTCGTCATCTTCAAGTTCCGATCGATGTACGAGGATGCGGAGCGGGATACCGGGCCGGTTTGGGCGGTCTCGGATGATCCGCGGCGGACGCCTGTGGGACGGTTTATGCGAAGGTTCAGCATCGACGAGCTGCCGCAGCTCTTGAACGTGCTCAAGGGCGACATGTCCCTGGTAGGGCCGCGCCCGGAGCGGCCGAGCTTCGTCAAGGAGTTCAAGGGGCGCATCCCCCGGTACATGTTGCGCCACAGGGTGAAGTGCGGCATGACCGGATGGGCGCAGGTGAACGGCTGGCGCGGCAACACGTCCATCGAGAAGCGCATCGAGCACGACCTCTATTACATCCAGAACTGGTCGCTCGGCCTCGACGTCAAGATCCTGTGGCGCACGTGGCGCGCGGTCCTCCACAAGCACGCGTACTGAGCCTTCCATGACCAGAGCGCTCATCACCGGCGCCGCCGGATTCATCGGCTCCCATCTCGTCGACTACCTGCTGGCGCAGGGCCACGAGGTCATAGGGATGGACAATTTCGTCACCGGGGACCGCTCGAATCTGGAGCACGTCCGCGATCGAAGGTTCCAGTTCGTGGAGCACAACGTCACCGAGGAAATCCGGATCGACGGGCCTCTCGACTACATCCTGCACTTCGCGAGCCCCGCGAGTCCCATCGACTACCTCGAGCTCCCCATCCAGACGCTGAAGGTGGGATCGCTCGGGACGCACAAGACGCTCGGCCTCGCCAAGGCGAAGAACGCGACGTTCCTCCTCGCTTCGACCTCCGAGGTGTACGGCGACCCTCTGGTTCATCCCCAGAAGGAAGACTACTGGGGCAACGTCAACCCCATCGGCCCGCGCGGGGTCTACGACGAGGCCAAACGGTTCGCTGAAGCGATGACCGTCGCCTATCACCGCTACCACCGCGTCGACATCAAGATCGCGCGCATCTTCAACACCTACGGACCGCGGATGCGGATCAAGGATGGGCGCGCCATTCCCGCCTTCATCAGTCAGGCGCTCCAGAACCAACCGATCACCGTGTTCGGCGAGGGCCATCAGACGCGGAGCTTCTGCTACGTGAGCGATCTCGTCGATGGGCTCTATCGGCTTCTCACCTCGCAGCAGAACATGCCGGTCAACCTGGGGAACCCCGCGGAGATGACGATCGAGGAGCTCGCGGAGACAATCCGACGCAAAACGGGGTCGAAGAGTCCGATCGTGTTCGAGCCGCTCCCGGTCGACGATCCCAAGGTGCGGCAGCCCGACATCTCCCTCGCGCGAAAGCTCCTCGGCTGGAGTCCCCGCGTGTCCCTCGACGAGGGATTGACCACGACCATCGCCTACTTTCGAAAGAAGCTCGGCATCGCCGAAAGCTGAGCCCTTGTGCTGAGAGCGATCGAGCGAGCGGAGCAGAAGCCCTCAGCCCGAGCGGAGGCGTAGCGCGCGAGCGAGGAGCGAGAAGCGCTGGGGGGCCCAGCGCACTGAATTGAGGAGGCGAGCGAGCCATTAAGAATGAAATTATCGGCGGGGTGACTACGTTCCTCGCCATGGCCTACATCGTCGTGGTGAACCCCTCCATCCTCGCGACCGAGGGGACCGGCATGTCGTTCAGCGGTGTCCTCACGGCGACGGTCGCCCTGTGCTTCACCATGACGCTCCTCATGGGAGTCTACGCCAAGCTTCCGTTCGGGGTTGCCCCGGGGATGGGCATCAACGCCTACTTCACGTTCACCGTCATCCTCGGACAGAAGGTCGCCTGGCCGGTTGCCCTGGGGATCGTCTTCTGGGCGGGAGTGCTCTTCCTCGTCACGTCGGTCACGCCTATCCGAGTCTGGATCGCGCAGGCCATCCCGAACGGCATCCGCACCTCGATGGCCGCGGGCATCGGCGTCTTCCTGACGTTCATCGGCCTCCGGAACGCCGGCATGGTCGCGTTCGACCCGGTCACGTTCGTTCGACCCGGGGCGCTCGACCATCGCGCGCTCCTCGCGATTCTCGGTATGGCGGTGACCCTGTGGCTCATGAATCGCAAGAGCCCGTTCGCATTCCTCGCGGGGATCGGCGCCGTCACCGCAATCGCCTGGGTGACCGGTTTCGTGCCCGCTCCCGAGAGCTGGCTGCGTCCTCCGGACTTCGAAAGCGTCTTCTTCAAGCTCGACGTCGTAGGCGCGCTCAAACTCTCGCTCCTTCCGGCGATCATCGGGATCCTGTTCACCGATCTCTTCGATTCCATCTCGACGTTCATGGGGGTCTCGATGTCCGCCGGGATGCTGGAGGAAAACGGCGACCCCCGGCGCTTGAAGCAAGGCCTCATCGTCGACTCTCTGGCGACGCTCGGCGCGGGCCTCTTCGGGACTTCCTCGGGGACGGCGTACATCGAAAGCGCCGCGGGGATCAACGCGGGAGCGCGGAGCGGTCTCGCCTCGGTCGTGACCGCGCTTTGTTTTCTCCCCTGCTTCTTCGTGGCGCCTCTCGCGGGCGCGGTCCCCGCCTACGCCACCGCTCCGGTCCTGATTCTCGTCGGCGCAATGATGTTCCGAAGCGTCGCCGCCATCGACTTCACTCGCTTCGAGGACGTGCTTCCCGGGTTCCTGACGATTACGCTCATTCCGCTGACGTTTTCGATCACCCAGGGGATCCTCTGGGGCTTCGTCGCCCACGTGGGCCTCTATCTGCTCGCGGGTCGACGGCGGGAGGTGAAGCCGACGATGTACGGACTCGCGATCATGGCCGTCGGGCTCCTGGTCCTGGAGCACGGCCGCTGGCAGTAGGAGGTGCGCGAGCGGAATGGCCCGGGAGAGTGTGAAATAATCCCGGAATGTCCAAACGTGGCTTCCTGTCGTCGCCGCGCGCGATCGGGCTTCTGCTCGCGCTCCTTCTTTTGCTCGGTCTGCCGCTACTGGTGCGGTTCTACACCGACTGGCGGTGGTTCGGTGAGGTCGGCTATCAATCGGTATTCCTTCGCACCCTCACCGCGAAGGCGACGGTTTCCACCCTCGTATTTCTGGCCTCGTTCCTCGTTCTCGTCGTAAACCTGCGACTGGCCTTCGCGACTCTGAGGCGGCGCGACTTCGAAATCTTGACGCCCGACGGGCCTCGCTCGTTTACTGTCGACCCGGGACGACTCCGTCCTTTGACGTTCGTCGTCGCCGCCATCGCGGCATTTCTGATGGCGTCCTTCGGGTCCGCCCACTGGGCGGATTGGCTGTTCTTCTGGAACTGGACGCCGTTCGGAGAGACGGACCCCATCCTCGGTTGGGACATCGGCGTCTTCGTCTTTCGCCTCCCGTTTCTCCAGTTCGTCTACCAGGTCGCCCTCGGCCTCGTCGTGCTCTCGATCGCCCTCGTCGTGGGGACGCACGTCTTCGCGGGCAACGTCGGAGTGGACGCGAAGCAGGGCTTCTTCGCTCACCGCTCGGCGGTACGGCATCTCTCGGCGCTGGCCGCTGCCCTCCTTCTCGTGCTGGCCTTCGGCGCGTGGCTCGACGTACCCGCTCTCCTCACCGGCTCCTCGGGGATCCTCCAGGGCGCGTCGTACGTCGACGCGCACGCCCGGATTCCCGCGCTCCGCGCGCTCATGGCGTCGGCGGTCGTGGGCGCGCTCCTCGCCGCCGCCCAGCCGTTCCTGCGGGGCTATCGGCCCCTCGCTTCGGCATTCGGTCTCTATCTCGCGGTGTGGATTGGTGGGGCCCTCTATGCCGCCATCGTGCAGCGCTTCGTGGTCGCGCCCAACGAGCAGGTGCGGGAGACCCCGTTCATCGCCCACAACATCTCGGCCACCCGCGCCGCGTTCGCGCTCGACCAGGTGGAGGAGCGCCAGCTCACCGGCGACGCGATCCTCACACGCGCGGCCATCGACGCTAATCGCGCGACCCTCGGCAACGTGCCCCTCTGGAATCACCAGCCCCTTCTGGACACTTTCGGTCAACTCCAGGAGATCCGCACCTACTACGACTTCGTCTCCGTGGATAACGACCGGTACCGCATCGACGGCGAGTACCGACAGATCATGCTCTCGGCCCGGGAGCTGAACTCCGAGAGCCTCCCGAGCCGCACCTGGATCAACGAGCGGCTCACGTTCACTCACGGCTACGGCCTCACCCTCGGACCCGTGAACCAGGTCACCCCCGAGGGGCTCCCGGTGCTCTTCATCAAGGACCTCCCGCCGACGTCGAGCGTCGATCTCGAGGTAACCCAGCCGGCGATCTACTTCGGCGAGCTCTCGAACGATCACGTCTTCGTCCGCACCGCCACCGAGGAGTTCGACTATCCGCGCGGCGACGACAACGTCTTCACCACCTACCAGGGGACGGGAGGTGTGCCCCTCGGCGGCCTCCTCCAGCGCCTGGTGTTCGCCATCCGCTTTGGCTCCACCGACACCCTGCTCTCGCCCGCTCTCACCCCCGATAGCCGCGTCCTGATGCACCGGCGGATCGCGGACCGGGTGGCCCGCATCGCGCCGTTTCTCACGTTCGACAGAGACCCCTACCTCGCGATCGACGAAGGCCGGCTGATGTGGGTGCAGGACGCTTACACCACTACCGCGCGCTATCCCTACTCGACACCCATCGGGAACCTCAACTACATCCGCAACTCGGTGAAAGCCACCATCGACGCCTATCACGGCACCACCACGTTTCACGTGATCGACCCGCGCGATCCGATCGCGGCCACGCTCGGGAGGATCTTCCCCGGCCTCCTCGCGCCCCTCGAGGCCATGCCCGAAGGCCTGCGCACCCGCCTTCGCTACCCTCAAAGGATCTTCCAACTCCAGTCGACGATGTTCTCCGTCTTCCACATGACGAACCCCGCAGTCTTCTATAACAAGGAAGACCAGTGGGAGGTGCCCGCAATCGACCAGGGAGGACAAGGGGTGCGCATGGAGCCCTACTACACGATCATGAAGCTCCCGGGCGAGGCGGGCGCCGAGTACATCCAGATGCTCCCCTATACCCCGCGGCAGAAGGACAACCTCGCCGCCTGGATGGTCGCGAGAAGCGACGGGGAGCACTACGGGAAGCTCATGGTCTTCCAGTTCCCCAAGCAGACGGTGGTATACGGCCCGCGGCAGATCGCGGCGCGCATCAGCCAGGACCAGCTCATCTCGCCCCAGATCACGCTCTGGAACCAGCAGGGCTCCGAGGTGATCCAGGGGACGCTCCTGGTCATTCCCATCGAGGAGTCGCTTCTCTATATCCGGCCACTCTACCTCCGAGCCGCCGGCGGACGAATTCCCGAGCTGAAGCGCGTCATCATCGCCTACCAGAACCAGATCGTGATGGAGGAAACGCTCGATGAGGCGCTCGGGCGACTGTTCCCGCACGATGGCGAGCCGCGCCCCGCGGCCGCTCCTTCGCTCACGACGGGGCTCGCCGTCCCCGAGGGACCGGAAGTCGAGGCGGGCGGTCTGGCCGCTGAGGCGCGCGAGCACTACCGGAGGGCTATCGAGGCGCAGCGGAGCGGCGACTGGGCGCTCTACGGCGACGAGATCCGGAAGCTCGGCGAGGTCCTGGAGCGGATGAACTCGAGACGACCCTAGGCCGCTCGCCGTTCGCGAGCGCTTCGATATCCCGGATCTCCTTCGGGGCCGCGGTGGTCAGGACTCTCGACCCAGCTCGTGTCACCAGGACATCATCCTCGATCCGGATTCCCATCCCCCGATACTTCTTGGGAACTCTGCGATCCTTGGGACCGAAATAAAGGCCGGGCTCGATGGTGAGGACCATCCCCGGCCGGAGCCGGCGCGGCTTCCCATTGGCGTCGAGATAGCCTCCGGCGTCGTGCACGTCCATGCCGAGCCAGTGACTCGTTCCATGCATGAACCAGCGCCGATAGGTCTCCTTCTTAATGAGGGCTTCCCGCTTCCCTTTCAGAATTCCGAGACGAAGCAACCCGTCGACGATGGCGCGGACCGCCGCGCGATGGGCGGCGTTCCAGGCCTTTCCCGGCCCCACGGCGCGGGTGGCGGCTTTCTGGGCGCGCAGGACGACGCCGTAGATCGCAGCCTGCTCCTCGGTGAAAGATCCCGAGACGGGAAACGACCGGGTGATGTCCGCGGTGTAGTAGTCGGCCTCCGCTCCCGCGTCCACCAGAACCAGGTCTCCGCCGCGCATCCTTCGGGAGTTCGAGACGTAGTGAAGGATGCAGGCGTTTCTGCCGCTCGCGACGATGGAGTCGTACCCGTTTCTCTTGGAGCCTCGGCGTCGGAACTCCGCCTCGAGCTCCGCCTGCAGCTCGTACTCCATCATTCCCGGAGCGGCTTCCGTCATCGCCCGTCGATGACCGGCGGCGGCAATCGAGGCCGCTTTCTCGAGGGCCTGGATCTCATGTCGGTCCTTGATAAGTCTCTCCTCGGCGATTGCCGGCCTCGGATCCTCGATCGGAGGATGGGCCGCGGGGTTGCCGCGATACTTCTGGATCGCGACTCTCTCGAATACCGTAGAGAGGGATCGGTCCATGATCTCGTCGTCGCCGAGCCGGTGGAACAGCCGCACTCCCTCGCGAAGCAGCTCCTCGATCCGGGTGTAGAGATCGGAGACGGGGCGAGCTTCTTCTACTCCAAGCTTCCGTCGAGCGCCGGCGGGACCGAGCCGCGGGCCGTCCCAGATCTCGCGCTCCCGGTCGCGGGGCCGAACGAAGAGAATCGCGTGGTGCCGTCCTCGGCCAAGCCGGTAGGCGGCGAGGAACGCCTCGGGCTCCTCGAACCCCGTCAGGTAATAGAAGTCGCTATCGGGGCGGAACGAGTGAAACACATCCCCGTTGCGAATCTGTAGCTTCGCCGTGGGAAGAAGGAGGAGACCATCGCCGAGACGATCGAGCAGCCTCTGCCGCCTCTCGCGGAAGACTTCCTTGGGAATCGCCATTTCAGATGACGTTGTACTCGCCGGCGGAAGGACCCGAGAACCGCTCGATCGCGTAGGGCGCGAGGTCCACGCTCTTCGCCCTGCCGTCGGTCAGAATCTCCGCAATCACCAGTCCGACCGCCGGAGCGTGCTGCATTCCGTGGCCGGAGAACCCGTTGGCGCAGAAGAAATTCTCGATCCCCGGCACTGGGCCGAGGATGGCGTTGTGGTCGGGAGAAATCTCATAGAGCCCCGCGACCCCGGTCGCGACATCGGCCTCCTCGAGCCGCGGAATCCTGGCGATGGCGTGCTCGCTGACCGTCGCGAGAAAGTCCCAGTCGACCTGCTGGTGGAAGCTTGGAGGCTCTTTCGGGTCCGACTCCCCCACCAGCATTCCTCCGCTCTCCTTGTGCATGTAGACGCCGGTCCCCCAATCGATGAGGAGAGGAAAGCTGTCGGGAATCCATTCGAGGGGCTTGGTGATGAAGTACTGGCGGCGGACCGGGTCCACCGGGACGTGGATTTCGGCGAAGCCCGCGACGACCTTCGCCCAGGGTCCGGCGGCGTTCACCACGCTCCCGACTTCCCAACGCTCCGCTCCCGCGGTGAGGGAGACCACGCGACCGGAGGCGACTTCCATCGACGTTACTTCGGACGACTTCAAGAACGTCGCTCCGAGACGCCGCGCGCCTCGGGCGTAGCCCTGCACGATCGCGTGGGGGTTCGCGATTCCGTCCTCGTGGCAGAAGGTCGCGCCCACGAGGTCGTCGATGCGAAGCTCGGCCACGACGCCGCGGGCTTCTTCCGGTGAGATCACTTCGACCGGAACTCCGAGAGCCCTCTGTTTCTCCGCGTTCTTGCGAAAGGCTTCGAGGTGCTCTTCCGTCGTGAGCACGAAGAGGTATCCGTTCTGCTTGAAATCGACAGGCTGTTCGAGCTCTTCTTCGAAGCGCTTCAGGGCGGCGATGCTGATGCGGGACATCTCGACGTTCGCCGCGGTCGAGAACTGGAGGCGGACGCCGCCGGCGCACTTGCCGGTCGAGCCGGTCCCGAGCTCTTCCTCGCGCTCGAAGACGACGACTCCCGAGACCCCGCGTGCCGCGAGATGGTAGGCGATGGAGGCGCCGATGATGCCTCCGCCGACGATGGCGACTTCGGCTTTCTTCATCGATGGCAAGATATCACGCGGGCTTCTACAATACCGCGCCATGAAATGGTTCCATGGCGCCTTTTGCCTCGTCCTTGCGTTCGAAGCGTCGGCCCAAAGCGAGATCTACGATCCCTTCGACCTAACGAAGCCAAAGGACTTCGAGGCGTACCGGAGCTCGTCCAACAACCCGAACCTCGACTCCAACGACGACAGCAAGCGTCCGATTCCGGGCGAGACGACGGTTCTGGCGGACCTCGAAGGTCCGGGGGCCGTGAGCCACCTGTGGATCACCGTCGCGGCGAGCGAGTACGGATGGCCGCGGCTCCTCCGCTTTCGCGTCTACTACGACGGGAGCGAGATCCCGAGCGTCGACGTTCCCCTCGGTGATTTTTTCGGCGTGGGTCACGGATTCGAGGCGAAGGTCCAGTCCGTCATGGTGCGGGTGAGCTCCGAAGGCCGCTCGCGAAACGCCTTCTGGCCGATGCCCTTTCGGAAGTCCTGTCGCATCACCATCACCAACGAAGGGACCCGGCGCGTTCAGAACCTCTACTACCACGTCGACTGGCGAAAACTCCCCTCCCTCCCCGAAGACACGCCCTACTTCCACGCGCACTACCGACAGGCGCTTCCGAGTAAAGGCGGCGGCCGCTACACGCTCCTCGACGTCGAGGGAAAGGGCCATTACGTCGGAACCGTGTTCTCCGTCGTTCAGGCCGAGGCCGGCTGGTTCGGCGAAGGCGACGATTTCTTCTACGTCGACGGAGCCAAGACTCCCGCCATCGAGGGGACCGGCACCGAGGACTACTTCAACGATGCGTGGGGGCTCCACGTGAGCGAGGGTATCTACAGCGGGGTTCCCGTCGCCCAGGGCACGGGGCTCGGCTCGCGCATGACCGCCTATCGCTGGCACCTTCTCGATCCCATTCCCTTCACCCGTTCGCTGCGCCTCGAGATGGAGCATCGGGGCTGGACGTTCCAGCCCGACGGCTCGGTCAAGTCCGCATTCGGCGAGAGGACCGATCTCCTTTCGAGCGTCGCCTTCTGGTACCAGCAGGGGATCGCGCGAGGTCTTCCCGATCTTCCCTATGGGAGCGCGCGTCTTCCCCAGGGAAACGCCCATCAGATCGAGGTCGAGAAAGCTCTCTCCGACGTCAAGGCCGAAAAAGGCGAAGCCTCCCTGGTGAAAGAGCTCTTCTGGTCGAAGGACGTCCTCGCTTTCGAGGCCGAAGGCGAGGGCTCGCGGATCGAGATCCCGTTCGACGTTCCCGAGGACGGCGACTACGAGGTTTACACGCAGGTCGCTCAGGGACCGGAGTACGGCATCTACACCGTTCTCCTCGACGGGAAACCGCCGCAGGCGCCCGAGCTGGAGCACGAGCCCGGGGCCGACGTCCTGGTGAAGGATCGCTTCGACGGCTACGCTCCCGAGACCTACGTCGGCTTCGACTACCCGGTGGGATGGCCCCGGCTTCGACGAGGGCGCCATAGCCTGACGTTCTTCTGCCTCGGAAAGCACGAAGAGTCCTCCGGGCACCGCCTCGGGGTCGACAACATCATTCTCGCGAAGACCGGATCCGAGGCCTGGGCTTCCGCCTC
>Ga0209521_10004997_pt1 | contig 10530 bp, 7 predicted proteins | sample Rifsed19ft4_FD_184016 | JGI IMG/M metagenome (GOLD analysis project Ga0209521, IMG submission 184016) | Soil microbial communities from Rifle, Colorado, USA - sediment 19ft 4 (version 2) | ecosystem: Environmental > Terrestrial > Deep subsurface > Rock core/Sediment | place: Rifle, Colorado... | reverse complement strand
GCAAATTTCTGCTGTAGCGGAGCAATGATTTTCATACCATGACATCATAGCCAATACTTCTCCGAGTTGCTACCTTTATTTATTAACTCCGCCTAATGAGATAACAATGCCATACATACAAAGAAACGAAATCGTAACCCCACCCGATGAAACCGTAATTTGGAGATATTTCAGACTCGAGTATTTTAAGCAGGCAATTGAGTCAAACACTCTTTATTTTTCCCCAATCTATAAATTTGTCGACCCGTGGGAAGCAATTACCTTAGAAGGATGGAATTAACATGGATTTTCCTAAAAGCAGATTTGTGAAAATAAATCGCCAACAAAGGTTTTTCAGGCAACCTTCCGCTCGATATCTTCGAACTTAACGGCAACCCTCTTGGAGACGCCTGGCTCCTGCATGGTAATCCCATAAAGGACGTTGGCAACGCTCATGGTGACCTTGTTGTGGGTGATGACGAGGAATTGCGTGTCGCTGGTGAATTCCTTTAAGATATGGGTGAATCTGTTGATGTTACTTTCATCCAGGGCGGCGTCAACCTCGTCCAGGATACAGAATGGGCTGGGCTTGGACTGGAACACGGCAAAAAGCAACGCCACGACGATCATTACCTTTTCACCACCCGATAGGAGCGTAATTGATCGAAGTTCTTTGTTGGGGGGTTGTGCCACTATCTCAATTCCTGCCTCCAACATGTCCACATTTTCCTCTAGAATTATATCGGCCTTGCCCCCGCCAAACAGCTTCCTGAACATTGCCTGGAAATTCTGGCGGATGTCGTTAAAGGTTTTCTCGAATAATTCCCGGCTGGTATGATTGATTTTTTGAATTAGATTTTGCAGGGCATCCTTTGATTTTTCGAGGTCATCCCTCTGATTCACAAGAAATGTCTCACGGATTTCGAGTTCATCATGTTCTTTGATTGCTTCGAGATTCACATTCCCCAGTCTTTCGACTTTTCCCTGAAATTCTTCGATTTCTTTGGAAACTGATTCCTAGAAATCAATTGGAGGAGTGACTGGCATCTGGGCCAAAGCAGGCATTTCTGTCTGCCTCGTAATCTGCGTAGATTCCCCTCCAAACCAGACCACCTTTCAAGGTATGACTACTTATAGACGATCAGGAGATCTCCGGCCTCGACACAATCTTTTGCCTTAACCGGAACCTGACTGATTTCACCGTCATGTTCTGCATAAATGGTCGCCTCCATCTTCATGGCCTCCATGATCATAAGCGGATCATTTTTGGCGACTTTATCACCAACTGCCACTTTCACATTGACAATCATGCCTGGCATGGGTGCGCCGACGTGTTTGATGTTCCCTTCTTCTGCCTGAGGACGTTTGATTACCGAAGCGGCAACCTTTCGATTGGGAGTAACTACTTCACGCGGCTGTCCGTTTAGCTCAAGGAAGACGGTACAGTTTCCTTCCGCATTTACCGGGCTTATGGCTACCAGTTTCAAAATCAGGGTCTTTCCTTCTTCGATATCAAGGGTGACTTCTTCGTTCATGGGCAGGCCGTAAAAGAATACATCCGTGGGAATGACGGAAACGTCGTCGTATTTCTTTCTATGCTCCGCATATTGAATAAAGACGTCCGGATACATCAAAGAGGACATGAGTTCTTCGTTGGTGATGGGTCTTGAAATACGTTCCTCAACTTTTAATTTAGCTTTATCAATGTCCACAGGCGACAGATTGGCGCCGGGTCTTTCCGCGAAAGCAGGCGCCCCACGCAATAGTTTATCCTGCACGTCTTTGGGAAAACCTCCGGTCGGCTGACCAAGGCGGCCTTCAAAGAATTCCACAACAGAGGTGGGGAACGATATGTCCCTGTTACTGTTAACGACATCCTGAGCCGTAATGTTATTTGTCACCAGGAAAAGTGTCAGATCCCCGACGACCTTCGAAGACGGAGTGACTTTCACAATGTCTCCGAAAAGCTGGTTGACGTCCGCATAGACATCGGTGATTTCATGCCAGCGGTGTGCCAGGCCCATAGAGTGTGCCTGCTGGAAAAGGTTGGTAAACTGGCCGCCGGGTATTTCATGGTGGTACACCTCGGCAGTGCTTGATTTTTGAATGGACTCAAATGGCGCATAATACTCTCTGACCACTTCCCAGTAGTCCGAGAGTAACCCCAGGGCCTTGAAATCCATACCCGTGTCGCGTTCGTGGAAACGCAACATTTCCACCAGGGTGTTAAGATTGGGTTGTGATGTCAGACCAGAAAGAGGTCCCATGGCGGCATCAACAATATCCACACCGGCTTCTGCGGCCTTGACGAGGGTGGCAATCTGTCCGCCTGACGTATCGTGGCTATGAAGGTGAATGGGTATCTTCAATTCTGACTTCAAGGCGCTCACCAGTTTATAGGCAGCATAAGGTTTTAAAAGTCCGGCCATGTCCTTGATTGCCAGGATGTGTGCTCCATGGTGTTCCAGCTCTTTTGCCATTTTCACGTAATAGTCCAGCGTGTACTTGGTCCGTTTCGGATCCAGAATATCACCGGTGTAACATATGGCTGCTTCACACAGGGCATTGGTTTCCAGAACGGCATCCATTGCTACTTTCATGTTTGTGACCCAGTTAAGAGAGTCGAAGACACGGAATATGTCTATACCGCTTTCTGCGGCCTGTTTTATGAATGCCTTGACGACGTTGTCCGGGTAGTTGGTGTAACCCACGCCATTAGACGCCCTGAGCAGCATCTGGAAGAGGATATTGGGCGCAAGTTTGCGCATGGAGTGCAGGCGTTCCCAGGGACACTCCGCGAGAAATCTCATTGCGGTATCAAAGGTCGCTCCACCCCACATTTCAAGGGAGAAGAAATCGGCATGATTTCTGGAATAGGCATCGGCTATTTTCAGCATATCTGCAGTTCTCATGCGGGTAGCCAGCAGGGACTGGTGTGCATCGCGGAATGTCGTGTCCGTCAGCAGCAGTTTTTTCTCTTTGAGGATGTACTGGGCGAATTTTTTCGGTCCCATTTCAAGAAGAAGGTCACGGCTGCCTTTAGGTCTGGGATTTTTACGATCAATAGTCGGTACCGGCGCTTTGCGGCGGCATACGGATTTCGGCGTTTCCTTAATAAGCGGGTGACCGTTGACCATAACGTCTGCCATAAAACGCATGATGCAGGTAGCACGGTCCCTCCGGCGTGGAAATTGGTAGAGATTGTGATTTTCATCAATAAAACGCGTAGTACATTTTCCTTTCAGGAAATCTTTGTGGTTGATTAGATTAATGAGAAAGGGAATATTGGTTTTCACGCCGCGGATCCGGAACTCATCCAATGCCCTGTCCATACGGTGCGCCGTTTCTTCGAAGCATGTCCCAAAAGCCGTAACTTTCACGAGCAGAGAGTCGTAGTAGGGGGTAACGATTGCGCCGGAGAAGGCAGTCCCGGCGTCAAGACGGATGCCCATGCCGCCGGCAGAACGGTAATGCTGGATACGGCCGTAGTCGGGAATAAACTTGTTGGAAGGATCTTCTGTCGTAATCCGGCATTGGAAGGCAATGCTATTAATGAGAATCGCTTCCTGGTTCGGTATGCGGATTTCCGGCGAATTGAGGGGGAATCCTTCACTGATTAATATCTGTCTCTTCACCAAATCGAAACCGGTAATTGTCTCGGTGACGGTGTGTTCAACCTGAATTCTGGGGTTGATCTCTATGAAATAATACTTATTGGTTTCTGTATCAATAAGAAATTCTACCGTGCCGGCATTATCATAATTCACAGATTTACATATTTTTACGGCTGCATCACAGATGCGCTGTCTGAGGCTTTTTTCAAGATTCTGTGCTGGGGCAATCTCGACGATTTTCTGGTGACGCCTCTGGAGTGAACAGTCGCGTTCAAACAGGTGTACAATATTATTGTACCGGTCACCGAGAATCTGTACCTCAATATGGCGTGCTTTTTCGACATATTTTTCTATAAAACACTCATCAGAACCGAAGGCTGTCAAGGATTCGCGCTGCGCTTCATTCAGGCGATGGCTCAATTCTAACTCACTGCGGACCACACGCATACCCCGACCTCCACCGCCATGGGCAGCCTTGATGATAACCGGATATCCCAGTTTGCTGCAAAGAGACTTGGCCTCATCCAGGCTTTTTATGGCGTGATTAGATCCGGAAAGTATAGGAACCTGGGCTTTCCCGGCAATTTCTCTGGCCGAGGTTTTATTGCCGAGCATGTCAAGAATTTCCGGACGGGGACCTACAAAGGTAATGCCTGCCTTTTCACAGGCACGGGCAAAGTTGGCATTCTCAGAGAGAAACCCGTAACCCGGGTGAATGGCATCAATTTCCTTATCTTTTGCAAGTTGAATGATTCCCTCTATATCCAAATAAGCTTTGACGGGGTCTTTACCCTTACCAATCTGATAAGCTTCGTCTGCTTTAAATCTATGAAGCGCAAAGCGGTCTTCATGGGAATATATAGCCACAGTTCTTATACCAACTTCATGCGCTGCCCGACAGACCCGTATCGCAATTTCACTACGGTTGGCAACAAGAAGTTTTTTAAATTTCCTGATTTCCATAAAATGCCTTTTCGTATTCCAGTTTTTAACAAATTGACAATAGGTAACCTAAATCCTGCAAACCAGGCAAAGCCTCGCTGCAGGATTTAGAGAAAAAAGGTAGAATCTCCATGGTGTTGAGATTATAGAACAGCTTAAAGGAAGTTTACCTTTTCGATGAAGAATATACCACAAGAAGGGACAAAAACACAACCGAAAATAAAGACAGCGATTTGTGGACTTTTGACACGAAATTGAAATCAGCAGCAATGAAACTCAAGGTTGCATATAAATAATATCAGAAAATAACCCACCGTTGTGGATTGCCCGGAAGGAGTAATAATACTCACATCTTGTCTCATTGCTCAGTTTTTTATTCCGTATCAACTCAGCATTAATTTGATTATTTTTCTTTTAAATAGACGGCTGAATTATTATATTGAATCATTATTCATTAAATAGAATCGAAAAAACTGCAGAAATTATCGTAAACCTTATAAGAGTTAATTACCTTGTCTATCGTACTACTTGAACCCCCACGCCCTCAAAATCACAACCGTTTTGAGGACGTTGTCAATGCCCCGCTCTCTGCATGTCTATTTACTGGTTATATAGCTTCCGTATTGCGCGAGCATAAAATAAAAACAGAGATCGTTAATGCGCATCTTCATGACTGGTCAATAGAGCAGACAATCACACACTTCTCACAAAAATCTTTTCAGCTCTTATGTGTTCATACCGTTTATTCATGGGAGAAAACACAGGATATTTTTGATATGCTTTCGATTCTCAGCTCGATGAATTCAACAGCACATATTAACCTCTATGGATATTATCCAACCTTTGCCTATAAAAAAATTCTTGAGAGTTTTCCATTCATTAATTCTGTGACTGTCGGTGAACCCGAATTTACTACGCTTGACCTTGCAAAGCATATCCTGTCAAGAAAGGGCATTTCAGGGGAAACGAATATCACAGGACTTGCTTTTAAGGATGCACAGGGAAATATTGTTTTTAATCCCCGCTCACCTATCCAGAATATGGATCAACTTCCTTATCCTGACCGACAAGATATTGATCTTTACAAGAAAAAGGGAATTGCAACGTATATACAGGGAAGCCGTGGATGTTATGGGCATTGTACCTTTTGCTACCTGAATCCCTTTTATATGCAAACGAACTTATGGCGCGGCAGAAGCGCAAAGAATATATTTGACGAGATTCTCAAATTACACACGGAGCATTCTATCGGGAACTTCTACTTTTCAGACGCAAATTTCTTTGGTCCTGGAAAATCTGGTAAAGAACGGGCTGTTACCCTGGCAGAGCTTATTCTTGCACACGACTTGAACATCCGTTTTGGTTTTGAGTGCCGCGCAAACGATATCGAAGAATATTCAATCTCAAGGCTTGTTATAGCAGGTCTTACCAACGTCTTCATTGGTTTAGAGAGCGGAGATCCCGCATCGTTGAATCGATTCAAAAAACACACTACCGTTGACGAAAATAAACAGGCTATTCAATTGCTGCGTGATTATGGGATCGAACCTACCTTCGGTTTTATTATGTTCGAACCCAATTCCACACTGGAAAGTGTCCGAAATAATTTCGTGTTTTTACAGGAGATGGGTATCATGACCAACCCTGCCGTGACCGCGCACCTGCTGCATCACCGTCAGACCATTTTTGAGGGGACGCCTGACTATCAGTCAATGATACATGATTCAGCCTGCCAGGGCGCTGCTTTTACAAATTATGAAATATTTTACAAAATAAAAGACCCGAAAGCAGAGGCTTTTTCAACAGTTATTTCTCATATTTGCAGGACTGCCTTATCTCTGCTCCCAAAAACCTTTACCTGTGAAAACAATGCGTCCAATGCGGGCAATGAATCAAGTTTAAATACGATAAATACTGCCCTGGCGACCATATTTGAGAAAACCCTCTGCGGCTTTGAAGCGAAGAGAATCCTTGATAATCCTGACGCAATTAGAGATACCAGCCAGAAGCTTGCGCATGAAGTGGAGATAATTTTTGCAAACAATCAGCTACCGGTAACCATTCCTGAACGTATTGATGATCATGTATAATATTATTTTACAGAGGGGCAGGCTGTTGTTAAAATGCTTCTCCTGATAATAACAGGCTTTCATTGACTTGAGGTACTAATATTTATGGCCAACACGCACACGGCAAACGCTGACTACATATTCCAACTCGGTTTTGGATACTGGAAATCATGTATCCTGTTTACGGCAGTAGAATTTGACATATTTACCCGTATTGGCAAAGGCAAAGTTACTGCCAGAGGTATTTCAAAGTCCATGCACGCCAATGTACGCGCCACGGAGATGCTCCTGAATGCCCTCGTTTCTCTTAAATTACTTACCAGGCAAAAAAACCATTACAAAAATTCTCCTGTTTCAAACCTTCATTTAATCAAGGGGAAACCGCTTTATTTGGGAGATGCTGTCCATCACGCCCACAACATAATGGACAACTGGACAATGCTGCGGGAGACCATTGAAACAGGCAATGCCGTTTCATTGAAGGATTTACCTGAAGAAGTAGACCCTCACGATGCAAGAGATTTCATCACGGCCATGCACAATATCGCCTCTGTAAAGGCAGATGAGCTGTGCAGCATAATTGATTTAAAGGGAGCAAGAAGATTATTAGACCTGGCAGGCGGTCCTGGTACGTACGCCATTGCATTTGCAAAGGCCAATCCGCAGCTTCATGCCGTTGTATTTGATCTGGAACATGTAACCAGGCTTACCCAGGAATTTATTAAGGCTTCCCGCATGGGAAAGCGAGTCTCTGTCCAGGCAGGTAATTGTTTAGAAGATTCTTTCGGAACGAATGAGTATGATGCTGTCCTTGTTTCAAACATCCTGCATATTTATAATCCTGCGAACAACCTGAAAATACTGAGGAAATGCCGGGATGCCTTGAGAGAAGGCGGTCAGGTCGTTATCCACGAATTTGTGTTGGATGAGACCAAGACACGGCCACAATTTGCCGCCCTTTTCAGCTTAAATATGCTCATCGGCACACAGGAAGGGGCGTCTTACAGCGAATCTGAATATAGAAAATGGCTTGGAGGTGCAGGTTTTAAACAGATAAGAAAGATTGACCTTGAATCCGGTTCAGCCGTATTTATTGGCAAAAAATAGCAATGGAGTAAAAGATGTTTATCCTAAAAAAAATTATTGGTCAATTATTTTTTCCCGTACCGTTATGTTTGGAAATATTGATCGTGGGATTGCTGCTGCTTCTGTTTACCAGGAAACAAAAGGCAGGAAAGATTATTATTACAATTGGAGTAATTTTGTTTACACTCCTGAGCTATCCTGCTCTTTCGAATACATTCCTCAGGCGATTGGAACATCAGTATCCACCGCTTATCACAACCGCAACATCCGATTTTGTGCCTGATGAGGTGGTACCACAGGTCAGGTGGATTGTCGTTTTAGGTGGAGGGCACTTATCTGACCCAAAAATTCCCATTACCAGTCAACTCTCAGGTGCATCCTTAGTTCGGCTTATAGAAGCAATTCGACTCCATAATCAGATACCAGGAAGCAAGCTAATTTTATCAGAGGGAAAGGTTTTTGATCCAGTTTCCGGGGCAGAAATCATGGCAGATGTCGCTAAAGCCATTGGTGTAAAGCAGGAAGATTTGATTTTGGAATCAGAATCAAAAGATACCATAGATGAGGCCCGAATCATTAAATCAATTGTTGGAAACGACAAATTTATTCTGGTTACTTCCGCCTCACACATGCCGCGCTCAATGGGCATGTTTAAGAAATTGGGGATGCAACCAATCCCGGCTCCTACTGGTTATATGGTCAAAGAAAAACAGGGTATTAGTCCCGGTGACTTTTTCCCAGGTTCCGATGGATTACGCAGGACTGAAGGTGTTATCTACGAATATTTAGGTCTCCTCTGGGCAAAGTTGAGAGGTCAGATATAAGAGTTTCTTACTTCGTTTATGCCACGAAAACACCAAGTCACAAAGAAAAATTTCGTGCCTTAGTGGCTATTTGAAATTACTAAATAGAGTTAATTCTGTTAGGAAGGAATATTCAGCACTTATGCAGGCAATAATATTTGATATGGACGGCGTACTTGTAGATTCCATGCATTACCACGCAGAAGCATGGGAGGTTGCACTGAAGACGGTGGGTATCACTATCGACAAGAAAATTATCTACGAACTTGAAGGTGCAAATTACCGGCAGGTGATTGATATCATACTCAGGCAATTCGGTCGCATTCCAACGGAAGAGGATGTACAAGATATTGGCAGTAAAAAATTAACGATCTTTGGGCAGATAGCACGTGTGAAGCCATTTGACGGCATAAAGGAACTCCTTGAAACACTCAAACCAAAGTACAAACTTGCAGTCGTTTCAGGCTCGAATCGGAGCACCGTTCATGAGACGCTAAACACCTTCTTTCCAGATACCTTTCACGTCGTTGTTGATGGAGAAGAGACCAAACTATGCAAACCTTCTCCAGAACCTTATCTGAAAGCTGTTGAGAGGCTTGGTGTATCAAAGGACCGTTGTCTTGTTATAGAAAATGCACCGCTTGGCATACGTTCAGCAAAAAACGCGGGTTTGAGATGTATAGCCGTCACCTCTTACCTTGACCAGGAATGCCTCAAGGAGGCAGACCTGATTTTAGACAATCACCGGGAGATTGGACTTTACATACAAAACATAGTAAACAACAAGACTAAAAAGCAACCGGAGTTGCGCTCTTCTTGCGGCTTTTCTTGAGGTCTTGTTCGTAATATTTCATCACGCCTTTCAGTGAACATAGGCTGCCGCACATGGTGCAGGTATCCTCGTCCATGGGTGGGCGGCTATTACGAATTTCCTGGGCGCGTTCTTTGGTGATGGCTGTTTCGTACTGGGTCTTCCAGTCAAGGTCTCTCCGTGCTATGCCCATCTTGAGGTCTAAATTCTTTGCCTTGTCCTTGAGCTTTACCATATCGCCCACATGAGCAGCAATACGGGCCGCCATGACGCCTTCGCGGACATCGTCAGGGCCAGGCAGTGCCAGGTGTTCAGGCGGCGTGACATAGCAAATAAAATCGGCACCGTAAGACGACGATAAGGCCGCGCCGATGGCCGATGTGATGTGATCATATCCAGGGGCAATGTCTGTGGTAATGGGTCCGAGCATATAGAATGGGGCATTGTTGCTAAGGCGTTTTTGTATAAGCACGTTGGCCTCAATCTCATCAATGGGGATGTGTCCAGGACCCTCTACAATAATCTGAACACCTTTACTTTGAGCATATTCGGCTATTTCAGAGTTGATAATGAGTTCCTGTATTTGAGCACGATCCGTACTATCATGGATGGCTCCGGCCCTGAGACCGTTTCCAAGGCTGAGGATGACGTCGTGTTTCTTCATGATGTCGATGAGGCGATCGATCTGTTCGTAGAGTGGGTTTTCTTTCTTGTTATGATTCATCCATGCGGTCAGGAACGAACCGCCGCGGCTGACGAGTCCTCCATACCGGTATCCCTGTTTCCTGAGCCGTTCAAGGGTTATGAGGTTGATGCCGCAATGGATGGCCATAAAACCAATGCCCTCTTCTGCCTGTTGTTCTATAACGTCAAAGAGAAAATCTGCCTCCATGTGTACGACAGAACCTTTTTTCTTATTGGTTTCAATTGCCGCCTGATAGAGGGGTACGGTACCTACGGTGAGGGAAATGGAGTCCAGCACCCGTTTTCTGATTTTGGTTAAGTCTCCTCCGGTTGAAAGTTCCATCAGGGTGTCAGCGCCATATTTTTCGGCAGTTTGCGCCTTTTTGACCTCCATCTCAATATCGATAATATCGGGGGAGGTTCCAATGCTGGCATTTACCTTTGTCTTGAGTCCTTTACCAATACCGACCACACGCGCCTTTCTATTTGGGTTTCCATAGATGACGATCTGCCCTTTTGCGATACCTTCTCGGATAAATTCC
>Ga0209521_10004995_pt1 | contig 10530 bp, 10 predicted proteins | sample Rifsed19ft4_FD_184016 | JGI IMG/M metagenome (GOLD analysis project Ga0209521, IMG submission 184016) | Soil microbial communities from Rifle, Colorado, USA - sediment 19ft 4 (version 2) | ecosystem: Environmental > Terrestrial > Deep subsurface > Rock core/Sediment | place: Rifle, Colorado... | reverse complement strand
CTTGGACTCGACCTGACTCAACGAGGACTGCGCCGTCGTAGATGATCGAGAGATCCCGCATCGTTTCGCCCGTCCGAGGCCGGTCTCCCGTACGGCGGAGCGTGAGGAGTTCCGATGCGTGAACGATGAGCAGCGCTTGTCGGCGGGCCGCGGGGCGCGTCCGCCTCTGCCTCGCAGATTGCCTCGCCTTGGCGCGATGGACCCTGCGCCTCATGCACGAACCTCAAGGCCGCGCGGTTCTGTCTCCACGATAAACGCCCTCCCCCCCACCTCTTCAATCGCGGCGCGAACCCGATCTGGATCGTCGGTGAGCGAAACCATGCTCCCGCCGCCGCCCGCGCCCGTCAGCTTCGCTCCGTACGAGTACGGTCGGGCGGCCGTGACGAACTTGTCAAGGAGTGGATGTCCGACTCCAAGGAGGTTGAGGAGGTCGTGATTCCGGTTCATCAGTTCCCCCGTGCGGACGAAGTCCTTGGCGCCAAGCGCACGAAGCCCCTCTAGGGCGATCTCGCCAATCTCTGCAATCGCCGCCGCGGCCCGGTCGTCTTCCTCGACGCGTCGTTTTACGCCCTCCACGAGGGGACCTGTCGCGGCGGCAATCCCCGTGTTCCCAATGACGAGCCGAATCGGCGGGAGGTCTCTGTGGTGAATGAACCAGTGGCGGTCGCCTTTCTCCATCTTCCACAGCAGCCCATCGCGTGCCTCCTTGAGGACCAGGATCGCGGACCCGTGGGTCGCCGTGCTCGTGTCGATTGGGCTCGCCCGTCCTTGAACGCCATGCTCGATATCGAACGCGTTCCGCGCGATCACTTCCGGCTGGACCGAGCCGCCTTGGAGCCCGGTGGCCACGCCAAGGGTCGCCACGGTCACGGCCGCCGACGAGCCGAGGCCGCAGCCGAGGGGAATCATCGACCGGATCTCAAGCCACAGTGGGCCGCCCTTCCATGCCATTTCGACCGCCCGGCGGACGTACCTGTACTTCTCGTCCTTGAGCGAGGATCCGTCCGCGAGCCACTCCGTGTGGGGGCGCGCGAATACCTCCGTGCGCAAGTCGATTGCCATGCTCAGGGCGGGCTCGCCGAAGACGACCGCATGCTCTCCGAATAGGATGAGCTTCCCTGGCGCGGACGCCGCGACCATCGCAGGCGATTCCGCTGAATGCGTCTTAACCTTTCTGGACTCGCAAGGTGCGCGTCGCGGACGTTCCGATTGGACAAAAAGCCTTCAAGGATTGGTCTGTTCGCGGCATGACCTCGACAATCCGATGGTCCTGTCCAAATACATCGGACGGAGAAGGGATGGGATTGCGTTGAGCTCTCCAACGAGCTGGCACGATCGACCCGCGAAGGAAGCCCTTCGCCATTTCGAGTCGAGCCTCGATGGTCTTGCGACCGAGGTGTCTTCGAGACGCCTCCGGGAGTATGGACCGAACGAAATTCCCGACGCGCGACGGCGGACCCCCTTCACCATCCTCCTTGGCCAGCTCGGGAGTCCTTTCCTCTTCGTCCTCGAGGCGGCGATGGCGATCACGATCTTTCTCCGCACCTACTTCGACACCGCTGTCGTTGCGACCGCAATCTCCGTCAATGTGATTATCGGCTTCATGCAGGAGTACCATGCGGAGCGGGCGCTTGAGTCCCTCAAGAAAATGAATGCGCCAAAGTGCGTTGTCCGGCGCGCTGGCGGGGACGTGACAATCCCAACCCGCGAGGTCGTGCCCGGCGATCTGCTTGTCTTCGAACCCGGAGTCACTGTGGCCGCGGATGGCCGGCTTCTCGAGGCCCACGGGCTCCAGATGGAGGAATCGATGCTGACTGGGGAGTCCCTCCCTGTGGTTAAGCAGGTTGATCATATCGTCAGCGAGGGCGCGGGAATCGCGGAGCGCATCTGCTGCGCGTTCATGGGCACCCATGTCGTCGGCGGGCGCGGCCTTCTGCTTGTTACGGGCACAGGAGGATCGACGGAGATGGGGCGCATTGCAAGGTCGCTCGAGGACCTCCACCCGGAAGTCTCCCCGCTCACCAGAAACGTCCGAGTCTTCGCGCGGAACATCGGCATCTTCGCGGTCCTTGCGATCATCGGCGTCGTGACCGTCGGGATGCTCCGTGGATTCCCCCCCGGCGAGCTCCTCCTCTTCGCGCTCGGCGAGATGGTCTCCGTTATCCCGGAGGGGCTGCCCGCAGCCGTCTCGATTGTGCTCGCCGTCGGCGTGCGACGCATGGCACGGCTGCAGGCGGTTGTCCGAAAAATCTCTGCGGTCGAGACGATCGGCGCGGCGACCGTGATCTGCACGGACAAGACGGGAACCCTTACTGAGAACCGGATGCGCGTTGACCGGGCCTACCTGCCCGGATACCGCACGGACATCGATGTGAGCCATGCGACGCTTTTCGACGGCGCGGCCGCGGAGCCGGCGTTCTCAATGCTCTGCCGCGTGTCCTCGCTCTGCCATGACCTTCGCGAAGAGCAAGGCCAGGCAGGGATCGAGATCAAGGGCGACCCGACCGAGGTCGCGCTCTATCTGTTCGCCTCCGATGCGGGACCTTCAGGAGGCCCCGCGGCCCACCGGCGCGTCGGGGAAATCGCGTTCACCCACGAACGTCGATACATGGCCGTTGCGGTGCAGGAGGAAGACGCCGTGTCGAGGCTCTACCTCAAGGGAGCACCCGAGGCAGTCCTCGGTCGCTGCCGGTACACCCTCGAAGGCGACCGTTCCATCCTCCTCGATGCATCCCACCGGACTGCATACGAAGAGCGAGGTGCCGCGATGTCCCGGGATGGGCTCCGCGTCCTCGCGTTTGCTTGCCGCGAACTTGAGGACTCGGGCGAGGACATCTCGGACGACGATGCCGTTGACCTCGTCTTCCTCGGATTTGTTGGGCTCATGGACCCGCCACGAAACGGCGTCGCGGATGCAATCCGGAAGTGCCGCGAGGCGGGAATCCGCGTAATCATGCTCACCGGAGACCACGCGCTCACCGCGGAGGCGATCGCTCGAAGAGTGGAGCTTACCCTGGAGGGGCGGGGTGAAATCGTTCAGGGCGACGCCCTTGAACACATGGACGATGAGACCCTGTTGGGACACCTCGGGCGGGCAGACGTCTTTGCCCGTGCGTCCCCCCATGCGAAGCTGCGGGTTGTCGAAGCGCTCAAAGCCCAGGGCCACGTCGTCGTTGTAACAGGGGACGGCGTGAATGACGCGCCCGCCCTGAAGCGTGCCGACGTCGGCGTCGCGATGGGCAAGGTGGGCACGGACGTGGCTCGCGAGGCCGCTGAAATCGTACTCACGGGAGACAACTTCACCAGCATCGTTGACGCGGTAGAAGAGGGGCGGCTCGCATTCAAGAACGTGAAGCGGATCATCGCTTTCCTCTTCACGACGAACGTGAGCGAGGCGGTCGTCCTCATCGCTTGCATGGCACTCGGCTTCCCTCTGCCCCTTCTGGCGGTCCAAATCCTGTGGCTGAACATGGTCACCGCCACGCCGGCTGTAATGTCGCTCAGCCTCGAGCCGAAGCATTACGGGATCATGCGGGAGCGACCCCGCAACCTCCGCGAGGGGTTCATCACAAACGATGTCAAGCACCTCATGGCCCTGATCGTGTGCGTGATGCTGTGCGGGACGCTCATCCTGTTCTCATGGAAGCTCCTCACGGACACGCTGGAGGCCGCGCGGACAGTCGTGTTCACGGGATTCGTATTCTTCGAGATATTCAATGCGATCAACTGCAGGAGTCTCGGGGAGCCCCTTTCGCGTGTCGGTTTCTGGACGAACCGCTATTTCACCGTCGGCCTTGCCGCGGCCGTGTTACTCCAGGTCGTCGCAATCTACCATCCGACCTTCCAGTCTATGTTCCATACGGTCCCCCTCGGCCCGCTCGACTGGATTGGCATACTCCTCGTCACGCCATGGATTGTCTTCGCGGGCGAAATTCAGAAGCGCATGATGGCGATCTTCAGGAACCGCCGGGACTCTCCCAGGACGACGGCCTGAAGTCACTCCGATGACACCCAATGGAAGTCGACGCTCTCCTGGGTCCCTTGGTCACGCGACCTCGGCTCCCGGGCGAAACTTGGTCGAAACCTCTTGATACCGCCGAAGATCGTCCTTCGGACGCGCGCGGATCTTCTGGAGGGCGCGATCAAAGTGAGTCGCGCGGATTGCGAACTTCTTCACGTCCTTCTCTTCAATCGCTGTACCGGACGCCACGAAATCCCGAATCGCGAGCATCGCCGCCTCATTGCAGACCGCCGCGATCTCCGCGCCCGTATGATCCTCCGACCGGCGGGCGACCTCGTCGAGGTTTACGTCGGGGTGAAGAGGCTTCCCCTGCGTGTGAATCTTGTAGATCTGCTTGCGGGCTCCCAAGTCTGGTGACGGGGTGTATACCAGGCGGTCGAACCGACCCGGCCGAAGGAGGGCGGGATCGAGGAGGTCCGGCCGATTGGAGGCGGCAACGACGACAACATTGTGCAGTTCCTCGAGGCCGTCCATCTCCGTGAGAATCTGCGAGATCACGCGCTCCGTCACATGGCTGTCGGAGTCGAGCCCCCGCATCGGCGTGATTGCATCGATCTCGTCAAAGAAGATTACCGACGGCGCCGCCGCCTTTGCCTTGCGGAAGATTTCCCGGACCGCCCGTTCGCTTTCTCCTACCCACTTGCTCAGGAACTCCGGGCCCTTCACGGAGATGAAATTCGCCTCGCTCTCCGCAGCGACCGCTTTCGCGAGGAGCGTCTTGCCGGTTCCCGGCGGGCCGTAGAGGAGAACGCCCTTCGGCGGCTTCGCGCCTGCGGCTTCGAATAGCCTCCCATGCATCAGCGGCCACTCGACCGCCTCCCGAAGCTCCTGCTTTGCGCTATCGAGGCCGCCGATGTCGCCCCACCGAACGTTCGGCTTCTCAATCATCACTTCGCGCATCGCCGATGGCTGCATCTCGCGGAACGCTTGGAGAAAATCCTCGCGGCTTACCTCGAGCGACCGTAGGACGTCAACGGGAATCTCCTCCGCTTCGATGTCGATGTTCGGCAACAACCGGCGCAGCGCCCGCATTGCGGCCTCCTTCGCGAGCGCCGCGAGGTCCGCGCCAACGTAACCATGGGTAATCTCCGAGAACTCCTTCAGGCCAACGTCCTTCGCGAGAGGCATATTTCGCGTGTGGATCTGGAGGATGTCGAGCCGGCCTTTCTTGTCAGGGATGCCAATTTCAACCTCTCGGTCAAACCGCCCGGGGCGGCGGATCGCGGGGTCAAGGGAGTTCGGTCGATTCGTTGCCCCGATCACGATGACCTTACCGCGCGACGCGAGCCCATCCATGAGGGAGAGGAGTTGCGCGACGACGCGGCGCTCCACTTCACCGGTCACCTCATCCCGCTTCGGCGCGATCGAGTCAAGTTCGTCGATGAAGATGATGCTGGGGGCATTCTCCTGGGCTTGTGTGAAAATCTCGCGAAGGTTCTCCTCACTCTGGCCGTAAAACTTCGACATGATCTCGGGTCCGGAAATTGAGTGGAAGTTCGCGTTCGTCTCCGACGCGACCGCCTTCGCGAGCAGCGTCTTTCCCGTGCCCGGCGGGCCGTGAAGAAGGACTCCTTTCGGCGCCTCGACGCCAAGGCGCTCGAATAACTCAGGGTGACGGAGCGGAAGCTCAATCATCTCCCGAACCTTTGCAACCTCGTTCGACAGGCCGCCTATGTCCTCGTAGCTGACGCGTGGGATTTTCGTTTCGGCCTCCTTCGCAGGCTTCTCAGAGATTCGGACCTTCGTCGTGGACCCGATTTCGAGGACCTCTGAGGATGGGCTGTAAGACTGCACAACAAATTCGAATCGGCGGCCCATCACACCAACCGACACGAGGTCTCCCCGAGTCACGAGGCGACCGTCGAGCGCCTGCGCGAGGTACTGCTCACCGCCCATGATTCGCACGGGCTCGGTGGGCGCGAGCGTGATACGATCCGCCCGCCTTGGGCTCGCCTTTCGAACGCCGACCTTTTCGTCAATGCCGACTTGCGCGTTCCGACGTTGGAACCCGTCAATCCGGATCACGCCCCGGTTTGCGTCCTCAGGCGGGCCAACGCGTGCGATCGCAGCCGTCTTGCGTCGGCCTTCCACAACAACGGGGTCGCCATCCGTGAGGTTCAGCGGTCGCATCAGCTCAGGATCGACGCGAACGACACCCTGGCCGACATCCGCAGCGCGCGCTTCAAGGACGCGCAAGAACTTTTCTTCGTCTCGCATCGAGTGACTCCCGTCCGGGTGAACGTTGGACCATCAGAATGAAGGGGGAATAGTGAAGGCCTACTCAACCTTCACATTTACGGGCTTTTCCTCGGGGGTCGGTTCCCGCTTGGGCAGCCGAATCTCCAGGACTCCGTCGGTCAAGCTCGCCGAGACCTTTTCCGGGACGACCTCCACGGGAAGGGCGACCGTGCGGTACCACGATTCGTAGCTCCTCTCGCGGTGGTAGTAGTCCGCTTTCTTCTCACTGCGCTCGCCCTTCAATTCTGCCTTGATCTCGAGGCTGTCCGGAGTCGTCTGAATCATGAGGTTCTCCTTCGCCACTCCTGGCACTTCGGCGGTCACGACGAATTCTGGACCCGCGTCGCGAATGTCGACGACGGGTCTCCTCGCTCCCTCTCCCGGAGCCGTGCGGCTCGCGAGAGGCCATCCAGACCACTCGAACTCCCGGTGGAGTTCGTCGAACCAGCGTCCCATCTCGTCGAACCATGCAAACGGGCTCCATGGGCTGCTCGCAAGACCACGGCCCTTTCGCACGGTGATCCCGGTATCCTTGCTCCTTCGCATCACGTTTTTACCTCCATCTAGTTAACCTCAAGTTGTTTACTGTCTACTCATAACTCCTTCATAAGCCTTGCGACTCCTGTTTCACCGAACGAAGGTTATTGACCCCGCAGCCTCTTCGAGACAGTCGATGCCGGACGCCTGGACCGCCGACTCGCCCGTGCACGAAGTCGCGCTTGCGAGCGCCTGTCCGATGTGCGGCTCGCACCCGTTGACGATGCGTTCTTTCCGGCTCGACATTCCCTTTTTTGGCGATGCCCTGCAAACGACAATCCTATGCGGCCCCTGCGGGTTCCGACATGCAGACGTCATCCATACGGCGCAAGGGTCGCCAACCCGTCATCAGCTTCGCGTCCAGAGGCCGGACGACTTGAACGCACGAATCGTCCGGTCGAGCTCCTGCACGGTCCGAATCCCTGAGATTGGAGGGCTCATGGAACCCGGGCCGCGAAGCGACGCGTTCATCTCGAACGCGGAGGGCGTCCTCCGTCGGTTCCGGGATATCCTGGGCTTCATGTCCCGCAACGAGGAGACCAAGGCTCGGCAGGCGAAGGCCCGCGCCTCCCTCAAGGCAATCGACGAAATGATTGATGGGCAGCGGCCCTTCACGATCGTCCTCGAGGACCCGTTCGGGAACAGCGCAATTCTCCACGAGGACGTGGAGGACCGCCCGCTCACGGAGGACGAGATCCGGAACCTTAAGACCGGGATGTTCGTGCTAGAGTTGCCCCGCGGGACTCAAGATCACGCTTCACCGTGAGTGGGATCACGCCCTTCCGAAACTCGAGATCTCCGATTTCGATTGGATCGACCATCCCCTTCGGGACGTCAATGAGGATCGGCGCGCCCATTGCGATCTGGAGGGCTCGAGCTCCAATGATTCGCGCGCGCTCGAATCGAGTGAAGTTCACGGGAGCGACCTCCATTCAATCGGGAATTCCTGCTCGATCCTCCGGATGAGGTTCGCGACGATTTTCTCGCGGATGTCGAGCGCCTCCGCGATCCGATCGAGGGCCGCAGGGCCTTCATCGAGAAGGCAGTAGAACACCTGACGCTCCTCGTAGTCGACAAGGGTGTGCTCCGCCGCCTCGCGCACGAGCCGCATCGAGGAATCCTTGATCTTCACGAGGTAGGCCCGCCGTTCATCGAGCTTTCCGATCTCTTGGTTCAGCCTGCGGATAAGGTCGGCCATCGCGCGGACGCGGAGACGAGCGTCCCGCTCCACTCGAGCCCTTTCGAGCGCGTCCTCTGCCCAGGAGTATTCAGGCACTTTCGGCACGTCCTCGTTCAGCGGACGCATCTCTGCTCGGAACAGGCTCGGGCCCACGTCGATGTGGACCGTGAGGGACTGCCGCGCCGAGTACGCTCGCCGGGTCGGCCCGCCAAGGTCACTCGGTTCCTCCGTTGAAGCGACGAGCCCGCGCTCCTCGAGGGCCTTCAAGTGCTTGATCACAGCCTGCTGGCTCACGCCGAGTTCCCGCGACAGCTGCAGAGGGTAATGGCTCTCCCGGACGAGTCGCTCGAGGATCCGTCGGCGCGTGGGATTCTCGAGCACCTGGAGCATCTCGTCAAGCTTCATCGCGACCATCGCTGGCCAATCCGGTTCACGAGTCCGTCGCATCCGAGCCAAATACTGAACCTCAGGTTAACAACTAGGAATGGAAGCCCCCGGCTTAAATTTTCGGATATCGGAATATTATTCGCGAGAAGAACAGGAGTTGCAGCCTCGGCCGCCCGAGGGATTTTGGCGAATGCGCTTGCTACAAAGCGTACGTGCGGGAGGAAGCTCATACCGCGGATTAATCGTGAAATCCACTCAGACAATCCATTGCTCTTTATCGCACCTGAAATTTGACGACGAATCCTCTTAACCACCCTGCTCGAAGCACGGTAGACTAGGCCCCCAGAAGTCTACGACTGGTAGAACTCGTTGATATCCATGGACCAGAAGGCGTTCTCAGACGCAGTGGCTGCTCTCGCCGGAGAGCACGGAATCACGATACTCCGGTATCTTGCCTCCGGAGAATGGCGCATCGCGAGCGACGTCTCGCGGGCCCTCGAAATCCACACGACGACGGCGTCCAAGTTCCTCGCACGAATGCACGAGCTCGGGGTCCTCGAGAGGCGTTTGCGCAGGTCTCACACGCGCACCACGTTTGAGTACCGCTTCCCGACGCGGCGACTGACCCTCGAACTTGAGTTCGACAACGCGCCCGAACCGTTTCAGGATGCCATCGACTTCTATCTTGAGTACGTGTCGCGGGTCCTCACGAAGGCCCGACGGTTCGGGTGGCCGGGCATCGAAGAACAGATGGAGAAGCGACTGCGGACGGGCCATGGCGGCCTGAAGGAGCACTTGTACTCGAGAATCCTCGACGAAGGCCGGGTCCGCCGGATGGACGGCTTGAAGTCTCTGTTCAGTGAAATCCATCGTGAGTTCCTTGCAATTGCCAGCGGGGCGATGGGACCCTCAACCGCCCGGCGGATCCTAGCCGGTGCCGCGGAAGAGGCCGCGAAAGGTCACGAGCGAATCGTGGACCGGTACGGCTTGCGAAGGTCACTGGAGGCGTGAAGGTGCCCGATCGAGTAGCGACAGGGATCGAGGGGTTCGATGTCCTCGTCCAGGGCGGCTTTCCGCACCAGACAATCAACCTTGTCTCCGGCCCTGCGGGGAGCGGAAAGAGCCTATTCGCTCTCCAGTTCTGCTTCAATGGCGCCTCTCAATACCATGAGCCATCGATGTACATCGTCCTCGAGGAGACGAAGGCGAACCTCGAGCGGGCGATGAAGGCGTTCGGAATGGATGGAGGCCCGCATGTTCGGTCGAGCCGTTTCCTCCTCATCGACCTCGGCGAGCTGCGGGTGGCGGGTTCGGAGAACTCCTCTATTGGCTTCGACGAACTCAGGGAGTTCCTCGCATCCTCCCTCAAAACCGCGAATGTGCGGAGACTCGCAATCGACTCGCTGTCCGCGATCGGCCTCCATTACGCGAACCCGGAACAGTTCCGAGAACGGCTCTTCGCGTTCTGCCGGTTCCTGCGCGACCAAGACGTGACGACTCTCCTTCTCTCGGAGTCACCGGACGGACACACCATGACCCGGTACGGCGTCGAGCAATTCGTGACGGACTCGTTCGTCCATCTTGGCCTGGAGGAAGTCAAGGGAGAATTGCGCCGGACCCTCACCGTGCGCAAGATGCGGTTTACTCGGCACGACACGGCGAAACATCCGTTCCACATCTCCTCAAGCGGGCTGACGGTCGCCGCGGATGAAAAGGTGGTGTGACGTGCGGGTCCGCAGCGGTGTAGAAGGATTTGATTCCCTCATCGACGGGGGTTTCCCCCAGGGCGCAAGCGTCGTGCTCCAAGGCCCATCGGGGACGGAGAAGGACGCGTTCGCATTCCAGTTCCTCGCGGAAGGGCTCCGCATGGGGGACGCCGCCGTAATCGTCGTGTCCTCGACAACGCCTGACGAGTTCCTCGCCTCGCTCGCGAGACTTGGGGTCGATGTCCAAGGGGCGATCGCGGCAAACCGTCTGAGGGTCGTTGACTGGCACTCGTACCAAGAGGAGACCGTCGCGGGTGTTGAGGAACGGGGGCACGTCCTACGGAGCTCGGTTGACCTGATGAACGTGGGAATCGCACTGGGCCGGGCTCTCGGAGGCCTCGCGGGAGGCGTTCCACGGCGGGCCGTCCTTGAAGTCCTCTCCCGCGCCCTTCGGATCTACG
>Ga0209521_10004994_pt1 | contig 10531 bp, 7 predicted proteins | sample Rifsed19ft4_FD_184016 | JGI IMG/M metagenome (GOLD analysis project Ga0209521, IMG submission 184016) | Soil microbial communities from Rifle, Colorado, USA - sediment 19ft 4 (version 2) | ecosystem: Environmental > Terrestrial > Deep subsurface > Rock core/Sediment | place: Rifle, Colorado... | reverse complement strand
GCGCCGCGATCTTATCCGCATTATCGACGCCGTTTTGTAGCGACAGGATCGTTGTGGCGCTTCCAATCATCGGCGCCAGGGCGCCAATGGCTGCGTCGGTATCGTAGGACTTGACGCAGAAAAGGATAAGATCGACGGCGGCGACTTCGCCGGGATCGTTCGTGAATAGCGCGTTTTGAATCCGCAGATCGCCGCCTGGGCTATCGACTCGAAGGCCTTCCCGGCGCAGAGCATCGAGGTGAGCTCCGCGCGCCAGGAATGCGACGTTGTGGCCAGACGCTGAGAATCTGGCCCCGAAGTAGGCGCCCACGGCTCCCGCGCCCATCACCGCGATGCGCATGGTTGTCCTCTCATAAGAATTAAAGAAGCGCTGGTCGTACTTCACCAGAAAGGTCTATGAGACCGATCCACCCTTAAGCTGTGATCTCTATTTTTTCATACACGCCCGGCGGCACGAGACGAAAGACTCGCACGGGTTGAGAGACGTTCTTCAACTGGTGCTCGCCGGTATTCTGCAGCACGTAGTGTTCTTTAATCCGCTCCGCGGTCTCCGGTCCCACCATGACCTCGTCGCCTTTGGTCAACCCCGCGATGCGCGCCGCAAGGTTCGTCGTCGGCCCCGAAGCCGTAAAGGTCCAGCGGCCCCCTCCGGCTGCGTCGAGCTTGGTCGCCCCAACAAGCGCCGGACCGCTGTTGATGCCGACGTGGATCGCCACCGGCGGATAGATTCCGGTGAACTCGCGATTGAGGCTCGCCACTTTCGCCAGCAACTGAAAGGCTGTGGCGGCGGCGTTCTGCGCGTGGCGCGCGGGGCCGGCTTCGCTCTGAAAGATCACCATCAGACCGTCGCCGGCGGTCTCATTGACGTCGCCGTGATGCGCGCGGATGATTTCGAGAAAGCTCGAAAAATAGTCCTGAATCATCCGGTTGAGCCGCTGCGGCGGCAGCTGCTCCGACAGGCGGGTGTAACCTTCCACGTCGAGAAACAAAACGGAAACGTCCGCTTCCCGCTTCTCCAGCTCGTGAGCGTTGGGGTTCTTCTCAAGCAGTTTGGTCACCGCTTCGGGAACAAACTTGACCAGCTCGCCTTTGACCCGTTCGAGCAGCTCCACTTTCTGCATCGACTCTTTGAGGCTCTGGAGCGCGCCGGCCAGCTCGGTGTTGCGCGCCTCGAGATCGCCGTGGACGCTCTTCAGCCGACCTGCCATTCCGTTGATGGCTCTACCCAGCTCGCCGATCTCGTGCTGGCTTTGCATCGCCAGGCGCGTCTCAAAGTCCCCGCCGCCGATGCGGCGCGCGGCGGCCGCGATCAGCGCGATCGGCCGCAGCACCACGCGGCCCAAAAAGATCACTAAGAAAGCAGTCACTCCGAGGATCGTCAAGAGCGCGACCAGAAGCTGGCGGTTCCGTGCCGCCCGCAGATCGGCATCCAGCCGCTCCAGACCGAGGCTCACTCTGACGACGCCGCGGACCTTGTGGTCACCGGCGTGACAGTCCTGGCACTCTTGCCCGTTCTCCAGAGGGCGGAAGAGGGTCAGCATGCGGCCATCGTTGGTCGCCTCATAGGTCTCCTGAGGGCTCAGCGTCTCGACCGCGCGGGTGAACAACGGATCGCTGATCTTCTTGCCCGGCTCCCGGCGCATCTTGGAGATTCGCTCGGCCAGCGCCGCGTCGATGTTGACTTCCTTAAGGGTTTCCAGGTCGCTGAACGCTTCCACGCCGTTGTACCGGTAGACATCGAGAACGCGTACATCCTTGAGCTCTTTCTTGAGCTCCTGCACTAGCCGGCGGATGATATCGGGACGCCCTTCGAGCATGCCGTTCTCAATGCTCTTCGTGATGGACGCCGCCAGCAGCCGCGCCGTCTCCCTGTTTCCATCCACCATCGCCTCCGTCTCGCGCTGAATGTTGAGGATTACCAGGACGCCGAAACCTAAGACCAGAATGGCCACAATTAGCGCGATCACCCTGAGCTGAAGGTGTCGCTGGAACATTGCCGCAAGTGTCAGCATGGGTCGAACTCCGCTGTCTTTGACTCTTTCTTCCTTTCCCACAGATTTAGGAATAAGTGCAACAAGGGCGCCGTTGGGCTACTTTTGAATGAACTACCCCGCCGCAAGCAGCGGGGTATCGAAATTCCATAGATTCGGAGAATCCCAAGCGCAGCAAGCTGCGGGGAATATGACCCCAAGAGATTTAAGAAGTTGACTGTAGTATCGGCTTGCGATGATGTCAATTTCGCAGCGGGGCGATGCCAGCCCTACGCGGCTTAAGCTTTGCGCGGCGATATGTTATGAAAACAAGGCATGGAAAAAATCGATCCGCAGCAGGACCACGAGCGGCTGAGACAGTACGCGCCGGGTCAAAAAATAACGTTCAAGGGCAAGACCTACACGATTCAGCGTCGAACGACCCTGGCGTCCGGCGAAGCGGCGGTGGTGTTGCAGGGCGACAAAGACCAGTTCGTTATCAGCGCGGATCAGTTTCTCGCCGGAGTCCAGTGAGCCGGCTGGCTTGTATGGATAAGAACTTCATCAGGAGCACTTAATGGGCAAGATTCGCTTGACATTGGCATGTTGGGATTACGATCGTACCCGCGCTCTTCAAGAGGGAAGAGTCGAGGTCGAAGGCGTGGATCTGACCTATCTTCCGTTACGCGTGGAAGAGACCTTCTGGCGCATGCTGCGGTACCAGGAGTTCGACGCCTGTGAGCTTTCAATGGGCTCCTACCTGATCGCGCGAGACAAAGGACACCCTCCGTTTGTTGCCATACCTGTGTTCCCATCGCGTGCCTTCCGCCACTCATGCATCTTCATCAACACGGGCGCGGGTATTCAGGAACCCAAAGATCTGATAGGGAAACGGGTAGGGATCCCCGAATACCAAATGACCATGGCGATCTGGGTTCGGGGCATTCTGCAACACGAGTACGGGGTTCCCCCCGAGAAGATAAGTTGGTTCACTGGAGGACAGGAGGAGCCGGGACGGATGGACAAAGTCAGGCACGATTTGCCGCAGAGCATCGACATTCGCTCGATTGGACCTGAGCAGACGCTTTCGTCGATGCTGGAGAGCGGCGAGATCGATGCCTTGATGTCGACGTATCTGCCCTTGCCCTTCGTGCGGCGATCTCCCAAAGTGCGTCGGTTGATCCCTAATTTCCGCGAAGTGGAGAGGGAGTATTACCGACGGACAAAAATTTTTCCCATTATGCATTGCGTGGCGCTAAGAGAAGATATCTACCAGAGTTACCCCTGGGTGGCGCAGAGTCTTTATAAGGCCTTCTGTGAGGCCAAGAGGTACTGCCAAGTGTCCATGTATGAATTTTCCGCACTCAAATATATGCTCGCCTGGTCAATAGCGGAAATGGAAGAGGAAATGGAGATCTTCGGGGAGGATCTCTGGCCCTACGGTTTAGAGGCCAACTGGCATGGCCTGGAAACCCTCGTTGATTATGCCCATGAGCAAGGGCTGATCAAGGAGAAGGTCGATGTAAGAGACCTCTTTGCGCCCAACACCCTGGAGGATTTCAAGATTTAGTCGCAAGTCCAGTTGGTCGAAAGCCCAGGGTACCAGAAGCGGTGTGATCATTTGGGGGCGATGGGGACCATTGCGATTTGAGATGGCGCCGGAGCAAAGATGCCCGAAGGGTTGATGACCTCAGCTATACCGGCACACACATAAAGAAGACTTAGAATCAAAGAGTATTATTCTCAAAAGGGGGTTTGACTATGGCAGCAGAAGAACTGAGGTGTTTGAGGTCGACGCTTGAGGCGTTGAAAAAGGAAGGTCTGGTGCTGGAAACGGACCGGGAGGTCAATCCAAAACTCGAAATGACGGCCATCCAGAAGCTTCTGGATGGAGGTCCGCCGATCATTTTCAACAAGGTCAAAGGCTATTCCAACGCGCGTTTAGCTACGAATGTCATGGGCTCGGATAAAGTGATCGCAAAGATGTTCGGATTGAAGGACAGAAAAACGTTGAAGTTCAAAATTCACGACAGCATCCTTCAACCTATCCCGCCCAAGATCGTCGATAAGGCGCCCTGTCAAGAAGTGGTGATCGACAAAAATATCGATGTCTGGCCGGTTATTCCCATGATACAACACACGCCGACGGATCCGGGAAGAACTTTAGGAGGAGGCAAAACCGTAGCCTCACCCAAACAGTTCTGGGGTGGATGGCATATCAGTTACAACCGGATGAATTTCCGGGAGGACCTCGGCTGGAGGGATCACTCCACTTTTCAGATATCCCCTGGGTCGCATACTGATCAGATCGCAACGAAATACTATAAGAAAGAACCGATCCCCTTTACCATCAATATGGGCATTCCGCCGGCAGCAACCATGATGGCTGGGGCAGGGTTTATGTACACTATCCTCCCAAGGGGGTGTGATGAACTGGGGATTGCCGGCGCCATCCAAGGGTTTCCGTTGGAGATGGTAAAGTGCAAGACCATCGATGCGTATGCTATCGCCGAGGCGGAGTATGTAATCGAAGGGTACCTGGACACAACCAAAAAGGTTTGGGAAAGTCCCTTGGCCGAGAAAGACCAGAAACAGGGAGTTTATCCCTTTCACCCCGAATGGTCCGGCTATATGGGCAAAGCCTATCGAACGTACCAATTTAATGTGACGGCGATCACCCATCGAAAAGACAGGCCGATCTACGACCCTCTGATCGTGCACGGATATGATAACCACAACATCGATGTGATCTGCCGTGAAGCCTGTTTCTTTGAATTGGCCGAGAGGATCAGCCCCGGTTTCTGCGTTGATACCCACATCCCTATGTGTATCCCGGATTGGGGGGGTGTGATCTTTCAAGTGAAAAAAAGAAGAGTTAGAGATGAGGGGTATCCGAAAAACTTACTGGCTGCGGCTCTTTCCTGCTCTCTCGGTGCGCGCTTTGCCATGGTCGTCGATCCGGACATCAACATCTACTCGACGGATGACCTGCTATGGGCTTTAGCAACTCGAGTCGATGCTAAAGAGGGCATTACCGTTGTTGCACCGGGAGGCATGGGGCAAACGTTCCAACCGGCGGAGCGGAGTTCTGCCGGTGAAAGGGAATGGACCCAGTCCAATATCAAGTTTTCAGGAGCTATCGGCATCGATGCCACAGTACCCTACCAGTATACGGATGCGTTTTTGCGCGCCAGTTATCCGATCGATGTGGTGAATCTGAAGGATTGGTTCACGGCCGAGCAAATTGAAAAGGCCAAGTCCTTCCAGGAGCCATATGCGAAATGGTTTGCTGAATCGGGAATTTGATTGAGACTCCACTCGAGATGATTTGCTCCCTCGCGATGACAGGCCAGAACGGTCATCGCGAGGGACAGAACATGAGAGAATGAGCTTGAATCTCATCCATTTTGAAAAGGATGAGATTGCCAGCCCCGCCAAAGGGAAACGAAGCCCCACAACGCTGATAAGAAAATCCTCTAATCGACGGACTGGTTTATGAAAGAAAAAATAAAATTGCTCAAGGATTGCCGGGTTCTCGATTTCACTAATGAAACGGCTTTCCTGTGCGGGAAAATCTTGGGCGATTTAGGCGCTGATGTAATCAAAGTGGAGAAACCAGGAGGAGATGAGTCCAGGAATCTGGGATCTTTTTATAAGGACATACCCGATCCCGAGAAGAATCTGTATTGGCTGTCTTACAACCACAACAAGAGAGGGATTACCTTAGACATTGAGACAGAGACCGGAAAGGACATTTTACTAAAACTGGTTGAGAAAACCGATATTTTCCTCGAAACCTTTCCGCCGGGTCATCTCAAGAGATTAGGCCTGGATTATACGAGCCTCAGTAAACTCGACCCGAAATTGATTATGACGTCGGTTACTCCTTTTGGTCAGTCCGGACCTTATAAGGATTATCGGGGGTCGGATTTAGTCTTTACAGCGATGAGCGGTTTCATGTCGGTTTTGGGGGATCCGGATAAGCCACCGGTGCGGCCTACGCTTCCCCAATCCTATATGTGGATCGGGATGCATGCGGCGGAGGGGACGCTGATGGCTTACTATCATCGGGGGATGACAGGTGAAGGTCAACATGTGGATGTCTCGGCACAAGCGGGCGTGACCTGGGCGCTATCCATTGCTCCTTCTTTCTTTGACCTCAACAGAGAGCTCCCTACGAGAGCGGGTAGTTTTATCACCGGAAGAAGCATCACCGGGGCAAAACTCCGGGCTGTCTATCCCTGTAAAGACGGTTACCTGTCCTACATCATCTATGGTGGCCCGGCCGGAATTAGAACGAATAAGCGACTGGTCGAATGGATGGACAGCAAGAGCATGGCTCCCGATTACTTGAAGAATAAGGACTGGAACAAATTTGATATTGCCACAGTGACTCAGGAGGAGGTCGATCAGCTTGAAGAGCCCTATGCCAATTTTTTTAGGACCGTGACGAAAGAGGAGTTTTTCCAGTACGTCCTTGAGCATGACATGCTTGGTTATCCCGTGGCTACGGCCAAAGAGTTACTGGAAGATGAGCAACTCAAAGCGCGCGGGTTATGGCATGAGGTCAAACACGAGGAGTTGGGAACAACGATTACCTATCCAGATTTTTCTACCAAATTTTCTTCCATCGCTTGTGGTTTTTGGCGTCGCGCTCCCCTGATTGGAGAGCACAATGAAGAAGTCTACGGTGAAATTGGATTGAACAAGAGCGACGTTCTCAGTCTGAAGAAGGCCAACGTTATTTGAAAATTATCAGAAGGGATAATGCTTAAGCTTTGCGCGCTGCGCTTTGCGATTTTTGACGACAATGGAGACAACCAGGCAGGTATTTGAGGGAATCAATGTCGTAGAGTTTGCTGCGATTGCGGCCGGACCCGTCATCGGGAAACATCTGGCAGACCACGGCGCTCGGGTAGTGCACGTCGAGTCTCACGAGAGACCGGACGGATTCAGGGTAAATTATCCACCTTATAAGGACAACAAGCCCGGAATAAATCGTTCGGGAGCCTTCGGCATCTGCAACAATAATAAGTACGGCGTGACGATAAACTTGAAAACACGAGAAGGGATTGAGCTCGCCAAAAAGCTTATCGCGTGGGCCGATCTCATCGTGGAAAATTTCACGCCCGGAACGCTGAAGAAGTTAGGACTCGGGTATGAAGAGATGGTAGAAGTGAATCCCGACATCATCTTGCTCAGCACATGTAATCAAGGCCAGAGCGGGCCCCACGCCCTCCACCCGGGTTTCGGCTCACACTTATCCTCACTGTGCGGGTTTACCTATATGACCGGATATCCGGATAGACTCCCGTACATACTCTATGGTCCCTATGTGGACCACATAGGGGTTGGATACGGCGTGATCGCAGCGGTCGCGGCCTTGGAGCATCGACGAAGAACAGGGGAAGGACAATTCATCGATCTGGCCCAATACGAAGCCGGCGTTCAATTTATGATTCCGGCTCTGCTGGATTACAGTATTAATCATCGAGTGGTTGAACGAGACGGAAATCGCCATTCCTTTGCGGCTCCGCATAATACCTATCCCTGCAAAGGTGATGACCGCTGGTGCGTCATCAGCATATTTAATGACCAGGAGTGGAAAGATCTCTGCCAGTGTATGGGCCGGGATGAACTGATCTTAGATCCAAGGTTCAAGACGATACCGGCACGAAAAAAACATGAGGATGAAGTGGAAAGAGAAGTTGCGAAATGGACGTCTCAACTCACGGCAGAAGAGGTATTTAAAAAGCTGCAAGAAAATGGGGTGAAGGCGGGGATCGTCCAAACGATAGCGGATCTTTTTGCTGATCCTCAACTGAAGCATAGAGGTTTTTGGGCGCCCGTAGATCATCCCGAGATCGGGAGGTGCCATGCCGAAGGACCGCCCTTCGCCCTTTCAAAGACTCCTTTCAAAATTGATCGGCCTGCTCCGATGATCGGCGAGCACAACGAACTTGTTTTCAAAGAGTTTTTAGCTGCCGGAAAAGAAGAAAATGATTAAACTTACCCTTTCGCCTTTTTAATTACTACCGACGTTTCCCGCCTGCGCAACAAACACGAGGGCGTAAGCTGTTGCGGTCGGTATATGTGCCGCACATCAGCCTGCCGTTGGATGCCTACAGTGAGCCGTGACGATCAAGCGGTGAAGCGATCCTGCGATTAGAGGTAAACGTCGTTACAGTGCAAAGACGCCACCTCAGCAAACCGCCGGCGTGTAGTAGACGCAGACAAGCGGGCACCGCGTCGCCGCACTGGCCGCCTTCCTGACAATCGGACTCATTAATTTATTGTTTTCTTATTATGGGGAAAATGCCTTAATCGCGTTTGAATTTCCTAAGCATTAAACGTCATAAGGCACTAATTTTATGAGCCATTTTTCTTTTCAGAATGGTGGCCCTTGGCACTTTTCTTGCGGTTTTCACCGGACGCCCATCAGCTTTCATCGAAAAGCAGAGAAGAGAAGCCCACATGGTAAACCACCGCCCTAGCCAGATCGAGCTGTTTTCCTCCGTCTGTCGGCTCATGCGGTTTCGCTTTACGCATCTCTGGAGGGACCTATCGAGGTCGTCTTCGGGATTCGACGCGGCTAATCGGGCAGCAATTATGGGCAAGGAGACCTTTTATGATCGTACCCGAGTTTGAATACCTCTCGCCGCAAAGCGTGCAAGAGGCGTGTGCCCTGCTGATACAATATGGCGCCAACGCCAAAGTGCTGGCCGGTGGTAGCGACTTGCTGGTCAAGATGAAAGACGGCCTGATGAAACCGGCGTACCTCGTCTCGCTGAAGAACTTGGATAGTCTGAAGGCGATTCGCTATCAGAAAGGCGCGGGCGTTATTATCGGGGCGCGAGCGACTCACAATGAGGTGATGAACAACGACATTCTCCAAGCAAAATACCGCTCCGTCTGCGAGGCGGCGCACAGCATGGCGGCCGACCAGATTAGAAACGTGGGCACCATCGGTGGCAATCTCGTAAACGCCGTTCCCTCGGCCGATTTACCGCCTATCCTCATAGCGCTGGACAGTCAGGCGCGGATTGTAGGAACGAGCCGGGAGCGAACCATTCCACTGGAGGATTTCTTTCTCGGACCAGGCACGACTGCGCTTGAGAGCGGAGAGATCCTCGCGGAAATCATCATTCCAGATCAGTCAACGACCGGCAGCAACTACATCAAGTTCGGGCTGCGTCGGGCAGGAGCGCTGGCCGTGGCCGGCGTTGCCAGTAGCATTACGGTCAGCGATGGTACCTGCCAAGACGTTCGCATCGTCCTCGGCGCAGTGGCGCCGACACCGATGCGAGCGCGTCAGGCCGAGCAAGTCCTGCGCGGTAAGAAGATTAGCCAGGAACTCATCGATGAAGCCGGGAGAGTCGCCGCGGTCGAATCAAAACCTATCAATGATATCCGGGGCAGCATCGAGTATCGGCGCAACCTCGTCAACGTACTGACAAAACGCTCGCTGAAGGCGGCCATCGAAAAGGGCCACGTTTAGGCTTGCAGGAGGTATATTTGTGGTAACGGCCATCAAGAAGGGTAACCTTCACGTAGTGAGGTTGGTAGTCAACGGCGAAGAACATGCAGCGCTCGTTAAGTCTAATACGACTCTGCTCGATCTGCTGCGCGAGGAGTTCGACTACACGGGAACCAAAAAAGGGTGCGAACTGGGCGACTGCGGCGCCTGCACGGTCCTGATGGACGGCAAGACGGTCAACTCCTGCCTCGTCCTAGCGGTTGAAGCCAATGGCCACACTGTCATGACCATTGAAGGCCTCGAACGAAACGGCAAGCTGGACCGGTTGCAGGCGGAGTTTATCAACCAGGCTGCCGTCCAATGCGGCTACTGCTCGCCGGGGATGATTCTTTCGGCCAAGGCGCTGCTGGTGCGCAACCCTCATCCCAGCGAGCGCGAAGTGCGCGAGGCTATTGGCGGAAATCTTTGCCGCTGCACCGGCTACGTCAGGATTGTCAAGGCGATACTGGCTGCCGCAGAGGCTAACAGTTAGCGAGGACGGTGAACCATGAGCGAAACATCTACCAAAGACTTTTCAGTAATCGGGAAAAGTGTCCCCAAAATCGACGCCCGCGACAAGGTGACGGGCCGGGCCAAATACGCGGGTGACTTAAAGGTGCCCGGGATGCTCATCGGAAAAATCCTGCGCAGTCCCCACGCCCATGCGCGGATTCTCAATATCAACACCTCCAAGGCGATGGAACTGCCGGGAGTTGCGGCGGTCATTACAGCAAGGGACGTTCCATCAACCTTTTACGGCATTTCCCCGGCCCGCTACGACGAGACCATACTCGCCATCGAGAAAGTGCTTCAAGTCGGTGACAAAGTTGCCGCCGTGGCGGCAGTGGACGAGGAGACCGCTGTCAAAGCGCTCGCTTTGATCGATGTCGAATACGAGGTGCTGCCAGCGGTTCTCGACCCTCTCAGGGCGATGGATGAAGGTCAACCTCAAATACACCCGCAGTACGAGCGCAACATCAGTGTAGAAATTCACCAAAACTTCGGCGATGTGGAAAAGGCTTTCCGGGAGAGCCACGTCGTCCGG
>Ga0209521_10004993_pt1 | contig 10532 bp, 19 predicted proteins | sample Rifsed19ft4_FD_184016 | JGI IMG/M metagenome (GOLD analysis project Ga0209521, IMG submission 184016) | Soil microbial communities from Rifle, Colorado, USA - sediment 19ft 4 (version 2) | ecosystem: Environmental > Terrestrial > Deep subsurface > Rock core/Sediment | place: Rifle, Colorado... | reverse complement strand
TGAATGGCAGGCCCGGTATTCGGCAGAGCGCGTCCAGCTGCAACAGATCCGCACCGCGGATAACGCCCTGTGGCGGCCGAGTCCCTCCGCCGACATCCTGCTGCTCGGTGATAGCTTCAGCAACATTTATTCGCTGGCCGAGATGGGCTGGGGGGAGTCTGCCGGACTCGCCGAGCAGCTCAGCTTTCTCCTGCAGCGGCCGGTGGATGCGATCCTTCAAAATGCCGACGGCGCCTTCGCCACCCGGGAGCTTCTAGCGCGCGAGCTGGCAAGCGGCCGGGATCGCCTAGCGGGAAAGCGGCTCGTCATCTTTCAGTTTGCGGAAAGGGAGCTGGCGGTTGGAGATTGGAAGCTCGTTGAGCTCGGCCTGGGAGAGGCCGCGCCGGGGCGCTTCTTCGTTCCGGGGGCGGGAGATGAAGTCATCGTCACCGGGATCATTCGAGAGATCGCGCCGATTCCACGTCCGGGAACCGTGCCGTACGCCGACCACATCACGGCCCTGCACCTGGTGGATCTCTCGAGCGAAAGGGAAGGTATGAGTGGGGGAGAGGCCTTGGTGTACGTCTGGGGAATGCGCCATCACGTCTTGCAGGAAGCCGCACAGTTTCGGACCGGAAACAGGATCACGGTTGAGCTCCGACCTTGGGCGGACGTAGCGAATCAATACGACGGCATCAGCCGCACCGAGCTCGAGAACGAGGACGTGCAATTCGAAGAGCCGACCTGGGGTGAGGTGCTGAACTAGTTCTGCCTCAGCCTAGGGGACCCGCACCACTGCCGACATCTGGTGGAAGTGTTGGTCGAAGCTGAAGACTTTGCTGATGTTGAGCCGCCTAGCGAGCGCAAGGATGGCACAATCTGTATAGGACCAGTCTTTGTCCTCGTACTGCTGAAAGACGGCCCAGGTGTTGCGCTCGCCCTCCGCGCCGAGTGGAATCCAAAGGTAGGCGGGGTTCTGCCGCAACTCGCGTCCAACTTTGACGGTAGTTGCCGCGCCGAGCCTCACTTTCAGTAAAGTCATCGTCTCCGCGAAGACGATGTCCGCCAAAACAAAAGCGCCACCTCCCTTCAAGCATGTCTTCGTGAAGGCAAGCGCGTCGCGATGATGTTTGTCGGTGCGGGTCACGAAAGCGTAGATAGCGCCGGTATCGATGAGGATCCGCGCGTCACTCATCGCTCAGTTCGTGGCTTGTGACTTCGAACGCTTCTTGTGTTTCTTCGGTGGATGGATTGCCTGCTCCAAATACAGCTCAGGGCGCTCACTGACCGCCCAACCCGCAACGAGTGGCTCGCGATCTATCCCAATGCCGGCAATCTCCCAAAGAGAGTCCACGTGCTGCTGTCCCTTGCTGGCTTCCGCCTCTCGGCTCACCAATTGGCGGATAACTTCCGCGATACTGATCCCGTCCCGACGCGCTCGTTCGGTGAGGAACTCAACCTGCCAATGGCGCAGAGATATCTGAAGACGGTGCATCGAAGTAGCCATGACTCTCCTCGGTTAGGTGATGTAACCACCTTACATCACTCAACCTTTCGCGGCAAGCGGTATCTCCGTTGCTCTCATGAAAGTGGGAGGAGAAATCCTAGACGAAGCCACCCTGCAGCACGTGATTCCGCAAGCGGGTACCGGTCGGGATCCGCCGTCCGCCCATGTGGAACCAAGGGGGCGGCACATTCCGAAAACGAGCGATATGATTGATAATAATGAGGATGGATAAAGAAGTAGGCAGGGGAGCGTAACCGGTGAGGGAGCGCACGGTCACGGATTTGGGTCGTGCCGACTTCGAGACGGCTCTGGCCGACTTCGAGAAGGCCTATCCGGAGTTCCAGTCGACCCGTTTGCTTGATGAGCTCCGGGCGTCCGAATACGGCCGGCTCGACGCGAACGGTCAGACTTATCTCGACTACACCGGCGGGGGGCTCTATGCGGAGTCTCAACTGCGACGTCACCACGAGCTGCTCGGGAGCTCGGTCTTCGGCAACCCGCATTCCAGTAATCCCACCTCACTCGCCATGACGGAGCTCATCGACAAGTGCCGGCGTCGGGTGCTCGATTTCTTCAACGCCTCGCCTGAGGAGTACTTGGTGATCTTCACTCTGAACGCGAGTGGCGCCTTGAAGCTGGTCGGCGAGTCTTATCCTTTCGAAAAGGGCGGACATTTCCTGCTTCTCTTCGACAATCACAACTCGGTCAACGGAATTCGGGAGTACTGCCGGGCGCATGATACGGAAACAACCTACCTCCCGGTCCTTCCTCCCCAGATGCGAGCGGACGAGACGATGCTGGAGCGCGCGCTCGTTTCCATGGGCCACGACGGCGGGCACAACCTCTTCGCCTACCCGGCCCAGTCCAATTTCTCTGGCGTCCAGCATCCGTTGGCCTGGATTCCCAAGGCGCAGGCCGAGGGTTGGGACGTACTCTTGGATGCCGCGGCCTTCGTCCCCACCAACCAGCTGGATCTAGGCAAATGGCATCCAGACTTCGTCGTGATGTCGTTTTACAAGATGTTCGGCTATCCGACCGGAGTCGGCGCGCTCGTTGCCAGGCGACAAGCGCTACAAAAGCTTCGGCGGCCCTGGTTCGCCGGAGGAACGATCACCGTGGCTTCGGTTCAAGCGGACCGTTACAACCTGGCAGAAGGCGAGGCCGCCTTCGAAGATGGCACGGTGAACTACTTGTCTCTACCGGCCGTCGAGATCGGCCTCGATCACCTATCGTCCATCGGCATCAATACGATCCATCAACGCGTGCGCTGCTTGACCTCCTGGCTCATCGATAGTTTGGTGGCGTTACGGCACGGTAACGGCGCGTCTGTCGTTCGCCTCTACGGAACGCCGTCGATGAAATGGCGCGGTGGAACCGTCACCATGAACTTCTATCGTGCCGACGGAGGGGTTATCGACCACCGCATCGTCGAAGCGGAAGCCGCAAAGGACGGCATCTCGCTACGTACCGGTTGTTTCTGCAATCCGGGGGCAGGGGAGACCGCCCTCGATCTCTCGAAGTCCGAGCTCACGGCCTGCTTCGTCCAACACACCAACCTCACCGTGGACGATTTCCGCCTTTGCATCGATGGAAAGAGCACCGGCGCGGTGCGAGTCTCGACCGGGCTGGTGACGAACTTCGCCGACGTCCACCGCTTCGTTCAATTCGCCGAGCGGTTCATCGAGCCCTGAGTGTGTCATTCGACTCGTTCGATGTACGAGTATGGGCAGCATGATATGGTGGCCCATATGAAAACGACTATCGAAATAGCGGACGCGCTGCTTCGCGAGGCCAAACGGATCGCTGCGAAAGAGCAGACCACGGTTCGTGCCTTGCTGGAGGAGGGGTTGCGGCGGGCCCTCAAGGAGCATCGCAAGAAGCCGCGTTTTCACCTGCGGGATGCTAGCCATGGCCAGGGCGGTCTCCAAGCGGATGTGAGGGAGGGCTCGTGGGAGCAACTGCGCGATCTCATCGATGAGGTGCGCGGGACGTGATCGCGGTGGATCCGAATCTATTGGTCTATGCCCACCGCAAGGACTCAACCTGGCATGACGCCGCTCGCGAGTGCCTCAAGGAACGTGCCGAGAGTTCCCCGACTTGAAACCCGGAACCCTTTGATCGACTGAACGCATGTCGTTTCCGTGGTCACGTCGCGCTGCGACGGCCGCTGTCAGCCTATTGGTCTTGTCATGTAGTGGAGGGGCGCAGGTACCCATCGACCCAACGACGTTGTTCGCCGAATGGGCGGGGCTGGCCCAGGCGGCAGAACAGCAGGGAACGATCGTCGTCGAGGGCAGGGAAGGGTGGTTATTCCTCGGCCCTGAGCTCAGGCACTTGGGTGTAGGGAAGTTCTGGGGCCAAGAAGCAGCCGCGGTCAGCAAGGCGAGACGACCCGAATGGGCGGATCCGCTCCCGGCAATCCTAGATTTTCACAATCAGCTCCTCGAGGCCGGCGTCGAGCTCCTGATCGTACCCGTGCCGCCAAAAAGCATCATCTACCCAGATAAGGTGCCGTCCACGGTTGAGCTCAGGGATCCGCCACCACCTCTCGACGTTCAGCACCAGGCCTTCTACGATCTGCTTCGGCAGAACGGCGTCAACGTGCTGGACCTCACGGAGGTCTTTCTTTCCAATCGGCAACATCCAGACGGCCATTTGTATTGCCAACAGGACACGCATTGGTCGGGGATAGCCACCACCCTCGCTGCCGAGCAGATCGCCGCGAACGCTCGGCCCAAGGCGTGGTTCGGAGCTGTGCCCAAAACAACTCTTCAAGAGGAGTGGAGAACCGTGGAGATCGCCGGAGACCTGTGGACCGCGCTCGACGATCCGTCTCGTCCGAAGGAGCAGCTCCCATTACGTTTCGTGGGAAGCGAACCCGATCCGAAGAGTCCCGTCGTGCTACTCGGTGACAGTCACACACTGGTATTCCATGACGGCGGCGACATGCACGCCGAGGGGGCCGGGCTCGCCGACCAACTCGCGTTGGAATTGGGATTCGCCGTCGACCTGGTGGGCGTCCGTGGTTCTGGCGCCACCGCCGCGCGCATCAACCTCCTACGCCGCGCTCAAGCAATGTCCGAGTACTGGACCACCAAGAAGCTCGTCATCTGGTGCTTCGCGGCCCGGGAGTTCACGGAGAGCGACGGCTGGCGCGAGGTCCCGATTGGTTAGGGGGGAGATGCTGCGTGAAGAGTTCTTGAAACCACTCGGTTTGACTCAGGCCGAGTTCGACCTCCAGCTTGCATAGGATCCCTATCCGGTCCAGCACTCACCGGCAACAAAGGAGATTGCGAAGGTCAAGAAGCTTCCTCAGCGCGCCAAGGCGTAGGGAACGCGGCAGGCTCAGGCAACACCGGACCAAACGGTCGACGTTACCGCCGGTTCACGTGAGCGTCGTGCTACCAGTTAGTTACCGCCCTCGTAATCCATGCGAACGACCTCACCGTTTCGGACCTCGATATCGAACGCGATGGGTTCACAACAGACCTGACAATCCTCAACGAACTGCTGGTGCCTGGCTGCAAGATTGACGGTCACCGACGAGTGCTGGAGGCAATGGGGACAGCAGAAGACGACTTGTTCTTCCATTACGATGAGAGGTTCTCTCGATAGGGTCTCGCAAATCGAGCGGCATCACTTCTGATCGGAGGGACTAGTGCAAGAAATTCGCCAGCAATCGTTCGAAGTCAACCACTAAGTCCCGATCGCGGTGGTAGCCACGCGCCCTGATGAGTCGGAGCGATTCTCTGGCAAGCTCCAGATCCTCCGTCGAGACGCGCTCGAGCAGAGCCCGGAGGTCAATGACATCCTGAGGCCGTGTCCTGTCATCCCGAGACAGGACCTTCAGGGCTATCAGGTGCCCTCGGCGAGCAACGGGTAGAATCACTCCAGGGAAGACTTCGAGGGGGTCCGCCGCGGCTACGATCTCGGGTTCGATCCCGGAGGAGGCGAAGAGCAGGTCGGCCACGACGCCGGACGCCGCTTGACCAGGCGTGACAAGCCTAACCGTCGCGAGTCGTCCCGTTGCCTCCTGTTCGACGGTCGATTGAGCCACGTAGCCCTGAGATTGGAGTTTGTAGATGAGCGACTCGGCTTCCTTATCGTCCTTGACGGAGACGGCGAGGTCGGCATCCCTCGTAAACCTCGGCTCGGTGTGTATCGACACGGCCAAAGCGCCCACGACGGCGAATTCGAATTGGGCGGCCTGTAGGTCGGACTGGATGCGGCGAAGAACTTCTTCGAGGAAGGTCACGAAAACTTGCCGGCCCACCGCCCGGGCTTTCCCGAACAGTCGCCATGCTCAGCGCCGGGCCGATCCTGAAGCCATGTCTTGACGCGTGCTTCCAGCTCTTCCTCGGTCAGATCAGGGAATTCCCGCCGTAAGCTCTGACGCTTCATTTCCATGCCCGACTGGAACAAATCGAGGGTGAGCCGGAGCCGCTCGGCGGCTTCTGACTGAGGCAGGTTCTTCACGGACATATTCTAACCTGTTCTAACCTGTTCCCAGCGCCCCCCGGCAGGTTGAACCCCCTCGATGAGATACTCGAATTGCCAGCGTGCTTTTCGTAGCCTCCTGATGGCCTTTAGCTATAGCTGGCACTGTTCGGGCTCGATGTCCAAGATCAGGGCCAGCGCCTTCTTGATGTGGCTTAGCTCTTTGCCACTCAGGCTTCCAAGCTTCTTGATGAAGCGACCGTGGCTTAGTGCTCGGATTTGAAAACAATCTACCACCGACTTCTTCCTGAGGCCGTGTCCTGGGCCGGGCGTTATCGTCAGGAAGAACGGATTCTTCTCCCAGCGTTGCCTCCATGCCGTCACAGGTACGACTATAGCCAAACGGAGGTTCTTCGCGTGACCCGGGTTGAGCACAACCACCGGCCGAGGCTTCTGAATCTTATCCCCGATCGTTGGGTCGAGATTCACCTGGAATAAGTCACCGGTCCTCAAACGGTTCTCCCGCGATCGATTCAAAGATGTCCTGGTGATCCTCTGAGTAGCCTTTCATCGCTCTTTGTCGCTCGAGCTCACGCAGCCTTCGCTTGTCGGCTCGGATCTTCGCCCGGATCGCTGCGCGCATGTACTCGCTCTTGCTCCCGTAATGCAGAGACTCGCAGACCCTATCGATGAACTCGAGGTCCTCCGGTTCCAGCTGCACTTTCTGAGTCACTTTCATGCCTTGAAGGGTACCCGACCTGTGGCCATATTCAAGGTCTATTTAATAGGTCCACTACGTAGGTCCCATCCTGGGGTATTGACACGTATAACGTTATCCATTAGAATGGGAACGTCAAGTTGCGGGCTTCCCAGATGATTCTGTCTTTCTACCATGAGGGAACAGAGGACATCTTCAATAGAAAGAACTCCCAGGCCGCTCGAAACATCTACCCGGCGAGCCTTTGGAGAGTGGCTCAGAGGAAGCTAGACCAGCTCAATGCCGCTGTGTCTTTGCCATCTCTGGCGATTCCGCCCGGCAACCGTCTCGAAGCCCTTGGCCGGGAAAGACGAGGGCAACATAGCATTAGAATCAACGAGCAATACCGGATTTGCTTCAAGTGGACGGAAGAAGGAGCCGACCGTGTCGAGATTGTCGACTACCACTGAGGCGGCGCCCGTGCTTTTCAAGGAGGCAAACTGATGCTCCGTGTTCCAACTCATGGTCCACCCACGCACCCCGGCGAAATGCTAAGGGAGGAGTTCCTGGAGCCGCTCGGTTTGACCCAAACCGACTTGGCCGCAAAGCTCGGCGTGTCCTACCCACGAGTCAATGAGTTGATTCATGCCAAGCGCGGCGTCACGCCCGATACGGCGCTTCGCCTCGAACGACTGCTCGGCATGGAAGCTCAGTTCTGGCTTAATCTCCAGCTCGCGTGGGACCTTTATCAGGTCCAGCATTCCCCGGCGGCAAAAGGGATCGCCAAGATCAAGAAGCTTCCCCAGCTCGCCAAGACGTAGGGAAGTGCGGTATGCATTGGGAACACGGGACTGACCATTGGCTAGCCCCTGAGCCCACGGGAGTTTGGAAACCGATACCTTTAGGAGTTATGTGATATGGCTTCCCTTTTCTGTCCGTATCCGAGAGGATTTGAAGCGCAAAGCACAGGAGCTTCTCCAACGCCAGGGCGTTTCTTTGAACAACTACATCAACGCCGCACTCGCGGCCGCGGTAGCACAGGCTGAGACCCTGGCCTTTTTCGATGATCGCTTGAGAGACATCGACGCCTCCTAGACTTAAGGTAACCGACAGATGGAACGGACAGTCAAGGTACTGAACCAGATGAAGAGCGAGGGGGTAATTCTAGACTACGCCCTGGGCGGTGCCGTGGCGGCCCTATTCTACATGGAGCCGATCGAAACCCACGATCTGGACGTCTTCATCTCCTTGCCACCAACGCAGAGTAGGCCTCTCCTCAGCCTTGACGGCGTGTACCACTACTTATCGACCAAGGGGTACCTTCCAGAGGAAGATCACGTGGTTGTCGAGGGAGTTCCTGTACAGTTTCTCGTCGCATCGACGCCCTTGGTGGAGGAGGCGATGAACGAGGCCAGTGAGCTCAACTACGGCGCTCAGAAGGTAGCGGTCATGAGGCCCGAGCATCTAGTTGCTATCATGGTCGAAGTGAACCGCCCGAAAGATAGGATACGGCTCGTCCTTTTTCTCGACCAGGTCTCGCTCGACTTGGAGCGCCTCAGCGCAATCCTCAAGACACACAGTCTCCAGAAAAAGTGGACGCGGATCTTGAGGGAGGTCGGCCATGAAACCGGTTAGCGCTGCCCAGCGAAAGCTCTCGCACACCCTTTTTCGGGCCAAGGCCGCACGGCGCCACCGGCTGGCCGCCTTGCCCATCGAGGAGAAAATCCGAATCCTCATCGAGATGCAGAAGCTCTCCAACGACATCCGGCAAAAAACGGGCAGGAAACCACTTCCGGAATGGGCGATCGGGCCGTAAGCACGACGGGCCCTGAGGGGTTTGCCTGAGCGCACAGCCGGCTACTTCGATCTAGCGGAGATCCAGAGCGAAGCTTACCGCTGCGGCAACCTGGTCGAGTTTCTCACCCGTCAAGGTTGTGATGAGCGAGCCGATCCCGCTCTTCGCTACGGTTTGCAGGTGCTCGAGATTCACCGCGCACTCTCGCCCCATTCCATCTGCGTGTGTCAGTAACACCTCCGAAGGAATGCCACGAACGGTCGAGGTGATCGGGGCGATTGTTACCTCGGCCAGAAATTCAACTACCGAATCCCGCGTAAGGAAGCACCGGCCTCTTTGTCGGGTCTCTGAAACCTGTACAGCGAACCTCGCCCCGCCTCAATCGGGCCATACCTGCTCAGGCTCCGACAGCTCCAACTCCTCCGGCTTCACCGGGTACCGTTCATAACCCAAGCGCTGCCTTCGCTCGAGCTCCCGCGTCCGCAGACGCACCAGAGCTTGACGGAGCGCCTTTCGGGGGAAGCTTGAAAGTGTTGTCTCGAGGCGCTTGGCTGCCTTATCGACTGCCTCGACAAGTTCTTCATCCAGAGTCATATGAACCGCCTTCACGAGTATCCTCCATAGCCCATGTCCATAGGGAAATGGGCAGCGGTTCGAGGCGGAAGTTACCGTGGCTCGGGAGTATCGGTGCGAACTTCCGCCCCACTTCGTTGGAAAAACTCAGGAGACGACAGTCAATCCGAGTTCTTGGAAATCAGCATCGAATGCCAGACAGGCCATATTTCTGAGCAGTGTTGTTACCACAACGAAGGAGATAGCATCACAGAACGACAATCGGTGATCACCACCGTAACGCCGAAAAACGTCCTCCGCCTCGCCTCGAACACGGTCGCCATAAGCTACAATTCGGAGATTCGGTTTCACCTCAGTTAGAAACAGGAGTGCGGCTTGAAAGCCTCTCCGGTAACGAAGAAGTGTTACTGTCTCGCCGATGACATCCCAGGTTGCGTAAAGGGAGGCTGGGACCGCGGCAGCCTGACGGGCGATCTGTTGGGCACGGTCGTGATTCGCATCACTGCGATCCAGGCTAGCGTAGAAAAACGACGTGTCGCAGAACAATCGATTCGGAATCGTCATTTTTCTTCATCCCTGCCTGCATACAGGTATTCTTTCACGCGCCGGGACACGGCGCTCTTAGGTCCCCGGTGCTTGGGAAGTCGTTCCATTAGCTCGACCAGCTTGCGTGCCGCCGCGCCCGGCTCCGGCTCCGGCAGGGCCGGTCGAAGCTCCGCCACGACCTCATCGCGTACGGTAATCTGAATCGTCATGCCCGCATCCTTGCGCACCCGACGGACGAGCTCCGGTAAACGCTTGCGGGCCTCCGTGATAGAAATTTTCATCTAATCGACCTTGTTTGGATTGTACAGCGATGTACATCGAGGTGCAAATGGCGCTCGCCTTTGAGTGGGTCCTGCGTCCCCAGTCGGAGCTATGATGGTCGCCTGGAATTTGAACGTGACCAGAGCGACAAGAGATTCGTGGAAGCGACGATTCACGCCGGGCCGTTTTCCCTGAACAACTACATTCAGCGCCGCACTCGGGGTCGCGGTTAGCACGGCCGGCGACCCTTGTTTTCTTCGAGGAGCGGTTGAAAGATAGGTTCGACTCAGCGAAGGTCCAGGGCGAAACTTAGCGCGGCCCGAACCCGGTCGAGTTTCTCAGGGGTCAAGGTCGTGATGAGCGGCCCGATCCTGGCCTTCGCGACAGTTTGCACGTGGTCGAGATTCACGGCGCAGTCGCGGGCCATGCCCTCGGCCCGTGTCAATAACACCTCGGAGGGAATGTCCCGAACCGTTGAGGTAATTGGAGCGATGGTGACCTCCGCCAGGAATTCGATCGCGGAATCGCGTGTGAGGATCACCACCGGCCGCTCCTTGTCAGGTCTCTGAAACTTGTACCAGCGGACCTCGCCGCGCCTCAATCGGGCCATACCTGCTCGCGCTCCCACACGCTGAACTCCTCGGGCTTCACAGGACGGCGTTCGTAGCCGGTGCGATGCTGTTGCTCCAGCTCGCGCTCCCGCAGCTGAGTCAGCGCCTGCCGCAGGGCCTCGCGGG
>Ga0209521_10004987_pt1 | contig 10534 bp, 10 predicted proteins | sample Rifsed19ft4_FD_184016 | JGI IMG/M metagenome (GOLD analysis project Ga0209521, IMG submission 184016) | Soil microbial communities from Rifle, Colorado, USA - sediment 19ft 4 (version 2) | ecosystem: Environmental > Terrestrial > Deep subsurface > Rock core/Sediment | place: Rifle, Colorado... | reverse complement strand
CGAACGGAGCGAAGGCGAAGATATAACCGGATAACAGGGCCGCCACATGATTATGGTTGACCCGATAGGATAGGGCGTACATACCAAGGCCTGAAAAGACGAATAACAGTAGGGCCAGTATGTTCCAGGAGAGGATGAGATTATTGGTTGCTAACTGGAGGGGGATGGACAGGACGCCATTCACGGGGGTGAGTGCATGAAGGTAAAGGTTCGAACCCTGCGGGGAAAAAAGAGCATCTGTGTGAAAGGGATTGGTCTGAAGGTCAAGGAGGGCATGCTTTAGCCACCAGAGGTTCCAGAGGAATTGCCAGGTATCGAAGGGGAACTGGAACCAATCTACGGTACTATTGCTGGCGTGGAGAACGAGAGGCCAGGTCTGGACAACAGCCGCCACAAGAAACAGACAAGATAGGCCAAGCCACCGTCCGAACCCGCCGGAAAGCAGCCTCCCGGACGCTGCTATGACGGCCTGCCAAGCGCGAGATCGCGCGATCTCCGGTGTCAATCTGTTGTCGTCAGCCTTCTTTGGTCCGAAAGTGCCGGCGAAAATCTGCCTCGTATCATAACATCGCCTGGTGCGGCCGGTGTGATCCTCGAATGTCCTGTAGACGTCGCCCAGGCCGAGAATCACGAGGGCCCCGGAGCGGCGCCACTAGAACTGCAGACGCTGCCGCTTCAGGGGCCAGCTAGTTTAGGGCCTGCAACGGAATCCGCGGTTCGCTGTCATACTTTATGATGCAGGAAAATTGCTTCCGTTGCCGCCATTGGCTCGCGACCGCGGGCCTCAGTTAGGCGAATGGCCCAGGATGCAGCTCCCGTCTGGGTTTGCCAAAAAGCTTCATTCAGGCGTAGCCTGAACCTGCGATGGCGCCTGGGAGAGCGCCGCAATATTGCCGGGGATCCAACTCATGTCCAATAGTCCTGCCTCGAGCAGCCAGCCAGAAGCTATAGCGCCAGCGATGGCGGACACGCATCTGGGAGCGTCCCGTCAGCGAGTGTGGCGCTACGGCGTCCTGCCCCTCATCGGTGTTGTCGCCATCGCCATTCTTGTGCTGAGGGTAGACGTTGGGAGCATCCTGAGCGAGTTGCGAGGCGCTGAGCTCACCTGGGTGCTGGCATCCGCCGCCGCGCTCACGATCTTCTATCTCGTGCGGGCTGCCCGCTGGCATCTAATTCTCGGCCGGCGGCACCCGTACACGCTCGTCTTCTGGATCTCCTCGCTCGGCTACCTGGCCAACAACGCGGCGCCTGGCCTGGGCGAGCTGGCCAAGCCATGGCTTCTGCGCCGACGGAGAAGCGTGCCGTTTGCCGCCGGAATGTCAACGGTTGTGCTCGAGCGCCTGCTCGATTTCTGGGGGTTGGCCACAATAGGACTCGTCAGCTTCGTTGTCCTCGCCGTCCAGGGCTCCAGTGTCCCTGGCTGGCTGCTGGGAGTCGGGGCAGGCGTAGCTGGAGCGACAACCCTAATTCTGATCGCAACTTTCGTCGCTGCCCGGAATACGGACAGCGTCGTGTCGTGGATCCGCCGCGTCCTGAAGCGGCTGCCGCTCTCGCCACGCCTTGCCGAGCGGGTGTGCGACGTCACAGACTCGCTCCTGGCGGGAGCCGCCATTCTGAGGTCGAGCCTTCCTACCCAGATCGCGCTGTTCGGCAGCACCTGGGCGACATGGCTGATAAACGCTCTGGCTGCTTACCTCGCGTTTCGGGCTGTCGGCCTGGACCCTGAACCGGCGGTCCTTGTCGGCGGCTTGATGGCCGTGGCGGTGTCGCAGGGGCTGCCGGCGCCTCCGGGTTACATCGGCACGTATCAGGCGGTCTGGCTGCTGGCCTACTCTGGTCTTGGGCTGGGGCCCGAGGAGAAGGTGCTCGCGGCGGCTATCGTTTCCCACGGGCTGATCCTCATCCTGACCGTGACCTACGGTTTCCTGGGTCTCCAGTCGGTGCTAGTATCGGCTCGTGAACTGCTGTCGCTGAGAAAGGAACCGATGCCGGCGTTTGCGCCCGCCGGGTTGACCTCTAAGGAAAAACCGTAGGGCAAAGGAGGAGTTGCTATGGGAATCTGGCAGGGACGGCGTGTGCTGGTCACGGGAGGGGCCGGCTTTATCGGCAGTCACTTGGCCGACAGGCTCATGACCTTGGGAGCAACGGTGACCGTTGCGGACAACCTTTCGAAGGCCGGCAACGGATACCTGCTTGACGTCTGGAAAGACCACGGCCTTCGCCCCGAAGACACTGGCCAAAAGGGCGAGCTGCGAGCCGGTGATCACCGGCTCATCGAGTGTGACCTCCAGGACGTCGCGTCCGCCCGCTACGCGGTGACAGGTCAGCAGGTCGTGTTCCAACTGGCGGCGACGATTGGGGGTAGGGGATACATCGACACTCACCCTGCCGACTGCTGCGGTAACCTGGCCCTCGATTACAACGTCATCAGCGAGGCCTATCGCGCGGGAGTGGAACACGTGGCGTACGCCAGTTCCGCCTGCGTCTATCCGGTGTCTCTGCAAACCGAATACGGTTCCACACACCTCTTGGAGGAGGAAGAGGCGTTCAAGGATGGCACGGCAAACTCCGACCGTGAATACGGCTGGGCGAAGCTGATGGGTGAGATGGAGCTAGACGCCTTCCATCGCCAGTACGGCCTGAAAGGCTCAGCAGTCCGGTATGTCACCGCCTACGGGGAGCGGGAGGACGATACGCACGCGATCATCGCCCTGATTCGCAGGGCGGTGGAGCGGCAGGATCCGTACTTAGTCTGGGGAACGGGCGAGGAAGACCGGGATTTCACGCATGTCAGCGATATCGTTGACGGCACGATTCTGGCGGCGGAACGGATCAGCGATGGCACTCCCGTGAACCTGGGCACCGCCAAGCGCTACAAGATCAAGGACGTCGTGCGAATGATCCTGGACATCGTCGGCTTCGAGCCGCGCGAGCTGGTGTTCGACACATCGAAGCCGACGGGTGTGGTGACACGGGCGCTGGACATCAGGCGAGCGAAGGATCTGTTGGGCTGGAAGCCAAAAGTGGGCCTGCAGGAAGGGCTCCGGCGAACGATCCAGTGGTTCGCGGAGGCTCGGCCCAAGCCGGTGGAAACGATAACCTAGAGAATCCAGCGGGGAGTGACTTATGACAGAGAACTCCGGCGCGCCAGAGCTCAACGTTGTGCTGCCGGTGCACAACGAGGCGGAAAGCATCGCCGACACGCTGGCGGAGATCCATGCGGAGCTTTCGCCTCGGGTGCGGCTCGAATTCGTGATATCGGAGGACGGCAGCGTTGACGATACTCGCGAGATTCTCTCCCGGCTTTCCCAGGAGATGCCGATGCAGCTCATCACCAGTCCGGAGCGCAAGGGCTATTCTCCAGCCGTCCGCGACGCCTTCAGGCGATGCACCGCGCCCTGGGTGCTGTTCCTCGACTCCGACGGTCAATGCCTGCCGTCCGACTACTGGGCGGTCAAAGAAAGGCGCGATGAGGGCGACTACGACGTGGTCCTCGGGCGCCGGGTGAACCGGTCCGACTCGCGGTTTCGCCGCGTCATGTCGGGAAGCTTCCTGCGGGTGTACCAACTCCTGTTTGGCGTGCCGGTGCACGATCCGAGCTGCCCGTTCCTGCTGATGAGGAAAGAGGTGATAGACTCCGTGGTCGACGAGCTGGGGGTGTTCCGGGAGGGCTTCTGGTGGGAGTTCGTGGCCCGGACTCATCGCAAGGGGTACCGCATCGCTGAAATTCCGGTGACACACCGGGAGCGGGCGGCAGGAGAGACCAAGGTCTACCACCTGTCGAAGCTGCCCGGTATCGCCTACCGGCACTTCGTTGGCCTGTTCGTCATATGGTGGCAGACTCGCGGCGGCGGACGGGCCGCCAGACCACCGGCGTAGGGCTCAGCGACTTGTCTGGGGGTTGCGGCCGGGTACCGACGATTTCGCGGTGAGGCTGGCTACCAGCTCACCCAGCGCAGGCCGCCGACCGCGTTAGGGTCGAACTTGTAGATCCACAAGACGCCGGCGAGATTGATGGCCACGCTGGCGGCAATGAGAATCATGTGGTGCCACCTGATCCTGTTGCCCATCCCCATCCAGGTGAGGAGGAATAGGAACGGATAGTAGTCCAGGGCGTAGCGGTAGCCAAACTGCGGCCACCCCGTGATGGGGTACAGGAAGTGGACGATAGCCATGGGGATGATGGCCGACCAGCACGCCAGGACGAGCTTGTTCCCTCTGAGGCCGACATATATCCCGTAGCCGATCAATAGCAGGAACGGCAGGACACTCAAGTCGTATAGGGTGTCCAGACTGAATAACCGCACCTGAAAATCGTAGTCCGCGGCGTAGGAGAGGCCGAACCACGACAAGCCCCTGGCCGAAAAGATGAGGACCGCTATCGTGACGGTCAGCATGGCCGCCCCGGCGACTATGACAGCTCTGTTTCGTACGCCGGCAAACAGCGCATAGAGAAACGCCGGCGTCGTCGCCCAGACCGCCATGCCGGACCAGGAGGGGATAACGTACGGGGCATGGGAGGAAAAGACGGGCACGGCCTGGAACACGAGCGGAATGGTGCGTGAGACGTAGCTGACGTCGAAGAGGCCTTGAGCGAGCATCAGCTTTAGCCCCGGGTCGTTTCCCGATGTGTAGTCCGCCCACACGGAGTATCCGGTGTTCAGTGGGTCTTCGAACCGCAAGTAGTTGTAAACGAAGCTCAGGAGGACTAAGATTCCCACCCCTGAACCCAGTTGGAGCAGCGGCTTGAGGTCTATCCTGGCGAGAAGTGATACCTCGGTCGTCTCAGGTTTGGGCCGCCACCATTTGTCCGAGAACATGATGAGGAAGAAGGGGAAGGCCAGCAGAGTGGGCAGGCGCGCCAGGTAGGCCGCGCCCAAGAACAACCCCGCCGTAAACGGCCGCTTCGCAACGAGAGTCTCGTAGACTGCGAGGAACAGAAAGAAGACCGACAAGGCATGGGCAAAGTACCAGATGCCCCCGTTGACGGCGTTCCACCAGTAGACAGTGCCGAAGATGAGAAGCAGGGTAAGCCAGACCTGCACCGAGAACTGTTCCGATAGCCCCCTCATAAGCCTAAACACGACGACGGCGGTCAGACCGCCGATCACGATGGAAACCAGAGTCTGGTTGAGGTCCAGTCCATACACGAGGACGCCGGGCAGAACTACTATCGCCATCATGGGCGGCTCGAGGATGTAGTACTTTCCCTCGTAGAAGGCCCAGTCAATCCAGGGCAGATCGGCGCCGTTGGCGATGTCCAGCCTGCCGTGCAGGAAGGCGTCGGCGAGGCGGAGGGGGCCGTTAGCCGTGGGTGGCCCTTGGCCTGTTAGACGATAGGCCACGAAAGCCAGCGTGAATACGAGGAGGGTGAGGGCGATTGTACGGGTCCAGGGCGTGGTCAGACGGTCGAAATACCCAGAGTTGAGGGCGCTCCACCAGCGCTGTAGGGTAGGCCGCTTCCAGGCAGCTTGTTCTCCGGCCATCAACTAACCCGGGCCTGATCCAGCGCAGCCGGCGAGCGTGGACCGGGCGTTCCTTTGTACCTCAAGCTGACGGTTCTCTCGGATTTCGACGGGTACGCTGAGAGAAATCTTCGCTCGCACCTTTGACTTCACGCCCTGACTCCTGGAAATATACTACCAGAAGTGATGATGCACCTTCCCCGAATCTCGTTGCGCACACGCGTGGTATAGTCTACGAAAATGAGCGCGAGGCGGCCTATCGTTGCGATAGCATTCGTCACCGTGTTCCTGCTGTTCCTGGCTACCGCCTGTGGCGGTGGTGGCGGCGGCACCTTGGGAGTGAAGTCGGAGCGCGTGGCCGCCGCAGACCGGGCCGCCGCCATGGCCATAGCCCCCGACGGACGGCTGTTCTTTGGCGAGCAAGTCACCGGCGCCATCCGTGTTGTCGGCGCCGACGGGGTGCTGCAGGAGGAGCCGTTCGCCCAATTGGAGGTGGCCACGTACGTCGACCTGGACTGGGGTCTGACCGGCCTGGCCCTGGACCCCGATTTCGAGACGAACCACTATCTCTACGCCTTCCTCACGGAGCCCGTGGAGCCCGACACGCCCGTGGCCAGGCCCGTGGTGGTGCGCTTCACCGACCGCGATAGCGAAGGCGTGGACCGAGAGGTCATAGTCAACGACCTACCGGAGACGCTCCCCGCCACTCCCGGTTTCAACGCAAATGGCAACATCCACTTCGGCCCGGACGGCTTCCTCTACCTTAGCCTGGGAGACTACGACGCGCCGCCACTGGTGCAGAACCTGAGCATGCCCATCGGCAAGCTGCTCCGCGTCGATAAGGACAACGGGTCGCCGGCGCCGGGCAACCCGCTCGCTGACGACCCAGATGCCGATCCCCGCATCTACGCATACGGATTCCGCGAGCCCTTCGACTTCGCCTTCCACCCGGAGGCCGGCGCAATCTACGGGTCAGACAACACCACGGTTAGCTGCGAGGAGATCAACCTTATCGAACCGGGCGCCAACTACGGCTGGCCCGACGTGGGCGAGTTCCCATATTCCGATTGCGGAGCAGGAGAGGGCAAAAACGCGATCCATCTCCTGGCCCAGGAGGGCATGCAGCCGGGGGACTTCCTCTCCTTCGTTGAGGTTTCCGGGCTGGCGTTTGCCTCGGCCGGCGTTTATCCCCTGCTCGGGGACTCCCTTCTGGTCTGTGAGTCCGGGAGTATGCTCCTACGGCGTCTCGTCCTGGGCGGCCCGGACCTGGACCAGGTCACGGCCGATGACATCGTCGCCGAAGACTGCCGGTTCGACGTTGAGGTCAGCCCCGACGGCATCATCTACTACAGCAACGCGGACGAGATCCGCCGCCTGGTGCCCACGTCGGAGGGACCGTAGGCGATGAAATGCCTCGTCGTCATAGGGACCTACAACGAGGCCGAGAACATTCCCAGCTTGCTTCCAGACATTCTCAACCTCGGCCCGCAGTACGAAGCGATCGTTGTGGATGACAGCTCGCCCGACGGGACAGGCCGCATAGTCTCGCAAATTGCCGTTAACAAGCCCCGCATTCACCTTGTGTCACGTCCGGCCAGGTTGGGGTACGGCACCGCTTACGTCGAGGGATTCAAGACGGCTCTGGACATGGGCGCCGACTACATAGTGCAGATGGACGCTGATTACTCTCACAACCCTCGCGACATCCCCCGCCTGGTGGAAGCTGCGGAGGACGCCGACATAGTCATTGGCTCGCGCTATGTAAGGGGCGGTTCCACATCAGGATGGCCCTTTCGGCGGCGGCTGATCAGCAGAGCCGCCAGCTTTGTAGTGCGTGTGCTGCTCGGGCTACGGATCCGCGACTGCACCGGCGGGTTCAAGTGCTTCCGACGCTCAACGTTGGAGTCACTCGACTTCGCGAGGATCAGGTCGAAGGGGTTCGCCTCGTCGTACGAGATCAACTACTTCTGTCACCGGTCCGGCAAGACGCTGCGCGAGGTGCCGATTAAGTTCATCAACCGGCGGGCAGGCGAATCCAAGCTATCGTGGAGGATTATCGTTGAGGCGCTGATCGCCGTCGTCCGCCTGAGGGTCAGCGGCTCGACGAGCCCATAGACCAGCAAGCCGGGGACGCTGATGTCTCTCGCGGGACTCAGGCGGGGATGATCTTCGTGGCGCGAAGCATGCCCAGCATGAAGACCTTGTCCTCAACGACCCGAAAGCCCACCTCGTCCACGAGCTGATCCAGAATCTCGCCGTGAAACTCCTGGACGTGCGCGTGGCGCCAGACCTTCCCCCGGCCGAAGCGGGTCCAGAAGTGCCACAGGATCTTGAACAGAGGGGTCTCGAGGGGGATTACGATCAGGCCATATCCGTCCTTCTTCAGGCAGCGCTTCATCTCCGATAGCAGCTTTTCCGGATGATGAACGTGCTCAAGGACCTCTGAGCAGAAGATCATATCGAAGGAAGCGGCGCGAAAGGGCAGGGCCTCACCGTCTCCGATTGCCAGGTGAAACTCTGGATGCTTTGACAGCGAATATGCGATCGCTCTGTCTGAGATGTCGATTCCCACGACCTCTTTGGGCCGCGCCCTGGCCGCCACCGCTTCGGTGAGGGTGGTGCCGTCGCAGCCGATGTCGAGGATCCTGCCGCCTACCTCAGACACGAGCCGCGGGATCACGCGCAGCCGTCCACCGTGCCATACGCGCTGGATGCGGCTGGTCTTGAGGGCGGTGTCGTAGAAGTCCGGCGGAACGTTTTCGTGGGTTTCCTTGGAGCTCGGCGCTGTCATCTCAATTCGCCGCGCTCGCCTCTGTGCCCCGTCACGGGCTTTGTCTTCGCCAGATGTACCTGCTGTCCCATGTCCAGTTCCAGAGGAAGGCCACCGCCACGCCCGCGGGAATGGCGAGGTATGGTGATGCGCCCACCTCAAGGGTCAGGAGGTTGACGACAAGTGTGATGAGGCCCAGCGATGACACAGAGGCCTTGGCGTTGAACTGGACAAACCGCAGCCACACCGGCTTTTCCGCCGTGGCCCGATCCCGGAACGTCCAGAAGTGGTGCCCGAAAAACACCCCCACGATCGAAAGCTCCGCCGCTACCAGCGTGGTGATCAGCAAACGGGCGTCGCTGTGAGAGAAGGCGATCAGGCCGAGGTCCTCGCCCTTTGCGGGCAAGAACCAGATCAGGGGCGATTCGTACAGGAGCAGGAAGACGATCTGGTAGGTGACGTAGCCGCTGGCCCCGATGGCGGCAAACCTGAGCAGGGTGGAGTGCTCGCGGAGCCTCGCCCGCAGGGCCTGCCATAGGGTGGTCTGGCCGGTCTCAGCAGAGGCTACTGCTTCGTACTTGGGAGTAAATTCCATGAGGATCCCACTGAGGGGTGTCACAAATTATAGTCAAGGTTATGGAGCCCTGACAACCCCGTTTGGTGGCGGTAGGCACCTTTGACCAATTGTTTACCGAAGCGCCGCTGTGCGCCTGCTTCCCGGTAGATCAGCATCCTTGCTGGAACGGAGGCTTTCCCCTTATCATCTGCGTGTCATCCGAATGCTGCACCTAGTCCAGGCCCGCGAGAAGCTGCCGCCCATGCCGGCGATGTCTGGAAGAGACAAAGCGTCCTGCCCGGGCCCGTCCGACGCACGTCCCGATGCCCGCTAGCTCACGCAGCGGTCGCGGTGGTCGCCGGCGCCGGGCCCGCTCCGGCGCCGCTCCCGTAGCCAGGTCCGGCAGCCTCCTGCTAAAGCGTAATGAGGTAGCCGCCGCCGGGCTGCTGACGGGGTTCGTGTTGCTGCTCGTGGGGATAGCCCTGCTGGCATCAGGCGGAACGGGCGACGGCGGCGCAGCAACCGGCGATGTCGAAGCGGTTCCTCCCGATGATGCCGTAACCACCGCCGATGCCGGCGCGACCGCTGATGACGCCGGCGCACCTACGATCGATGACGGCGCGACCCCTGAAGACGGGCAGACGGTGACGAGTGACGGGGCGGCGATTCAGTGGCTGGCCCGGAGGTCCATTGAGGTGCTGCCGGCCGGGCAGTGGCCGTCGCTCTACGACTCGTTCACCAGCGAATTCCAGCAGCGGTGTCCGCGCGCGCAGTACGATCAGGTGGGGGTAGACGCCGCCGCCGAGCAAGGTGACAACCTCCGGCTGCTGAGGTTTAAGCGGCTGGAGAGCGTGACGGTCGACGGCTCAACCGCGCAGGCGGTGATCGTGGGCGAGGTCGCCGGCCAGAGCGAATACCAGATCCAGGCTGCGTTCCAGAAGGAGAACGGTAGCTGGAAGATAGCGCCGGCGCCCGGCACCGAGGGCTGCGCGGCCTTCGGCCGCCTTACCGGCTAGCCTCTGGACCCCGCCGTAGGTCGCCGGCGCTCATCTGTCCTGCTGGAACAAGCTCTTGAGGCCATCCGCGGTGCATTCCGGCGAGCGCGCGAAATCGATGATCACCCGCTCCCGCGCCTCCACAGCCTGCGCCGCCTTCGGCAAGTCGCGGGCGATCTCCAGGGGGACGCTCGTCACGCCGTGTTCGTCGCCGTGGAGGAGGTCGCCGGGATTGACGGTCAGGCCGCCCACGCTGACCGGTCCACCGACCTCCACCAGGTGAACGTACGCGTGTGAGACAAGCACGCAGGACGAGAAGAAGTGAAATCCGGTGGCGCGGACCTCCGGCAGATCACGGACGCCGCCGTTCGTGACCGTGCCTATCGCCCCCAGGCCCATGTAGACGCTGCCGTTGACCTCACCCCAGAATGAGCCGACGGGGTTAGGGTAGTCCAGGTCCTCGATGACCACGATCCGAGGCTTGGGCACCGGCTCCATCGCGGCCCACATGTCCCAGGGGGCCGGCGCTTGCTGCGGGCGCTCGCGGGCGCGGATCTTCGCCGTTACGGCGTAGCCGACCATCACGCCCAGCTCCGGGAAACGGCACCGGATGGTGCTGTCCATGAACCCTTCGTTGCGGGGCCTCACCTTGAGCGTCTCGATGGCGTTGCAGACGGTTGGCGAGGAGATCGCTCGTAAGGCATCCAGCTCTTGCGGGGTTAGAGGCTCGACCATAGCGCTTCTCCTA
>Ga0209521_10004984_pt1 | contig 10541 bp, 7 predicted proteins | sample Rifsed19ft4_FD_184016 | JGI IMG/M metagenome (GOLD analysis project Ga0209521, IMG submission 184016) | Soil microbial communities from Rifle, Colorado, USA - sediment 19ft 4 (version 2) | ecosystem: Environmental > Terrestrial > Deep subsurface > Rock core/Sediment | place: Rifle, Colorado... | reverse complement strand
AAGTCCTGAGCAGTAACAATACTACTCAGGACTAATGAAATTACCAGCAGTAACAAGAAGGGCTTAATGTACCATCGCAACATATAACTCTACCAGTTGTAGGATCACAGCCACACTCACCACTATGCCAAGAACAGCAGCCTTGTCTTTGTTCCATTCCATTTGATTGGAGTTTTGTAAGGATGATATTTTTGTTTATATTTGATTCTGTTTTTGAAGACACAGGAGGTCTGCAAACCTTACATGGTATGTATCCCGCTTTTTGTGCTTCTTCAGGACTCTTAAATTTAATAAGATTCTCTGGTTTTATTTTCTGCGCCCATCTACAATCTGGATAATGGTACTTGTTCGAATTCTTCGAACCCCAGAATTCTCCAGCCTGAGATTGAGCAATTAATACGGCTATGGACACAATAATAAGTAATGTTTTAATAGCCAGTTTCACTTTTACCTCCCGTATTGATTCCTGTCGTAATCATCGTTTATTCCATTGTTGTTATCATCCCTGTCCAGAGTGTTTGTTATGCCGTCCCTGTCATTGTCTCTGCTGTAAGGATTTGTCCGTTCATATGAGTTCCTTGATGGGCCGTAATTATTCCACTTGTAACCATCAGGATTAGAACGGTAATGAGGCTGGACGTATGTTCCATTGCTTCGGTAATAACCATTCACCCGACCTGCAAAAGCACTCCCTGCCAAACTTACTACAAGCATTCCTGCCAAAATCACTGCAACTGCCTTCTTCATTGTTACTTCCTCCTTTTGATTTATTAAATTCTTGAAGTAATAGACACCGGCAGTTCAAAAATCTTGCAGGTTTTCTAAAAAAATATTTAGGATGAAGAAATAATTATTGGGAAGCTAAATCAGAAGGTAAAACTATTTCCAGTCTCCGACGAGGATAAAAGGTGCCCAGAAGTAGGGGTGGGAGCCATCAACAGTCATTGTTGATTCCTGTTTTGACTTCCCTTCTTTTGAAATGGTAATGCCGCCGACTCCTCGAACAATCCCTTTGCCTGTTTTGCCTCTTATCATCTCGAGTTGTGCCATTCGAAGGGCTTCGGATTTTGGATAGGATTTCAGATTTCTATAAAAAAGATTCATAAATTCCGAGGTGGACTGGTCATTCACCTTCCACAGGCTTGCTACTATAGATGGCGTACCGGCATAGATGAACCCCCTGGTCAATCCTATCAGCTCATCTCCTTTTGTAAACTCCCCCAATCCAGTCTCGCAGGCACTCAATGTCACAAGCGATGTGTTCTTCAGATTCAGGTTAAAAATCTCGTTCACCTCAAGCCTTCCGTCCTCGTCTTTATCTCTGACGAGCCGTATGTTTGAGGCCATTGGTGATGCAGAATTCAGCTCACCGTGACTTGCAAAGTGAATTATGTCATATTCTCCGGAAAACTTCTTCGCTCTATCCTCTGTCGCTTTTCCTTTTATAAAAACAACTGTCTCTGGATAGGTGCTTTTGATCTTTTTAACCTCGTCCTCTGAATAGGGCAGATCAAGCTTTTCATCATCAAGCTTGGGGTTGCCAAATGCTAATATTTTCCCTTTGATCTCCTTTCTCTTTTCATAAACAAATTTGAGCACGCTTGCGCTGGGGCTGAAGAAAAGATCGAATTCTTCAATAAAATATTTCCCATTTTCCCCTAATAAGGCTTGAAAGGGCAGATAGTGCAAAATAGCATGAGGCACGATACCAACTCTTTTTGTCTTGATATATGGTTTTGCCGGTTTGATTAGAAGGTCGTATAGCTCTCGGGAGTTTTTTTCATAATCAAGCTGAAGGGTGGTTATTTTCTCTCTGTATGTATTTACCTTTTTGGTTAATTCCTTGTCCTTTAGCGCTATCTCTACAACCTTCAAGTCTGATTTACCGACAACCCAAAGAAGAATTTTATCTGGTGTGATGAAATATTCCAATAACGTTGTATCTCCCTCTAACAGCTCCTGTACCTCCTTCAAGGTTAAAGAATTTACTGTTAATAACATTGAAAGCTCAGATTTATTCTTTTTTATATTTTCGATTAATTCGATATGTTCTTTTCTCGCTTGTTCAAGTTCCCTCTTTAAAGTTTTCTCTAAGCCTTCTTTCTTTTTTTCATCAGAATTTTCATATAAACTGTCAAGTTTTTCCTCAATAGCATGTATTTGAAATAGTAGCCTTCTTTCTTTTTCGATAATGTTTTTATAATTGATATCTTTATCAGAAATATTAAATTTATTCCCTAATAGTTCAAGGAATGTTCTTCCCCGGGCCCGCTCCATGTAATAGAAAGCATCTGATTCTTTATTAGATTTGAGTAAAAATAGGATTGTGTCCTCATAAACTGTCTTTGCTTGTACCCCCATAGATATTTTTAAGGCTAAACTCTGTGCCACTCCTCTGTGTTCTTCAAGTATTTCTATAGCTTGTAAATATTTGTCTTGCGCCTCTATAAAATTACCCTCTTGCTCATTGATTCGACCTAATCCCCACAATAAAAGCCATCGCATAGAGGGATTATCCAAATGATTAATAATTTCTGAAGCTTTTTGGTAATGAATCTTAGCTTCTTCATTCTTTTGTAGTTTTTCAAGTGCAAATCCTAAAGCGATATTGCTAAATGCCGTAATATTTTTAAGTTTTGTCTTTTCCCCTATATCCTTTAAAAATAATTCTCCATGTTTAATTGCATTTTCATAATCTTCCAAAAACCAATAAGATGAACCCACTGCAAAATAAGCATAAAAAAGATTTTCTGTATTAGTGTTCCCAAATGTCTGTGCTATTTCTATTGCTCGCTTGCCTTCTTCAATAACTTCTTCATATCCGCTGGATAGTTCATGAGCCATAGAAAGCTTAACCAATGCTATACAACCTAATATTCTGACAATTGATCCTGTATCTTTTAATTTTTCAAAGATGTGCAAGGCCTTGTAAAAATGTCTTAAGGCCGTATTAAAATCTCGTAACTGATGGTAAATAAGTGCTATATCATTAAGGCTAACTGCTTCTCCAACCTCATTATTCAATTCTTCATAAATGCTGAGGGCTTCTTGAAATTTATTAAGTGCATATACATCTTTTCCCTGTTGCATCATTATTTCTCCAATGAATAATAGAGATTTTGCTAAACCTTCCTTATCCGATGATGTTCTATAATGTTTCAATACTGTTTCAAAATGCTCGTTAGCCTTACTAAGTTTTCCAGCTAAAAAATAATATTCTGCTAATGTTTCATGGGCTTGTTCATTATTAGGATTTATCTTCAAAGATTTGTTTAGATAATCAATCGCTTTTTCAATTTGTCCCAAATCATAATAATTTAAACCCAGAAAATAATAAGCATCAAAATGATCTGGCTTAAGTTTAATCACCTTTTTAAACGATTCTATTGCTTTTTCATATTGGCTTAGACTTCCGTATGTAAGCCCTAACATATAATGTGTATCTACAAAGTCTGGCTTCAGATTTATAGCCTCAGCATATGCTTTTATCGCTTTTCCACTTTCTTTTAAATCGGAGTATGCAAGGCCAAGACTGTAATGAGCTTCAGCAAAATCTGGTTTTAATTTAATCGCATGTTCAAATGCCTCTTTAGCCTCTCTATGTTGTTTTAAAATCGAATATGTAAGTCCAATTCCATAATACGCATCAGCATTATTGGGATTAAGTCTGATTACTTCCTTATAAGCACGAATAGCATCTTCATACTGACCTAAACTGCCACCATAAGAGGTAGCAAGTAACATGTGGGTATCAATTAGATCAGGATTAAGCTTAACAGCCTTTTCCAAATGTTCAGTTGCCTTCTTAAAATTATTAAATTTCCCATATGACAAACCAATATTATGATGATACCAAGCATTATCAGGAGCAAGCTCAATTGCTTTCTGATAGGATTCAATGGCTTTTTCATATTCACTTTTATCAGAATAAATGTTACCAAGATAATTGTAAGCATCGGCAAAATCAGGCTTAATGCCTATAGTTTTTTGGTAGAATTCTATTGCCTTATCTTTTTGTCCTGACAGTTCATAAGCTGTCCCTAAATTAAAATATGCAAAATGATAATAAGGATCTATTTGAATTGCCTTGTTGAAACTTTCGATTGCATTATCATATTTACCCATATCACGATATAAAAGGCCTAACTGATAATGAACTTCTAAAAAGGACGGGTTTATTTTTATTGCTTCTTTGTATGAATCAATCGCTTTTGCGGGTAAGCCTAAAATGTGATAAATGGTTCCGGAAAAAGCATAGGCCTTCTCAGAATTCGGATTTATTTCAATAACTTTCTTAAAGCTATCTAATGCTTGAAAATATTGATCTGATGATAAATAATTTAATCCTTCTTTAAAATAATAATCTTCATCTGTAATATTTCCAGCGATACATACCGGGGGATTGACAGAGAATACAGAGAATACAGAGAATACACTAAGAAGAGCTAATACAATAACTATAACTATTAAGACAACTGAGTAACATTTCATTTTTACGCCTTCACATATTCATCTATTTCACCATCTTCATCATAATCCAGTCCATAAATATCAAAACTTCCATCTTCGTCGTTGTCAAATGCAAAAGTATCAATCTTCTTGTTGTTATTGGTGTCATATCCTCTGACTTCATGTTTCCCATTTTCATTATCATCAAAGCCGATATAATCAATTTTGCCATCCTGATTAAGATCAACAATGAATATCTCAAATTTGCCATTTCTGTTAATATCAAAAGCAACTACGTCAACTATGCTGTCATTATTTACATCCCACTCTTCTTTTATTGCATTCTTCAATAAATCACCTGTAGAAGCCTTTTTTACAGCAGGCTCTTGAACAATTCGACTTCCTTTTCTCCCTAAGAATTCCTTAATAACATCAACAGACACAGCAAAATTGAGCCCTTCACCTCTTTTTGTGAAAGAGTTAACGCCGATGAGTTCAATATTATCATTTAAAAGAGGGCCTCCTGAGTTCCCGGGATTGATTGGAGTCTGGGTTTGTATAACCTTGCTTTTATGCTTGATCCTGTCATTATAACTCCATTCATACTGAGGTCTTATCTGACTGATGATCCCCTTTGTGTATGTCCAGATCTCTCCTTCTGGATGTCCAATTGCATGTACCTCCTGCGCAACTTCAACATTATCCATAGAACCCAGTTTGATTAATGGCAGTTTTGCCGGCAGCTTCTCAAGTTTCAATAATGCAAGATCAGACAACTCGTCCACCTTTTCAACTGAAGCAGCATACGCATTCTCTTTTTTAAGCTCTATCCCTTTCTCTGGTTTGAAAAATACAACAACCCTTTCATAGTCTTTAATAACATGCCAGTTGGTAAGCACATGACCCTGATTGTCGAATACTGAGCCAGAGCCTACGCTGTCATTTGTTATGACAAGCACAACAGCAGGGCATGCCTCTTTATAAACACGGACTCCTCCAACTCCGCGACTCTCTTCAAGGATGATATTCCTGGCAATTTTTTTCATCGTATTTGTGATTGTTTTCTCTTTTACTGAATTCTCATTCTTTTTCTTTATAATGTTAAGAATTATTGGTTCACTGCTTCTCATCAATACGCCGTCTGATTTTAAGGCAGTCTGCCCTTTAATGCCCATTTTAAAGGCGTCTTTGAATTTCTTCGCATCTTTGAAAGGGCGATTATCAATATGCCTGAAACTTATTGCCCTTACCACAGCTCCCGTCCCTTTAACTATCTCAGTAATGTTCTGAATTGACTTACCGCTTTTTAATTTAAAGCTCTTTGCCTTACCCTCTGTAATCCCTCCAACTCCCCTTTCAAGACTGATGATCTCGCCTCTGATTTTTTCTGACAGAACTTTCTTCTCTTTAACGGCGACTCCTTCCATATCCTTCAAAAGACGCTGGATATCATCGAGCGGCTTTTCCGATGCCAATACATAGATAGTCTCCACCCCGGTATTTTCATCAAGCCAGAACCATTGCCCGGCAGAGGGCACAGAGTATTCAACTGAGCCCTTAATGTTATTGCTGATTGAAATTTTCGGATCAGGAAATAGCAGATGGGCTTCGTTGGAGCTGTCATAGATAAGGATGTAGACATAGGCGTCCCTGTTTGTCTGAAAATGCACCTGGAAATTGTCAAAGGAATGAAGGATGCTGCCTTCTTTTATCAATACTTCTGAAACAGACCCGTCAAGCTCCTCTCTCTGCCCTATAATATTCATTGATAATTCGAGAGATGAAACCCTTTGGGAAGTTGTTACCTGCTCTCCGGCTATTTCAGGTTCCTTTTTCTCAGTATATAATCCCCTTTTTAAAAGAATTGCAAGAATGATAAGCGCACACAGAGCGAAAATTCCATAGAAGGCTTTGCGGGGGAATTTTTGTTTTTTAGCGACATTTTCATTGCTTGTTGATCGGAATATATTTTTTTCATCAGGTAAACTCATCTGCATGATTTCATGCTTGTCTGTTTGTTCTAATGGCCGCTTATCTTTTTGCATGGTTGAAATTGAGTCCTTTCCAAAAAGCACGAAGGTCGGATCACCATAGAGCATATAACTCGCCCATATGATGTTGTTTTTACCCATACGCTCAATCAATTTTTTCCTTGCATCTCGTAAAGCTTTGCCGATCGAAGCATTTCCGATGAGTGCTCTATAAAATTCAATAGCGAATAATGAACTTGGAGAATCAAGAATCTCCCAGAATGTTCCGATGTAATGTGAGACCCCTGAATGTAGAAAAGCATTGGCAAGACCGTAGACCTCATTCTCAAAATTCTCTTTGATCTGCCATTCCTGAGTACGTCCCGAGTGACAGGCGTTTGAGAAGACCAGAACCGGCATCGTGGCCCCGCCTGACAGTTTTAAAATTTCTGATGCAATCCATTTACCATCATGCAGCACCCAACTGCTTTTTGAAGGCTCTTCTGAATTGTAATCTGCGTGGCCGGCATAGTGAATGATATCAAAGTCCCTTATGTTCTTCTTGACATAATGGATATCTACCTTGCTACTTGCCAGATTGACCTTGACAAAATTGGCTTCTGTCCCGATTTCATCTCTTATTTTTACCCCTTCTTTATAAGCTACATCGAGGTTACCCTCAGGGTCAGCGATAATAAGCATACTCAGAGTTCCAGCACCGCGCTGATTATGGGGATATAAAACATTTTGCCTTGTGCTTACGATTCTTCCCATACTGTACTTCAGACAAAGAAATTCTTCTCCATCAAATAATAGTTCCCAGGGAATTTGGACTAACTGATCATTTATGTACAACAAAAGGTTATCAGATGCGCTGGTCCTGAGAAGGTTTTTGATCTTTGGCGTAAGAAGCTCGTCATAGAGTGCCTGACCAGTCTTTTTAAGATTGTCAATAATGTCTGGTGTGATATCCCCTCGTTTGTTTGCCCTGTTCAATAAAACAACTATTTCTTTGCATAGTCTCTCTGTTTCTGTGATTGATATCCGATGTTCTTCATAATGTCTCAGGGTCTGCTCTGTAGCTTCTGCCTTTTCATAACCGCTGACTCTGACCTTTTCACCTTCTCTGTATATGTCGAGCACTAAGGTTCTTGGAGCTTTATCCATTATTCGGCCTCCAGCCTGAGGAAAATATCTCCTGCTACTTTCCCTTTGTCGATAAAAGTCAAGGTATATGATCCAAACTGCAGATTTCTGAATGATGTTATACCGCTCTTTGTAAGGAAAGATGCCAGTTCCCTATCGCCGGAAACAAGGGTTACCCTGACATTATCAACGGGTGCACATGATTCTGCATCTATAGCCTTTATTTCAATGTCACAAAGCTTATCATCAATTCGCTCAATAATGATGTCGATTTTTATCCTATTTAGCTGCTTACATAAATGGATGATGTTTCTTAAGTCATCTTTTTCAGGTTTAACTGTATCCCCTGCTGGCGGGGTAGCATAACAATGGAGAGTTTCAGGCGTCGTTCTTGCTTCCACTTCCATGAGATTCAAAGGCTTGAACATCTCTGCTGAATCCTTAATAATTTTCATAGAGTCTTTAGCGAACGAGATTATTACTTCAATGAGCTTTTGAGTAGGCTTACTCTCAAACAACTGCTTTGCTTTTTTTGTTACTTCCACAGGTGGTATTGTTAGGGGCTCAATAGCAAGTTCTGTTCTGATTTTATATAAAATAATGCTCTTTTTGCGACAGTCCTGACAAGACGCAAGATGTTCCTCGATTTTTACTTTTTCATGATTACCGAGAAGGTTATTAAGATAGGCAGCAAATAGCTCCTCAGTTATGCAATCTGATACAACTTTAGCATCTTCCTGTTTTTTCTTTAAAAGATGTTTTAATAAATCATCATATTTATCCATATTTCACCTTTGTAATTTTATCAGCACTCTTATACAAGAGACACATTATATTTACATTCCTTGCAATATTTTTTTCTTCCTGGCGATTTCTCTTAACTTTTCGATAATTCTACTTTTTTTGCTGTAAACAGCGCTTACGGTGACATTTAGGATACCTGCAATTTCTTCAGGAGGAATCTCATCCACATAATAGTATTGTAAAAATAGCTTATCATTAATACTCAATTCCTTCATAAGTTCCCTTAATAGAACATATCTCTCTGATTCCTCGATTTTGTCAATCACAGATTCATCAGGCGCAGGAAGAATATCTGAAAGAGATTTGGTATCATTACCTGAATCTTCTAACGATAAATGTTGCTTTCTTCTGGTAAAGAAATTCATGGTTGCATTTGTGGCAATGACCATTATCCAGCTTGATACAGTGCATCCATTAATACCTTTGTATTGTCTTAATTTCTTGTAGTTCTCCTCGATCAAAGACAGGAAAATATTGTTGTGAAGATCTTCAATATCTTGATACAAAAAATCAGTGCTGCAGATTTTCAGAGTCTTTTGAATGGTGTGATAAACAAGATTGGTATATCTTTCAACAAACAAATCCCATGCATGTTTATCTCCATTGATACATGCTTTTAGCAAATCATTTTCTGAAAGCTCTTCTGACGGCATTTCCCATAAAATATTAAGATAAAAGGTGATTTGATAAATTTTACTATTTAACCAGTAATTTGGGAATAGGAACTTTAATAGTGGAGGGTTATGATTCAGGGTTAGGCTACATTTATTTATAAAGGAAAGATGGACTGGCCATTATGCCTAATCCCCTAAAGAATATCCCGTGTCCATTCAACTCTTTCCAACTTTAAGGGAGAAAAGCCCCTGATAATTAAAGGATATTCTTAAAATCAAAGGCTTATCGCTTATACCGATTTAACCTATTTTTGTTCTTCAAGCCAGAGGTGGTCCCTAATGTGTATTTTTTAGTTTGACCCCAATTCTCCTGCCTCGGAACGAGGTAGCCTCAATTCAACATGTCACTTTTGATGGAGCGATCAAATCTGGCTCTCTCCGAACGTTACCACGATCCATGGAACACTATCCTTAAACGTAGCCTCAAGTAATACCTTGTCACGACCAGTAAGTCGGATAGGCTCTACACCAGGCGCAATAACATCGACCGAAACAAACTGGTTTTGCTTGTTAGAAATCATATGAACCGGAACTTCTAATACACCATCGAAGTCTGCTGGCAAGCATGGGGGTAGATTAGAGAGCATCCGATCCGCATTTGTTGCTTCGATCTGCTCGCATCCCTTGAAAGCTGAGTCAAGCCGCTGCTTGTACTTTACAACGCTTGGCCTGTCATAAGATTTAGAGTGCTGTCTGCCATCTTTGTGGTACGTAGCATGTGGATTCCAAGCTGGCACTCGGCTCGGCTTTTTCGGTTCGTCTACACTCCACGCGATAACCACATCTCCTTTGTCCTTTCTTATGATGCGGGCAAAGAGACGCGTGTCCGAAGGACCGTGCCGGACAATCACAGCATAAGTTTTCATTTCGATAGCCCCCTAAAGAGTACCCAATTCCGAGCATCTAACATTATTTTTATGCTGCCTATTATATTGAATAAACAATAATACTTTTACTTGCTTCCGTCAACCTTTTTTACATAAGAAATCCATATTTCCATTGATAATAAAAATTCATAACTTTTCATATTTTCTTCATCATTTCTTCATAATTTTCTTTTAAACTAAAATCAAAAGTATAAAAGAGTTAACGTTTCTATCACTCCCTCTATTCACCCCTCCATGGCAGCCAGCCCCCCCTGGCTGCCTTTTATTTTACTACCTGGAGTACTTCATAAAAAATCTCTTTTTTTAATTTTAAGTTAGATATATAATTTGTTTTATATCTATTAGTATTTACGTGATCGAGGAAAGGTAAGGGCAAGGATATGGCGGAAAGGGATGATAAACTGAAAGAAATATCAGATGAACTTAACGAACACATAATGGCAATAAAAGGGACACTGGAACTCTTAGAGGCATCAACTTCAGAAGATGAACTGCGAGGCCTAATTTTTAAGGCAATTGAGAGAATGGATACAATCCATAAGTTGTCGAATGATATGGTGATAGGATTAAAAACTTGTTTTGACAAGATAGATGAATTAACAACCAAAAAA
>Ga0209521_10004979_pt1 | contig 10544 bp, 7 predicted proteins | sample Rifsed19ft4_FD_184016 | JGI IMG/M metagenome (GOLD analysis project Ga0209521, IMG submission 184016) | Soil microbial communities from Rifle, Colorado, USA - sediment 19ft 4 (version 2) | ecosystem: Environmental > Terrestrial > Deep subsurface > Rock core/Sediment | place: Rifle, Colorado... | reverse complement strand
CCGCGGGGGGAGGTTTCGACACCTACTCGCGGGCCATCGCCCGGCACTGGGGCAAGCACATCCCGGGAAATCCCGCGATCATAGTGGAGAATATGACAGGAGCTGGAAGCCTGATCGCGGCCAACCACGTCTATGTGGTAGCCAAGCCTGACGGCGTCACCATCGGCCACTTCATCGGCGGCCTATTTTTAGGCCAGGTCCTCGGGCAGAAAGGGATCGAGTTTGATGCGCGCAAGTTCGAATACATCGGCGCCCCGGTCAAAGACCACGTCGTCTGCGCCTTCACCAAGGCCAGCGGCATCACCAGCCTGGAGAGATGGACGAACTCAAAAACCCCGGTCAAGATGGGCGGTATAGCCCCGGGCAACTCCACGCCCGACAACGCCACCCGAATCCTGAGATCGGCATTGAGCTTGCCGACCCAGATTGTCACGGGCTACAAAGGGACCGCCGACATACGCCTGGCCGCTGAAAGCGGAGAATTGGCGGGCGGCTGCTGGGGGTGGGACTCTGTTTCAGCGACCTGGCGGAAAGCCCTGGACTCGGGAGAGGCGATTGTTGTGATCCAGGCCGCCCGCAAGCCCCACCCCGATCTTCCCAATGTCCCGCTGGCCATCAACCTCGCCAAAACCGACGAGGCCCGCCAACTAATCGAAACTGCCCTTCACGGGGACAGCGAAATCGTACGCACTTACACGCTGCCCCCTGGAACACCTAAAGAGCGGGTGCAGATCCTCCGCAAGGCCTATCAAGAAACCCTCAGGGATCCAGAGTTCCTGGCAGACGCGAAAAAGTCCAAACTGGGAGTCGATCCTGTGAGCAGCGAGGAGGTGGAGAGAATCATTGCGGGGCTTTTCAAACTCGATCCTGCCCTGGTGGCGAAATTAAAGGATGTCCTTTACAAATAGTTTCATCGCTGACTAGGGAGATGAATGAACAGAGGCCCTCGAAGTAAATGGCAAATCGACCGGTCTCATCAAGGTAGGTAGGGTTGACGCATGTTTGAAATGCTGAACGCTTTGCTCTCCGGCTTCTACCAAGTTTTTACCTGGTCCACCTTTAGCCTGATGTGCGTTGGAATAGTGGTCGGCTTCATTGTCGGCATTCTGCCCGGCCTGGGAGGACCGACTGCCATGGCCCTGATGCTTCCTTTCATTTTTAAGATGTCAGCGGTAGAAGCCTTCGCTTTCCTATTGGGAATGGCTGCGGTTACGTCAACAACCGGCGACATCACCTCCGTACTCTTCGGCGTGCCGGGTGAACCGACCACAGCATCGACCATCGTGGATGGCCATGCGATGGCGAAGAAGGGCGAGGCAGGCAGAGCCCTGGGCGCGGTGCTGATGAGCTCCCTTCTAGGCGCCATCTTTGGCGCTTTTGCCCTTGCCGCCGCCATCCCTGTTATCCGGCCCTTAGTCCTCACTTTTGGTTCCCCAGAGTTTTTCATGCTTTCGCTCTTAGGAATTACCTTCGTAGCCTCGCTCAGTGGAGAGGATCAGTTGAAGGGAATTATCTCGGGTGGATTGGGCTTGATGCTTGCAACTATAGGACTGGATCCTATCGCGGGCATCCAGCGCTACACCCTTGGCCAGTTATTCCTCTGGGACGGGATTGGTCTGGTACCGGTCACTATCGGGTTTTATGCGATTCCCGAAACCATAGAGCTGGCGGTTTTGGGGACAAGCATCGCCCAACAAGAGGTGGGAAAGCTGGGAGGCGTGATGGAAGGGGTTAAGGATACCTTCCGCCATTGGTGGCTAGTGATCCGCTGCAGTGCCCTGGGGACCTTCGCCGCTATCATTCCTGGAATGGGGGCAGCCACGACTCAGTGGCTCGCTTATGCGCATGCCGTACAAAGTTCCCCTAATAAGGAACGCTTTGGCAAAGGGGCCGTAGAGGGAGTCTTAGGTCCGGGCGCTGCCAACAACTCAACGCTGGGGGGCAGTTTGATTACGACTATCGCCTTCGGGGTACCTGCCAGCGTTATCATGGCGATCCTTTTAGGCGCATTTATCATCCAAGGCATCGTCCCGGGTCCTGACATGCTCATCCCCCCGCCGAAAGGTAAGCTGGATCTGACCTTCTCTTTTGTTTGGGTCATTATCATCTCCAATGTCATCACCGTGGCAGCCTGTTTTCTCTTTCTGAAACCATTGGTAAAGATCACTCAGGTGAGGGGAAGTCTTTTGATACCGTTAATTCTGCTGCTGATCTATCTGGGCGCGTTTGCGGAAAAAAACGCCTTTGAGGATATGATTGTGGTGCTGTTTTTTGGCGCCCTGGGATGGATCATGGAGAAGTTCAAATGGCCGCGCCCGCCGGTGCTTCTTGGTCTCGTCCTCGGTCCTCTGGCTGAGAACAGGCTCTTCCTGTCCACCGACAACTACGGACTGGCTTGGCTTTGGCGACCGGGAGTTCTGATCATTTTCGCGCTGACTCTAGCGGGTATCCTCTATCCGATCATTAAGGAGAGAAGGCAAAAACGCAAAAGCGAGCGTCAGCCTGCGGTGACGGGCGGAACAAAACCGGAAGCTAGAGAAATTTCTTTCAGGTTTAGTCGGGGGTCACTCTTCAGCGCCTCTATAGTAGTCCTTCTTGGACTGGCGCTTTGGCAGAGCAGGAACTTTGGCTATCGCGCCGGTCTTTTCCCCTGGGCGATCGGCTTCCCGGTCTTAGCGTTGGCCATCGTCCAACTAGGGATGGAGCTTTTGGGTTTCAAGAAGAAACCCCGCGCTGCCGAATTTGGACTGGGGGTTGGCCCGGAAATTTCCCCTGAACTGGCTTATCGTCGGACACTTCTCATCCTTGGCTGGACTATCGGTTTCTTTGTCGGGATCTGGCTTTTAGGTTTTTCCCTCGCGGTCCCGACAACGATAATCCTCTACCTCAAATTTGCCAAAGAAAAATGGCCTATCACTCTGGCTCTGGCCCTGGTAGCCTGGCTGTTTTTTTACGGCTTATTTGACTACGCCCTGCACGTGCCCTTTCCTGACGGGCAGCTCTTTCTCTGGTTGGGACTGATCGCCTCGTGAGGTCGCCGCGCGCTGAGGTTGGCTCCCGTTTCAACGGGCCTTCAGCGCCCTCCACACCTTCTCCGGCGTGAGCGGCAGATCGTAAATCCTCACCCCTACGGCATTGGTGACGGCGTTGCCGATCGCCGAGGCCACAGGCAGAAGCCCGCCCTCGCCCATCCCCTTAGAGCCGAAGGGGCCGGGACCATTACGGTTTTCCAGCAGAATGGTCTCGAATGCTTTCGGCACGTCACGAAAAGTCGGCACGCGGTAGTCAATCAGATTCGGATTAAGGAGCTGGCCGTCTTTATAAACCATCTCCTCCAGTAGGGTGTGACCGATCGCAAACATCACGGCGCCTTCGTCCTGTCCGACGCATTGAACGGGGTGAATCGCCTTACCCACGTCCGCGATCGAGACGTATTTTAAGATTTTGATCTCGCCGGTATCGGCATCCACTTCGACCTCCACTCCTCCCCAACTGACTTCCCAGAAGGTCGTCGGGGAGCCCAAGACAGCGCGCTTGCTTTTTATGTCCCGGTAAGAACCCCGACCAACGACCTCGCCCGCCTTGGCGCCGAAATGTCTTTGCATGAACCCTGCCAAAGAGATGGACTCGCCCCTGGAGTTGTAAATGTTGCCATTTTTCAACCGGAGCCGATCCGCCTTGTCCTTGAGCACTTTGGCCGCTTCCCGCAGAATCTGCCGCTTCAAATCCTGCGCCGCGCGCTGCACGGAGAGGCCCATGACCACCATGGAGCTGCTGGCATTCGTGGCAGCATCGTAGGGAGTGACGTCCGTGTCCAACTGCGCCACAACGACCCGATCCAACGGCACCCCCAACTCTTCAGCCGCCACCTGGCTCAAAGCCGTACGAGCCCCCTGCCCTACATCCACCGTCCCGGTCAGCAGGACGATACTGCCGTCGGAGTTCATCTTGACCGCCGCCGCAGCAACCTTATAAGTCCCACCTCCATCCTTCATGCAGCAGCTCAATCCTCTGCCCGTATTGGCCTTGCTCTTCTTCCGGTTCCAACCGATGGCCTTCGCGGCGCGGAGCAATCCCTCTTTGAGATTACAGTCTACGGGGGTATCTCCCGGCGTGTACTCTTCTCCCTTTTTCAACAAATTTTTCAGCCGGAACTCTAACGCGTCCATCCCCAGCTTCTCGGCAATAATATCCATTTGCGATTCGTATGCCCAAGTGACCTGGAGGGTGCCGAAACCGCGGAATGCGCCGGCAGGAACCGTATTGGTGTAAATCGTGAAGGCTTCGGTCTTCGCGTGAGGAATACGGTAAGGACCCAGCGCCCGGTACCCGGCTTTCTGCGTCACGCGCGGCCCTGCATCCGCATAGGCTCCTGTCTCCATGTAGATTTTGCACTGTCTGGCGATCAGGCGCCCATCCCGGCTGACCCCCGTCTTGATACAGTACCGGGCAGGATGGCGCGTGACGGTCTTGAAGCTTTCTTCAACGGACAAAACGAGCTTAACGGGTCGCCGGGCCTTCCACGACAAAGCCGCAGCCAGCGGTTCCGTTTTGACCGCCAGTTTCCCGCCGTAGCCCCCACCGACCCAGGGCACAATGATGCGCACCTTATTGAGCGGTACGCGAAAGATATCGGACAGATGCTCGCGCAGCGTGAAAGGATCCTGGGTCGAAGCCCACAGGGTAATCCGGTCTCCTTCAACCTGAGCCACGGTAGCGTGGGGCTCCATGGAAAAATGCTGCACCCGGGGAAACGTGAAGGTGTCCTCAAAGATGAAATCCGCCTTCTTGAAGCCCTCGTCAATATTCCCCTTGCTATAACTGAAGCGGTAGCAAAGATTGGTGCCGCGAAATTCCGGCGGCGCTTGATATAGATGACCCATCAACTCTCCGCCGCTCGAAGAGCTGTCGTGCACCAAAGGGGCCTGGGGAGCCAGAGCCTCATCGATGGTCGTCACCGCTGATAGCTCTTCGTACTGCACCTCGATCAAGTTCAAGGCCTCCTCGGCCGTACCCTCATCGATCGCCGCTACCGCCGCCACCGGGTCGCCCACGTAGCGAACTTTATCAACCGCGACAATCGATTGGTCCTTGTAGGCGGCGCCATAGTAGTTTAACCCTTTGAGGTCCTCTCTGGTCAAAACTGCGACAACCCCGGGAAGCCTTTCGGCTTTGCCGCCATCCACTTTGAGCAACTTAGCGTGGGGAAAAGGGCTTCTCAGAATTTTTCCATACACCATGCCTGGAAGCTCGATATCCACGGTGTAAAGAGCCTTTCCGGTCACCTTTTCTTCCCCGTCCACGCGCGGCAGGCTGCTGCCGACAACTTTCAAAGCTTGCGATGTTCTCATAAACGCTTTTTGAAGCCGGAACTCGTCTTCCTCCTTTTCACTTCATCTCCTCGCTTTCTACCCCTTGCCCACGCGCCCAAGGGCATTCTCTAATACAGGGTGAAGACAAAGTAAAGCTGATCATCTTTTATATTGTCTGGTCACCCATTCCACCGCCTGCTCTCTGGTTTGGATCTCTCCCTCCAGCTGCGCCTCCTCGATTTCTTTCAAGATAGTGTGGAAAAGAGGGCCGGGTGAGAACCCCATGGCGATCAGGTCTTTCCCCCTAAGCAGCGGTTCGGGATGGATCTCCTCATGTTTCAGCTCGGCCATCTTCTGCTTACAGAAGTGGTAATATCGGAGGTCGCCGTTCGCAGAGAGGGCGTCAATGCGGGTAAGCTCCAACAGCTCCTCAATCCCCCCCTCCCCCAGAAAACGCTTCAGAGTGCTGAGGCGCATCTTCGGCGCCTGCGTGTGACGCAGGTGATGCTTGACCAGGTAGGCTACCCTTTCCCACACCGCGCCGCTGCGCTTCAGCCGTTTCAGAATCTCCACAGCCATCTCCGCCCCTTTCTCGGAATGGCCATAAAAGGTGATCCGCCCTCCTTCCCTTTTCACGCAGGCCGGCTTGGCAATATCATGCAGGAGACAACCGTAGGCCAGGCTCTCTGAGATTTGAGATTCGAGATTCGAGATTTGAGAAAGGTGGCCCAACGTCAAGAGCGTATGGACAAAGACATCCCCCTCGGGATGAAAATCGGGGCTTTGGTCGACGCCTTTCATCGCCTCTATCTCAGGGAAAATGACCTGCAGGAGGCGGGTCTCATCGAGGAGCTGAAACCCCCTTCTCGCTTCGCCTTCGGTCAGGATACGGGTTACTTCGTCGCCGATCCTTTCCCAGGAAATCTGCGTGATAGTCGGGGCTTGCTCCTGGATAGCCCTAAAAGTTCCCTCTTCGATGGTAAAGCCGAGGCTGGCAGCAAAACGCACGGCGCGCACCATCCGGAGGCGGTCCTCGCGAAAGCGCTCTCGGGGATCTCCGATGGCCCGGACCAACCGCCGGCCCAGGTCTTCCCTTCCGCCGATGAGATCAATGACCTGGTCCGCAATCGGATCGTACATCATTCCGTTGATGGTGAAATCACGCCGCAAGATATCCTCTTGCATGGTCGCAAAGCGGACATGGCTGGGCCGGCGGCCATCCAGGTAAGGCCCGTCATGGCGGAAGGTCGCGACCTCAAAGGGATCCCCGTCGAGGATAACCAGGATGACACCGAACTGCGTCCCCACCGCTATGGTCTTGGGAAAAATTTCCTGTATCGCCTCCGGCTTCGCCTCAGTCGCAATATCGTAGTCTTGGGGAGTCTTCCTGAGGAGATAATCCCGCACGCAGCCGCCCGCCAGGTAGGCCTCGTAACCCTTTTCCCGCAGGCGCTTTATAACGGAAATAGCCTTTTCCTTTTGAGACACAGAGACACCCCGGCACGCTTATTGTAGTTAAGAAAAGGCGGGAGAGGAAGGAGAAAAAGCGCTTAGCTTCTACTGCACGGACTCGTTAGAAGCGGAGATGAATTCCTTAACCTTACCCTGGAGCTCCTGGAAGGTAAACGGCTTGACGATGTAATCGTTGCATCCCGCTTCAATACAGGATCTGAGATCGGACTCCCTGAAAAGAGCCGTTGCGGCCAATATGGGAATATCCTGGGTCTCAGGATTAGAGCGAAGCGTACGGGTAGCTTCCCACCCGTCCATACCAGGCATCATGATGTCCATCAGGATGAGATGGGGCCTTTCTTGCACCGCCTTTTCTACGCCTTCCTTCCCGTGCTTTGCCGGGATGGCCAAAAATCCCATCAACTCCATCTGCCAGATGAGCAGCTCTCGCATATCAGGATGGTCTTCAACGACAAGGACCTTTTTCATATTTGCAGTCTTCCTTTCGACCTAAGCGGCCAGCCGGTGACCTTATCGAACACGATGCAACACAATCGAACACGATGCAACACAGCTTACGTTAATGCAATACTATAACGCCTCGCGGCTGTCAAGAATTTTTTCTCAAATAAGTTTGGGCTTTTATCGCAGCGTTATCAGTGTTACCATAACGAAGTTTTTTTCGAGGCTCCATGAAAGCCGTGGTTCATCGCTTCTGTAAATTGACTCTTGGTTGGGTCCTGGTGTTCCTCGGGATCATCGGGTGGCTGCTGCCGATTCTCCCCGGGACGCCGTTTATGCTTCTAGGGGTGGCAATTCTTTCTACCCAGTCAGATTGCATTAGGAAAAGAATCGACTCCCTCAAAGTCCGCTTTCCTCGTCAGGTAGCCGGGCTCCGAATCCTCAAAGAGAACCTCGCGGCGAAAATCAGACGGGCAGGGACTTCCTGAGCTCTCCTATTTTTTAATCCCGGCCTTCTCCTGATTTGCCACTACCACCACGATGAGCTTTTCCGGTTGCAGGTAACGTTTGGCCACGCTGAGGACATCCCCCCGGCTTACCTTCCGGATCATTTCCGGATAGCGATCCGGATAGTCCAATCCCAACTCGAAGAATTCCACCTGTGCGAAAAAGCCTGCGAGCCTCCGGTTGGTATCGAAACGTAGGGGAAAACTGCCGATAAGATAGTCCTTGGCAGCCTGCAGTTCTTCCTCGCCGACCCGCTGTTCCCGGATTCGCCGAATCTCCTCGACGGCGATGCGGATGGCTTCGTCGGCGCTCTCGTTCTTGGTCTGCATCGTTACCTGAAAGGTTCCGACATACTTTTCCGCATCGAACATACTGTAAACGGAATAGGCCAGCCCCCGTTCGTTTCGGACGGAGTCCATCAATCGCGAGGAAAACCCTCCGCCCCCCAAGATGTAATCCATAACCTGAATCGCATAATAATCCGGGTGGCTTCGAGGCACGCCCTCATGACCGATAATGATGTTGGCCTGAGTAAGGTTTTTTTGAATGTAGATAGAGTTTGCCGGACCGGGAGATACCGAGGGAACCGGCTCCTCGGCAGCGGCCCCTCTATCCCAGGATTGAAAGACCTTGGCGAGCCTCTCGGTGATTTCTTGATGGGAGACATCTCCGACCACCGCCAGGATCGCGCGATTAGGGCGATAAAACCGCCCATGAAACTCGACCAGCTCGGCCCGTTCCATGCGTTCGACAGCCCCTTCCGTCCCCTCCACAGGTCGGCCATAAGGGCTGCCAGGGAAGAGCGCCTCCAGGAATTTTGTCTGGGCGATCGCGCCGGGTTCTTCATCTCTCGCCCTGATCGATGCGATCACCGATTTTTTTTGCCTATCGATCTCTTCCGGAGGAAATACCGATGCCGTCAAAACATCGGCGAGGAGGTTGAGACCGGCATCGAGGTCTTTTTTCAGCAAAGTCAAACTCACCGTTGCCAGATCTTCGCTGCACCCGGTCGACAATCCGGCGCCGATAAAGTCGAGCTCCTCACTGATCTGCAAGGCCGTTCGGCTACGCGTCCCATAAGTCAACAGCCGGGCGGCTAGATTGGCTAACCCTTCGCGCCCTTGAGGGTCATACCGCGAACCGGCTTTAATGAGGAGGTTCAACGTTATCATCGGGAGGGCCCTCTCTTCCGAAGTCAAAAGGACCATGCCGTTTTCCAGCACCGACCTTTTCGGCGTCAGGCGCGCCTCTAGAACCGGAGGGGCGGAGGCAAGCAGAGTCCAGGAAAGAAAAACAAGAATAAGCTTTTTCACTGTTTTTTCTCTTTGATGGGAATAAGAGTCCCCACGGTTCGTCGATCCGTGTCGAGATACTGCTTGGCGACTTTGAGAATGTCCGCCGCAGTAACCTTCCTGATTCCTGCAAGATAGCTATCCAAAAGCCGCCATCCCGCCACGGATTCATACTGGCCGATCCTCATGGCTTGACCAAAGACGGAATCCTGGCCGAAGACAAACGACGCCTCCACCTGATTCTTAGCCTTCTCCAATTCTCTCTCGCTGATGAGTTCCGCCCTCATCCGAGCTACCAGGCTGTCGATAGCGCGCTCCACCTCGGCGGGATCCTTGTCGGGCATCACCTGAGCCGTAATGGAAAAAACCGTTGGGTCTACTGAGAGTCCTTCATAATCGGCATCCACGCCGAGGGCAAGGCGCTTATGGTAGACCAGCTCCTGGTAGAGACGGGAACTACGTCCGCCCGCCAGGACCACCGAGAGGAGATCCAAGGCGAAACTATCGGGATCTTTGAAATTAGGAGCGTGATAGTAGAACAAGAGAAACGGCAGCTCGGCCTCTTTCTTAAGAACGACTCTTCTTTCCCCTCTCTGCGGCGGCTCCTCCACTCTTACCTTTGGCGTCTCCGGACCACGTGGGATTTTACCGAAGGTCGCCTTAATTTTGCTCAAGATTTCCGGCGTCGAGAAATCGCCCGCGACGACGATAAAGGCGTTATTAGGGACGTAATATCTCCGGTAATGCCGCTGGAGGTCTTCGCGCGATAGGCCTTCGATGTCTCCCATCCAGCCAATGACCGGACGGCGGTAAGGATGGACGGTGTAAGCGACAGCGCCGGTTACCTCGGCCAAAGCGGCGGTAGGGTTGTCTTCCGTGCGCAGACGCCTCTCCTCCATGATGACTTTCTTTTCCGGCTCGAAATAGCTCCCGTCGAGAAGGGCATTGGCCATTCGGTCGGCTTCCAGCTCGATGGCTATGCCGATCTTCTCGCGACTCATGGTGGCGAAATAGACTGTGTGGTCTGCCGAGGTGAAGGCGTTGGAGCGTCCGCCGTTTTTGGCAACGATGCGCGAGTATTCTTCGGGACCTACCTTAGGGGTCCCTTTAAACATCATGTGCTCCAAGAAGTGTGAGAGCCCGCTCTTCCCGTCTTCCTCGTTTCTCGACCCGACGCGATACCACACCTGAAAGGTAACCGATGGACTCTTATGGTTTTCCAACAGGAGGACCTTGAGCCCGTTCTCCAGCATGACATCCTGGATCTGGGAGGTCTGGGCTTGGACAGGTAGCGAGAGAAACGCCGGAACCAAAAGGGAGAAGAAAAAAAACCAGAAGCGCATCCTTTCTACCAATAAAGGAAGAAATACAAAAGCGCAAGGGACCGGCGAGGCAGCCTAGTGTGGTGAGTCCAACGCTTTTTTACATTAGCAGGATGCTGAAAAAGGTTTTTTACGTGTCACCCTGAACGAAGTGAAGGGTCTCATGTATTTGAAAAGGCGAGATTCTTCGCTTCGCT
>Ga0209521_10004977_pt1 | contig 10546 bp, 9 predicted proteins | sample Rifsed19ft4_FD_184016 | JGI IMG/M metagenome (GOLD analysis project Ga0209521, IMG submission 184016) | Soil microbial communities from Rifle, Colorado, USA - sediment 19ft 4 (version 2) | ecosystem: Environmental > Terrestrial > Deep subsurface > Rock core/Sediment | place: Rifle, Colorado... | reverse complement strand
TTTTAAAAGTTTTGTTTGAAAATTGTGCATGTTGTAAAATCTATCTTAAAATTGTTGCCTTGTGAGCTTGCATTTGAGGCTTGAAATTGATCCTTTTTTTTCATACCAGGACACTGAGAGCACGGAGATTCTTAAGTAAGTCTCTGTGTTCTCTGTGCTCTCTGTGGTTTCAACTTTTCGGATAGGTTCTTATTCGAGATATTAGTTGTAATAAATTCAGAGTTCCGGATCAAAATAATAAATTCATTCAGGAACAGGCGATCTTCATTTCTCAAGCAGGGGTCCTTCAAGGTATTCTTTCAACCCGATTATCCTCTGGCTTTTCATGATAGATCTGTCAAATTCTTCAGTCTCAATTCTTGCCCTCAGGATATCGTTTACCCTCTGTGCCTTTTTTGCATCAACGTAAATTACCTTCACTTTCACCAAAGCATCACCTCCTCAAAAATTCTTCATATCTGCTATTATTTATGGTGCCATTGATATGTAATTGTTTGAGACCGAAATGGCATCAAAGAGAAAACATACATGCATTTTGCTGATGCTTAGGTCGATCTATCACGATTAAATGTCTTATTCGTATATGTACGAACCAAAACATTTAATATCATAGCAGGCAATCAATAATATGATAGAAGATGCAAGAAGAATCACGTGCTATCAGGAGTAAAGTAACACTATTAATCATGACGCTCCGACGTGATAAAATCGAAATGTTTAAAATCTACAACTCGTTCTTATCATTAAAAACGTTACATACAATAAATATATATCGAAGAAGTTGTGGGTACCATGAGTAACGTTCAATCATGCTATCAGTGCGGCAAGTGTACATCCATATGCCAGATGAGAAGAGTTTCGAAGACGTCCCCCCGGAGCTCTATTTATAATTCCAATGTTTACGGGCTTGAAACAAAAGACGTCTGGATGTGCCTGACCTGCGGTCTCTGTCCTCAGGAATGTCCACAGCAGGTGGATTTCCTGTCATTCGTAAGGCAGGAGAGAGAAGGGAAGAACTATGAAGAGATCGCTCACAAAGGGGTATTTTCAGAGATGGCAGACCTCATGTCAAAGCTGAACGGCAGCGGCATCGCAGCAGCAGAGAAGAGCGAGGACTCAAAATACGCTTATTTCCCCGGGTGCGTGGATTTCATGGGTCTATTTCTGCACGATGTGGGTGTGGATTTTGGTGAGATCGGCGCTTCTTCTCTCAAGTTATTGAACCATGCAGGGATAAACCCGAAGATACTTCCCTTGAAATGCTGCGGGCACGATGTGCTCTGGCAGGGGAAAAAAGAGGTCTTTGATCGGCTTGCCAGATATAACACCAGAATAATCAATAACAGCGGGATAGAAACCCTGATACTGAGCTGCGCTGAGTGCTATCGCACTTTTGCAAAGGACTATGATCTGAAGCCAAAAGTAGTCCATATATCCGAGTATTTGAAAGGAATGGGAATGAACCTCAACTCCACAGTTACCTATCATGACCCGTGCAGACTTGGAAGACATATGGGTATCTACGATGCGCCGAGGGAAGCCCTGATAAAGAACGGAGTAAAACTCAGAGAAATGCCGCACAACAGGGAAAATGCCCTGTGCTGCGGGGTGAGCTCGTTTTTGAACTGCAACGAGCAGACAAAGGCAATGAGGGTTCTGCGCCTTGATGAGGCATCTGCCACCGGAGCAGGGACGATGGTCACCACATGCACCAAATGTCTTGCTCATTTTAACTGCCTGAAGAACGAGAAGGAGGCAGCCAAAAAATACGATCTTGAGATCGTGGATCTTACTGTTTATCTTGCACGCCAGCTGGAGGCAAAATGATAAAAGCAAAAAATCTTGACCCGAATTTCAAATACCAGCTCTCAAGGGAGCTTGGCGGTGAAAATCTTGAGTACTGCTTCAACTGCACAGGATGTGCCTGCGGCTGTCCTGTCGCCGAAGTAGACCCTGATTTTAATCCAAGAAAGATCATAAGAATGGGGATACTTGGCATGACAAAGGAACTCATTGAGAGCGAGAGTTTCTGGAAATGCGTTTCATGCTATACATGCTTTGCGCGCTGCCCCCAGGATGTGAGGATCACGGAGGTACTGTACGCCCTGAAAAACATGGCTGTCCGCGAGGCACTGAAAGGGAATATTGAGATAGAGACCACAAAGCCGATCTTTGATAAGATGTTCATAGATTCCATAAAAGACAACGGCAGGGTCGCTGAAGCCATGGTTTTTGCAAAGTATAAATTGAAGACCGAAGGCATCAAAGGGCTGATGGAGCAGTTCAGCATGGGGCTTGAAATGTTCAAGAAAGGCAAGATCCCCATCCTCCCTGAAAAGATCAAAGGGAAAAAGCAGGTGAAGCGTATCTTTGAAAAGGCGGGGATAAAATGAAATACTCCTATTATCCCGGCTGCACTCTTCATGCCTCAACAAAAGAGTACGACATGTCAACAAGGGCTGTATGCGAGAAGCTCGGCATCGAGCTCGTTGAGCTTGAGGACTGGAACTGCTGCGGAGCGCTTGGAGCTTTCTCATATAATTATTTCCTCTCAGTAGCCCTTCCGGCCAGGAACCTGGCTCTTGCTGAGAGAAAGAATTTGAAATTAGCCGCGCCCTGCAATGCATGCTTCCATAACCTTGCCAAGGCAAACAAGCTCATCAAGGACAGCGAAGACCTGAAGAAAAGAGTGAACGACGTGATGGACATTCCTTACAATGGTACAGCTGAGGTAAGGCATCTTCTCGATATTATCGTTAATGAAGTCGGACTGGAGACAGTAGCAAAAAGTATTACAAGGCCTTTGAAGGGATTGAGGGTTGTTCCTTATTACGGCTGCCTGATAGTCAGACCCACTGAGATCGCCAGATTTGACGACCAGGAAAATCCTCAATCCCTGGATAATCTTTTAAAAACCCTGGGAGCAGAGGTACTGCCTTTTCCGATGAAGGTCAAATGCTGCGGAGCATCCCTCGTTGTGAACGATGAAGAGCTGGCGTTCCAGCTCACAAAAAGGATACTTGAGACTGCAAAAGATGTGGGAGCAAACTGCGTTGCAGTGACATGCCCGCTGTGCCATACAAACCTGGACGCGTATCAGAGCAAGATCGAATCAAAGTACAATGTTACACTCGGGCTGCCTGTGCTCTACTTCACCCAGATAATGGGACTTGCCATGGGAATAGAACCAAAGAAGCTCGGTCTTGAGAAAAACATGGTGCCAACAGATAAGATAGTTGAATCAGTCACAGGCGTAAAAAAAGTGCCTCAGCTCGTGAAAATGAAGGCAGGGGGTAAATGATGGGAAGAGTGGGTGCGGTCGCGGTCATTGGCTCTGGCATTGCAGGAATACAATCAGCCCTTGATCTCGCGGATGGAGGCTTCAGGGTCTATCTCATAGATTCAAAGACCACCATAGGAGGAAGGATGGCTCAGCTGGACAAGACCTTCCCCACACTTGACTGCGCCATGTGCATCGTATCTCCAAAGCTCGTGGAGGCAAGCAGGCATCCAAATATAGATCTCCTGCTCTACAGCCAGGTCACATCTGTGAGCGGGACCGAGGGGAATTTCAAACTCAAATTATTGAAGAAAGCCAGATACGTGGAAGAGGACAAATGCACAGGCTGCGGACTCTGCGTTGAGAAATGTCCTTCCAAGGTGGCTGATGAGTACAATGCAGGATTATCCATGCGCAAGGCGATATACCTTGCCTTTCCGCAGGCAGTACCAAGAGTGATGACAATTGATGCAGAACGGTGCCTTTTCTTAACAAAAGGGAAATGCGGCGTGTGCAAGAAGGTCTGCACCGCAGGTGCTGTGAATTACGAGCAAAAAGACAGGGAGATCGAGCTTGACGTGGGTTCAATCATCCTTGCGACAGGGTTTACGCCGTTTGATCCTTTACTGCTCAAGCAGTACAGACCCACTCATCCTGATGTCATAACTTCCATGCAGTTTGAGCGCATATTGAGCGCGAGCGGTCCCACGCAGGGACATGTGCTGAGACCCTCTGACGGCAGGGCGCCAAAGTACGTGGGCTTCATCCAGTGCATAGGCTCAAGGAACCCTCACATCGGAAGATCCAGGTGTTCCTCTGTATGCTGCATGCAGGCGACCAAGGAGGCTATCATAGCAAAAGAGCACGATCCCAACCTTGACATTACGATATTCAACATAGACATCAGGGCTTTTGGAAAGGGGTTCGAGGAATTCTACATGCGTGCTCAAAAGGAATACGGCATCAGGTTCATCAGCTCAAGACCTCCAGAAGTTCAGATGGATTCTTCAGGGAAGATCTTTGTCAGGTACGAGGACATGAAAGAAGGCAGGATCAAGAACATGCCTCTGGATCTGGTCGTGCTCTCGGTCGGGCTTGATCCCTCCCCTGAGACAAAGAAGCTTGCACAGATGCTCGGGCTTGATCTGGACGAGTTCGGAAATGTGGCTTCCCTGATCGACCACCCGCTCGAGACCAGCGCGCCAGGCATACATGCCTGCGGTGTGGTTCAGGGACCAAAAGATATCCCTGACACAGTAGCACAGGGGAGCGGAGCAGCTGCAAAGGCTTCTGCCCTGCTTGCCACAGAGAGGGGGACGCTGGTCAAAGAAAAGATCTTCCCTCCGGAAAGGGCTGTGCCTGAGATGCCCAGGATCGGGGTCATGGTGTGCCACTGCGGCATAAACATAGGCAGCATTGTGAACGTGCCGTCTGTCATAGAGTATGCAAAGACGCTGCCAAACGTGGTGCATGCAGAAGAAGCCATATATGCCTGCTCAAGGGACAATCAGGAGAAGATAAAGATATTGATACAGGAAAAGAACCTCAACAGGTTTATTGTGGCTTCATGCACTCCGAGGACGCATGAACAATTGTTCCAGAACACGCTGAAAGAAGCTGCACTGAATCCCTTCCTCTTTGAGTTCGCCAATATCAGAGAGCACTGCTCCTGGGTGCATATGAACGAGAAGGAGAAAGCCACAGTGAAGGCAAAGGACATAGTGAGAATGGCAGCTGCGAAAAGCAGCCTGCTTGCTCCTCTTACCACTTCCAGGGTCTCGGTCACCCAGAAAGCCCTGGTGATCGGAGGTGGGATCGCTGGAATGACCTGCGCTCTTGATATTGCAAACAACGGTTTCCCCGTGTATCTCATAGAAAAGGAAGATATGCTTGGAGGTCTGCTGCGCCATGTCACAGGCCTGGAAGATGGAAGAAAGAGCTCAGATATAATAGCACCCCTGATCCGCGGCGTCATGTCGCATCCGCGCATCCAGGTATTCACAGGAACCCTCCTTGCTGATCTCAAAGGCTATGTGGGTAATTTCGAAGGTATCCTTGATACCAGAGGTACAAAGCACGAGATAAAGTTCGGTGCTGCAGTTATTGCCACAGGTGCAAAAGAGCTTGTACCTTCAGGATATTATAATTATGGGTCAAAAAACATAATAACCCAGCTCCAGCTTGAAAATTCACTTGAGAACGGGTTTGAAAAGGTACCCGGGAACGTTGTTATGATACAGTGCGCCGGAGCAAGGATCCCTGAGCGTCCGTACTGCTCCAGGACATGCTGCGTCGAGGCTGTCAAGAACGCGATCCGGGTGAAGAAGCAGACAAAATCGAGCGTCTATGTGCTGTACAGGGATATGAGGACGTATGGAGTATGGGAAAAACTATACCGCGAGGCAAGCGGTCTTGGAGTTGTGTTCCTGAGGTATTCCGAGGAAAATCCGCCGATCGTGAAGGATAACATAGTCACTGTCCACGATTTATTGATCGGGGATGATATTGAGATAGAGGCTGATTCGATCGTGCTCAGCTGCCCGATGGTGGCTCCGGAATCGAATGCAGAAATGGCAAAGCTCTTCAAGATCCCCCTGGACAGGAACGGCTTTTTCCTTGAGGCACATGCGAAACTGCGCCCTGTGGAGTTCGCAACGAGCGGAGTGCTGCTATGCGGCACTGCCCAGGCGCCCAAGCTCATAGATGAAGGCATCGCCCAGGCATCGGGTGCTGCTGCAAAGGTATGCGTTCTCCTCTCGAAGGAAGAGATGGAAACTGATGCCATGATAGCAGCTGTAGATGAAAAGCTCTGCATCGGATGCGGCACATGCATCAAGATCTGTCCATTCAATGCGCCCCAGCTGATCGATGTCGAGGTGAAAGCAGAAGAGATGGTGTATCTTGCAAAGAAATCAAGGATAAACCCTGCCATGTGCAAGGGATGCGGCTCCTGCGCAGCCTCATGCCCTGTGGGAGCGATCAGTCCCAGGGGCTTCACCTCCAATCAGATAAAAGCAGTGATAAATGCCTTTGGCAGTATTCCGGTGGTGCGATCATGACGTTTGAGCCCAATATTCTGTCGTTCTGCTGCAACTGGTGTTCATATGCTGGTGCTGACCTTGCAGGGGTGAGCAGGTTCCAGTACCCCCCGAATATAAGGATAATAAGGGTCATGTGCTCCGGAAGGGTAGAACCTGCTTTCATTCTTGAAGCCCTCAAGAATGGCGCTGATGGGGTGCTTGTTACAGGCTGTCATATACGGGACTGCCACTACATCGAAGGCAACAAGAACGCAGAGATCAGGATAAACAATACGAAAAAGGCACTTGAAAAGCTGGGACTGGATAAGAGGCTCAGGCTTGAGTGGGTCTCTGCAAGTGAAGGTGCAAGGTTTGCTGAAGTTGTTCGTGATTTTACAGAAGAGATCAAGAAATTAGGTCAAAACCCGGTCAAGGAAGTGAAGATAAATGAATGATACTGAAACAAAGAGTACTGAAACCAAAAGTGCTGATGTGAAAAGCAGCGATGAAAAACGGGTAGGGGTGTTCGTATGCGAATGCGGTGTGAACATCGGCGGAGTCGTGAACACAAAAGCTGTGGCAGATTATGTTGCAGCACTGCCAGGTGTTAAGGTCACATCCGTGAACAAGTTCACATGCTCTGATTCAGGTCAGGCTGATATACAGCAGAAGATCAAAGAACACAATCTCAACCGGGTGGTTGTCGCAGCCTGCTCCCCAAAGACGCACGAGCCCACCTTCAGAGCATGCATCGAAGAGATGGGTCTGAACCAGTACTTTCTTGAATTCGTGAATATAAGAGATCACTGCTCATGGATACACATGTGGGAGAAGGAGAAAGCAACCGAGAAAGCAAAAGACCTTGTGCGCATGGGTATTGAGAGGTCAAAATTACTTGAACCTCTGGAGGCGAGCGAGGTTCCTGTCAATGATACTGCGCTCGTAGTGGGTGGAGGTGTTGCAGGCATGCAGGCAGCTCTTGACCTGGGGGACATGGGTTTCAAGGTATATCTTGTGGAAAAAGAACCATCCATAGGCGGAAGGATGGCGAGGTTCGATAAGGTCTTCCCCACCAATGACTGCTCTATCTGCATCCTGGGGCCAAAGATGGTGGAAGTGGCAAGGAACAAGAATATCACGATAATGAGCTATTCCGAGGTAAAAGAGGTAGAAGGATTCGTGGGCAACTTCAATGTGAAGATCGAGCACAAATCCAGGTACCTCGATATCAACATGTGCACAGGGTGCGCCAAGTGCAGCGAGGTTTGCCCTGTTGAAGTGCCGTACGACTTTAACGAAGGCTTCGGGACTCGAAAAGCGATCTATGTATCCTTCCCTCAGGCAGTGCCGCTGCGGGCAGTTCTGGACATGGAGAACTGCATCAAATGCAAGGCATGCGCCAAAGCATGTGAACGGGGAGCGATCAATTATGAGATGCAGCCCACGTACACTGATCTGAACGTGGGCGTGATCATCGCGGCTGTGGGGTTCAAGACATACGACCCTGAGCCGAGGCATGATTTCGGGTATGGATTATACGATAATGTCATCACTGCGATGGAGTTTGAGCGGCTCCTCAATGCTGCAGGACCAACAGGCGGGCATATCGTCCGTCCTTCTGATTGCAAGGAACCCATACGTGTCGGGTTCGTGAACTGCGTGGGTTCAAGGGATAAGAATACCAATATCTACTGCTCAGGCGTGTGCTGCATGTACACGATAAAGAACGCCCAGCTCCTGAAAGAAAAGCGCCCTGAGACCGACCACACAATAATGTACATAGACATCAGGACCCCGTTCAGAGGATACGAAGAGACCTATAACAGGGCGAGGAACCTTGGAGTCAAGTTCCTGCGCGGAAGACCTGTTGAGGTGAAAGAAGACCCGACTACCAAGAACATATGCGTCAGGGTTGAGGATACGCTCGCAGGAGAGATACGCAATCTTGAGTTCGATCTTCTCGTACTCGCCACTGGCGTGGTCCCGCATGAGGGGATCAACCAGATCCAGCAGCTTCTCAAGCTCTCAAAGGCTGCTGACGGGCTGCTGATGGAGGCGCATCCAAAACTGCGGCCTGTGGACACGACCATAGACGGCGTGTACCTGGCAGGTGCTGCTTCAGGACCTAAGGACATACCCTATGCAGTTTCGCAGGGAAGCGCATGCGCAAGCAGGGCGACCATCCTTTTGAAGAACAGGAAAGCCATAACAGAGGGTATAACCGCAGTGGTCGATCCTGATGTATGCGTTGGATGCGGCGTATGTCTGCCGATGTGTCCATTCCAGGCCATAAAGATGGACGAAAAGGAAAAGAAGGCAAACGTGATGAAAGCGCTGTGCAAAGGCTGCGGAACATGCGTTACAGCCTGCCCGACAGGAGCGCTTGAACAGAGCCATTTCAAGAACAGCCAGATCCTTGCACAGGTGAAGAACGTGTTCAAATTCCCGGAGGTGGCAGCATGAGCGCAGAGACAGCTGCAAAAGTGAATGGATGGGAGCCAAAGATAGTGGCGTTCTGCTGCAACTGGTGCTCCTATGGAGGAGCGGACAGCGCAGGCATGGGAAGGTTCCAGCAGCCTCCGACTGCAAGAATAATACGCGTGATGTGCTCAGGAAGGATAGATCCTCTGCACGTTTTCAATGCTTTCCTTGAAGGCGCTGATGCCGTGCTCGTGACGGGCTGTCATATCGGAGACTGCCACTACGTCAACGGCAATGATAAGACCAAGATCAAGTACAAGTTCCTTGAAAGTGTTGTGAGAGAGCTTGGAATTGAGAAGGAAAGGCTGCAGCTTAACTGGATCTCAGCCAGCGAGGGCGAGAAGTTCGCCAATTTCATCCGCGATGTCACCGAGCAGATAAAGAAGCTTGGACCGAGTCCGCTTAAACCCGAGGGGGTGGCGTGATGCAGAAAGGTGAGATGCTGATCGGATGGTCAACAAAAGAGGATGTGAGAAAACGCGGCGGCTCAGGAGGTCTTGTGACTTCAGTGCTCGCAGCCGCGCTTGAGAAAAAGCTGGTTGATGCTGTGGTCGTGCTCAGGAAGATAAACGAGTTCGAGGCTGTGCCGATAATCACATCTGATGTGAATGAAGTCCTGAACTCAGCGGGTTCGCTGCACTCAGTCCCCAGCAATTTTGCAAAGCTCATTGCGGACAGGAACCTGAAAATCGCGCTTCCAGCAAAAGGGTGCGATGTTCGTGCGATAATCGAGCAGAGCAAGCGCAATGCAATAAACCCTGATAATACGTTCATCATAGGTCTTAACTGCGGAGGTTCGATGCATCCTGTTACGACGCGGGAGATGCTCGATGTCCTGTACAAGATCAAGCCCGAGGACGTCCAGGGCGAAGAGATCGAGAAAGGAAAACTCATCTTCGAGACAAAGGATGGAAAAGAGCATGCCATTACCATTGATGAACTCGAGGAGAAAGGATACGGGCGAAGGGAGAACTGCAGGTACTGCATGCTCAAGATCCCAAACAATGCAGACCTTGCCTGCGGTAACTGGGGAGTCACAGGAGACCTTGTGGGCAAAGCCACATTCGTTGAAATAAATTCAGAGAAAGGCGCAAAGCTCCTGCAGAACGCGATCGACGCAGGCTATGTCCAGATCCAGAAGCCTGATGAAAAAGGGATCGCAACTCGAGCAAAGATAAAAGGCGCGATGGAAGGTCTTGGTAAGAAATGGAAGGAAAAGGTCTTTGTCCCGCTTGACAACAGGCTTGAGTATTTCAGAAAAGAGCTTGAGCACTGCATAGACTGCGGTGCATGCAAGACAGTATGCCCGACATGCTCGTGCGGTGATATCTCAAAATGCACAGAGTTCCACAGTCGTGCAGACCCGTACAGGATGTCCATGTATCACCTTGTGAGGTTCCTGCATCTTGCTGATTCGTGCATCGGGTGCGGGCAGTGCAGCGACGTATGTCCTGCTGATATCCAGCTTGCAAGGCTTTACAGGAGGTTTGCAAATCCTGTTCAGGAGGAGTTGAAGTACGAGCCTGGAATTGACCTTCGAAAACCGCCGTATTTTGAGGCAAAGCTGGAGGTGTGAGATATGAACGTTTACTCGACCATATGTCCTGGCTGCAATTTCGGATGCGGGTTATATATCCGAGAAAACGGGAAACTGGAGCTGGATTTCAGGAAATCCTCACCTGCAAATGCAGGAAAGCTGTGCAGGTTCGGGATGAGCCTTCCCAGATTCTACGCGCCTGTAAGGTCCACGGTTGACGGAAAAGAG
>Ga0209521_10004976_pt1 | contig 10546 bp, 10 predicted proteins | sample Rifsed19ft4_FD_184016 | JGI IMG/M metagenome (GOLD analysis project Ga0209521, IMG submission 184016) | Soil microbial communities from Rifle, Colorado, USA - sediment 19ft 4 (version 2) | ecosystem: Environmental > Terrestrial > Deep subsurface > Rock core/Sediment | place: Rifle, Colorado... | reverse complement strand
GGACAGAAGGATATATTTCAGGGTTTTGCTGGACAAAAGGCTCGGTATAGCATCAACCAATTCCCTGCATATAGAGGATTTGAAAAGGTGTATTAAAAAGGCGGTAACTATTGCGAAACAGGCAAGGCCTCTCAAGTTTTTTGACTCCTTGCCGGAGCTATCTCAATATCCTGAAATAACCACACACTACGCTGAAACTGCAAACCTTACAGCATCAGATAAAATAAAGATACTTGGTGATATTTTTAAAAAAGCAAACTCCGGACTACGAACTCCGAACTCCAAGCTCAAGGCTGGTGGCGCCTTTTCTACGTTGGAGACCGAGATAGGTTTAGTAAATTCAAATGGCCTAAAGGCATATCAGCCATTTACATCTGCAAATATAAGCCTCATAACATCATCTGCTTCTGTATCTGGCTATGCAAGCCAGTTTGAAATGAATGCTCAGAATATTGATGCGGAAAAACTCCTTTCTGCATCGCTCTGCAAGACTGCTGCGAAGGGCAGCGCAAAGAAACTAAAACCGGGCAGATATACCGTTATCCTTGAACCCGCTGCGATAAATGAAATCCTTGAGTGGCTTATATATATAGGTTTTGGGGCCAGCTCATTTATTGATGATACAAGTTTTATGTCTGGCAAGATTGGTAAAAAGATTATGGATAAGAAGATAACGATATATGACGATGGAAATGATTTATCCGGTTTCCCTGTGCCATTTGATTTTGAAGGTGTAGGTAAAAAAAAGATGGATATTATAAAAAATGGTATGGCACAGGGTATTGCATACGATACGTTGCTTGCAAAAAAATGCAAGACAAAGACAACAGGCCATGCACTGATACCTGATGACATGGAAGGTCCGTTTCCATCAAATGTTTTTATAGAGCAGGGCAACCATACCATTGATGAAATGATAGCAAAGGTTGAAAGAGGCATCATAGTAACGAGATTTCACTATGTAAATGGTCTTCTCGATACAAAGACTGCGTCAATGACAGGCATGACAAGGGATGGTACATTTTATATTAAAGATGGAAAAATTCAATATCCAGTTGAGGATATGAGATTCACAGAATCAATATTAGAGGCATTTTCAAGGGTTGAGGCAATTTCCCGTGAACGGCAGGCATTTCCAATACCGTGGTGTGATGTTGGTGCAAGTGTTGTGCCGGCATTGCTTATAAGAGAGTTTAATTTTTTAGGTTAATTTACGCGTAAACCTATGCACTGGCATTCTCTATCAGAAGAATGCACACAGCTAATCGCGGACAATATTTTTGTAAACAACCCATTTGCATCATGACAGTTAAGGCAGAGCGATTCTTCTCACGCAATGACAGCGCTATCCTCTATAAATGGCTTTAACGAGGACATAAAAGAAAAAGTAGAAAAATCTTGACAAGAGTGGCTTTTATCAATTACCTTATATATCTGCTTTTTACGCCCAGGTAGCTCAGTCGGTAGAGCAGAGGACTGAAAATCCTCGTGTCGGGGGTTCAATTCCCTCCTTGGGCACCACTGATGACAAGGGTTTGCTGTGGGATTTCAGCAAGCCCTTTTTTATTGGCCCCAAGACACTACGCTTTTTGTAATTCTTTCAGTAAGTTTATCTTAAATTGACAAGTGTCCTTTCCTGTAATAGAATTCTTATAAAATAAATATCTTTAAAGGAGGTTTTTATGGCAAGCAAGCAATTGTTGGATAAGCTCAATGATGCGATAGCGAGGGAGATTCAGGTAAGCGTCCAGTATATGTGGCAGCATGTGATGGTGAAGGGTATGTATGCAGAAACAGTCGGGGGAATTTTCAAGAAGATTGCTATTGCAGAGATGAAACACGCAGAACAAATAGCAGAAAGGCTTGACTATCTTGGCGGTGCTCCAACAACGAAACCGACACCCATAGAAGTTGGAAAAAATGGGAAAGAGATGCTCAAGATTAACAAAAAGGAAGAGGAAGAGGCTATTGCCCTGTACAAGGAGATAATTGTCCTGGCAAAGAAGGAAGGCGATGTGGTAACAGAGAAACTCTTTACTGACATCCTTGCTGAAGAGGAGGAGCATCACAATACTTTTTCAACGCTCCTGGAGGATTAAATACACCAGCATAAAGAAAAATAATTTTTAGCAGAACAAAGAAAGGGTCTAATATCACAAGGGGTTAATCTTAGAAGATTAGCCCCTTTTTGTTTGTAATTGCATATCCTCATTTCCTCTTCAGAAGGCATGAATGTCCCAGTGGTCCGGGTGCAGCATCCGTTGTATGAAACCTGAAATCCCTTATCCAGACAAAATTAAACAGCCGTGAAAATGTTTCACGAATCTCTTCTTCTGTTAAGGTCGGCGGGCCGTCCTCTCGTGGTTCTCTGGCATTACCGCACAAGAGAAGATACATGCTATCCTTTCTGCTCAGCCGTGCCAGCATATCGGCAAAATGCGGTCTGTTTTCAGAATCAATGGAATGGAAGCAACCTCTGTCAAATATAAATTCAAAAACTTCTCCTGATAATATATGTGTGTCAGGAAGCTCTGCCTGCATAAATCTTACCTTAACGCCAACTTCTTTTGCCCTTGCTGTGGCTTTTTTGATGGCCAATTTTGATATGTCCACGGCTGTCACATCAAATCCTTTTTGTGCAAGATAAATGGCATTTGTTCCGGTTCCACAGCCCAAATCCAGGGCAGGGCAGGGGCTGACAATACCGCTGTCCAAAACTTTTATTAACTCAGAAGATTGAACTCCTGTGTCCCAGGGTGTCTGCCCCTCTTTGTAAACCTTATCCCAATTACTCCTTTTACTCATAGTTCTTCCCACTGCATAAAAGTGTTAAACTCAACAATGGAATTGTGCTTCTTTACCCCATTAAGAAGTACGGGGCTTTCTAACGGGGTTTACACCCTTTCATACGGGTCAAAGAGTTTCTTATATTCATCAAGGGCAAACCTATCTGTCATGCCTGCTATGTAGTCGCAGATGAGCCGCTCTTTGCCCTTCTCCTCCAACTCAGCATATACATGTGGCGGAAGAAGCTGGGGTTCATCTGAATAAACCTTAAAAAGCGCCTTGAGTATACGGTCTGCCTTATCTGCCATGCGTATTACCCTGTGGTGGCTGTAAAGATTTTTTTTGAGAAACTTTTTTAACTCTATATTCTTCTTATTCATATCAGGGCTAAAGCGGGCTATGGGTTGGCCAATATCCCTGATATCCTCAACAGAACCTATCTTCCTCTTTTCTATCTCTTTTAATATCTGCGCAATAAGGTCTGTGACCTGCTGGTTTATTATTTGGATTATTGCCTGAGATTTGTGGATCTTAAATTCTTCTCCGGGGAAGACCTTTTTTACCCTTTCATAATTTTCCTGCCAGAGTTGAACATCGCTAAGCTGTTCAGCATCAAGCATGTCAGAAGAGAGGCCGTCATCTATATCATGGTTGTTGTATGCTATCTCATCTGCCACATCAACTATCTGTGCCTCGAGGCAGGATGCTTTTTTAGGCTCATATTCCTTTAACACATCAGGCCTGTCATGTTCGGAACAGTGCTTTACAATCCCTTCTCTTACTTCCCATGTCAGGTTTAAACCTTTAAAACCAGGATATCGCCTCTCAAGATACTCTACAATCCTTAAACTATGCAGATTATGCTCAAAGCCGCCATAACCTTTCATGAGTTGAGTCAAAGTCTTTTCCCCTGTATGCCCAAAAGGCGGATGTCCAAGGTCGTGAGCAAGGGCAATAGCCTCTGCCAGCTCTTCGTTTAAATGGAGCGCCCTTGCGATGGTTCGGGCTATCTGACTAACTTCGATGGTGTGGGTTAATCGGGTTCTGTAGTGGTCTCCCTCGTGATAGACAAAAACCTGGGTCTTATATTCCAGCCTGCGAAAAGCATTGCAATGGATAACCCTGTCCCTATCTCTTTGAAATGCTGTTCTGAAAGGGTGCTCATCCTCTTTGTATTTCCGTCCTTTGGTGTTTTTGCTAGCCATTGCATAGGGTGCGAGTCTTTTTTTCTCCATTTCAGACCAGGTGGTTGTAGCAGTCATTTGACAATTTCTCCTTATGAGTTACAATAAAGGTATGAGATACAAGATTTTATTTCTTCCCCTGATTACTGCTCACTGCTTACTGCTTACTTTTCTTATAGCAGGGTGCTCTGTCATTTCCAGAGATATCAGGCGCGAAGTCGACAGAACAGTAACCCTGCCTATGGTTCAGACAACCCCTGATGCCTTTAAAGGCAAAAAGGTCGTCTGGGGAGGCATAATCTTGTTGTCCAAAAATCTTGCTGATAAGACAGTTATTGAAGTGCTTCAAACCCCTTTAGATATAAGCGATATGGTAACTGACAAAGAACACTCCCAAGGCAGGTTCCTTGTAGAGAGCTCAGTATATTTGGATACATATTTATACAAAGCAGGAAGAGAGATAATTGTTGCCGGCATAATCAAAGGTATAACCATACAGAAAATTGGTGAGCTTGATTATGCCTATCCTGTGCTTGAACCGATGCAGATGCGTGTCTTTAAGCCACAGCAGGAAAGAAGGTATGTTCCTCTGCCGCCGTGGTGGTATTATCAGCCATATAATCCCTCTTATCCATATTACCCCTATTCTCCATACTATTCTTATAACCCATACCACCCATATAATCCCTACTACCCATATTACCCTTACCCTTATTATCCCTATTATCCGCCAAGATAGTTATTTTTTTGGACTACATCCGTCCTTCACCTTTGCCAGAAACTCTGTATACTCATCATAATATTCATCCATAAAGTCCATGGGATCAACTTTAGTTGTATCAATATCCTTTTTTTGTTTAAGAAATTCCTTAAAGGTCATCTATCCTCCATGGATACAGGCTATAGGCTAGAGGTAAGAGGCACTTGGCAAAACCCATCAGCAATAGCCTATTGCCTAGTGCCTGTTTCATATTTTATCGGATCTACAACTCCTGCTTCTCTGAATCCTTTTAGCCTTAATCTGCATGAGTCGCACTTTCCGCATGCAATATTATTATCTTTATAACATGACCATGTCAAATAAAATGGCGCCCTAAGCTCAATCCCCTTTTTTACAATTGCCGACTTTTTCATATGAATGAGCGGCGTTATTATTTCTATTTTTGTCTCAGGTTTTGTGCCGACATCTATTGCCTTTTCGAATGCCTTATAGAAAACTTCTCTGCAATCAGGGTAGCCTGAACTGTCTTCCTCTACAGCGCCGATATATATTCTCTTTGCGCCTAGCACCTCTGCCCAGGATGCTGCGATGGAAAGAAGATGGGCATTCCTGAAAGGCACATAAGTGATTGGGATGCGGGAGGTAGAGGGTGGAAGGTGAATAGGAACCTCTATCCGCTCATCAGTCAATGCAGAGCCGCCAATCTCTTTAAGATATTTCACATCAACAACAAGCCTTTTTTTTACACTATAAAAATCAGCGATGTCATCGAATGCCTTTAATTCCCTTTGCTCCGTTCTCTGACCATAATTGAGGTGCAGGAATGCCATCGCATTTTCAAGATTGGCAATAGCGGCGGTAACAAGACTGTCCATGCCGCCACTTACAAGCACTATGGCAATTGGTTTTTTTCTTGTTTTCATTTCCATAAGATTTTGGAGAACCCAGCCTGCCTATGGCAAGGGTTCTCCTCGGCAGGAATTTGTTCTAATTCCGAATCCATTCAACTAACAGCTTTTGCAGGAAGACTTGCCTCTTTTTTTAGCCTTCTTCTTCGTTGTTTTCTTTGCTGCCTTCTTTTTTGCTGCCATAATTTTCACCTCCTTTTTTAGTGTTTTTTTAGTTTACCCCCACACCAAAATCTCTGGTGTGGGGGGTTACCGGTTGCGGTAAAACAATTTACGGTTTGTGTGCCGTCAGGAGTTTCTCCTGCCACCGAATGCCATCAGGAGGAAACTCATGACGGCACAGAAAATAAGAAATTATAAGAATTCTTCCTCGTTTCGCATTTCTTATTTTTGACCTATCATTTTCAATGTTTATCTTACTGCCTTCTTTGCTGCATCCATCACTTGTTTCAGAGGCACATTTTTCTTTTGAGCTGCTTTTCTGCAGTCTTCATATTCGGGTTGGATGTTTATTGGTTTGCCGTTTTTCAGAGAGACTTTGATGCGTACCTTTCCGTAAGATGTCAAGACATCCTCTATCTTCCTTTCAAGACAATATCTATTAACTTCATACGTTCTAACGCCGAGCGTTGTGGTTTCCTCAAAAATCGTATCCATGAGTGCATCTCTTTGCTTAGCGGGACACAGGACTTTTAGTAGCACAGCAGGCCTTCCTTTTTTCATCTGAATCGGTGTAAGAAATACATCAAGGGCTCCTTTTTTAAAAAGCCTGGTCATAAGATAATCATATATCTGTGGATTCATGTCGTCTATATTAGTTTCCATAATGAGAAGCTTTTCAGGGTCTCCACTTCTCTCGCCAATTATCAGCCTCAATACATTTGGAATTTCCTTAAAAACTTTATCACCTATGCCGTAGCCTGTGTTTTGTATCTTCATTTTTGGCATATCGCCAAAATCCTGCGCAAGTGTTTTTATTATAGCAGCCCCTGTGGGTGTAGTAAGTTCTGATGCAACAGGAGATGGGATAATCGTTACGCCTTTTAAAAGCTCCAAAGTTGCAGGTGCAGGCACGGGCATTCTTCCATGCAATGTCTTAACCCAGCCAGAGCCCAACGACAGAGGCGAGGCATAGACTTTTTCTATATCCAATTGTTCTATGCCTATGGCTGTCCCAACTATATCTATAATGGAATCAATTGCCCCAACTTCGTGGAAATGGACATCATCAATCTTACAGCCGTGTACCTTTGCCTCTGCCTTTGCGAGATTAAAGAAGATCGTGGTGCTTAATTCCTTGACCTTATGGGATAATTTGCTTCTGCTGATAAGGTTTTTTATATCTTTAAAAGTTCTATGATGGCGGGATTCTTTAAACCTAACCCTGAAGTTGCTGCCAACTATGTGGTGCCGCTCATCCTTTGCCGCAGATATGGAATAGCCATTTATGGGCAGTTTTCTAAGTTCCCTTTGCAGGATCTTGACATCCAGCCCTGAATCAATCAATGCCCCAATAACCATATCTCCGCTTATGCCGGAACAGCAGTCAAAGTATGCTATTTTCAACTCAATAGACCTCGCTACCCTCGTCAACTTTTAGAAACAGACGGCAAAGCGTAGCCACAGGTTTTAGCCTGTGCTCAATAACGCAAACTGAAGGCTATTTACCATCAATCCCTGTTTATCAAACTTGCCGCATATCCTGCGCCAAAGCCATTATCTATATTAACTACCGTAACGCCTGCTGCGCATGAGTTAAGCATGGCAAGAAGGGTCGTCAGACCGCCGAGATTTGCACCGTAGCCGATACTGGTTGGGACTGCTATAACTGGTCTTGAAACTAATCCCCCGACTACGGAAGGAAGTGCACCTTCCATGCCGGCAACAACAATCAGGACATTGGCTGCAAAGATTTTCTCTTTTTTATGGAACAGCCTGTGGATGCCTGCAACACCGACATCGTAGAGCTTCTCCACTTTATTGCCCATTGACTCCGCTGTTACAGCAGCCTCCTCAGCCACTGGCATATCTGAGGTTCCTGCACATATGACAAGGATGGTGCCTTTGCCAATTGCCTTTACAGGATGGGATTGTATAAAGAGCGTTCTTGCAATTTTGTTATATACTGTCTGCGGAACAGCCCTTTTGATACTTCTTGCCTTATCCTCATCAACCCTAGTCACGAGAATATTCTCTTTTTTTGCCCTCATACTTTTTACTATCTTTACAATCTGCAGATGGTTCTTGCCCTGGCCTAGTATGACCTCTGGGAAGCCCTGCCTCAAAGAGCGGTGGGTGTCCAGTGTAGCAAACTCCATCTCCTCAAAAGGAAGCGTCTTCAACGCATCTAATGCTTGAATTGTATCTATCTTTCCTTTTTTAATATTACCTATTAGTTTTTTTAGTTTCTCAATATTCATAATGAAAAGAAGGTTGCAACTATGTTATAAGCGCTGCCGGATCAAGAAGAAATACAGGCCTGCCGTCTCCGAGGACGGTAACCCCTATAACACCTGTCATCCTTGTCATGGGTTGTGAAAGTGGTTTTATGTAAGCATCAATCTCCCCTTCGAAGTCGTCCACAATGACACCTGATTTTTTATCCTTTGCATCTATTATAACAATAGAAAGCACATCCTTTTCCGTAAGGGGCGGCATCGTGAAAATGCTTCTCAAATCTACAAGAGGCACTTCGCTATCATGATAAACTAAATAAGGGCGGGGCTTACCATTTTTTATATCGGTTCTCATAACATCCAGTACCCTTAATACCTTTGATAGGGGTAGAGCAAACAATTCCTCATCAAGGGATACCATCAGAACCTTTACTATAGATATTGTTACGGGTAGTTCAAGGATAATCTTTGTGCCTTTGCTAAGTTGAGTGGATATTTCCAGCCTCCCGCCTATTGACTCGATATTTCTTTTTACAACATCCATGCCAACTCCTCTTCCCGATGTCTCTGTAATCTTATCCGCCAGACTCAGTCCTGGCATGCAAACAAGAAGGAGAATATCTTTTTCTGACATAGTGTTCAATCTGTCTTCCGTAATCCCTGACTGCAGGGCTTTTTCTTTTACTTTATTTATATCTATCCCCCGGCCGTCGTCAGTTATCTCTATGATTATATTATCCCTCTGCCTTGCAACTGCAACAGTTATACGCCCTTTTGTCGGTTTGCCAAGCAGCTTTCTCTCTTCAGGTACTTCTATGCCGTGATCTACAGTATTTCTTATAATATGGACAAGCGGGTCGGTCAGATGTTCCAATATAGCCCTATCCAGCTTTACATCGCCCCCTTGAATAAGCAACTCTATATCCTTTTCTCCTTTCGTACACATATCCCTTACTATACGAGGCAGGTTCTGAGTCAGGTCTTCAAAGGGTATCATCCTTGCTGTTATCACGGCGTAGTAAAGGTCTTCTACAATTCTACGAAGCTGATGGGTTGCTTCCTGAAATTTTACGGGAAAAGAATTTGTGACAACCTCTTTTAATCGAGATCTCACCGTAAAGAGTTCTCCTACGATACCCATAAAATTATCAAAAATCTTGCTGTCCACTTTCATAGTGGTAGGAAGGGAAAGTTTTGAGGTAGCTGGTTGGAAAGGCTCATGGGAAATAACACTCTCGTCTTTTTTTAAAGGAGTGGGGGAGTATTGGATAGGGGTAACGGGAGGCTTATCTTCCCCGGTTAAGATGGCCTTAACCCTTGATAGTAAAGGGCTGATATCTATCTCAAGAGGTCTATCTTCTTCAATCAATTTTGTAAATGCTTGCAATGTATCTGCGCCATTGAAAAGAGTTTCCATAATTTCCGGATTAACGGCCATCTGTTTTTTTCTCAGGGCATCAAGCACATTTTCCAGTTGATGGCTTAAGGAAGACATGATTACATAACTCATTGATGCAGCCATTCCTTTAATGGAGTGAAAATGTCTGAAGAGGTTATCTATGCGAACAAAATCATGGGGTTCCTTTTCCATGTGGAGCAAATCTTGGCTGATTCTTTTAAGATGCTCTTCGGTTTCTCGAATAAATAGTGCTTTGTATTGTGAGGTATCCATAAAAAGATAGTGAAACGAAGAAAGGGGAAACGGTGAAGGGGTGAAAAATCTTTCTCCGATTCTCCGATTCACCGTTTTGTATTATTCATTATTACTGCCTGCAGCTTAACAGCTTTTGTGTCTTTTCAAAAACCTTCTGCCAGTCAATCAATCTTATTTTTTTACCAGAGGGGTCAATCAAGCCCAGAATATAATTCTCATTTGACGGTTCAAACTCAAGCTTGTCAAGCTCTTCTTTCCAGATGAAGGATATCCCATCATTGTCGTTCCCGACACTACCTATTTGCGACAGATGTCCCGTGGGGTGGTGCCCGATGCCAGGCATCAATATGCCAAGGCTTAAGGCATCTTTTTTTATGATGGCCACTCTGTATGGCCCTTTACCTTGAATTGACGGCATCTCAAATAATTCTCCGATATCAATTACAACAACCACCTCTCCTCGTCTTGTTATGGTCCCTTTTATAAATCCTGGCTTTTGAAAAGATGAGGAAGATTGTATTACGGGTAGCATAAAGATTCGCTCTACCTCTACCACAGCAACAACTGCAGTTGCATCTACGGCAAAGGCTTTATTGTTTATGGATATGAGCAGTTTATCGCCGTTTGTCATAGCGTAGGTGTAATGGAGAAGAATAATCAGTTCTATTCTATATTTGGGTTAAGAATTTGTGCAGAATTTAGTTGCTAGAATTTAGGGTTTTACCTTCTGTTATTTCTATTTCAGGTTCATTCACTAAAAAAGGGGCTATATCATCCTGCTCAAGTTTAAACTGTGCAACCACCCGGGTCAGATCACCTGAGAGTTCTGACAGTTTTTTTGCTGATGTCATTACCTCCTCTATGGATATCCTGTGATTATCAACCACGCTATCAAC
>Ga0209521_10004975_pt1 | contig 10546 bp, 10 predicted proteins | sample Rifsed19ft4_FD_184016 | JGI IMG/M metagenome (GOLD analysis project Ga0209521, IMG submission 184016) | Soil microbial communities from Rifle, Colorado, USA - sediment 19ft 4 (version 2) | ecosystem: Environmental > Terrestrial > Deep subsurface > Rock core/Sediment | place: Rifle, Colorado... | reverse complement strand
GGGATCGTCGTCGGGCGTCGCGCCGCGAGGTCGATGAGGAGCGAATCCGGCGCGACCACGTAGGCGGGCACGCCATCTGAACGGGCGCTGGTGAGCCGCCATTCACGCAGGGCGGCCATCAGCGGGCTGTCCTCCTCGCGGGCACGACGCGTCGAACCGGCATTCATCGGCGCGCCGGGGATGACGGTTACGCGGCCGGGCACGCTGTCCCGACCCTGGAGCGCCGCCAGGAACCGACTCGGACGACGGCGAGCGTCGCGGCTCTCAGCCCATGACAGCGCGAGATGTCGCCGGGCGCGGGTCAGTCCCACGTACAGCAGGCGGCGCTCCTCCGCAATCTCCGCGTTCAGCTTCGCCTGGCGGATGGGAAGGGTCCCCTCCTCGAGCTGGGGCAGGAACACGGCGTCCCACTCGAGGCCTTTCGCACGGTGATAGGTGAGCAGGTTCACCCCGTCGGCCGAGCCCTCCGCCTCGGCGGCGGCCCGGGACGAAAACTCGGCAAGCAGGGCCCCTGAGCCGATGTCGGCACTCGCCTTGGCGGCGTCCTGCGAGAGCTCAATGACGAGCGCCAGCGAGGCCGTTCGCTCGCGGGCGGCGGGACCGCCGCTGTCGTCACCCTCGATGTAGCCCATGTCAAGGCGGAGGCGCTCGTCCAGCAGGTGCGCGAGCATCGGGCCGGTTGCGCTGTCGGGGAGGCGCTTCAGGAGCCGGAGCGCTTCGCGCACCTCGGGCCGCTCGAAGAAGCGCTGGCCGCGGACGCGGAACGGGATCCGGGCCTTCGTCAGGGCGGCTTCGATGGGCGGGATCTGGGCGTTGATCCGGACGAGGATCGCGACTTCAGACGCGGAAATCGGGGCGGCGCCTGAGCCAGTGCCTGGGGCGGTGCCTGGGTCCGTGCCTCCGGAGGTCAGCTCCAGGATTGAGGCCACGAGAGCCGCGAGTTCCGCTTCACCGTCGGCGAAGCGCCGAATCGATGGAATCGGCCCGGCGGGCATCGTTGCCACGAGGCGTTTTCGTCGACCCTCGGACGCCAGCAGCCGATTGGCGAGGGCCAGGATCTCCGGCGAGCTTCGATAGTTGCGAGACAGCGTGATCTCGCGAGCGCTCGGGTAGCGAGCCGTGAACCCCGTCAGGTACTCCGAGGTGGCGCCGGTGAACGTGTAGATCGTCTGGTCCTCGTCCCCCACGACGCACAGGTCGTCCCGGTCGCCGAGCCAGAGCTCCAGGAGCCGCTCCTGGAGGGGGTTCGTGTCCTGGTACTCGTCCACGCTGAACCAGCGCTTGCGGGCGCGAACCGTTTCGGCGACATCCGTGTCCGTCTCCAGGAGACGGACCGTCTCGACCAGGAGGTCATCGAAGTCGATGCGGTTCGCCCGAGTCTTGGCACGCTCGTAGTCGTCAAAGATGCGAACGAAGAGGTCGGCCGGGATCGGCGGTTCGCGCCCGGCGGCAGTGGCCTCGACCTCATAGTCATTCGGCGCGATACGACGGGCCTTTGCCCACTCGATCTCATCGGCCAGGTCCTTGGACGGCGTGAAGCGGTAGTGGCCGGGGAGCTGGCGGGCGAGCCGGGACAGGATCGGCAGCTTCGAATCGAGGAGGTCGGGCAGTGGCGCCCCGTCGTGGCCGGCCGGCCAGAAGTGACGGAGCTGGGAGAGCGCGTGGGCGTGGAACGTGCGCGCAGTCACGCCCGGCAGGCCGAGCGAGCGGAGCCGGGCCACCATTTCGGTGGCCGCCTTGTCCGTGAACGTGACGACGAGCACCTGGTCCGCGGGCACGACTTCGGTCGCGATCGCATAGGCCGTGCGTCGGCTGATAACCCGGGTCTTGCCGCTCCCCGCGCCCGCATGGATCGCGACCGGCCCGCTCGTGGCGCGGACGGCCGCCTCCTGCTCAGGGTCGAGGTCGGCGAGGAGCGCGGTTGGGTCGAGGTTTGGCATCCCCTCAAGGGTACGGCCGGGCGCTCAACTCAGGCTTTGCGTGAGTAGTTCGTCGATGTCGGCCGTCAGGCAGCGCCGTCGAGCAACGCCGGGAGATCGAGCCCGAGATGATGGGCAAGCGCCGACCGGACCACGCGTCTGATGACGGGATCCACCAGGACTTGTGCCTCACCGCCGATCTCGAAGGCGGTGACCCGCCTGAGGTCGACCGTCCTGACCTGGTGCACGAGGACGACGGCGTCGAGGGTCTGGCCGGCGGTGCCGGCCGGGATGGCGACCTCGCCCGGATACTTCGCCGCGCGCGCGGTGATGGGGCAGACCCGAAGACATCGAAGTTCGCGAGCTCTGCATCCACATCCGCCGCGAGATCCAGGTAAGCGGCGAGACGGGCGCGTCAGACGATGCTGTGGTCCGCCGCCCAGCGCGAGAGCTCGTAGCGGCTGGAGAGCTGAAGCTTCCTGAGCACCGCTGAAACGTGCGTCTCGACGGTCTTGACCGAGATCCCGAGCTCGGTGCCGACCTCCTTGTACGAATATCCGCGGGCGATGAACCGGAGGACCTCTCGTTCCCGCGGTGAGAGATGGTCCAGCTCGGGATCGATCGGTGTCGTCGGTTCGGTCAGGAATGCGTCGAGGACGAAGCCGGCGAGGCGCGGAGAGAAGACCGCGTCGCCGTCATGGATGCGCCGCACGGCGGCATGGAGCTCCTCCGGCGCGATCGACTTCGTGACGTATCCACGGGCGCCGGCCCGGATCACCCCGATGACGTCTTCTGCGGCATCAGACACGGAAAGGGCCAGGAACCGCACCTCGGGCAGATCCGCGCGGATGGCCTCGATCACCGCGAGCCCACCGCCCGCCGGCATATGCACGTCCAGCAGCACGACTTCCGGCTCGAGCTCCCGGATCCCCGCGATCGCCTCCCCTACCGTTCCGGCATCTCCTACGATCTCGAGGTCGTCCTGCAGCTCGGAGCGCACGCCAGATCGAAAGAGCTCGTGATCGTCGACGATGAAGACGCGAACCGTCACGCGAAGGGGACCGCTGCCGCGACGCGTCGTGGCAGATGCAGCTGGACTTCGGTCCCTGCACCTGGACGGCTTCGAATCTCGACGCTCCCGCCGTGTCGCTCGATCCGCTTGACGATGGAGTCGGCGATCCCTCGCCGATCCTCGGGCACCGCCGCTGGGTCGAAGCCGACCCCACTGTCGCGGACGAAGCCATTGATCTGATCGTCCTCGACCTCGACGTAGACCGATACCTCGGCGATGCCGGCGTGCTTGCCGGCGTTCAGGATCGCCTCGCTGCACGCCGCGACCAGGGCGCGGAGGTCGTCATCGAGCTCGGCATCACCGACGACGACGGCTTCCACCTTGAGCCGGTGCGATCGTTCGAGGCGACCCGCCATCGCATCGATGGCGTCGTGGAGGCGCGCGCCCTGGACACGGGGCGCCCGGCCGTACAGCCATGCCCTGAGGTCGCGCTCCTGCGTTCGGGCCAGGCTCACCATCTCGCGCGGTTCCTTCGCCCGCTGGATCAGGGCCAGCGTCTGGAGCACCGAATCGTGCAGGTGGGCCGCCATCTCGGCGCGGGCCTGCGTCCGGATCCGGCTCGTCCGCTCCTCGATGAGGTCGTTCGCGAGTCGCCAGAGCCAGGGGCCGGCGAGCAGGGCGAGACCGCCCGCAGTCACGAGGACCGCGAGGATGACGTTGGCCGCGGCCGCCAGGGTGGTCGTCGCGGCGAGGAAGACCACCATCCCGCCGAGGATCAAGAGGGCGCCGACGACCAATCGCGGTCGCGATTCGCGCGTACGCAACAGGGCCTCGAGGGGCGTCCCGATGCTCGCGAGGTCGAGCCTGCCTCGACCCTCTTCGCTGGAGCCGCGGGCCCACAGGACCGCGAATCCGATCGCCGCGAGCGTGACGGGCCATGCGAGGCCATCGCCGAACCAGAGCCCGCTGAACCAGAGGATGATCAGGACGCCCGCCACGATCAGTCCTCCGCCGAGGAGTTCACGTGCCGCCAGGCGAGGAATATGACGCTTGGCCGCTGGCACAGCGGCATCGACGGGCTCGGATGGCGCGAGAACCCAGAGCAGCAGATAGACGACGACGCCGAACCCGGCCGCGAACGCGAGGACCAGGAACGCAAGCCGAACGACGAACGGATCGAGCCCCAGATGCTCCGCAACGCCTCCGGCCACGCCAGCGAGCATCCGGTTCCGGCGACTCCGCCGAAGGGTCGCTCGGGGCGCGTCGGCGTCGATTCCGCGGGGCGGGAGATTGAGTTGGGCCATCGCCATTGATCTTCGCATAGAGATCCCGGTGCGCAGCATCGGTGATGACCCTGAACGTCATGCTGCGTCCAGTCAGGGTGCGACTCCGGGATAGCCCCGATGGTGCCCGAAGTTCGCGTCCCGGACCATTCGTGCATGACCACTGAACAGCCCGAAGCCACCGTCGGCCCGGACGCGCCGATCGGCGCTCGACCGGGGCCGGCTCGCACCCTTCGCCGCCGGACGATCGACCGCGTGATCGGCGGTGTTGCCGGCGGCCTCGGCGACTACTTGAACGTCGATCCGATCCTGATGCGTGCCGCCTTCGCCGGGCTGATGATCTTTGGTGGTGCCGGCCTCGCGCTCTACGTCATTGGCTGGGTGCTCATTCCCGCCCAGGGCCAACAGGATTCGATCGCCCAGGCCGCCGTGCGACTGATGGCCCGCCGGATCGGACGGCTCGGAGCCCTTCTCCTCGTCGTGGTCGCGGTGGTCATCCTGAGTCCGTGGCTAACGAACCAGTTCACCAACCGGTTCTACGTCCCGCCGGAGGTCTTCTGGGCATTCGCCATTGCGCTGATCGGCGTCGTCCTGCTGCTCCCGCGCGACGAACCGGGGGTCGCGGCTGCACCCAGGTCAGTAGCCGAAGCGGCGTTGGAGTCGGCCCCCGGCTCGACCGCCCCGGCCTGGGCGCCAGCTGCGGTGCCCGTGTTGCCGATCCGCGAGCGGTCTCCGCTGGGCTGGTACAGCCTTGCCGGCACGTTGCTCGTGATCGGCGCACTCGCCGTCATCGACACGGCGGCTCCGGTCCGGGTGCTCCCGGGTCAGTACTTCGGTGCTGGCCTCCTCGCGCTCGGCCTCGGGCTCGTGGTTGGGGCTTGGTGGGGTCGAGCGCGCCGGCTAATCGTGCTCGGCCTGGCCGTGCTGCCCCTCGCCGTGACGTCAGCGTTTCTGACCGTCCCGCTCGACGGCGGGGTGGCGGATAACGAATTCCGGCCGCAGAACCTTGCCGAGGTCCAGACGGCGTACCACCTCGTGGCTGGACGGCTTCACATCGACCTCACCGACCTGGAGGCCGGCTCCGAGCCGGTCACGCTCACGGCGAGCGTCGGAATCGGCGATCTCTTCGTGTTCGTGCCTAAGGACGCCACCGTACAGGTGACGGGCACAGTCCAGGGCGGCCGACTGCTGCTGTTCGGCCGCGACCACGTGGGAACAGGGCTCGCCGATCACGTCGCGGGATCAGGCGACGGCGCTGGCGTCGTCCTGATGCTGACCCTCGACGTCGGCATAGGCCAGATCTGGGTCGAGCGGTCAACGGTGGAGGGCAACTGAGATGCCACGGCATGACTTCGACGCGCTGTCGTTTCTCTTCGGGCTGCTCTTCACCCTTGTCGGGCTCGTGCTCGTGGGGGGCGGGGCCATCAGTGAAGGCCTCGCCCTGCCGTGGGCCGGGCCACTCGTCGCCGTCGGTCTCGCCATCCTCATGGTGATCGCCGCGCGACCTCGCCCGGGACAGCCGGCGTCCGACGACGATGACGGAGCCGGAGCCGGCAACATCCCATGACGGCTACCGGACGCGCCGATACGTGCTTTCGGAGCGGCGCATGACGCGGAGCACGACGACGAGCCGCGTCGCATCCTCAATCGCGTAGACGACGCGAAGATCCCCGACCCGGATCCGCCAGAAGTCCGATCCCGCAAGCTTCGAGGCACCGGGCGGTCTCGGATCCAGCGCGAGGGCGAGGATGGGGCCCCGTAGTGCTGCGGAAGAGCCGGGCGGCAGGCGACGAAGTTGTCGCTGGGCCGCGGGCGCCAGCTCGACACGAAAGCGCTTCTCGCTCACCCCTGATCTGTCGGCGTCGACGGCGCGCCGTCGCCGTATGCAGCCTGGGTCTCCGCTGCCTGACGCCCGAACCACGCCTCGGCCGATTCTCCACCATCGCGCCGGTACTCCTCCAGGGCGGCTGCGGCCGAACCGCGATCCTCGGCGTCCTCGGCGGCGATGAGCCAGGCCTCGAGCGCCTCCTCCACGATCTCGCGAACCGGCCGGTCGGCTCGGGCAGCCTCGACCTTGGCGGCCCGGTACAGGTCGGGATCGATGTCGAAGGTCACCTTCATCGACCCAGTATGCTGGGTTACTGGGTTACTGGCAAGAGGGCCGGCTTGGTAGGGTCAGGCCGAGCGCGCGTGGACGGCGTCGTCACTCGACCCGTCTCCAGGCTCGGTCCGGCGGGCCTCCCTTGCGCGTTCCGCTTCGATCGTGAGCCCGGGGATCACCTTGATCTCCGGCTCGAGTCGACGGACCCAGGTGGGCCCCTTGAAGTCGGGTCCATCGTCCGCGCCGACGATCTGCGCCGGCCGCCGGCTGGCGGAGCCCCGCCCATCTCGCGACCGCTTGATGGCGGCGAGGAGCGGATCCTCGGTGTGAGATCCCGCGGACACGATCCTGGGCAGTGGCCCCGCGGGCGCCCCAGTGGCGGCACTGCCGACGGTCTCGCGGGTCATCCCGGCGACAGCGGTTTCGTCGTCCCGGGATGACCGGCGGCCAACGATGAACCAGCCAGCGACTATCGTGAGGACTCCCAGTACCGCGACGATCAGGATGGCCGCAACAGGCGTCCCGCCGTCCGAGTCAGCAGCCCCCGAGGGTGTCAAGGCAGCGACCACCGCAGCGTCCGTGGATTCAGGCGTAGCCGACGCCTCGGTAGCCGCCGAGGGCTCCTGGGCGGCGGTTGCGACCGGCGAGGACCCGGTGCCGCCCGCACCCGATCCGGAGCTGCCCGAACCTCCTGCGGCCGGGGGCGGCGGCTGGGCGGAACCCGCCGGGGGCGGCGGCGTCGGGGCGGGGGTCACGACCGGTGCCGGCGTTGGGGCGGGGGTTACGATCGGGGCCGGGGTCACGATCGGTGCGGGCGTCGGTGCGGGCGTCGGTGCTGGGGTCACGATCGGCGGCGGCGTGGGGGTGGCCTTCTTCTCCTGGCCGGGAGGGACCGAGGGCGGGTTGCCGCCGAGGACCACCCCGGCGGAGCCGAGCACGGCCGCCGCGCCGAGCATCACGACGGTGACGCCCACGGCAACGCGGCCGGCGAGCCACCGACGCTCGACCTGCCGCCGGTCGGCGGTCATCCCCTGGTGCCCGTCCTGGGCTGATTCGAGCGGGCGTCAATCGGATCGATGGGGGCGCCCCCTGCCTCACCGTCGATACCTTCGACCTCGTCGTCCGCGCCTTCCGCCTCCGCGACGACGATCAGGCGTCGCCGGGCATGGAGTGCATCGTGGACAGCTCCATTGTTGTGCTCGTCGAGCGCGCCGTCGTGCGGGTGCGGGTGCGGATGCGCGTGCGAGCCACCGGCCGATGGTGTCCATGGCATTCCGGCCTCGAACAGGGTCGCGAATCGTTCGACGATCTCCGGGTCGAACTGGAGTCCGGCGTGGCGACGCAGCTCCTGCAGGGCACCTTCATGACTCACCGCTGCGCGATACGGTCGCCCGCTGACCATCGCCTCGTACGCATCGGCGACCGCGACGATTCGCGCTCCGACGGGGATCTGCTGTCCCTTCAATCCGTGCGGGTACCCGCGCCCGTCAAACCACTCGTGGTGGTGGAGGACGATTGTCGCCGCGTCGCGCAGCGCGCCCGCCTGCTCGAGGACGACCTGGCCGATCTTGGGATGCTCGGTGACGACGCGCCACTCGGACTCATCGAGCCCACTCGGCTTCGAGAGTATTTCGTCCGGAATCGCGAGCTTGCCCAGGTCATGGAGCAGGCTCGCCGTCCGAATCCGCTCGATCTCGCCGGCGGGCAGGCCGAGTTCCAGGGCAACGGCCGCCGCCGATTCGGCGATCATCGTGGAGGTACCGCCGGCCCAGCCCGGGCGCGCAATGAGAGCACCCGTCAGTGATCCGGTCGCCGCTTCCATGGCCAGGCGTCCGACCTGCATCGCGGCCTCGCGAGCCGCGGGCGCGATCGGGGCTCGACGGACGCGCCGGTCGTCCTCGACGTCGTGGAACACGTACACCTGATCTCGACCGAGCGACTTGGCCGTGTAGAGGGCTGCATCCGCGTCCCGGACGATCGCGTCGAGGAGAAGGCGCGAGCCAGGACCCCCGGCCACGCCGGCACTGAGGGTGGCGCCGATGAGTGTCCCGTCCGTGAGCTCGACCTCGATCCGGCCAACGAACCGCCGCAGCTTCTCCGCGATCGAGGCCGCCGCATCGACGTCGGTCTCGGGCATGATGACCATGAACTCCTCACCACCGAAGCGCCCTACGATGTCGACCCGACGGACGCTCTCCTGGAGCGCGACGGCAATCCTGTGGAGGACGAGGTCGCCGGCCGCGTGGCCGTACGTGTCATTCACGCGCTTGAAGTGGTCGATGTCGATCATGGCGATCGAGAGTTCGCGTCCGTAGCGATTCGCCCGCTCGATCTCTTCCGCGAGCCGAGTGAGGAGCGCCTGGCGGTTGGCAATACCGGTGAGCTGGTCCTGAGTGGCCAGGGTCCAGGCCTGCGCATTCCGCCGGGCGAGCCGCTCGAAACTAGCGCGCAGGCGCGCGTCGTGAAGCCGCCTGCCCGGGGCGAGTTCGGCCGGATCTGCCCCGGCCGCGAGTCGTTCGGTCAGCTCGCCGATGAGGCGGATCTGCCGGCGGAAGACGGTCACGGCGAAGCCGGCGGAGCCGGCCAGGGCGCCGATCGTCAGCACGACGATCACGGCGACGAGAAGCTCGATCGAGAGCGGCAGGCCGAGCGGCAGGTTCAACGGTACGGATCCCCCGACATCCACGAGTTCGCGCGACTCACGCCCCGACACGGGCTGCGTCCGGTGCAGAGCGTCGCGTAGACAGCGCGAAATCGCTATAGAGAGATCGTCCCCGGCCATGGAGGGCCGCATTAGTACTAGCAGCGAGGTGCCCGGTATGCCAACGCACGTCCTGTCCGGGCATGCGGCATCGGTCCCGGTTCACCATCGGTCGGGGCGACTGCGGTCATGATCGGAGTGGTTTACCGCCGACCGGCCCGGTGCCACTCCGCACCGGCACCGTCGCCATCTGCCAATCGTCCTGGTCGGCGGATCGCTGAATCGAACCCAACTGATCTCGGCTCCCTTGCTGTCCGTTGTGTAGGATCGGTGCTCACGCACACGACGAGTCCCTGGACCGCGGAGGCGCCGAAACCGACCCATGCCGACTCCCGAAGCGCCTGCCAGCTACGGGTCGGTCAAGCAGCAGCTGATCGACGAGATCCGCGAGCACGGCCACGCGGTTACCGGAAGCTATGTCGGCCGGCAGGCGCTGCTGCTCAACACTACCGGTGCCCGTTCGGGGGAGCCCCGGCTGAGCCCCCTCGCCTACTCCACGGACGACGGGCGCTACATCGTCACCGCGTCCAGGGGCGGGTCTCCGACCCATCCGGGCTGGTACTTCAACCTGCTCGCGGACCCGGTCGCCACGATCGAGGTGGGCTTGCAGCAATTCCAGGCTCGCGCCTCGACCGCCGAGGGCCCCGAGCGCGAGCGCCTTTGGCTCCAGCACGTCGCCCTGCACCCGGGCATCGGCGAATACCCGAGCAAGACCACGCGGATCATCCCGGTCGTCGTTTTCGAGCCAGTCCGCTAATCGGCCGGGGAGCGGTCGGGCTCTCGAAAGTGACCTATGCCCCTACCCGCGACGCCCAGTCTGGTCAATGCTCGTCGAGACGCAACCCACGGCGCAGCCGCGCAACTCGTCAAGGAGGTGGGCCGATGACCGCCAGGATCAGAGACCGAATCATCCTGGAGTCCGAGCGTGTCGGACAGCGAGATCGCGAGGGCGACATCCTCGAGGTGATCGAGGCGTCGTACGGCACGCGCTACCGCGTTCGCTGGGACGACGGTCACGAGAGCACGATCCGCCCGGCCGCCGGGAGCGCGCGCATCATCCGCGCGGAGCCACCCGGCAAACGCTGACCGGTGCCGGGCCGGCAGGTGACCCGGCACCGAGCTGGCTAGGCTTGTCCAATGCGTCCCTTCCGGTTCTCTGTCTTGGCGAGCTCGGCCGTCGACGGCGCCACCTGGGTCACCTTGGCCCAGCGGGCGGAGGAGTTCGGCTACGACGCGTTCATGATGTCCGACCACCTCGGGCGCCAGATCGCGCCGATCGCCGGGCTGGCCACCGTGGCTGCGGTGACGAGGCGGATCCGGATTGCGCCGTTCGTGTTCGCCAACGACTTCCGGCATCCGCTGATCCTGGCCGGCGAGGCAGCCAGCCTTGACCTCCTGTCAGGCGGGCGGCTTACGCTCGGGATGGGCGCCGGGTGGCGGGTCACCGACTACCGCCAGCTCGGACTCCGG
>Ga0209521_10004974_pt1 | contig 10547 bp, 11 predicted proteins | sample Rifsed19ft4_FD_184016 | JGI IMG/M metagenome (GOLD analysis project Ga0209521, IMG submission 184016) | Soil microbial communities from Rifle, Colorado, USA - sediment 19ft 4 (version 2) | ecosystem: Environmental > Terrestrial > Deep subsurface > Rock core/Sediment | place: Rifle, Colorado... | reverse complement strand
CAAAAGGTGCAATTCCTCAGGCGTGGGGGTGCAGGTTTTTAAGCCATTTAGCCGTCACGAGATTCTGGCACTCACCCTTCGAGGATTGCCGCTGCACTAGACTTTGTCAATTTAAAGGCGAGGCCTTGAAGACACCTTTAGACTGACTTCTCTTTTCTCGCCTCGCCCTTAAATCCGTGCCGGGCTTTACGTGACACGCTCTTACCCCTGATAAATCTGGATCAAATTCCCGCAGGTGTCATCAAATACCGCCAATACGGTCGGGGGAACAGGTGTTGGCTCCATGGTGAACCGGACCCCCAACCCCTTGAGCCGTTCATATTCCCCCTGAACGTCCGGCACCGCAAAGGCAGTGATCGGTATCTCCCTGCTGAACAAGAACTTCTTATACGTCTGTGTTTCCGGCTTTTCGCTCGGCTCCAGCAGCAATTCCACCCCGTTCGGTTCTTCCGGCGAGACCACCGTCAGCCAGCGAAATTCTCCAACCGGCACATCGTGCTTCATTACGAAACCCAGGATACGGGTATAAAAGTCTAACGCTTTAGCCTGATCATCCACCGGCACACTGGTCAATTTGATTTTCATCGCTCTGCTCCTTTCACCCATAAAACCCTGAATTTTTATCATACCTTCATGGTTTATTTCGTGTCAACTATTGATTTAATGTACCTCGAGTAAGGACGAGGCGGAACCAATTTGCCATTACCTCTAACACCCAGATGGCCTCGTCCCACTTGACACGTGACACTTGCTACCTGACACGCCTGCTTTTTTGCTACAATCAATCCATACCCGGAGCTGCCCATGACTGAACCCCTGACCGACCTCGAAATCCATCCGCTAACCCCTGAACGTTGGCCTGATTTTGAGACTCTGTTCGGACCACACGGGGCATACAGCGGCTGCTGGTGCATGTGGTGGCGCCTGCCGCGCTCCGAATTTTCGCGCCAACAGGGCGAGGGTAACCGCCTGGGTCTCAAAGCCATGGTCGAAAGCGGCGCCCCTACCGGGTTATTGGCATACCTCGACGGCGCGCCGGTCGGCTGGATTGCCCTGGCGCCGCGCGAGCACTACGCTTCGCTGGAACGGTCAACCGTGTTAAAACGGGTGGACGAGCAGCCAGTCTGGTCGATCGTTTGTTTTTACATTCACCGAAAAGCCCGCCGTCACGGCTTAATGTCTGCCCTCATTTTTGCCGCCTGCGACTTTGCCGCCGCGAATGGCGCCGCCATCGTCGAGGCTTACCCCATGCTCACCAGCGAGAACGCGCCGCCGGTCAGTACCTATATGGGTAATCTGAACGTGTTCCTCAAAGCTGGTTTTGCGGAAGTTGCCCGCCCCAAACCGAAACGCCCAATTTTACGCAAGATCTTGATCCCTGCTGCCTGATATTGAAACCGCCCAAATGTTACAATTCCTCTACTAATTCCTCCACGAGGTGCGCCATGACCGAGCTGCTATACCAAACCGATAGTTATCTGCAGGAATGCGACGCCACGATCACAGTTGTGGATAGCGAGAATCGCGCTGTGCTGCTCGACCGCACCTGTTTTTACCCTGGCGGCGGCGGTCAACCGGCTGATAGCGGCACCCTGATTGCCGATGGCATCACCTACCGGGTGGCGCGCGCCAAAAAAGGCTCTCAGGGCGTCTGGCATCTTTTGGACGGGGACGCGCCTCTGCCGGCGGTCGGCACTTTGGCGCACGCGCAAATTGACTGGCAGCACCGTTACCAGTTGATGCGCACCCATTCCGCCCTGCATATTCTGTGCGGTGTGGTTTTTCGCGACTACGGCGCCCAGGTCACTGGCGGCGATATGGAGCCGCTCAAAGGCCGCATGGACTTTGAATTCGAGAATCTCAGCAAGGAGTTGGTCGGCGTGATCGAGGAAGCGGTCAACCGCGAGGTGGTTGCCGCCCGCGACGTGCGCGTGCGCATCCTCCCCCGCGAGGAAGCCTTCGCCATCCCAGACCTGATCCGCACCAAGATCAACCTGCTGCCGCCTGAAATTTCGGAAATCCGCACCGTTGAACTGGTCGGCCTGGACCTGCAGGCAGACGGGGGCACCCATGTAGCCAACACGCGCGAGGTGGGACGCATCCGCGTGGTGGATTACAAGAGCAAGGGTAAAATCAACAAACGCATTTACATCGAAATGGAATAATTCGACTTCAGAAAAGGGAAACTCATGCCACTTACCATCTTGATCATCCCGCTGGTATTGATCATCTTTGTAATTGCCTTCATCCTGGTGCGCACCAGTGCTTTCCTGCGACCCAGTGAACCCGTTGAGCCCATCGACCTGCCGGAAGTTGACGCCGACTTCGTTGCCGGACATCTGGCAGAAGCGGTTCGCTGCGAGACCATCTCAAGTGTTGAAGGTACTGCAACCTCCTCTGATCTTGGCGCGCTGCGCGAGCTGCGGCGCGTGCTTGAAGTGCAATACCCGCGTGTGCATGCCACGCTGGAGCGCGAGATCATCTCGGACGCCTCATTGTTATATACCTGGCGCGGTACCAATCTGGATCTGCCGCCCGTGCTTTTCTGCGCCCACCTGGACGTGGTGCCGGTGGATCAAGGCACGCTCGACCAGTGGGTGCATCCGCCCTTCGCCGGCGTGATCATTGATGACTACGTCTGGGGACGCGGTTCGTTTGACGTCAAATGCCAGGTGATCGGGCTGCTGGAAGCCGCCGAACTGCTGCTCAAGGAAGATTTCCGTCCCGAGCGCACCATCTGTTTTGGCTTCGGGCAGGACGAGGAAATCGGCGGCGAGAAAGGCGCAAAGCAAATTGCCGCCCATCTGGCGGAGCGCGGCGATCAGCTGGAAGCGGTGCTGGACGAAGGCGGCGCGATAACCCAGGGGATCCTCCCAGGGATTGAGACCCCGGTCGCCATGATCGGCATTGCTGAAAAAGGCTCCCTCTCGCTGCGCATCAAAGCTGTGGCTAAACCTGGTCACTCCTCCACCCCGGAAAAAACCACTGCCATCGGCATTTTAGCCAAAGCCATCACTGCACTGGAAAGCCATCCCCTGCCGCCGCGTCTGGATTTCATGCGCATCGTATACAGCGCGCTCGGCGGCGCGGCATCCCCCCGGCTTCAGGCCGCGTTTGCCAATACCTGGCTGTTTGGCGGCTACCTGCGGGACAAACTGGAAGCTAACCCGACTACCAATGCCTCGATTCGCACCACCACGGCGGTCACCATGATCAACGGCGGCATCAAAGACAACCTGCTGCCCGCCAGCGCCGAAGCCGTCGCCAATTTCCGCCTGCTGCCCGGCGATACCGTCGAGGATCTGGCTGAATACTGCCGTCTGGTGATCAATGACCCGCGCGTGACGGTTGAACCTATTCCCGAGAACGCCTGGGAGGCCTCCCCTTTGACATCCCCGGACAGCGAAGCCTTCCAGAGCCTGGCGACCACCATTCGCCAGGTGTTCCCCGGCGCCGAGGTTGCTCCCTACGTGGTATTGGGCGCCACTGATGCCCGCCACTATGCCAATTTGAGCGGGCAGGTGCTGCGCTTTACCCCGCTGGTCGCCACCCAGGATGACCTTTCCCGCATGCACGGCATCAATGAGCGCGTGCATGTTGGCTCGCTGGCGCGCATGGTGCAGTTTTACATGCAACTGATGAACGCCTGGGCTGGCGCCGGTTTGGACCGCGTCATAGTCGAAATACCGGACGAAGCGCCCGAGATCTAGTGGGACGCATGGATAATGCCATTCAACCTCAATCCCGCTCGCGCCGCGATTTTACCTGGATTGCCCTGGTGGTTACGATCATCCTCATCGCGGTGATCACTGCTTTTGGCCCCACCGAACGTACCCTGGGCGAGAATTTGCGCCTGGTGGTGCTGCATGGGGCCTGGGTGTGGGCTGGCAAGCTGCTCTTTGCGGCTGCTGCCCTGGCCGGACTTATCGGACTGATCCTGCCTAAATCCCTGTGGTCCAACCTGTCATTGGCCCTCGGACGCACTGGTTTGCTCTTCTGGTTGACCTACCTGCCCATGTCGCTGATCGTCCAATTGCAGAACTGGGGCGGCATCTTTTGGGAAGAGCCGCGCTGGCGCGTGCCCTTGACCTTTGGTGTGGTCGGTCTGCTCCTGCAGCTGGGTCTGTGGGTGCTCAACCAGCCGCGTTTGACCAATTTGGCAAATCTACTCTTTGGTATAACGCTATGGTGGCAATTGGGCGGCATCACCAACATCCTGCATCCCGATTCACCCATCTTTGGCTCCGGCGCTTCCGGCATACAGGTGTTTTTTATCGCACTGCTGGTCTTGACGCTGCTGGCGGGGGGGCTTATTACCCGTCTGATCTATGCCGCACAGGCCCGCCGCTCATGATGCCGGTATGAAAGCCAAGCAGGCGCTCACCCCGCTGCAGCTGGTGTTGTTCACCTTCACCCGCACGGTGGCGAATACCAGCTACCGCATGGTATACCCCTTCCTGTCCACCTTTCAAAACGGGTTAGGGTTGTCGCTCGGCTCGATCTCCCTGCTGCTCACCCTGCGCTCGTTGACGGGATTGATCGGTCCGCTGGCAGCGCCGCTGGCTGACTGGCGCGGCCGAAAATTGGTCATGTTGCTGGGGGTTGGCGTATTCAGCGCCGGGGCTTTGCTGGTTACGCTCTGGCCAGGCATCACCACCTTTTTCATCAGCGTCCTGCTGATGACACTTTCCTACCTGGTGTTTTTGCCGTCCATGCAGGCTTATATCGGCGACCGGGTGCCGTATCATCAACGCGGCCGCGCCATGGGACTCACCGAGTTGAGCTGGTCGCTGGCCTTCATTTTCGGCGTGCCCTTTGTCGGTTGGCTGTTAGGACGCACCGGCGCCTGGCAATCGCCTTTCCCGCTTTTTGCCGGTCTGGGTCTGGTGATGCTGGCAGTGCTCGCGGTTTTCATCCCGGCTGACCGTGCCGCTCATTCCTCCAGCCCTGCGGCGTTGAACCGCGGCGGACTGCGTCAGGTGCTGCGTACGCCCGCTGTTCCCATCGGCTTGGGCATGGCAATGGCCATGACCGCCGCCAACGAAAGCGTTAACCTGGTATTCGGTCTGTGGTTGGAAGGATCCTTTGGGTTGAAACTGGCGGCTCTGGGGGCAGCCTCGGCCGTGCTTGGCATCGCGGAACTGGGCGGTGAGGGTCTCTCGGCCGGCCTGGTGGACCGTTTAGGCAAGGAGTGGTCGATTCGCGCCGGGTTGCTATTGAATTCCGTGGCAGCCGTGGCCTTGATATTTTCCGGCGGCGCGGTATGGAGTGCGCTGGCTGCGCTCTTTCTGTTTTACTTGAGTTTTGAGTTCACCATCGTCAGTGCCCTGCCGTTGATGAGCGAAGCCTTGCCAGCGCTGCGCGCTACAGTTATGGCCAGCATGGTGGCCAGTTTCTCGATCGGCCGGGCTTTGGCGGCCGTATTGGGACCATTCCTGTTCACGACCTGGAGTTTTCCGGCCAACGCCATCGCCGCGGTCGTCTTCAACCTGGCAGCCATCGCACTGCTCAGCCGGCTGAAAATTGTGCCGCATGCAACTGAATCTGAAGCTTGAGCGTAAATGGATTGACGGTCCGAATATTTTGATCCTGGAGAAAAAATGGCAAATATTACCGATCAACTGGGACAAGCATTTGTCTGCCCGCGCTGTCACAGTAAGGGCGGCACTGCTCAAAAACTGGCCATGTCCGGCACCGGCATTTCGCGCCTGCTGGAAATCCAACCCTACCGTTACGCTTTTGTCTCCTGCACCAATTGCGGCTACACCGAGGTCTTCAACCTGACCATTCTCAACCAGCGCAACGATCTCTCATCCTTCCTGGACGTCCTGTTTTTAGATTAAACGCCTTTTCCCATCGCGGGGTGGCGCTTGAGTAAGGATATTATGTTTTTCCTCTCCCCATGTTGGGGAGAGGTTAGGTGAGGGGTGAAGCAAGCGGTATAATCTCCCCTATGCTCATCACCAACATCTCTCAACTCCTGACCCTGGCAGGCGGACCGCAGCCGGGCAAAACCCTGGGCCGCCTGGGCATTCAGGCGGAGGCCGCGGTGTTGGTACGGGGCGGCATGATTGAAGCTGTTGGGCCAAGCGAACGCCTGCTTAAGGCCCACCCCACCGAAGAACGTTACAACGCAGCCGGCAAAGTGGTCATGCCCGGCTTCGTTGACCCCCACACCCACCTGGTGTGGGCCGGCGACCGCGCCGCCGAGTTCGAGATGCGGCTGGAGGGCATGTCCTATCAGGAGATCGCGGCTGCCGGCGGCGGCATTCGCTCCACCGTGCGCGCTACCCGCAATGCCAGCCTGGAAGAGCTTAAAAACCAGTCGCGCGCCCGTGCCAGTATGATGCTGCGCTGCGGTACCACCACTGCCGAGGTCAAAACCGGCTACGCCTTACAACACCCCGGCGAGTTGACCCAACTGAAGGCCATCCTCGAGCTGGATAAAGAAGGCAGGCTGGAGTTGGTACCCACCTACCTGGGGGCCCATGACGTTCCAGCGGAGTACAAAGAAAATCCCGAAGATTACACCAGCCAGTTATGCCGGGTGCTGCTGCCTGAGGTGCTCGACTGGTGGCAAAGCAACGCTCCCAACCGCCCGCTGCCATTCGTAGACGTGTTTTGCGAGACAATTGCCTTCAACCTGGAGCAATCGCAGCGCATTCTGCAAACTGCTAAAGAATTGGGTTTCCCGTTCAAAATTCACGCGGACGAGTTCGACAACCTGGGCGGCGCCGCAATGGCAGCCCGCCTGGGGGCTGCCTCCGCTGATCACCTGATTGTCAGTTCGTCCGACGATATTGCCGCCATGGTCGAAAGCGGCACGGTAGCAGTGGCACTTCCCTGCACCCCCTTCGGGTTGGCAACCGGTAAGTACATGCCGGCTGCCGCCTTTTTGGAGGCAGGCGCCACCCTGGCCATCGCCACCGACCTGAATCCCGGCACCGCCTGGTGCGAGTCGATGCAGTTCGCCATTGCACTGGCCTGCCGCTACATGCACCTCACGCCAGCTCAGGCCATTGCCGCCGCCACCATCAACGCCGCTGCTGCCATAAACCGTGCTGACCGCGTCGGCTCGATCGAAGCCGGTAAACAGGCTGACCTGTTGATTCTGGAGGTCAGCGACTACCGCCATTTGGGCTACCGATTCGGCAGCAACCTGGTCGCCCAGGTCATGAAACGCGGCGAATTCGTCGTTTTCTAATCCACTTTCTCAACGGAGCCAACATTGCCAACCCTGGAAACCGCCCGTCACTGGTACCCAAACACCGACCCGGTGCACGGGTTTGACCACATTGAACGGGTTTACCGCACGGCGGAACGCCTGGCGCTGGCCGAAAACGCCGACCTGGAGATCGTGCACGCTGCCGCCCTACTGCATGACATCGAGGGCAGTAATCCGGCTGGCGAAGAACGCGCCAACCACCATCATCAATCCGCTGACCTTGCCGCTGAGATTCTGCGGGCCGAGGGTTGGCCTGATGAGCGAATCGCCGCGGTGCAGCACTGCATCCGCGCCCACCGCTTTCGCGACGACCGTGAGGCGCCAGCCACCATCGAGGCCAAAGTTCTTTTCGACGCGGACAAGCTGGACGTGCTTGGCGCCATCGGCGTAGCCCGCGTCATCGGTTACGCCGTTCAGGCTGGACAGCCAATATATGCCCAGCCTTCAGTCCAGTTCCTGGCAACTGGCACGGACCAGCCCGGCGAGCCGCATAGCGCCTACCATGAGCATTTGTTTAAACTCTCCAAAGTCAAGGATCGGCTGTTCACCGCCAGCGCGCAGAAAATCGCTGCCGACCGCCATGCCTACCTCGACGCCTACTTCAAACGGCTGATCGCCGAAATGGACGGCAGCCTGTAGGGAACGATGCCCCCGTCGTTCTGGGGCTTACCCTTTCCCCATGGTTTCGGCAGCGCTGTTCACAGAAAAGGACTTATGGAACCGACTCTTGATCAAATCATTGGCTGGGCACGAGAATCCGGCGCAATTTTACGCTCTGGATTTCGCCAGAATATTCAGGTCCATCATAAAGGCCCCAGAGACCTGGTCACCGAGATGGACCACAAATCCGAAGCATTTCTGCTCGGCAAAATAAGGACTGCCTTTCCTGACCACGCTATCTACTCCGAGGAGTCTGGCCGGCTGGAGGGGGATAACAACTCACATTGGTACGTTGACCCGCTGGACGGAACTGTCAATTATGCCCACGGGATCCCAGTATTTTCGGTCTCGATCGCCTACACCCGCGCCCATGAACTGCAGCTGGGCGTGGTTTATGATCCGATCCACGACGAATTATATGCCGCTGAAGCGGGAAAAGGTGCCACCCTTAACGGCAACCCCATCCATACCACGCCGGTTGACCAATTGATTGAGGCCCTGCTGGCCACCGGCTTCCCCTACACCATGGGCAGCCCGGATAAACCCGATAATTTGGATCTCCTCCCGCGCTTCGTCAGGCACGCCCAGGGTATCCGCCGCCTGGGCTCCGCTGCACTCGATGTGTGCTGGGTGGCGGAAGGCCGGCTGGACGGCTACTGGGAACTTGGCCTGCAGCCCTATGACGTGGCAGCCGGCGTGCTCATCCTGCGCGAGGCTGGCGGCACCGCCACGCAGTTTGATGGCAATCCAGATATCTTCACCCCGCCCCACACCGTCGTCGCTGCCAACCCCAAATTACATAAGCTCATGCTGGACGTAATCGCACTTTCTCCGTGACACCTGGCACGCCCTCTTCGTGTACAATTACCGTCATGGAATCCCCGGCGCTTCCCCTCGACCAGGTCCTTATCGGTGACTGTATACAGGTGCTGCAAGAGCTGCCGCCAGAATCCGTCGACCTTGTCTTCGCCGACCCGCCGTACAACCTGCAGCTGACTCAAAGCTTGTGGCGCCCCAATCTGACCCGGGTCAACGGGGTCAGCGACGCCTGGGACCAATTTACCGATTTCGCCGCCTACGACGCCTTCACCAACGCCTGGCTGACCGCCTGCCGCCGCGTCCTCAAACCGACCGGCACGTTGTGGGTCATTGGCACCTATCACAACATTTACCGCGTTGGCTACATCCTGCAAAATCTCGACTATTGGATCCTCAACAATATCGCCTGGGTCAAAACCAACCCCATGCCCAATTTTCACGGGGTGCGCTTCACCAATGCACACGAATCACTCATATGGGCGCAAAAAGAGCGCGGCGAGCGCTATACCTTCAATCACCGCGCCATGAAGTCGCTAAACGACGGGCTGCAAATGCGCTCCGACTGGCACCTGCCGCTGTGCAGCGGCCGTGAACGGCTGCGGGCCAACGGCGTCAAAGTGCATTCCACCCAGAAGCCGCTGGCGCTGCTCTACCGTGTGTTATTAGCTTCCAGCAGCCCCGGCGACGTGGTGCTCGACCCGTTTTTCGGCACTGGCACCACTGGCGAAGCCGCTCGCCGTCTGGGACGGCACTGGATCGGCATCGAACGCGACCCGCAGTATGCCGAATTAGCCCGCACCCGAATTGAGTCGCTCGAAGCCGCTCCGCCGCCCGAATCGCTGCACACCTTTAACCCGCGCCGCGAACCGCGTCTGCCTTTTGGCGCTTTGCTCGAAAACGGATTGCTATCCCCTGGCCAAACACTCTATTTCGGCGCTGATTCAACTGTCAGCGCCCAGGTCCAGGCGGATGGGCAGCTCGAATATGAGCTGCAGCGCGGTTCCATCCATCAAATCGCCCGTCTGATCCAACCCGGCCCATGTAACGGCTGGACCCTTTGGCATTATGCCGACCCGCTCAGCGGGCAGCGCCAACCGATTGACCGCCTGCGCAAACAGCTGCAGGAAACTCTTATTTCACCATTGGAGGAAGATGTATGAGCACGGATCCTAAAACGTACCAGCAGGCTCGCTGGAGCCTTGCCGACCTGTATTCCGCTCCAAACAGCCCCGATCTTGAAGCGGCCTTCAAAAAACTGGATGCCCTGGTTACTGAATTTGAATCCTTCCGCCCGCAGCTCTCTCCGGACATCGTGGACGGGGCCTTTATGTCCATTGTGCATAAACTGGAAGCGATTCAAGACCTTGGCAGCCGCTTGTATGGTTTTGCCGGGCTATTCTATACAGAAGATACCCAGAATCAGGTTGCCCAATCACTGACCGCGCGCGTGGAGCAGTTTGTCGCCGACCTGACCAACCGCAGCCTGTTCTTCACCCTGTGGTGGCGCGAATTGGACAATAATAATGCCGCCCGGTTGATGGCTGCCTCCGGCGAATTGCAATACTGGCTGGAAGCGCTGCGCGCTTTCAAGCCCCACACCCTCACCGAGCCGGAAGAGAAGATTATTAATATCAAGAACGTAACCGGCGTTGCCGCCATTAATCAGCTTTACAGCTCCATCACCAACCGCTACACCTTCAAAGTAAATGTCAATGGTGAGGAGAAGGAATTAACACGCGGCGAACTCATGGTTTATGTACGCCAGGCTGACCCCGACCTGCGCGCCCGTGCCTACCAGGAACTGTATCGCGTCTACGGCTATGACGGCCCCATCCTGGGTCAG
>Ga0209521_10004972_pt1 | contig 10551 bp, 10 predicted proteins | sample Rifsed19ft4_FD_184016 | JGI IMG/M metagenome (GOLD analysis project Ga0209521, IMG submission 184016) | Soil microbial communities from Rifle, Colorado, USA - sediment 19ft 4 (version 2) | ecosystem: Environmental > Terrestrial > Deep subsurface > Rock core/Sediment | place: Rifle, Colorado... | reverse complement strand
GAGGCGGCATGGGCTCTCCTAAGGGTAGGCGGAAGGGTGAGCGAGATTTGGCCGCTACGCCCGGACTGGATTGACATTTTACCTTCGAAGAAATCCTACATACAGCAGTACGAGTACCACCCCGGCGGAGGGTTCGATAAGGTTGTGATAAAACCAGAAGACATGCTGTTCTTGAAGTACCTGAACCCGGAGACCGCCTATCGCGGCAAGGGCGGAGTGCAAGCCTCTGCCATGGCCATAGACATTGACGAGTTTATGAGCGACTGGAATAGGACGTTCTTTTTTAACTCTGCCATCCCCTCGATTTTCTTCAGTACTGATAAGGAAATAGGCGAGGCGGAGAGCAAGAGGCTCATGAAAATGTGGCGCTCAAAGTTTGAGGGCAGGAGCAACGCACACAAGGTTGCATTCCTTGGCAAAGGGCTGACGCCACACGAGGTTGGTTCAAGTAAGCGGGATATGGAGTTTCTTGATGGGAAGAAGTACTACCGCGATGAAATCCTAGCAGCATTCCAGGTATCAAAGGCAAATCTTGGTATCGTGGAGGATGTGAACCGAGCAAACCAGGAGGCATCAGACGCTAGGTTCGTGAAGTCGGTAGTGAAGCCGCGCATGATAGCACTCGTGCAGTACTTGAATGAGTTCTTCCTCCGTAACTGGCCGGATGAAGGTCTTTTCTTCGACTTCGAAGACCCAACCCCCGAGGACGTTGAGCTCAAGCTAAAGGTTTATGATAATGGATTGAAGAATGGCTGGCTTACTATAAATGAAGTCCGTGAGCGGGAAAACCTTGACCCGGTTGACGGCGGCGATGCAGTCTACATTCCCTTCTCACTACAACCATTGGGAAGCTCACGGTCTATTGGCGGGAAGATGCTTGGCATGTTTGGGAAAAAGCAGGACGAGGAAAGCGGCTTGCTCACGCTAAAGGTGAAGGGTAAGACAAACAAGCAGGCAGAGCAGGGAAGAATTAGAAAACAACTCAACCTACCTATACCCCCGCGCCGGCTATCAGAGCTTCGCAAGGAGAAGATAGAAAAGAAAATACAGCATGACCTCGTCAAGCTGGTGGTCAACCTTATGCAGTTAAAGGGTGGCGATATAAAAAGTGTCAGTAAGGACTACTCGGTTAGCAAAAAGGGGTTCACCGGCAAGGAGGCGTTTTGGCGGGCCATGGTGGCAAAGACAGACGTGCTTGAGCAGCGCATGCGAGGTATACTCACAAACCTTTGGGAGGAGCAGCAGTCTGCTGTACTGATTGGAGTTGGAAATGAAATGAAGGCAGCGAAGGTAACGAAGAAGGCGATTGATGATGCTATATTTGGCATGGATGAGGAAAATGCGCGGTGGGTGCGGACGCTTTCACCATTCCTAAGGGAGCTTGTTATAGACAAGGGCAGGGAGATATTCGTGTTCCTTGGTATGCCGCGCGACCTTGACCTTGCTACCAGGCGAGCACAGGACTTCCTTCTCAAGCGCGGCCTGCAGTTTGTTGACTCGGTCAATACCACTACCCGGGAGGACTTGCGGAAACTGCTCGCTGAGGCGGTAGGGCAGGGACAGGGAATTGACGAGGTTTCATCGGCAATAAGCGGCTACTATAGCGATACCATAGCAAACCGCGGGGAGATGGTGGCAAGGAGCGAAATCATACGAGCAACCAACTTTGCCACGGAGGAGGCGTACATACAGTCAGACATTGTCGAGGCAAAGGAATGGCTCACCGCATTGGATAATCGAACCTGCCCCTTCTGTATGCAGATGGATGGGAAAATAATAACCCTGAACACCAACTGGTTCAACGAGGGAGACATAGTAACGGCAAAGGACGAAGATGGCAAGGTGCAGACGCTCAACATAGACTACGGCAGTGTTAAGTATCCACCGCTGCACCCGCGCTGTCGCTGCACCCTTATACCTGTGCTAAAGGAGTAGATGGACGACTTTAGATGTAGAAATTGTGGCAACCTCCTTGCGAAGGAGGAGATTGGCTATGGAAAACTCGAAATAAAATGCCCAAAATGCAATACGTTTAATGTGGTCGAGAGAATGGTATTTGACAGTAGGCGGCGAGACGGTTATAGTGGTGATAAGTAAGAAAAGCCCCTAGAGGCTGGACGAGAGGCTGTATAAGCCCGCGATTGGTGTGTCAGCTTTTGTTGCACACTGCGCGGGTTTTTTGTTTGTGACGAGGGGAGGAAGGGTAGCCGCTCAGGTCTTCCCCTCATCGGAAGCAAAAAGCTCAATACAGCAAGGAGGAATATGGAAAAGCTTCACGTAAAGGCCACAGTAGAGAAGAAAAACGACAAACTGCTGGTCATAGCATCCGAGGAGGTAGAGGACAGGGACGGCGAGGTGTTATCCATCAGTGGGTGGGACCTGAAGTCATTCAAGCAGAACCCGGTGCTTTTATGGTATCACAACATGCGTGAGCGTTCGCTCCCGATAGGGAAGGCAATTGGTATCGGCATACGCAAGATTGATGGCGTGAAGAAGCTGGTGTTTGAGCCACTATTTGAAGAAATAACCGAGTTTGGCCGAACAGTAAAGGCAATGGTAGAAAATGAGTTTATAAACACTGTATCTGTTGGGTTTATGCCGATAGAGGTAGATGGGAATGTTTACACAAAGCAAGAGCTTCTCGAAATCTCCTTTGTTCCTGTCCCGGCACTACGGCAGGCACAGGTTATCCGGCGGGCGGAGGAGATGGGGTTGAACGCCATGTGCGTTAAAGCAGCCATGGGCGACGACAAGGCACTCGAAAAAGTGACCAAGGAAACAGACAAGGCGCTTACATCCGAGGACGGCAAACCTAAGCCTGACGAGGACGAGTTGGACAAGGAAGAAAAGTCTGTTGTCCCATACAAAGGCCACACGCCGGCAGAGGAAGGGCGTGGCTGGGATGCCAGGGCAGCGGTTAAAAGAATACTCGCCCTTTCAACGAGCGAGGGAGGAGAGGTCAACTGGAGCAAGTTTGCGCAAGGGTTCACGTGGTTTGATGCAGAAAATGCAGACAAGCAGGTTTCCTATAAATTGCCACACCATGACGTAGGTGCAGATGGCGGCATGGTAACAGTATGGCGAGGTGTGGCGGCAGCTATGGCCGCGCTTCTTGGCGCAAGGGGTGGGGTTGACATACCGGACAGCGAGCGCCGGGGCGTCTACAATCACCTGAAAAAGCATTACGCGCAGTTTGACAAAGAAGTGCCAGATTTCCGCATGGTCGAGGAGCAAGTACTCAAGGGGCTCGATACTGAAATTGAGTCAATAGTGCAGGACGAGCGCTCGGACAAGGTATTCAAAATGTTCAAGAAAATACGCAGGGAAATGCAGAGAACAACCAAGAAGGCTTCATCTGCAGAGGAGCAAATGAAAACAGTCCTCACGGTTCTACGTGAGGCAGTCAAAGTGGGTATTACATTATCTAGCCATGGAAAGGAGGTAAAATAAAATGGACAAAACAAAAGTTAGTGAGCTACTTGAAGGGCTGAAAACCGCACTTCTTGGCGAAACCAAGGAGGGCGATGCTGAAGAGCCTGTTGTCGAAGGTGAAGACGGTAAGACCCTTACCGCCGACATGACAGCAATGGTCAAAGAGCTTGGTGCTACAATCGCTGACGCAATCAAAGAGGCAAAAGGGCCTTCTGCCGCAGAAACAGAGTTGAGAGACAAGCTGTTGTCGACGGAGAAAGGTCTGCCCGGCATTCAATTCCCGAAAATGGAAACATTGGAAAAGATGCAGGAGGCATACAGAACCTCAACCGACCCCGCTATTAAGAAAGAGGCAGGTGATAATATCATAGTCTCATTCTTCAAGGCATGGGTTAATTATGGTGAGAGCGATGAGGCGACACGAGTATTCAAAGCTTTAGTAGAAGGTACGGCTGGAGATGGTGGGTACTTAGTGCCTGCTCCGCTTGCTGCGGAAGTCTGGCGGGTTCTTCCCGACATGACTGTTATGCGTAGGATTGCACGAACAATCCCCATGACGGCAGACACACTCGACCTGAACAGCCTGCTTGCACAACCAGAGGCGTATTGGGTGTCTGAATATGCGAAGAAAACGACAACCTCGGCAGAGTTTGACCAGAAGCAGTTAGCAGTCAACAAGCTGGTCTGCTTGCTCCCGATTACGCACGAGCTTCTTGCTGATGCAAACATACCCCTTGCACAATTTATCGTGGGGCTGTTTGCTGAAAGAATTGGCACGGTGGAGGACAGAGCGTTCTTCATCGGCTCTGGTACAGGGCAGCCTCGTGGTATCAATGCTGAAACATTGACCACGGTTGCTGCAGGCGGTACTTTCAACTTCGACGACATAATTGACCTCGAGTACAGTGTTCCACAGGCAGTTCGTCTCGCGCGTAGGGCAGCTTTCGTTGGCAATCAATACGCAATTAAAACATTGCGTAAGGTAAAAGACACCAACGGAGACTACATCTGGCGTGATGGCGGAGTGGTGCAAACGGAGAACGGCCCATTGCGGACTCCGGGGACATTGCACGGCTACACGTTCTACGAGCAGAATGACCTACCGCAGAAGTCTATCTTCTTTGGAGACTGGGGCTTCTACATCATTGGAGACCGGCAGCAAATCACTGTCAGTCGTACCGATGAGGGTGGAGATGCTTGGAGGCGTGATGCCACCGAGTTCAAAGCTGTTGAGCGGGTTGATGGTCGTGCGGTCATGACCACGCCGTTCGCGAAGCTGACGTTCTAGTAGCGAAAAAACCGAGTATCGTGTCACTCGAATGAGACAGTAGGAAATCAACACGAGGATTGCGACCGCCGCAGCTGGGAGTTCACCTCCCAGGAGTGCATACGAAAAATAGTATGTAGTCGTTAGGAGGTGAAAGTGATAAAAGTAACCCTTATAAAGCCACACGGCAAATATGATATTGGCAAGGTTCTCGAGGTTGAGCGCAACGATGGCCACACGCTCATAGAGCAGGGTGTAGCAATTCTTGGCAGGCATCGCATACCTAGTTATCAGTCAAAGGAAATGAGTGCTAAACCTAAATCTAGGTATCGCACCAAAGGGAGGGGATAATGTCCCTCAAGTCATACGCACTCACCACCGTTGCAAGGCTAAAAACCTACGCTGATATTTCAACCTCGGATGATGACACTCTCCTTGAAAGTATTGTTAATGCCGTTACAGAGTACATAGAGAGCTACACCGGCAAGCGGTTTAAGCAAACAGCGTACAGTAACCAAGAAATGGACAGCGACGGCTCGGAGTTCCTTTTTCTTGAGCATTACCCTGTTTCAACAACTGCCTCGTTCACCCTGCAGGAGCGCGAGAGCGGAGAAAACGAGGACGACTGGAGTACTGTAGACAGCAATGACTACTTTATAGACTACGACACCGGCGTCATCACTGTGGCGAATGGCAAGTTTATAAAGGGAACAAAGAAGTACCGCAGCTCATACACCGCAGGTTACGATTTCGATAATGCAACAACCTATCTTTCCGACACCACGGCTGGCGACATTGAATTGGCAGCATGGGAGCTCTCAAAATCTACTTACAACAGCCGGCGAGGCTCGTCGAATGTTGAAAGCGAGAGTATTGGCAGCTACTCCGTGAAGTTTGCCGCTGCGTTATACGAAAACGAGAACATAAAGGCAATACTCGACAAGTACAGGGGGCATGATGGAATACAGGTACTTGGGCCGGATAGGTTCTCATGAGTATAGAGCGATACTTTAACAAAAATATAGTCATACGAAGGGAGCGTGAGCTCGGCTCGAATAAAAGGGGCGTACAGGCAACCGCAACGGCAGACGCTTGGTATGACGACCTCGATGCGCAAGAGCGCTCGCAGCTCGGTATCATAGGAGAACGCGCGTGGCGCTTCTGGTTCAGGCTTGATGAGGACGTTCAGGAGGGGGACATACTCGTTGACCAGGACACAAACGACAGGTTCTTCGTGCGGGAAGTCACGAAACGAGACATCGGCATCAATCGGCACTTGGAAATACTAGCGGTGGAGCACAATGCTTAGGATGAAAGTCACACTCAAGCCAGATATAAACAGGCTCGCTGGCGCGCTTGAGGGCGTTGATTGGGTTGGGGTGAAGCGGCAGATAGCAGAAACAATTGCATTCCAGATAGAGCGATATGCAAAGCAGGCGACTCCTGTTGATACCGGCCGGCTACGAGCAAGCATCGTGGTTTCCTCGCCAGTTGGCGGTAAAAGCATTAGGACAACCATAGGTCCGCACGTCAAGTACGCTGGCTGGATACACAGCGGGCGCATGTATAGAAGCGGCCGTTTGGTAACCATACGCGGGCGTGGGAAGGCCGGGACGCCTATAGGGGGCATGCCATTTATGCGCATCGGCACAAACCTCGCCCTAGCAAAGTTAAGCGGCATACCAGTTGCCTCGAGGCTGCATAGCGAGCTACGGAGAAACCTGCGCGAGCTACGGAGGATAGCGGCATGAGCTGGCAAACCATACGACCACAAATCAAAACCCTCCTGGACAATACAGGAGCATTTCAAGAAACCTCGGCTACACCGAAGCTACAGTTCGACGGCTACCCGGCAGCGTATGTCGTGCAAAGCGACCAGGACAGCGACTTTGAGACAAATGTTGAAAATGAAAGAATATACGCATTCCTGATACGGATGTTCTACTCAACCAAGGGAATAGGGGTCGCGACAGCATTGACTAGACTTGAAGGTATTGTTGATGATATAGTGGATGCAATCGACCAAGACTCCTATAAGGGGGCGGCTACAAGGGTTGTCGGGGTGAGTATGCCAAGCAACTACACCTGGATTAACACTTATGCCGCTCCTTCGGTATTTGGAGAGGTAGAGGGAGAAGACCTAGTCATGGCAGAGATACGAGTACGAGTGAAAGTCTCGTTCGACATTACATAAAAAGGAGGGAGCATGACCAAGTTCATCGGAAGACAGCTACAGGTCGGCGTAGCTCGTGAGGCCAGCAGGGGCGGAGGTGCGGCCACCCCATCAATTATTATCCCGCATGTGGACTTTTCATTCGACGACAAAGTCTCAAGAGCAAGATTATCACCAGGGCTTGGTAAGCTAGCCGACAGCGAACAAGCGCTCGTGACTAACCGCTATGGTCAGGGAGACCTGAACATGGACTTGCGCGACCAGTCAATCGGGTACTTCCTGTACTCGCTGCTGGGGACACTTTCGACCACCGGGCCGACTGATAGTGCATATACCCATGCGTTCTCGGTCAGCGAAAGCGTGCAACACCAGTCGCTCGCTCTCTTGGTGAAGGATGAAAATATCACCGAGGAGTACAAGCTGGCGATGGTCGAACAGCTGGAGATAGTCGCCACCATGGACGAAACGGTGAAGGCAATCGTGAGCTTTATGTCGAAGAAAGGCGAGGCATGGACAAACTTCTCAACGGCGCTGACGGATGAGAACAAGTTCACGAAAAAGCACGTTACCATGAAGGTTGCTGGAGCGGTTGGAGACCTTACGGCTGCAACAGCGGTGTCAATCAAGGCGCTGCGGTTACTCATAAAGCAAAACCTGGGACTGGATGACTCACTCGGCACTGCCGAGCCGGAGGACATTCTCAACCACCAGCTGACAGTCGAGGGTGAGGTAACCCTCAACTACAGCGATGCCACATGGAAAGGCTACTTCCGCGACCCGACAGACAGGGCGATGGAAATTAAACTGGTGCAAAATGATGCAACCATAGGGGCAGGTACAAACCCCTCGCTGACCATACGGATGCCGAAGGTGGACTTCCACACTTGGGACGCAAACTATGCGCTCGACGAAATCGTCACCCAAACGCTATCGTTCAAGGCGAGTTATGATGTAGCCAACACGCTCAACATCATATCAACCTGCGACCTGGTCAACGCAAAGACAGCGTACACGTCGTAAGCTGATATACAATAAAGGAGGTACTATGGAAGACCGTTTGAAGGTCGTCAAGCTCCCCTCTGGAAGGGAAGCAAAAGTCGTCCGCTGGTTTACCAGGGGCGAGGCAAAACAAATAGAAAAGGCTCGCTGGGAGGGCGCTCAAGTAGAGCAAGAACCTGACGGCACAGTGATTATGAAGGGCATACCTGTCCTACAGACTGTGCTTGAGCAGGACGCTCTGGTACTACAAGGTACAAAGGCAGTAGATGGCGCGGAGTTCAACCAGGAAGCCCTGGACTCTCTTGACGAGAAGGATTTTAAGTTTCTCCATCTTGTCCTAACCAAGGTGAGGAGCGAAGAAACAAAAAAAGAAAAATCCGCGAAGTCATAGAGCGGCTACAGGCTCACCTCCGCGGAGAGACGCGCAAAGTGCCTCGGGAGTATATTGAGTTCCTTGTACAGCGTGAGATGGGATGGGACTACTACACATACAACCGACAACCTGACAGATGGGTAGTTCTTGTAGAGGAGTTCATACGACAAGAAAGGCAACATGGCGCTAGAAGAAAAAGTAACAGTTAGAGCCGAGGTTATTGTCGATGACAAAACCAAGACGGGGCTGGCGAGCATTAAAAACAACGCTGGCGCTTTAAGCAACTCTTTCAAGCAAACAAGCGCACAGGCAAGCGCGCTGACTGCGTCAACCGGCGCTTTGACAAAGTCCTTTATAGCGAGCGGCATTGCGCTATTCGGGTTGCACTCCGCCGTACAGGCCATAACCTCTGCGTTCAAGGCGTCAATTTCCGAAGCGACCCGCTACCAAGCAGCAATGATAGGGCTTTCCTCGGTTGCTGCGGCATTCTCACAAAGCCAGGGCGATGCCCGCAAGGCTGCTCTTGAGCTATCACAGGACGGCCTGCTTTCCGTGACGGAGGCTGCAGAGGGACTGAAAAACCTGCTCGGCACAGGCTTCGGCCTCGACCAAGCAATTACGCTAATGAAGGGCTTCAAGGATGCGGCAGCGTTTAACCGGCAGGGAACGCTCGAGTTCGGGCAAGCAATCGTTGGCGCGACACAGGGTATTAAGAACCAAAACTCAATAATGGTAGACAACGTCGGTATAACCAAAAACCTGTCAATCATCATGAAGGAGGCGGGGTTAAGCGTTGAGGACTTGGGAAGTATTACGACTGACGCATCGGTGCGCCAGAAGCTCTACAACGGACTACTTCGTGAAACGGCGGTGTTTGAGGGCGATGCAGCAAGGGCAAGCGAGACCCTCCAAGGCTCTACCTCACAGCTACGTACACAGATTAAACTGCTCGAGGCATCGGTTGGTGCTGCCCTTGCGCCAGCTTTACAGTTTCTCGCAGAGGCTACTGTCAATGCCATTAAGGCAATGATGCCAGCGCCGGAGACCATGGTTGCCGTAGCCAGGGCCGCGCTCCAACTTGCGGCAGCGGTCAAGATTGCTGCGCAGAGCCTCCTTGGCTTTGTCAAGAGTGGCGTACAGTTTATTACCGGGCAGTACCAAAAATCATTCGAAACACTGAAGGGGACGATTGGGAAGGTGGCAGACACCGCTGGCACGGCACAGGAGAAGGTCAGGAGTATTACGGTAGAGGGCATACAAAATATGACCAACATTGCCAGAAACGCAGTTGGAAGTATGGACTCGGTAGCCACAAATGCAGCGAAAAAGGCAGCAGACCTCGCCAAGAAGGTTTCTGACGAGATACGCGGATACACGGAAGACCTACAGAAAATGACGCGCAACTTCGAGGAGTCGCTCACTGACCTTTTATTTGCACACAAGGACAAAACGGAGCGCCTGCAAACAGACATTGCAAAGGAAAATAAGGCATTCAAGGAGGCAACCGAAACCCGGGAAAAGAGGTTTGCAAAAGAAATGAAGGGCATCGAAAAATCGCATGCCGACAAAACAAAGCAAATAAACGATGACATCAAGGAAGAAACCGCCCGCATGGAAGAGGCGCTACAGAAGCAGCAAGCATTCCAGGACGACAAGTACCTGACTCAAGCGGAGAAGTCCAGGGAGCGCATAGAGGAATTGAAGGCTAACCTGCGTACCGAGGAGGAGGAGTACCGGGAAAAGACGAACGAGGTCAAGCTGACCTTCGAGGAGGAAACCGATAAAGCGAAGGAGGAGCACAACGAAAGGCTACAAAGCCTGCAAAAAGAGCTCGATGCCGAGCTTGCCTTGCAGAAAAAGTATGCTGACGAGTTTGCAAAAGTCAAAGACCAGGAGGCAGAGGATGACATAACCCGCCTCAAGCGGAAGTTTGCACAAGAGGCATCAGAGCGCCAACGCGACCATGAGCGACGGCTGCAGGACTTATACCAGCAGGGCAGGAGTGAACAGGAGTCTTACAACCAGGGCAGGGCGCAGGCTAGTGCCGAAAGTGCGCAGCGGCAGATAGAAAAAACCTCGGAGGAGGCGGGTAAAGCAGCACAGCAACAGATAAGCGGGGACAGAGCGGCAGCAGAGCGCCTCTACCAACGCGTATTCGAGCCGCTTGCCCCAAAAACACAACAATCAGGGGCAGAAAGGCTCTTTAACAGGCTTTTCCCGCTATCGTTCCAGCGCGCAGGAGAAGTCCCGGGCGCGGTAGGCCAGCCACAACTTGCCGTAGTGCATGGTGGCGAGCAAATAGAGCGC
>Ga0209521_10004971_pt1 | contig 10551 bp, 12 predicted proteins | sample Rifsed19ft4_FD_184016 | JGI IMG/M metagenome (GOLD analysis project Ga0209521, IMG submission 184016) | Soil microbial communities from Rifle, Colorado, USA - sediment 19ft 4 (version 2) | ecosystem: Environmental > Terrestrial > Deep subsurface > Rock core/Sediment | place: Rifle, Colorado... | reverse complement strand
CGCTGACCGGTGTTGCGCTGCTATTCGCCATGCTCAGCGTCAACCCGGTCCCGTTCTGCATCCTTGACGAGGTCGATGCGGCGCTCGATGAGGCGAACATCGGCCGGTTCGCCAGCGCGCTGCGGATGCTGTCAGAGAGGATCGACTTCGTGGTGATCACCCACAACAGGGCAACGATCGAGATCGCCGACACCATCTACGGGGTGACCATGACCGATGCCGCGGTCTCCAGGGTGCTCTCGCTGCGTCTCGCCGACCTGCCCGTCGAGGTGGCCATCGGATGATGCGGCGGCCCCGCCGCGAGCCGAGCGGCCTCGGGCTTCGAGCGCAACCCCGGGGACTCGGGGCGCGGTTACGCTCCGTCTTCTTCGGGCCGACCGATGCCGCCACCTGGGAGCAGGTCGAGGAGGAGCTGATCGCTGCGGACGTCGGCGCGGTCACGACGCTCGAGCTGGTGGATGCAGCGCGCAGCCGCAGCGGCCCGACCGGTGCCGATGCCCGCAGCGCCCTCGAGGACGAGATCACCGGGCGCCTCCAGCGTGTCGGATGCGGACGCTTCGAGCTCGGACCGGCGCCATCGGTGATCCTGGTGGTCGGCATCAACGGCACGGGAAAGACGACCACCATCGCCAAGCTTGCCGCGCGGCTCAAGGGAGAGGGCCACTCGGTGATCCTTGCTGCGGCCGATACGTTTCGCGCGGCGGCGACGGAGCAGCTGCGCCTGTGGGGCGAACTGCTCGCGATCCCGGTGGTCGCGCAGCGGCCCGGCGCGGATCCCGGGGCGGTCGCCTTCGATGCCCTGGCGGCGGGGGAGTCCCGGGGTTCCGATGCGGTGATCATCGATACCGCCGGACGCCTCCATGACAAGACCCACCTGATGGCCGAGCTCGCGAAGATCCGACGCGTGGTCGAGCGACGCCTCCCCGGCCAGCCGCGCCACGTGCTGCTCGTGGTGGACGCGACCACCGGACAGAACGGCCTCGCCCAGGCGGAGACCTTCAGCCGCGAGGTGGGTGTCACCGGGATCGTGCTGACCAAGCTCGATGGGACGGCCAAGGGCGGCATCGCGGTCGCCATCGTCGAGCGGCTGGGCCTGCCGATCGTCTTCGCCGGCGTGGGGGAGGAGATCGAGGACCTGGCGCCCTTCGATCCGGCCTCGTACGTGGAGTGGCTCCTCGCCGGCTGAGCCACCGGACCGAGCGCTGCCGGTGGAATTGCCGCTCGCTGGCCCTCGACCCTAGAATGGACGGCCGCCCCGCGCGGCATCGGATCTCACCTCGCACATCGGTCAGCCATGTTCGAATCGCTCTCCGCACGCCTGCAGGGCGTCGTCGACCGCCTCCGCCGCAAGGCCCGCATCACCGAGGCCGATCTCGACCTGGCCCTGCGCGACATTCGCCTGGCCCTGCTCGAGGCAGATGTCAACTTCCGCGTCGTCAAGGCGTTCGTGTCGCGGGTGCGCGAGCGATCGATCGGGGCCGATCTGCTCACCGGCCTGCATCCGGGGCAGGCGATCGTCAAGGCGGTGCATGACGAGCTCGTGACCGTGCTCGGCGGTGAGCGTCACGAACTGCAGGTGGTCGGCCGCCCGGCGGTGATCATGCTCGTCGGACTGCAGGGATCGGGGAAGACGACGACCGCCGCGAAACTCGCGGTTCGCCTGAAGCGCGAGCACAGGCGGCCCCTCCTGGTGGCCGCCGACGTCTATCGACTGGCCGCGGTCGATCAGCTCGTCCAGCTCGGCGACCAGGTTGCCATCGAGGTTCACAGCCGGCCGGTCGGCACGCCGGCGATGGAGGTTGCCCGCTCGGGGGTCGAGCTCGCCCGGCAGCGAGGGCACGATGTCGTCCTGATCGACACTGCCGGACGCCTGCACGTGGACGAGCCGATGATGGATGAGCTGGTGCGCATCAGCGGTGGGCTGACCCCGACCGAGACGCTGCTGGTGGTCGACGCCATGACCGGCCAGGAGGCCGTTCGTGTTGCCGAGGCGTTCCACCAGCGCCTGCCGCTGACCGGCCTGGTGCTCACCAAGATGGACGGCGATGCGCGCGGCGGTGCCGCCCTGAGCATCCGCAGCGTGACCGGCCTGCCGATCGCCTTCGTCGGAACCGGTGAGCGCGTTGACGCCCTCGAGCCGTTTCACCCCGATCGCCTGGCCCAGCGGATTCTCGGGATGGGCGACATCCTCTCGCTCGTCGAGCGCGTCCAGGAGAACGTCGACCAGGAGGAGGCCGAGCGAGTGGCGCAGCGCCTCATGGAGTCCCGCTTCACCCTCGAGGACTTCCGCTCGCAGTTGGCACAGGTCAAGAAGATGGGCCCGATCGGGCAGCTGATCGGCATGATCCCCGGTGCCGGCAACCTGGCCGGCGAAGCGCAGCAGGCGGTCGATGATGGGCAGCTGCGCCGGATCGAGGCGATCATCGACTCGATGACACCGGCGGAGCGGCGCCGACCCGAGATCATCAAGGCCAGCCGGCGGCGGCGGATCGCCGCAGGCAGCGGCACCACCACCGCCGACGTGAACCGCGTCCTCAAGCAGTTCGGCGAGATGCAGCGGCTGATGCGCCAGTTCGGCGGCGGATGGCTGTCGCGGCAGGGCGCCGGCCTCGGCGGCCTGCTGGGTCGCTGAGCCACCCCGGGCCATGAAGCGGCTGGTCATCGGCGCCACGGGGCTCCTCACCGCGACCGGGATCGTCGTCCTGGCTGGATACCTCCTCGTCTTCTCGGCATCCGCGGATCGCGCGGCACGCGCCGTACCGGCGGGCGCGGTCGCCTACCTGAACGTCTACCTCGAGCCCTCAACAGGGCAGCGCATGAACCTGTACGGGCTCATCGGTCGACTGCCGGGGTTCGCCGATCCGGCCACGTTGGAGCAGAAGATCCACGACGTGGCCCAGCGCCTGATCGGGCAGATGGGGATCGACTACGCGGCCGATCTCCGCGGGTGGCTCGGCGACCAGGTGGCACTCGCCATCACCCGCGGAGACGCGCTGGCCGACGGGCCGCACGTGCTGCTCCTGGTGGCGGTAGAGGGCCCGGGGGCGCCCGCGGCACTCGACCGGATCATGACCCGAGACGGCGCCGAGTTTGATGTCGAGACGTACCGGGGCGTGACGGTGAACGTCAGCGGAGCGGCGAGCTACGCCCTCCTCGATGACCTGCTGCTCGTGGCGGACAGCGCGACCGCGGTGCGCTCCGCCATCGACGCCGAGACCGGCGCCGCGCCGTCCCTGGCCGATTCGGCCGAATTCGCCGCCGCGCTGCGTCGGGTGCCGGCGGATCATCTTGGCTCGGTCTACCTGGATCTGCGCGCGCTGGTGGCCGCGGGGGAGGTCGGACCGGTGGGCGGGTACACCACGGTTGCCGGGGCGCTGGTTGCCGAAGCGGCGGGCATCCGCCTGGTGGGCGATGCGCCGTTCGCCGGCGCATCGCCCGGGGCGCGAGCAGCGTTCGCGCTCGGCAGCGAGGCGTCGAGCCTGGCCGACTGGATGCCGGCCGGCACGCGCGCCGAGATGATCCTGTTTGGCCTGCAGCAGACGATTGCGGCGCTCGAGGAGCAGATCACCGACAGCCCCGCCATGCAGGATGCCGCGGATGCGCTGAACCAGCTGCGGGCGCTGGCGGCCATCGGCCTCGGCATCAATGTCGACCGGGACCTCCTCTCGCTGTTCGATCGGGAGGTGGGCATCGTGGTGAATGGTGAAGAGGGGCAGGCGACCGTGCAATTGCTGCTTCGACCGCGCGATATGGCAGCCGCATCGAACTCGCTCGACCGGATGCGTGACGCGCTCGAGCAGCGCGGATCGCGAATCACCAGGAGCGTGGCCGAGGGTGCGGAGGTGACCACCATCGGCGTGCCCGAGATCGGCCAGGTTGCCTATGCGCTCTCTGGAGAGGTGATTGTCCTCGCCTTCGAGCCCGATGACGTCGCTGCCATTCTCGAGGCGCACGCCAACGGCGCGACGCTCTCGCGGATCGACGCATATCGGGATGCGTTTGCCGTGATCGGCACCCACCTCGGGCACGAGGTATGGGTCGACGTGGCGGGCAGCATCGAGGCCGCCGGCGAGATGCTCCAAATCGACGACGAGACCCGGGGTATCCTTCTGCGGATCGGCGCATTTGCCCTGAGCGCCCCCGCCCGCGACAATCATCTCGAGATCAATGCCATCCTGACCGTGAAGTGAGGGCGGTCGGCTTCGCCGCGACACTCATTCAGCAATCGACCCGGCAGGATCAGCTGCTGCAACCGTAAGAGAGGTAGACAACACTTGGCAGTACGCATTCGGCTCTCACGCGTGGGAGCCACCAAGCGGCCCAGCTATCGCGTGGTGGCCATCGACAGCCGCCGTCCGCGCGACGGGCGGGCCCTGGAGATCCTTGGCTTCTACGATCCGCTGACCGAGCCCGCCACGGTGCGCATCGATGCCACTCGGTACGCCGACTGGGTCTCCCGAGGAGCGCGCCCGTCCGACACCGTTGCCAAGCTGATCAGGCTGGCCTCAACGGCCCCCGTGCCTGCTGCGACGGCCACCGATGCGGCACCCGCCGCCCCGAAGCGCGCGCGCCCCCGCAAGCCATCGAGTGCCGCCGCGAAGGCAGCCGAATGAAGGAGTTCCTCGACTACGTCGCACGTAACCTGGTCGACAACCCTGATGGCGTCGAGATCGACGTTGACGAGGGTCCCGAGGAGGTCGCCCTGACGCTCAAGGTCGCCGAGGGCGACATGGGCCGAGTGATCGGTCGCGACGGGCGGATCGCCAACGCCATTCGCAGCCTGCTGCGCGTGATGGGCGCCCGCGACGGGCGGCACGTCGAGCTGGAGATCGTCGGCGACGACTGATCGACTGGCGGTCGCCCGCGTCCTGGGGGCAAAGGGCCTTGCCGGTGGCCTGCGCGTCGAACTGCTGACCGATTTCCCCGAGCGCCTTGAGGCCGGCGCCGCGCTCTGGGTCGAGGGCGACAGCGAGCGACGCGCACTGCGCAAGGTCGAGTGGGGCGGCCGCGCCCCGATCTTCTATCTCGACGGCATCAGCGATCGATCCGCAGCCGAGTCGCTGCTCGGTCGCTACCTCGAGGCGCCGCCGCGGGCCCTGCCCGCCGGGAGCTACTACTGGCACCAGTTGGTGGGCTTGTCGGTGACCGACGTATCCGGTGCGCTCCTCGGCGAACTGGTCGAGGTCTTCCGCGCGGGCGAGAACGAGGTGTACCGCGTGGAGGGGGCGCGCGGCGAGACGCTGATCCCCGCGCTGCGCGATGTCGTCCGCTCGATCGACCTGGGGGCCGGCACCATGGTGGTCGGCTACGAACCTGAAGAGGTGCGCTGACCGATGCCGGGACCGCACCGTAGCGCCAGCCTGCGAATCGACGTGGTGACGCTCTTTCCCGAGCTGTTCGAGGCGCCCTTGCACACCTCGGTGATCGGGCGCGCCGCCGAACGGGGGATCGTGGAGGTGACACTGCACGACCTGCGGGAGCATGGCCTCGGGCGTCACCGCAGCGTCGACGATTACCCGTATGGCGGGGGAGCGGGAATGATCATGCGTCCGGAGCCGCTGCATGCTGCGATCGATCCGCTGCGACGGGCCGGTGCGCATGTGGTGCTCCTCGACCCGGCCGGCGAGCGCCTGACCGATCCGCTCGCTCGCGAGCTGGCGTCGAGCGGTCGGCTCGCCCTGGTATGTGGCCGGTACGAGGGGATCGACGAGCGCGTGCGGTCCCTGGTTGACCGCGAGGTCAGCATCGGCGACTACGTGCTCACCGGCGGGGAGCTGCCGGCGCTGGTCCTCATCGACGCGGTGACGCGACTCGTCCCGGGAGTCATCGAGGCGGAGTCCCACGAGTCGGACTCGTTTTCCGACGGCCTGCTCGAGGGCCCGCAGTACACGCGACCAGAGAGCTTCATGGGTCTCGCCGTGCCTCCGGTCCTGCTCTCGGGGCACCACGCCGAGGTGGCGCGCTGGCGGCGCCGGGAGGCGCTGCGCCGAACGTTGCAGCGCCGGCCCGATCTGCTGGCGGATGCCGGGCTCACCGATGACGACCGCGCACTGCTCGCGGGGCTGATGGAGCCGGCGGAAGAGGAATCGCGCGACCCCTGACGTGCCTTGCCGCTCTCCGATCGGCGCTGCTATACTCCGCCCACCGCGGCCGTGAGACGGTCGCGTCATTCGTGTCCGCCGCCTTCATGAACCGGCCCGCGCGACGCCAGACTGCATGCAAACCGCGGCGTACGCCGCGATCACGAGGCCTTCCATCATGAACGTCATCAGCGAGATTGAGCGCGAGCAGCTCCGCACTGATGTGCCGGAGCTTGCCTCAGGCGACACGGTGCGCGTCAGCGTGAAGGTCGTCGAGGGCAATCGTGAACGGATCCAGGTGTTCGAGGGCACGGTGATGCGCCTGCGCGGAGGCGGAATCAACCGTCAGATCACCGTCCGTCGCATCGCCAGCGGTGTCGGCGTGGAGCGCACCTTCATGGTCCACGCACCCCGGGTCGAGAAGATCGAAGTCGTGCGACATGGCGTCGCCCGTCGGGCGCAGCTCTACTTCCTGCGCGACCGCGTCGGGAAGTCCGCAACCCTACGCGAGCGACGTCCCGGCCGCTGACGCGCGCCGCCGCTGACGGGCGCCGCCACGGGCATCGGCCCGGTGGCATGATCGTCGGCGACGTGATCGAGCCGACAACCCGCATCGAACGAACCCACTGGCGCGACGGGCGGCGCATCGTCGTCGGCTGCGACGCCGTCGGCGTCGCCTGCCTCTCGGGGCCGGTGCTCGCCGCCGCGGTCGTCATGCCGCCCGGCTCGAGGCGCATCCCCGGCGTGCGTGACTCCAAGTCGCTCTCACGCGCGCAGCGCGAGCGGCTCTATCCGCAGATCCTGCGTCGCGCCATGTACATCGGCCTCGGTGCAGCCAGCGTGGCGGAGATCGACCGCCTGAACATCTACCACGCCACCTCGCTGGCGATGCGACGCGCCGTGCAGCGGATCACCGATCGCGACCACGTGCTGGTCGATGGACTCCGCATCCGCGACTTCGAGCAGCACGTCGGCGAGTACACCGCCATCGTGGATGGCGACGCTCACTGTCACGCCATCGCCGCGGCGTCGATCGTCGCCAAGGTTGTCCGAGATCGGTTGATGGACCGCCTCGCGGTGCGGCATCCCCAGTACGCCTGGGAGCAGAACGCGGGCTATGCCACCCTGGCTCATCGGCTCGGCATCGAGGAACACGGCATCACCCCGCTCCACCGCCGGAGTTTCGCGCGGATCCAGGCGATCGTGCTCGGCGAGCAGCTCGACTTCTCGCTGCTGGTGCCGCCGGCGGAGGGCGGAGCCGATGCGATGGTCGCCCTGCCCGTCGGTGAAGCGCCGATTGACGCGTCCTCCGCACCGAAGCTCGGGGAGGCCATCACGCGCACGCCAAGCTCTCGATAAGCCGGTGATACGCGGTCCGTACGCAGCCGCCGGCATGATGGCCGGATGGGTTGCGCGTACCGGTCGACTTGATGTCAGATCCGCGCGGGCTCCTCGGGCAGACCGCAGAGCATCTGGTCTCGGCCTGGCTGACCCAATCCGGATGGACGGTGCTCGCGCAGAACTGGCGCTGTCCCGATGGTGAACTCGATCTCGTCTGCCGTGACCCGCTGGGTGCACTGGTCGGGGTGGAGGTGAAGTGCCGCACCACCGCACGCACCGGCGGTGCGCTGGAGAGTGTTGATCGTCGACGGATCGGCCGCCTGCGGCGCTCGCTGGCCCGGTATGCGTCGACGAATGCAGCCCAGGGCCCCGGCGGGTTGCGGATCGATGTTGTCACCGTCACCCCCGGGGGAGACCACGACTGGCGGCTGGGCCGATTCGACGGCGTCGACGCCTGGTAGGTCGGCAGCGCGCGCTACCGGCTGAAGATCGCCTCCAGCGCCAGGATCGACTCGACATACGGCCTGGTCATCGCGTAGACCCCGTGCCGATCGGCTCCGGTCTGTCCCTGGTAGTAGGCCGCCAGCACCATCGCCCGGTCTCCGCCATACCGCTCGAAGTAATGCCTCAGCAGGCGAACCCCCGCCCGAACGTTGGACGCGGGGTCGGCCAGGTTGACCGGTCCGCCGAGCATCGTGGAGGCGACCCAGTCCGCGGTCGGCGGGGTCAGCTGCATGACGCCGACCGCGCCGGCGCTGCTCACCACCGTCGGCTGCCAGCCCGACTCCTGCCACGCGAGCGCGAGCGCAAACGCGACCGGCACGCCCTGGGCGGTGGCTTCGGCAACGATGATTCGCCGGATCGGGTCGCGCGCAGCAACCAGTGCCGCCATCGACGAGGGCATCGCCGCCGCTGAGCCGGCCGATGTCGCGGCTCCGGGGATGGTGAGCCGCTGGCCGACCCGCAGGAAGGATGGATTGGCGATCCCATTGGCCGCCACGATGGCGCCGATGGTGCTGCCGTAGCGCTGGGCGATGACGGTCAGGTTCTCCCCAGACGCGACCCGGTGGATGATGGGCGCCGGCGCGCTCGACCCCGGCGCGCTCGACCCCGATTGCGCCGCCACCGCGACCAGGATGCGCTGCCCGACCTGGATCCGGTTCGGGTTGACGATCCCATTCAAACGCATCAGGTCCGCGACGCTGACTCCTTGCGTGACCGCGATCTGGCTGAGGGTGTCACCGCGGCGGACGACCACCACCCGGTCGGTGGCCGCGGTGGGGACGACCAGCGCAGCGCCACTGATGGCGGCCGCCAGCACGGCGATGGAGAGGAGCGACCGTTGGCGGCGGCGACGCATGATGGCCAGTCTCCGTACGTGACCGGACTGGCCGAAGGTGGCCGCCCGCAATCACTTCCGCATCCTAGGTGCGACGCGGAGCCGGTCAACGTACGAGAGAAGGGGGGATTGGGGTACTTAGGTACTCTTTGGAGCCACCTGCCCTGGGGGCGGACCGGGGGATCGAGCGTGGCGATGCTATACTCCGCCCCGTTCGGCCGACCGGTTCATCCCGGGCGAGCCGACGGGAGTTCCCATCACACACGCTCGCTGATCCGTGAATCATCGGTGCCCGCCGCCATCGGCGGGTCGATCCCGGAGCCGAAGGCGAGCGGAGGAAAGAACCGGAGGATTCACACTTGGCTGCCCTGACCATGAAGCAGCTGCTCGAGGCGGGTGTCCATTTCGGCCACCAGACCCGGCGCTGGAACCCGAAGATGCGTGACTACATCTTCGCGGAGCGCAACGGCATTCACATCATCGACCTCGCCCAGACGGTGACCCGCCTGGAAGCGGCGCTCGAGTTCGTGCGCGAGACGATCCGTCGCGGCGACAGCATCCTGTTCGTCGGCACGAAGAAGCAGGCCCAGGAGTCGGTCGCATCAGAGGCTGAGCGCAGTGGCCAGCACCATGTCAACAATCGGTGGCTGGGTGGGATGCTCACCAACTTCACCACCATCAAGCGGCGCATCCAGCGACTCGAGGCGCTCGAGGCTCGCCGTGACGCGGGAGAGTTTGAGCGGCTCACCAAGAAAGAGGCCGGCAAGCTCACCGAGGAGATCACCAAGCTGAACACGGCGCTGGGCGGCATCCGCCGCATGCGGCGCCTGCCGGGGGCGCTCTTCATCGTCGACCCGCACCGTGAGTCGATCGCGGTCCTCGAGGCCCGTCGGCTCGAGATCCCGATCGTGGCAATCACCGATACCAACTGCGATCCGGACCAGATCGACTGGGTGATCCCGGCAAACGACGACGCGATCCGGTCAGTTCGGCTCCTGTGCGCCCAGGTCGCGGACGCCGCGCTCGACGCCCATGCCGAGCGACAGGCCCGCCTCGACGAGGAGTTCGAACAGGCCGAGGCGCTTCCCCCGGTGGATGAGGGCACGCTTGACGCCGAGGCGGACTACTCCGCTGCGCTGGCCGGGGGCGAAGCGCTCGTCTTCGAGCCCGAGCCGGAAGAGGACGAGGACGAGGAACGCCTCGCCCGGGCCCGCCGTGCCGCCGAGGGACCCGACGAAGAGACCGATGAGGACCCGACGCCCGACTGAGGGCGCCGTTGAGCACACCGAGGAAGGATTCGACCAGACGCGATGATCAGACCCGAGGACGTGAAACGCCTCCGCGAGCAGACGGGGGCGGGGATCATGGACTGCAAGCACGCGCTCGAAGAGAGCGGAGGGGACGTCGAGAAGGCACTCCTCTGGCTCAAGGAGAAGGGCCTCGCGACCGCGGCCAAGAAGTCCGGGCGTGCGGCCCGGGAGGGCGTCATCGCGAGCTACATCCACCACGGATCGCGCCTCGGCGTCATCCTGGAGTTGAACTGCGAGACCGACTTCGTCGCGCGCACCGATGATTTCCAGCAGCTCGCCCGTGAGTTGGCGATGCAGGTCGCCGGCCTGTCGCCCAGCTACGTGAGCCGCGACGATGTGCCCGCGGCAATCGTCGAGGAGCAGCGGCGCTCGTTCGCCGAGGAGGCGGAGCGCGAGGGCCGCCCCGCCGATCGCATCGCCATGATCATTGACGGCAAGCTCGGCAAGTGGTTCGAATCGAACTGCCTGCTGGAGCTCCCGT
>Ga0209521_10004967_pt1 | contig 10555 bp, 9 predicted proteins | sample Rifsed19ft4_FD_184016 | JGI IMG/M metagenome (GOLD analysis project Ga0209521, IMG submission 184016) | Soil microbial communities from Rifle, Colorado, USA - sediment 19ft 4 (version 2) | ecosystem: Environmental > Terrestrial > Deep subsurface > Rock core/Sediment | place: Rifle, Colorado... | reverse complement strand
AGCCCGGCCGAGCCGATTGCGTAACCTTTTGTCACCGCCTTTGTCGTATTTCCAACTGCGTCCAGTGGATCTGTTACGTCCCGGACGGAATCCGGGAGACCAGCCATCTCAGCAATCCCACCTGCGTTATCCGTTATGGGACCGTAGGCATCAATCGCAACGATTATTCCTGCCATAGAAAGCATACTCATCGCGGCTAGGGCGATTCCGTATAAACCGCCGAAGAAATATGCAGAAAGAATTCCTGCGATGATAACTATAACCGGGAGAGCAGTCGCTTCCATTCCAACCGACAGTCCGGTTATAACGTTTGTCCCGTGACCGGTTGTCGAAGAATTTGCGATGGATTTTACTGGTCGGAATTTTGTAGATGTGTAGTATTCGGTAATTATTACAATTAAAACAGTAACGGCGATTCCTATAAGAAGCGAGCTAAAGATTTCTGTCATCCCAAGCTCACCAAGTGTGCCGACATATTTTTTGAGAAAATACCACAAGCCCGCTAACGTCAAAATGCTCGAGGCCGCAAGTCCTTTGTAGAGAGCTCTCATTATTTTCTTTGAGTCTTTTCTAAGTCTTACGAAAAATGTTCCGATAATCGATGCGAAAATTGCGACGCCACCTATTAAAAGTGGCAATAAAACCGCTTCTGTTGATCCAGGAAAAGTCAGGCTTCCCAAAATCATCGCGGCTATTGCCGTAACTGCGTAGGTCTCAAAAAGGTCAGCCGCCATTCCTGCGTCGTCTCCCACGTTGTCGCCGACATTGTCCGCTATAACCGCTGGGTTTCTTGGGTCATCCTCCGGAATTCCAGCCTCAATTTTACCAACAAGGTCTGCTCCGACATCTGCGCCTTTAGTAAAAATCCCACCGCCGAGCCTTGCGAATACTGATATTAAGCTTCCGCCTAGACCAAGACCAATAAGCGCTGTTACGTTTTCTGTAACTGAGTAAAAGCTGGCGACAGATAGTAGCGCTAGACCAACCACCAGAAGTCCGGTGACGGATCCGCCTTGAAATGCAACGTGAAATGCTTTGGAGATTCCCTCCTTGGCGGCCTCGGTTGTTCTCACATTAGCGCGCACCGCTACGCTCATACCGATGTATCCTGCAAGTCCAGACGCGACAGCGCCTACTATAAAGCCAACCATCGTTGTAGGGTCTATGAAATAACCGATTAGCGCAGCAACAACTACGGCGACAATGCCGATTGAGGTATATTGACGTTTTAGATACGACTTTGCGCCAATTTGAATAGCCTTAGCTATCTCTACCATAGCGCCTTCTCCAGATGGATATTTGCTGATTCTAAAAATAAGCCACCCCGCAAAGACTATTGCGGTGATACTCGAGACGATTGAAAACAAAACTGGATCCATTCTCTAACTATTCGTCTTCGTCCTTCACTGGATTATGATAGATTGGTTTTTCCTCTTCTTCAACTTCTTTCGCTCCACTTCCTTCTACTATTTCATCGCCTACTGGTTCTTTGCCAGCAACAACCTCTGCTACCCCTCCGTCTAGTGTCTCATCGGGCCGTGTTTGAGAGCGAACATCGATTTTCCAACCCGTTAATTTCGCGGCTAGGCGGACGTTTTGCCCTCCTTTGCCTATGGCAAGACTTAGCTGATCCTCCGCAACCAAAACACGCGCCTCGCGATTTCCTATGATTTCTACAACTCTAACTTTGGCTGGATTTAGCGCTTGGGAAATAAATTCTTCTGAATCCTCGGCCCACTCGATTACATCCAACTTTTCCTGACCCAGCTCGTTTGTAATTGCCATAATTCTGGTTCCGCGTTGGCCGACACAGCTTCCGACAGGGTCAACTCCCTCTACGTTGGACGCAACAGCGACTTTGGTCCTTGAACCAGGCTCACGAGCAATCGCTTTTATCTCGACAGCCCCATCTGCTATTTCTGGAATTTCTAACTCGAAGAGTTTGCTTACGAAGTTTGGATGAGCACGCGACAAAATTATGCCCGGCGTCCTAGACTCTGCTTGGACTCCCAGCACATAGAAGCGCAGTCTTTCTCCTGCGCGATAGTGCTCGCCTGGGATTGACTCGTTGCTGAACATAACGCCAGTCGTTCTCCCAAGGTCTATAAAAACGTTACCTCTCTCAAATCGCTGTACTACGCCGCTTACAATCCCTCCCTCTTTATCTTTAAACTCACCGACAATTGAATCGCGCTCGGCCTCGCGCAACTTTTGGAGTACGACTTGCTTCGCCGTCTGAGCCGCGATTCTACCGAAGTCTATTCCCTTCTCGTCTATTGGAAACTCCAATTCATCGCCCACCTTGGCATCTTTTTTCTCTTTTAGCGCATCTTCCAAAAAAATGTGGCGGTCTCCGTTGTAGCGCGGGAGTTTTTCTTCGGCACCCTCTGAGGCTTCCTCCTCTTCTTCTACCTCGCCATCTTCCACCATTCTAACCCCCCCCTTATCTACAACCTCTTTGACCTGCACAAATTGAACATCGCCGTTCTCGCGATTGAGTGTGGCTTTTATATTAAAATCACGCTTGTCATATTCTCTTTTGTATGCAGAAGCCAAGGCCCCTTCTATGGCCTCGATTACTTTATCGGCACCGATGCTTTTCTCCTCAGCGATCTGGTCGACTGTTTGAATTAATGCTTTTAAATCCATGTTGTTTCTTACTTGAAAGGTCCGCGCGTGCGGACCTTCTTAGTAGCTCGATTCTATCACAGCCTAAGTTTGGGAGTCAATCCCATTAACTTCCCAGCAATCCCAACGCTTCTTGAAATCCCTTGAACGACGTGCTTAGTATCAGGTAATTTCCGAACCATCCGTAGTTAAATGAAGCGCCTGTAGCGTTAAACGGAAGGTATCGTGTTGAGACACCGTCCACTGAGCCCGCCCTAAAACCGTTACTGTCTGCCGTACCCGGACTTTCTGGATAGAAGGAGCTTAGATTTACGCTCTCCTCAATTTCGCTTAAGACTGCCGCGCCGGCGATACTAACGTTAGCGTCGGTATTCAATTTAAACACGTACCCAGACCAGTCACCGTTTTCGTCATGATATACAAACGCGGTAAAGTCTTCTGCAAACATTGCTGGGTCGAGTCCTGGCAAGAGAAGTCCTATTAAGTCTTCTGCTAAAACTGGATCTCCATTCGCAGTAAACACAACCTCTTCAACCGTACCGTTCGCGGCATCACTTGTTACAAGGGCAGCATTTACCGCGCCTACTGTGAGCGCAGTTAAGACGGCCTGTCTCGGTTCACTAGTAAAATCTGCATCTATAAAAAAGCTACTGTGGACAAACGCTGGCTCTTCGGTTATTGGAGGCGTTTCTTCTTCAATCGGTGTCTCATCCACAACCACCTCCGGTTCGTCGGGTGAGAATAATGGCAAAACGAAATAGTATACTGCGGCTGCAGCAAGCGCGAGAACTACTACCACACCGACAGAGATGAGGAGCGCCTTACTTTTAGGAGCAGGCAACTCCGATGCGGCATCTACCATCGGCGTGAAAGCCGCGTCTCCCACAAGATCGGCTGGATTAAATGACCTCGGCTCTACACCAGTTCCACCTGATGACCGCAGCGCCTCTACATCTTTCTTCATTGTTCTTATATCGACTTCCTGTGATGGTGGAGGGGGTACGCTACCAAAATCTCCAGATGGAGGAGCGGGCGGTGGAGGTGGCGCAGGTCTTGGCGGTGGAGGTGGGGGTGGAGGTGGTGATGGTGACGGAGGAGGTGATGGCGCCGGTGATGGTGAGAGTGTTGGTGGAGAATATGTTGGAGGCGCGGGTGGAGCAGGCGGCGTAGGAGGCACTGGCGGGGGTGTAGGTACAGCAGACGGAGTACCTAATGTATCAAGGGTTGGCTTCATTTCGTTATTTTCGGGCATGGGCGCAGGGCCCATGGGCGCATCTCCATTCATAATCATAATGATACCACACTGACCTAATTCAGATTACAGCGTCTATGTGGATACCAGGGGGCTATTGCTTGCCGGCTTGTTTTAAAGACAACGATGTTTTGCCGTTCTCAACTTTCAGAACCTTAACTTTTACGATATCGCCCTCTTTGACAACGCTTCTTACATCCTTTACAAAACCCTCCCCTAGTTCGGAGACGTGAATCATGCCAGATTTCCCGCCAGGGAATTCAACTATTGCTCCGAAGTCCAATATCTTAGCGACTGTTCCTTCTATTGTCTCCCCGATTTCTAAATCGCTTACGATAGCTTTCACTTCCGCGATCGCTTTCTCTGCTGAGTCTTTATCTTTTGATGTTACAAAAACCGTTCCGTCATCATCTATATCGATAGACTCGACGCCAGTTGCCTCTATTATCCCATTTATTACCTTTCCGCCTGGGCCGATTACTTCTCCGATTCTTGCCGGGTCAATTGTGATAGAAAGAATTCTCGGCGCGTAAGCCGATAAGTCCTCCCTCGCCTTAGCAAGAGTTTTGTCTGTTGTATCCAATATATGAAGCCTGGCTTTCTTTGCAGCATCGAGCGCTTCACTAAATATTTCAAAAGTAATTCCTTGGATTTTTACATCCATTTGCATCGCCGTTATGCCGTTTTTTGTCCCAGCCACCTTCATATCCATATCTCCGTAATGGTCTTCCGGTCCCTGGATATCCGTAAGAACTTTATATTTGTCGTTATCTCCGGTAACTAGTCCAATTGCAATGCCAGCCGCGGGCGCTTTAATTGGCACGCCTGCATCCATAAGGCTAAGGGACGAAGCAGAAACTGTAGCCATTGATGAAGACCCGTTTGAAGAAAGAATTTCTGAAACGACTCTCACCGTGTATGGAAACTCTTCTTTGCTGGGCATAAGCGACCTTAGAGCTTTTTCTGCCAGTGCGCCGTGTCCGATGTCACGCCTCCCAGGACCGCGGAAAGAACGAGCTTCACCAACAGAGAACGGAGGGAAATTATAGTGGAGCATAAAACGCTTTTTTCCTGAGAATTCGATTGTGTCCTGTAATTGAGAATCGCCTGGCGCGCCCAATGTTGTGAGAGCAAGAGCTTGGGTGTTGCCTCTCACAAAGAGGCCTGAGCCGTGCGTTCTCTGAAGTAGGCCGACTTCTGAATAAAGATCGCGAACTTCATCTAAACCTCTTCCATCAGGACGTTTGTCAGAGTCTAAAATATTTTTATGAACTAACTTATCGAGTTCGTCCTCAAAAAACATGTCGAAGTATTTCATATCATTTTCGAATTTCACTTCGAGCTGTGTCTTTAATTCTTTCTTAAGAGCGCCAATTTTATCAGACCTGTCTTTTTTATCTTTTACATAAACTGCGTCCTCTAAGTTCTTTTCCAGATAGTCTTTCGCTTCTTTCACAAATTCTGCCGATGGTTCGTCGAATTTAATCTCCGCTTTTTCTTTACCGATTTTTTTAATTACCTCATTCTGAAAATTTATGAGTTCGCCTACAGCCTGCATCGCTTCTTTACCAGCCGCTATAACATCCGTTTCGCTCACCCCGTTTCCTCCGAGCTCGATCATGTTTATATGCTTGTCAGTTCCTGCAAAAAACGCCCGAAGTGCAGTATTCTCATCCGTCATCGCACTGTTCTTTGGATTCACTACAAACTTATCGTCTATTTTTGAAATGCTAACGCCCGCGACAGGCCCTCCCCAAGGTATGTCAGAAACTGCAAGCGCAGTTGAAGCAGCCATTAAAGCCACAAAGTCGGGGTCATTTTCTCCGTCATAAGAAAGGACTGTCGCCACAACCTGAGTTGGGCGTCGAACTCTCCTATCAAACAACGGCCTAACCGTCCTATCCACCAACCTCCCCGACAGAACCGCCTCTTCGGATGGTTTCCCTTCGCGTCTCACAAAACGGCTACCCAAAATTTTCCCAGCTGCATAGAATTTTTCCTCGTAATCAACCGTTAGTGGCATGTAATCCGTTTCGCTGTCACGATCTTCCATTACGACAGTCGCAAGAACTGTCGTTCCGCCGTACGTCGCAGTCACAGCCGCGTTGGTTTGCTCTGCAAGATTAGATGTTTCGATTATCAAATTCTCTCCGCCAATCTCCTTGGCAAATTTCTGTCTATTTAAATCCATTTTATTTATTCTTTTTTCTTGCTGACGATTTGGCAGATTTGAAAACCATTCGCGGAGTTGTATCTAAATCTATAAAGTTGTCTGCTACCTCTTTGAGTCCCGATGATGCAGTCTTTCCAAACGCGGCCACTTCGACTCCCTTTCCCAAACCAATCTGTAAGTACTTTACGAGCGGTATGAAGTCTCCGTCACCCGAAACGAGAATTGCGACATCGAGGGAGTCAGCCATTCGGATTACGTCAACCGCGAGACCCACATCCCAATCGGCTTTCTTAACACCGCTTGGAAAAATTTGGATGTCTTTCATGCGAAGCTCGATGCCAGCCTTTTGTAACGCCTCGAAAAAACTCTCCTCTCCGGTCTCCGGGTCACTTCTCACGACATATCCAAGGGCCCTCACAAGCTTTCTTTCGCCTGTTAGCTTCTTAATAAGCTCCCCATAATTAACACGACCCCCGTAGAGGTTTTTTGCAGAGTGGTACAAGTTTTGGACATCTATAAAGATGCCGATTCTGTGTTCTTTGTTCGGTATTATCATCTCTATCGCTTAAGCCCCAGTTTTTTAACGAGATTTTTGTAGCTCGTTGGAGAATCTTTTGCGAGGAAATTCAGAAGTTTTCTCCTCTGGTTTACCATAGACAAAAGACCCCTTCTTGAGTGCCTGTCTTTGGGGTGTTTCTTTAAATGAGTCGAAAGTTCCTTGATCCTGCTTGTAGTTACTGCGATTTGTACTTCTGCTGAACCGGTGTCTTTTTCGTGTGTTTGATTCTCTTTGATAATCTTCTCTTTCTTCCGGGGTGTTCTCATAACCCGCTGATGTTACCAGCTTCAGCCGATTCTGTAAAGGGCGAGTTGTCGCGCAATCACGTTTGTTGCAACATATCCATTGAATATGTCGCAAAAACATTGCCCAAACATTGTGCGGACATACCCCCGTTGTCGCACAATATTTTGGCGCATGTGCTACAATTCATACAATGTCACAGATAGAAGACCTTGTAAAAGAATACTTAGACTACCTCGAAATCGAGAAAAACCGCTCTCCGTCTACGAGCGAGAATTATAAGAGATATCTAGATAAATTTATCGAGTTCTCGGGCGTTAAGGGAGTTAACGATATCACAGAGGAAAATATCAGAGCCTTCCGCGTACACTTGGCTCGTCCGGAGGCAAATTTAAAAAAGCGCACCCAGGCGTACCACGTAATTGCGCTTCGAAATCTTTTAAAGTATCTCACGGTGCATGACTATAGCGTTGTCTCGCCGGACAAAGTTGAGCTTCCGAAGGTACCAACGAGGCAGATTGATATCATTCGATATGACGATCTAGAGCGACTACTCTCCGCGCCAAAGGGAGACTCGCTTCATGCGTTACGCGACCGTGCAATTCTAGAAACCCTGTTTTCAACAGGTCTTCGAGTGTCGGAATTATGCAAACTCGACCGATTTATGAATATCGACACGGGCGAGTTGCCTATTCGAGGTAAGGGAGAGAAGCTTCGCGTCGTTTTTTTGTCCGACCGCGCGAAAACAAATCTTAAAGAGTATTTGAAGAAGCGCTCTGATGCAGATGAGGCGATGTTTATCAGTTTATCGCACGCGAAGAAACCAAAAGTTTTGGGGAGAATTGGTCCGAGAACAGTCGAGAGGCTTGTTTCGAAATACGCGCGCTCTGCAGGAATCACGGGTAAGGTAACTCCGCATCAACTGCGTCATCAGTTTGCGACAGATCTTTTATCAAACGGCGCGGATATTCGCTCTGTACAAGAACTATTAGGACATTCATCCATTACAACCACACAAATTTACACGCATGTAACAAACCGCGAACTCCGCGAGATTCACAAAGCATTTCACGGAAAGCGAAGGGGATAGTATTGAGTATCTAGTATTTAGTATTTAGTATGTAGCTATCGGATTTATATTGGGCGAGTGGTGAAATGGCATACACGCTAGGTTTAGGACCTAGTGCCGCAAGGCGTGAGAGTTCGACTCTCTCCTCGCCCACATAAAACATGGACGCTAACAGTGAGCGTCCTTGTTTTATTTAGGGAGTCGAACGAGGGGTGGGTCGGAGGGGAAGCTACTGGGTCCCCTCCGTGTAGGAAATTATTCAAAACCGCCTGCCTGTGCGTTGCACGCAGACAGGTGGGTTTTGAAAGCGCAGTCCGAGCTTGTCGAGGACGAGCAGTGAGATTCTCTCTCCTCGCCAACAACAAGTAAAAGCCATATATATATTGACAAACTCTATAAATTGTGTTAGGAATAGGGCACCGAAAGGTGCGTCACGCACCTTAACAGCTGTATGACGGATTTGAAACGATAAGGTCTAGAGTCATAAGGAGGACTCATGGCTGACAGGAACAGATCTAACCCAGATCGATCTGCCAAGACGTACCTCCGTGTAACAACGGAGGAGCCCTCGAATGAGGGCGGCGTCTGGCGGATCACAACAACGGCTCTGGCCTCGAAGTCCGGAAGGACGCTCGATGGCCAGGAAATCCAGTTTTTCCTCGATGGATCCCGCTATGGCTCGGCTGTCCGCACGGATGCGGACGGCAGAGCTCAGCAGACCATCGAAGTTCCACTTGGGGCGCGGCGCGCAAGCGTCGAAGCCCAGGTGGCAGGTCAGCCGTGGGTCGCCCGAAGCGACGTGGTCTTCCCAGCCGAATCTCCCGCGAGGCCTAGCGCGTTGAGCGTGAGCCTCGTTGGCGGTGCCGATGGGAACTATCGGATTATCGGAATGGTCCGCGACATTGGTGAACAACCCGTCAAAGGCGTGAAGGTGGATATCTTCAACGCCAAGGATGGGAAGATCATCCGGACGCTCCGCACCAACGCCGATGGAAACTTCATGCTCACAAAGCGTGTTGACCCCGGTGAGGTGCTGGAACTCAAGTTCTGGGTGCGTGGTCTCCACGCAAAGAACGGTCCAGTTGTCCGTCAACTCGTCGGAGCCGGTCGCGGGCCGAGTACTGAGCCAATCCCGCAAAGGGAAAGGCCCAGGCTTGACCTCACCGGAGCCTTCGAGCGCGGACTCAACAGAAGGAGGGACCATGTCCGCTAAGACCTGGTTCGCAAAACTGAGGGCGCTTGGCAAGCCCGCCTTCGAGGTGGGCAAGGAGCTCGGAACGGAAACGTTCGCTGAGTGGGTATTCGGCGGCAGGAAGCGCGCCGAGACAATCGGCGAGGCGAACAAGGTCCATCTCGTGGCCGCCCTCGGGACCGAGAACAAGCGCGCGGCCCTTCTCGACGACATCAGGAGGATGAACGACGAGAAACGGTCAGTGCTCCGCCGGCGGATCAGCGAGGCGAGGGATAGGACGATTCCCCGCGAGTATGGCAACGTCGCCAAGCTCATGGAGAACGATCTCATCGCGATCCTCGCGACGATCCAGTCCGATGATGACGGCTCGAGGACCGACAAGCTCGACTGGCTTGCCGGAGTCCCGGACGATGAGTTCTGGGACTACATCGACATCCTGTGGCACAATCCGGTGCAACAGGAGATCGATCGGTCGGTCGAGATCATCATCGATCGCGTGAGTACGGCAGTCGAGGGAATCGGCGCGGCGCTTACCAGCCTCGGCGTGACCTCGGTTCACCTGAGGGAAGTGCGCGAGCGGCGCACGACCCGGAGCGGACGACTGAAGTTGACCCCGTTCCGGCTACCGAGCCGGAGGAGGAGCTGACATGACCACCGAACCGACAACTAGGCCGATTGATGCGGCGGAGATGCGTCACGAGATCTGGGAGTGGATCCCTGCCCTCTGGCGGACGGGTAATTTCCTGCTCAGGCTGATTGTGCTGGAGACCGCTCTCTGGCCGATCATCATGGCGCGGATTGCCCTCTCGACATCGGATGACGTAGTCGGGACTCTGTCCTTCTACGTCCCGCTTGCCGAACTCCTGCTCGTCGCGATCGTCTACCCCTTGGTGACCGGCTCGTCGCTCTTGAGCGAGGCGGGTCGCAAGACCTTCGGCATCCTATTGGCTGTGACCGGAGCGAAGATGGTAGTAGGGGTGTACCTCGTGCTTGTTCCCGTCCGGAACTCGCCCGGATCGCTCACACTGCTTGCTCTCTCTGTCTACGGCCTCATCTTCCTTGCACCGACGGTGCTTGCGAAGTTGAGGGGGCTCGGAGTCGGCGTTATGGCACTCGTTGCAGTTCTCGTCACTATCTCGTTCATCCCCGCGTTCCGCGCGGAGCTGAAGGAGTGGTGGGAGAACGTGACGAATGGCACCCCGGCGGCGAGTGGAACACCTGCGGTAGCGATTGACCCGATGTCTGTTTGTGTCCAGTCCTTCGTCTACGACGTTGGACCTGGACAAGACGCGACGTTCGAGGCCGACCGTGTGCTCTCCGAACTACCCGGTCGTCAGGAGTTCAGATCGCACAAGTCGAGCGGAACAACGTACGTTCGCTCCGAAGACAGCATCACTTTCAGCCATCCAACTGGCGGGAAGGTAGCTATCTGCGCGGGC
>Ga0209521_10004961_pt1 | contig 10557 bp, 11 predicted proteins | sample Rifsed19ft4_FD_184016 | JGI IMG/M metagenome (GOLD analysis project Ga0209521, IMG submission 184016) | Soil microbial communities from Rifle, Colorado, USA - sediment 19ft 4 (version 2) | ecosystem: Environmental > Terrestrial > Deep subsurface > Rock core/Sediment | place: Rifle, Colorado... | reverse complement strand
TCTGACTCGCTCTGCAATGGGGAACTACTGGCGAATGCTTGCCACGCACATGCATTGTATCATACTTGAGCGCTGCGGGCTTGTGCGATGAGTCGCTCGCCGCCTGACTGTTGGGTCTCACGATCTTTAGCGCAACCGTGCAGTCCGAGCTTGACGGTGGAGGAAGCGCTCTAACGCTCGAGGACGAGTTGCCTGCCCCTTTCGGCGCGTTCAAGCTACTCTTGCCTTGCGGATCAGAGAACGGCCGCCCTCCCCCTCGAAGCCGCCGCCTTGCTTCTTGCCTCGCCTTCGTTACGCCCTCTGCCACATCATCCGCCTTCCCCCGATCGCCTACCGTCTCCTCGATCTTAGGCCTGTTCAGCCCGGCCGCAATCTCCTCCCGCCCGGCGCTCAACTCTCCGGCGTCGGCCCGGCATCGGCGGCCTCGCCCCCGGCCTTCGGCGCCGCCGTCGCCGCGAGGAAGGTCTGGCCCGCCCCGGCGAAGGCGATCCGGCCGCCGCACTGCATGGGATTGTCTCCTTGTTGGACTTTATTGCCTCGCCAGGGGCCTTCTGCACTCACCTACGCGGCCCCGCCCCGGTGAGTGATCGGTGATCGGTCACGAGGGGATCGGACACTTGGGGCGTTGGTGCCCAAGGAGCAAAGTGCCTACCGATCACTGATGACCGATCACCCGGCTACCACCGCACCGAGTACCTTGGTGCCCTCAGGTGACCGATCACTAACGAAGCGATCGCTGCTCCCTATTCCACAAGGATCTCGCAGGCCGGCGCCTCCCACTCACTGGGACCGTAGAGATCCAGAGCCCGATTGTTGTCCAGATCGAGCCCGTCGGTGATCTCCCTGTCCAGCGTGACGGTCATCACCACGTCATGGACGCCCCTCTCCAGCGTCATCGGGGGAAGCCGCCAAGTCACACAGCGTCCAGCGTCGCAGCTGTTCACGGACTGCGACGCGCTGGAGAGATCGAGTAGGTCCCCGTCCAACTGCAGCTCGAACGAGGCGGCGTCAATGTAGTCCTGGAGATAGGCGTCGGAGGCAGCCCCCCACTTCCAGTAGAGCAGGACGGGCTGGCCGGTCTCGATGGTCACCGGCGATTCGCCGAAGTAGCCACAGAACGCTGACACCTCGATGGAGGGCTGGGTATTCTGCCGTGCCGCAGGCTCAACGGCGGGAGAAACCGGAGCCTCGACGGCCGGCTCAGGCGCGGTGCCCGCCGACAAATTGGCCATCTCGACATGGGCTCGCATCCAATCCCTGGCCGCGGCGAAGGCGACGTGGTTGCCCTCCAACCGCGTCAGGTCGTAGTCTTCACTCTGCCGGCACTCCCGCGGCATGCTTCCCTCCAGCACCGTGGATGCCACCTGGGCCCCCGTGCGGGCCTCGACAAGCCGCAGCGAGACCTGATACTGAAACCGGGTGATGCTGGGTCCATTGTAGAGACAGACCTCGATCTCGCGTTCGTCCTCCTCGCCGACGCACGCCACGAGTTGGGCCGCCTCGACCGCCCCGGGATACCATTCCTCCGGGAGGTCGTCACTCCACGCGTGGCTCTCTCCACTTGAGGCGAGCAGGACGACGGGGTGAAAGCCGCCCCCCGAGTAGGCGGCCGCTTCGGCGACCCCTTGGCCAGAGCAGGCGCCCGAGAGATCGGATTGGACGGCAGCATGCGGATTGGAGCAGCCCGCCATCAAGAAAGCCGCCGCTCCCAGGATCGGGAACAGCGGCGTCGCTGTGCGCATAGTCCCTTCTTTCTTTGTGCAACGTGCGCGGATCGCACAGTTCATCCCCCCCAGCAGTATTCGGCAATCCGGCCCAATTGTGTACCAGGTAGAAGGTCCCGCCCTTCGTCCCCCTAGCCTCTGGGGGCCATCATCCCAGGCACCACACCAGCCGGTGCCAGGGGTGCCCCGATCGATCACGGATCACGGATCACCGATCGCATGGGGTGCCCATACGACAACGGCCGATCACCGATGACCGATCACCGATCTCTGAGCACCTCCCCAACTCCGACCTGTCTCACCTCACATCCGGCCTCCCTCGCCGGCTATATGCCCCCCTCGAGAAGGACATCCGTCTGGGTCGGTCTATCCTACGTTCCGCCTAAAGGACTTCCTTGCGACGGCGATGGACACCAAGAACAGAATGAGCCCTACGTACATGAGGACATTCCCGCCCCAGGGGGTGCCAAGGAAGAACGCTAGCCAGCCCGGGAGCGGCTTGGGCAGCTCATCGCCACTGGCGTCGATCCACAGCGGGGCGCCGGAATCCCCGCCAGCCCAGACACGGCCTCTCCCGTCGAGCCGCAGGCGACCCCTTTCGTAGCCGGAGTTTTCTTCGGTGTAGATGAAGAGAGGCCGGGCGTCGCGAGCAGGAGTTCCGAAGATCGCAGCAGGATAGACGGCGACCGAGCGCCGGGATTGGACCCAAGGTCGACCGAGATGATCCACAAGAACTCCCCTGAAATCGGACGAGGGCCGGCAGCGCTCGGCGATGGCAAGCCGCCTCCACTCCCAGTCCTGCCGAGTCACATCCCACCGCCCCAACCAACCATGAAGCGCGCCATCGTAGCAGGGTTCCCCCGGAGTGAGGAGAAGATAGAGATTCCCCTCCTGGTCGAGCGCGTAGCTTTCCGGCCATCCGAGATCCTCCTCTGTCGAGGGCATCTCGACGGGGATCCACCCGCTCCACGTCCCGTCCGCGTAGTAGTCCACGACGAACGTAGGCGCGCCATCCGATCGCGCCCGGTAGTCCCACACCATGAGCGAATCCGGACGGCTCAAGATATGCGGGTAGTCCCCACTCTCTTCCTCCCCCAGAACGTGTTCCACCGCGACGCCGTTGGCCGGGTCCAGCGAGGTCAGCCTCGGTTCCCCAAACGATCCGTACCAAAGAACCCCGTCGGCAAACGCGGCGAACTCCATCCCCGGCTCGAGCACACCCTCCGAGGGCCGATACGGCTCCCATTCCTCGCCGGACCATCGCAGAAGCAGGTCCTCATACCGGAATTCGACCCAGGGCCGTACTGTCCGATCGAGATGCAGTTCCGCGAAGTATGGGCTTACATCCGCCTCCGGTGGGGACACTTCGCTCGTCGGCGGCAACTGGAGCGATATGTCCGCTCGTGGGGCAAGGCGACGAACCGTGAGGTCTGATAGATCTTCCATGTCAGCAAGGACCTCATGGGTCACGATCCATACGGAGTTGTCGTCGCCGATCTCGTAGCCCTCAACGCGAAGCGAGCGCGATAACCCGGCGACTGGCCTCCATGTTGAGGGAATCCCGCCGAACACGCTGTTCAACATCACGAGCCCTGCCACAAGCATCAAGGCCCCGCCAAGGATGTTGAGCCATTTCATTCCCCGGTCGCGACGATCGCGGAGCATGAGAGTCTCTTCGAGCCCGGGCTCCATGCGTTCAGCCGCAACGTGGCGGCGAAGCTCCTCGAGGATGCCCGCGACACCGGCATCGTACTGCTTCACCGCGATAATCCAGGGCTTACCTTCCTTCGGCTCGAGCAGCAGCACATTGCGCATCGCCCGACGAACTTGCCGGATATCGTCGTAGGCGAGGCGTCCTTTCCGCAACATCGCGTGGGGAACGCCTCGGCGCTCAACAAAGGTTTCGGCGAAAATGATGCGCTCCGACCACCAGACTGCGGCCATGTAGCCGGTGATCCCCAGGACAAAGGCCACCATGACAAGCGGCAACAATCCCAAGAACCCGATCCAGTCCTCTCCCGTTTGCCCAAGCCAAGCCCATCCGCCGAAGACCCAAGTCATCATGGCTAGAGTGCCCCCAACCATCAGGAGGGGGAAGAGCGCCCAGAACACTCTGATCGCAATCCTTGGCCGGAAGACAACGGTCTGCTTCATCGATTCTCCCTCCTCCTGATTCGCTCGGCGGGCCCTGGCCAGGCCTTTGGGCGTCGCGAGGCAGGATGCCCAAATGCCCCTCCACGCCACCGCCGGCCCTCAATCGGCGCCCCGCTCCCACCGCCGCAATCTGTAGCCAGCAAACACAATTCGGCCGCCTCTTCCCCGGGCCAGCCGATTCGTCCCCTCCATTCTCGGAGGATAGACAGGGTCCGATCCCCACCCTATTAGGCCATCGTCACAACCATCATACGGGCAATCTTGGGTCGCTTCAATACCCCTCCCGACCCGGCGGCGCGGTGCCCCCGGCAGTTTCGCTGCGCGGCAATTGACCGCTCCCGGCCGCCTGCCCCGTTCCACCAAGAGCCAGACCAGCAAGGGCCAGGGTCCCCCGACCGACCACTGATCACCGATCACCCAGCCCCTGGCGGCCCGGTGCCCGAGTGCCCTGGCGCCCGGGTGCCCGGGTGCCGAGGGACGCGACCGATCACCGATCACGGATCACCTCCCGCCCCTCCCCACCCCCTCCTCACCCTGGTATAATCACCGCTCGTCTCAGATCTCCCATCGGGAATGTAGAATGCCGAAACGAACCTACCAGCCGAAGACCCGACGCCGCGTCCGCGTCCACGGATTCCGGACGCGCATGCGCACTCGCGCCGGCCGCGCCGTCCTCAAGGCTCGCCGCCTGAAGGGCCGCCACCGCCTCACCGTCCAGCGAAACCGGCACGTCAAGAAGGTCAACTGGAAAGCCTAAGACGCGCCGGATGATCGCCGCCCGAACTCTCCTTCCATGCGCGGCGGCCGGCACCGGGTATGAACCGCAGGTTCCGGCTCGCCTCCTCAAGCGACTTCAAGCGGGTGCGGCAGAGCGGCAAGGCCCACGCCCACTCGCTCGTCGTTTTGCACACCGCCCCCAGCGGCCTGGCCTCGACGCGCCTCGCCGTCAGCGCTGGCCGCTCCCTCGGCTCCGCCACCGTCCGCAACCGCGCCAAGCGGCGCCTGCGCGAGGCCGCCCGGCCCCACCTGGCCTCCATCCCGCCCGGGTGGGACTTGATCCTCGTCGCCCGCGCCCCGCTGGCCAGAGCCTCCTGGCCCGAGGTTCAGGAGGCTGTGGCCGCCGTTCTGCGGCGCGCCCGGCTCATCACCGATGACCGCCGCCGGGCCTGACCTCCTCGACCAGGAGCCATCGCTGCGCGAGATGCCCTTCACGCTCGCCAATCTCCCGCGCCTCGCCGGGATGGCTGTGATCCGCGCCTACCAGCTCACGATCTCCCGGGCGCTCCCGCCCGACTCTTGCCGCTTCACCCCGACGTGCTCGCACTACGCCTACCAGGCCATCGCCAGGTACGGCCTCCTCCGCGGAGGCGTCATGGGCACCTGGCGCCTCCTTCGCTGCCAGCCGTTTAATCCGGGCGGTTACGACCCGGTGCCTTAGGAGCCCCATCCGCATGCCCTCCTCTCCCCGTCTGATCCTGCTCTCCCTGGGCCTCGTAGCCGCAGCCGGCCTGCTTTCCGGATGCGCCACCGGCGCCGTCGCCGCCTCCTCCTGGCCCGGGCTCTCCGCCGACGAGACCACCGCCTACATCGCCTACAACAACGCCGTCATCGCCGTCGACCTCGCGAACGGCTTTGAGCGCTGGCACTACCCCGCCGAGCCCGACCGCAACCGCTCGTTCTACGCCACCCCCCTGCTCACCCCCGACGGCTCGCTCGTCGTCGGCGGCTACGATCACGCCGTCACCATCCTCGACGCCGAGAGCGGCGCCGAGCTCTGGCGATTCACCCAGCCCACCGGGCGCATCATCGGCGCCCCGACATTGGCCGGATCGCTTGTCCTCATCCCCTCCGCCGACAATCGGCTCTATGCGCTCGATCTCGAGACCCGCCAGCTTGCCTGGACCTTCGAGGCCGAGCAGGCCCTCTGGGCCGCGCCTCTTGTCGACGGCGACGCGGTCTACCTGCCTTCGATCGACCATCACCTCTACTCCCTGCGCCTCTCCGACGGGGCGGAAATCTGGCGCGCCGATCTCGGCGGCGGAACGGTCGATACGCCCACCCTTGTCGACGGCGTCTTGCTCGCCGGGACGTTCGGCCAGGGGCTGCGGGCTGTCGACGCCGAGACGGGCGAGCTCCTCTGGTCGTTCGAGACGACCGGTTGGATCTGGGGCAACCCGACGGTCGCCGACGGCATTGCCTACTTCGGCGACGTCGCCGGCTGGGTCTACTCGCTCCGCCTCGGCTCGGGCGCCGAGGAGATCCGCCGCTTCCGGCCCGACGCCGCCATTGCCAGCTCACCCGCCGTCGCCGACGACCGCATCTACTTCAACACCGAGTCGGGCACGGTCTACGCCTATCAGGCCTCCACCGGCAACCCCCTGTGGAACCAGTCGATCAGCCGCACGAGCCGGCTCTTCACCGACCCGCTGCTGGCCGGCGATCAACTCCTCGTCGCCTCCACCGCCTCCAAGCAGGGCGATGTGATCCTCACGGCTTTCGATGCCGAGTCCGGCGCCCGCCGCTGGACCTATCCGGCCATCCCGGCCGAGCCCTAAAGGTGCCGTCATGTGGGACACTATCATCCTCAACCCGATGATCAACGCCCTGCTCTTGATCTACCAGTTCCTCGGGCACAACTTCGGACTGGCGATCATCGTCTTCACCGTTCTCGTCCGCCTGATCACCCTGCCGCTCACGATGCAGCAGACGCGCAGCCAAATGAAGATGCAGGAGTTGCAGGGCTCCAAGAAGTGGCAGGACCTGCAGAAGAAATTCAAGGACGATAAGCAGAAGCTCCAGCAGGCGCAGCTCGAGCTCTATCGCGAGATCGGCTTCAACCCGCTCGGCGGCTGCCTGCCGCTCCTGATCCAGTTCCCGATCATCATCGGCCTCTACCAGTCGATCACCCGGACGCTGGCCGCCACGCCTATCTCGCTCCTCGATCTCTCGAAGCACTTCTACGGGATCATCCCCAACATGGCCGCCCTGATCCCCCTCAACAACCGCTTCCTGTGGATCCCCGATCTGGGCTCGCCCGAGCGGCTCTATCTTCCCTTCCTTCCCGCCGTCGGCATTCCCGTTCTCACCATCCTCGTTTTCATCACCACCTGGCTCTCCACCAAGCTCACCACGCCCGTCACCGGCGATCAGCAGGGCGCCTCCATGGGCAAGATGATGTCGTGGTATATGCCGATCCTCCTGGCCTGGTTCTCCTACTCCTTCGCCGCCGGCTTGGCGATCTACTTCGTCGTTTCCAACGTGCTGCAAATCATCCAGTCGGCGGCGATGGGCAAAGTCAACTGGCGCAACGTGTTCTCCTTCGGCGCGGCCGCCGCGCCGGCGAAGAAGTAAGCCTATCGAGGGTGAGGCATGTCGGAGCAGCGAACGAGCATCGAGATCATCGCGCCCACGGTCGAAGAGGCGGTTGAGCGCGGGGCCGCCGAGCTCGGCCTGCCGCGCAGCGCGCTGGAGGTCGAGATCCTCGACGAGGGCGGTAAGGGCCTCTTCGGCCTCGGCACGCGCCAGGCGCGCGTGCGCCTCAGCCTTCGCGCCGGCCCCGCCCGGGAGGGCGAGCCCGCTTCGCGGCCCGCGCCCGCAAACGTCGCCGCGCCCTCCGAGGCCGAGGAAGCCGATGATGCGCTGCGCGTCACAAGGGAGATCGTCCTTGAGCTCCTCGAGCGAATGGGGGTCGAGGCCCGTGTCGGCGCCACATGGGGAGAGGCCGACGGGCCGGATGAGGCGCGCCCCCTGCTGCTCGACGTTCGCGGCAGCGACCTCTCGATTCTCATCGGCCGCAAAGGCGAGACCCTTCAGGCCCTGCAATACGTCACGCGCCTCATCGTCGCCAAAGAGCTCGGCCACCCCGAAGGCGTGGTCATCGATGTCGAGGGCTACCGCGAGCGCCGCGAGCGCCAGCTGCGCCAGCTCGCCCGCCGCATGGCCAGCCAGGCCGTCGACTCCGGCCGCACGATGACGCTCGAGCCCATGTCCCCCGCCGAGCGTCGCATCATCCACATCGAGCTCCGCGATCACCAGGACGTGCGCACCGAGAGCGTCGGGGAAGGGGATCGCCGCAAGGTGACGATCATCCCGCGCACGCCATCCAGCGATTAGATCTTCCGGTTAACACCGCCAGGGCGCGTCCCCGCAGTTTCTGCGAGCGTAGTCTCCGGAGTCTTCCGCCGCCATCTCTCGCGCGACTCCGCGCGTCTTCCCGCTTCCACGCATCTTGCCCATCGCTCGCGCGTTCGCGCGCTAAGAGGGTGGTCGGTGATCAGTGACTCGGTGATCGGTTACGAGGGGATCGGGCACTTGGGCACTACGGCACTCAGGCGCTAAGCCGCGAAGGCGCTTGGGATCTGGCGCGGCAGGACGCCCGGTGCCCGGGCGCCATAGTGCCATGCCCCCCAGTCCCGTCACCGCTCAATGACACCGATCACCTGCTCCCGGCGGCGAGAGCCTCCTCCCCCTACCCGCGGCTTCGCCGGCGGGCCCACCGAGCCCTGATCACCGATCACCTCCTCCCTCGCATTCGCCGACCCCTTCCCTTCCCCGCTCCCGCCTGCCATCGATGTTACGGCGGGGTCGGGAGACCCCGCCCCCGCGCTATAATGCGCCCATGCTCCCCCTCTCCCCCGGCCGGCCGATCGACTACCTGGTCGTTGGCCACATCGCCTCCGACCTGACGGCCGCCGGCCCGGCGCTCGGAGGCACCGTCGCCTACGCCGGCCTCACCGCCGCCGCCCTCGGTCTTCGCGTTGGAGCGCTCACCTCCGTTGCCCCCGATCTCGATCTTTCGCCCCTCGGCTCGCTGGATCTCGAGATCGTGCCCTCCCGCCAGACGACAGCTTTCGAGAATCGCTACGGATCGGATGGGCGCGCCCAATTCCTCCACGGCCGCGCCGCCCGCCTCGAGCCGCGCCACCTCCCGCCGGAATGGCGCTCGCCCCGCATCGCCCACCTCGGACCGATCGCCGGCGAAGTCGATCCCGCCTTCGCCGATCTCTTCGCCGGCTCGCTCCTCGGCCTCACGCCTCAAGGCTGGATGCGCTCGTGGGACGGAGCCGGCCGCGTTTCGCCGGCTTCCTGGTCGGGGAACGAGAAGCTCCTCGCCGCTGCGGGCGCGATCGTCCTGAGCGTGGAAGACGTCGCCGGCGACGAAGGTGCGATCGAATCCATGGCCGAAGCCTGCCGCCTGCTCGTCGTCACCGAAGGCGCCAGAGGCGCCCGCGTCTATTGGAACCGCGATCAGCGCCGCGTCCCGGCTCCGCCCGTCGCCGAGGTCGATCCCACGGGCTCCGGCGACGTCTTCGCCGCCGCGTTCTTTATCCGCCTCTATCTGACGCGCGATCCCTGGGAATCGGCCCGTTACGCCAATCTGCTGGCCTCCGCATCGGTGGCGCGGCGCGGCATTGACGGCGCGCCCACCCCGCCGGAGGTCGAGGCGGCCGGGCTGCAGGTGATCCCATGACGCGCACGTATACGCTCGTCAATCAGAAAGGCGGCGTCGGCAAGACCACCACCGCTATCAACCTGGGTGCCTATCTCGCCCACGCCGGCCAGCGCGTCCTCCTCGTCGATCTCGACCCGCAGGCCAACGCCACCTCCTGCCTCGGCATCGCCCACGCCGCAGTGCAAAGCGGCACCTACGAGGCCATGATGGGCGAGACGCCTGCCTCCGACAGCATCCTCACCAGCGCGCGCCTGCAGCTCTCCCTGCTGCCCTCCTCCGCCGCCCTCGCCGGAGCGCAGGTGGAGCTGGTCAATATGCCGGAGAGAGAGCAGCGCCTGCGCCGGGCCCTGGAGCCCCTCGACGGCCGCTTCGACTACATCTTGATCGACTGCCCGCCCTCGCTCGGCATCCTCACCATCAACGGCCTCGTCGCGGCGGCCTCGGGCGTGATCATTCCGGTGCAGTGCGAATACCTCGCCCTCGAGGGGCTCACGAGCCTCATGGATACGATCCGCCGCGTGCGCTCCGGCCTCCACCCCGGGCTCAAAGTGCGCGGGCTGCTCTTGACCATGTACGACGGGAGGACGACGCTCTCGCACGACGTGGCCGAAGAGGTGAGGCGTCACTTCCCCGGCCAGGTGTTCGAGGTGGTTGTCCCGCGTAGCATCCGCCTGGCCGAGGCGCCGTCGCACGGCGTTCCCATCTCGGCTTATGATCCGTCCTCGGCCGGCGCCATGGCCTACCGCGCCCTGGCTGTTGAACTCCTCAAGGGCGACGGCGTGAAAGCCCGCGTCGCGGCCACCCTGGCGTGAACATGGCTTCTCTCATGCCGCACCACGATCAATGGAAGCCTCTCACGCAGACGCATCGCCTTTCCTCAGAATCGCGGATCCCATTGGCGACCGTGGGGGCTCCCACGCCCCTACCTGCGAGTCTGCCACGTCAATGGCTTCCGTCGGCTTCGCGGTCCGATCCAGGTGACCGACCTTCGCACGAGGAGAGGACACGCTTTCGCCACGATCGAAAGGCATGGGTAGGGGCGCACGGCCGTGCGCCCCTACGTGACGCGCGGAAGTCCGGCCTCTTCGCCGGCGGCGCCGTGCGGCGCGTGGACACGCCTTACCTGCTGCGCCATCGCCGGGTGAGACTCGCCCCTACGCACCGCATCGCAAGACTGCTTCCCGCTTGGCGTCCGACTTCCTCACGCCAACATCCGGGAAACCAACC
>Ga0209521_10004958_pt1 | contig 10563 bp, 6 predicted proteins | sample Rifsed19ft4_FD_184016 | JGI IMG/M metagenome (GOLD analysis project Ga0209521, IMG submission 184016) | Soil microbial communities from Rifle, Colorado, USA - sediment 19ft 4 (version 2) | ecosystem: Environmental > Terrestrial > Deep subsurface > Rock core/Sediment | place: Rifle, Colorado... | reverse complement strand
TGGTCACCGACATCTGGCAATACACGCCGTTTGCCCTCCTGATCCTCCTGGCCGGCCTGGAAAGCCTGCCGGCGGAGCCTTTCGAGGCCGCCCGCATCGATGGGGCGTCCTCCTTTCGGATGTTCTGGACCCTGACCCTGCCCATGATGAAGGGGCCGATCCTGGTGGCCACCCTCTTTCGAGTGATGTTCAGCTTCAACACATTCGACACCATCTACGTCATGACCGGAGGCGGCCCAGGCAGAAGCTCGGAGACGTTGGTGATGTATGCCTACCGTCTTGGGTTCGAGCATTGGCACATGGGGGAGAGCGCAGCCGCCGCCTTGATCATGTTGGTCCTGGTGACCGTTTTCTCGCGGGTGATCCTCAAGGTGGCGCGAGCTTCGCGACGGCCAATGCTTCGGCGTGTGCTGGGCCCCGCGTCATCACGGACCTCAACGGTTTGACCGCCTGCCCCTACACCACCGACACGGCGCCGGCAGGGATCATGATCCACCCGCCGGACAACTACGGCGCCGGATCGGTGATCGTCTGGGACCGCGGGTGGTACCGGTCGTTCAAAGAGGACGACCTGCTCACCCAGTTAACCCGCGGCAAACTGGAGCTGGAGTTCTCCGGCTACAAGATGCGCGGCCGCTGGACCCTGGTGCGGATGTCGAAGTCGGAGAAGGACTGGCTGCTCCTCAAGAAGGCCGACGGCGCGGCGTCCGACACCGAGATTACCGACCGATACCCGCGCTCGGTGATCTCCGGCCTCACAGTCGAGCAGATCCGCGATGTACCGGGCCTCCTGGACAGCATCCGCCGCCACCTGGCGGAGTTGGTCGCGCCCCGGCGCGACGTTCCGGCCCGGCGCCAGGCCTTCATGCTGGCGACGCTCGCCCGGCAGACGTTCTCGGGCAAGGACTGGCTCTTTGAGATCAAGTACGACGGCGTCCGGGTGCTGGCCGAGCGCCGCGGAGATGCGGTGCGGCTGTACGGCCGCAGCGGGCAACTGATCACGGCCCGGTATCCCGATGTGGCCGCTGCCCTGGCAGCGCTGCCGGAAGATCACTTCCTCATCGATGGAGAGATCATCGCCGAGGACGACTCCGGCCGGCCGAGCTTCCAGCGCCTGCAGGCGCGCATGCGGCTCAACGAGCCCCGCGAGATCGCGTCCGGGGCCGCGGCGGTGCCGGTGCTCGCGCCAAAGTAGCCTATGGTGAGGTCTTTAGTTTTTGGATACGCGGTGAGCCAGTCGGTTGCTCCAATGACCCGCTCGGATAGGAGGTTGATGTTGAAGCGGAGATGCCCTGTAACCATGTCTACTTCCTCTTCTTCCGGTGTGAGGAGATCAAACAACAAGGTTCCCAGTTTTGCTTTTCTGAGCTCTTCGGCGACGTATTGATTTCTCGGACTAAACCGGCTGCTGCCGCTCCCGTGGGCAAAAACGACGATTCCCTTAGTTCCTTGTGGAATTCCTAGCATCCCGTCTAGCGTGACGGGCCCCGCCGAAACCTTCACTTCTTCCGTGGCTTCCTGCTGCTTCTTTGGAGAATTTGGAGGATTTGGACGCGATTTCATTTTACAGCCTCCCCTTCTTAGAAATTTTAGACGAGGAATAAGAAATCACTCAAAGTTGCATTTAAAATACGGTTATTTGATTTGTCAATCCGATTATTTATTTAACTCAGAAGCCGTCTTTGCGAGGGAGAGAAGCGACCGAAGCAATCTCTAGAATGTCTGAGATTGCCACACCCCGTAGACGCGGGGCTCGCAATGACAAGCCCTGTTGTTGTTTTCGCAGACTAAAAGGCATAATCAATTTCCCTACATCTTTTTGGGTGCCAAGGATCACTTCCTCAATAGTCCCTTCTCGGGCGCTAATTCTTTTCTAAGTTCGATAATTTCATCCCGAAGGCGAGCGGCTTCCTCAAAATTGAGCTCTTCAGCGGCCTGTCTCATCTCCTCCTCTAAAATCTGGATGAGACGAATCATCTCCCCCTGGGGAAGCTCTTTGACGATTTTTTCGTATTTCTCTTTGGTCTTATAGGAAACCTTTGCTTCACCTACCCTAGCCGCTTGAATAATGTCCGAGACCGCTTTTCGAATGGTCTGAGGCTCAATTCCGTGGGCCTTGTTAAACTCGGCCTGGAGCTTGCGACGCCGGTACGTCTCGCTCAAAGATCGCTCCATTGATTCGGTGACCTCATCGGCATACATAATAACCTGGCCGCTAATGTTTCGGGCCGCCCGGCCAATGGTTTGAATAAGCGATCTTTCGGAGCGAAGAAAGCCCTCTTTATCCGCGTCCAGAATGGCGACCAGGGAGACTTCCGGTAGGTCCAATCCTTCCCGCAATAAATTTATTCCCACCAAAACATCAAACTTTCCGAGCCTTAGGTCCGTAAGAATTTCGATGCGCTGAAGTGTTTCAACATCTGAGTGGAGGTATCTCACCTTTACACCCATTTCAAAAAGGTAATCTGTCAGGTCTTCAGCCATCTTCTTGGTCAAAGTGGTCACAAGCACCCGTTCATTGCGGCCGGTTACTTTTTTAATCTCATTAAGAAGATCATCGATCTGATTTTGGGTGGGTTTGACAATTACCTCCGGGTCAACTAGGCCGGTTGGACGGATAATTTGCTCTACAAGCTGAGAACTTACCGATAATTCCCAGTTTCCCGGGGTGGCGCTCACGAATGTCACTTGAGGGACTCTTTTAATAAACTCATCGAACTTTAGAGGCCGGTTATCCAAGGCTGAGGGAAGTCTGAATCCATGCTCAACGAGAGTCTTCTTCCGGGAAGCGTCTCCCTCATACATCCCGTGGAGCTGAGGAACGGTGATATGCGACTCGTCAATGATTACCAAAAAATCATCGGGAAAATAACTCAAGAGGGTATCCGGCGGCTCTCCCGGAGCTCTTCCCGAGAAATGCCGGGAATAGTTTTCAATCCCGTGACAATAACCCGTTTCTCTGAGCATTTCCAAATCGTAGCGGGTTCTCATTTTTAATCGCTGGGCCTCTAAGAGTTTGCCCTGAGATTCCAACTCTTTCAGGCGCCACTCGAGCTCCTTCTTGATGGAAACAAGAGCGTTTTTCATCTTTTGATCCGAGGTTACAAAGTGGGTGGCCGGATAAATAGCGACTCTCTCGAATTGATCTATCATTTCGCCCGTTAAAGGGTCGACTTGGAGAATTTTTTCTACCTCGTCACCAAACATCTCGATTCTCAAAGCCTGTTCTTCGTAGGCCGGGGAAACCTCAATAACGTCCCCTCTCACCCGGAATTTGCCCCGCGACAGCTCATAATCGTTGCGCTGATATTTAATTTCTATAAGCTTCCTAAGAAGATCATCCTGGTTAAACTCTTTGCCTTTTTCTAAAAACACCACTTTGGCCAGATAATCCTCGGGTGAACCCAAACCATATATGCACGAGACCGAGGCCACAATGATCACATCGGGCCGGGAAAATAAGGCCGAGGTCGCGGCGTGTCTTAGCTTATCGATCTCCTGATTAATGGAAGAGTCCTTTTCAATGTAGGTGTCAGTGGTGGGTAGGTAGGCTTCCGGCTGGTAATAATCGTAGTAACTTACGAAATATTCAACCGCGTTCTGGGGAAAAAACTCCTTAAACTCGTTGCAGAGCTGAGCGGCCAGGGTCTTGTTGGGGCTTATAACTAGGGTGGGTTTTTTGACCCCCTCGATCACGTTGGCCATACTAAAAGTTTTCCCGCTTCCAGTGACCCCTAACAGAGTCTGATAGCGGAAACCCTTTTTAGTCCCTTCAATCAATTTTTTTATGGCTTTGGGCTGGTCGCCTTCGGGCTCATAAGGAGCTTCTAGCATAAACTCGGACATCTCTATCACCACCTTAAGTATACTATTCCTATTCCTGAGAAACTATTTTAAGCCAACGAGCCCCTGCAAAAGCAACCACAAGGGTTGCCACTACAATTAACTTCTCTACTCCTCCACTAAAGCTGGATTGTTCGAAGAATAAAAGGCGCTCCAAAAACCAAGAACTTCAAGATGCGCTTGAGGTAACTTTCTTTTGAAGATAGCGCCAGAGCTTGTTGGCTTTGCCCTGGAGATCTTTAAGCGTACCCTCATTTTCCAGAATATAGTCGGCTAACTCTTGGCGCTTTGCCTCCGGAGTCTGGGATCTAATCCTCGCTTTAGACTCTTTTAACGTTAACCCCTGTTTTCTTAGGCGCTCGAGACGAACTTCTTCCGGGGCGCTAACCACAACTACCAGGTCAACCGAAGGAAGCAGACCAGCTTCCGCCAGAAGAGGCGCGTCAACAATGAGGATCTGCGGTGGATGCTCCCGGGGAACATTTCTTTTAAGCCTTGCCAGCCTCTTATTAATTGCTTCCCGAATAGCGGGGTGCGTGAGACGGTTTAGCGCTTTAAGCTCCTCAGAGTCGAAAAAGACAATGCTCCCCAGTTTTTTGCGGTCGATAGTTTTATCTTTTAAGAGAATATCTTCGCCAAAGCGCCCAACCAATTTTTCCCAAACTGTCCCTGTTGGGGCAATAACTTCTCGAGCCACCTCGTCGGCATCGATAACTACCGCCCCCCTTAACTTGAGCAACTGGGCGAGCGTTGATTTGCCTGCTCCGATCCCACCGGTTAATCCGAGTACCAATGTCTCTTTTCTCATAAGAATAAAAGAAAAGGACGAAGACCAGTTTTGGCTGCGAACTTCGCCCTTAATTCAAGTATCAATTACCGAAGTTTATTTTTTCTTTTGAGTCTGCTCTTTTTTCATATCAGCGACAATAGCCTCAAGCGATCCCGGCTTCGCCTCTTTGACTTCTTCTTTCTCTTTATCTTTTAATTTTAGTGTCCGTTCTCCGGTTTTTTTCTCAGCTTCCTTCTTTTTAGGCGTCTTAACCTCTTCCTTTGCCGGGGCAGCCTCGGCCTCTTTCTTCTCCACCACAGCCTTAGCCTCAACCTCTTTCTTCTCCGCCGCCGCCGCTTTAGCCTCGGCTTTTTCAGGTTTAGCTTCGGCCGCTTCTTCTTTCGGCTCGGGCACCTTAACCTCTTCTTTTGCCTTTTCTTCCGGCTCGGGCACCTTAACCTCTTCTTGCGCTTCTTCTTTTGCCGCCGGTTTAGCCTCTACTTTTTCGGCCGGTGCCTTAGCCTCTTTTTCTGCCGGTTTTTCCTTTGGAGCCAAGGCTTTTTTGAGACTCAGGCTTAAGCGCCTTTTTTCCAGATCAATCTCGATAATCTTGACCTTGATTTCGTCGCCGACTCGCACTGCCTCCTGAGGATCTTCAAGACGCTCCTCTGACAGTTCCGAAATATGAATAAGCCCCTCAACATTATCTTCAATTTGAACAAAGGCACCGAAGGGTACCAATCTAAGCACTCTACCCTCGACAATATCTCCTTCAGAATACTTGCTTATGGCTTTTCGCCACGGATCCTCCTGAGTTTGCTTAAGCCCCAGGGAAACCCGGCCCCGTTCGTGATCAACCTCTAAAACCTGAACTTTGACTTCATCTCCGACGGAAACCGCCTCTGAAGGATGACTTATTCGCTGCCAGGAGAGTTCAGAAATGTGGATCAGGCCATCAATTCCACCTAAATCAACAAAAGCTCCAAAACTTGCCAGATTGGAAATTTTGCCGGTGAGAATCTGACCCTTCTCCAGTTTGGAGAGGATTGTTTGCCGCATTTCTTTTTGAGACTCCTCCAAAACGGCCCGGCGCGAAAGAACGACGTTGTTGCGGTACCTGTTTGTTTCGATAATCTTGCACTCTAACTCTTGCCCAATATATCCTTTTAAGTCTTTGACTCGCGTAAGTTCAACGAGTGAAGCCGGGAGAAAGCCTCTCAACCCTATATTGAGAATCAACCCTCCCTTTACCGCTTCGATGACTCTTCCTTTTACGGTTCCGCCACTCTTGCCAACTTCTTCAATTTTGTCCCAGGATCTTTCGAAGTCTGCCCTTTTCTTGGAAAGAATAAGCCTCCCATCCAAATCTTCCTTCTCAAGTACAAGTGCCTCGATCCTGTCCCCAACCGACACTATCTCTTCGGGATTCACGTTTTTTTGGATAGAAAGCTCTTCTAAGGGAATAACTCCCTCTGATTTGTAGTCAATGTCTACCAAAATTTCGTCGCGGTAGATTTTGACTACCTCCCCCTCCACAATGTCACCGTTGTCAAAAATTTTAATTGTTTGATCGTAGTCTGGAACAAGTTTTCCTTCCTCGTCCCTTTTCATGTACTCTTCGTCGGGCTTTACCGAAACCTCTGACTCCCTTACCTCACTGGTTTTGTTGGGAGATTTAATCTTAGAATCTTCCATTCCATCAATGGCCTCCTTTGCCTTAACGTTGGTAAAATTTCCTGTATAAGTTTACCACAATAATATATTTAAAGTCTAATGTGCTCCTTTAGGGGTTAATATCAGGAATTCGCGTTATCACTACAAAAATGAAGTAACCAAATGAGCGGGCATAAAAAAGTTTCAAGGGACGATTAATTAAAACCTCCGGGAGAGCGTTAGTGGGCTTCTCTCCAGTTTGGGCCGGTTACGATGTCTACTTCTAGCTTCGCCTTCAAAGGATAGATGTTCTCCATCACTTCTTTAATGAGGCTTTTGGCGCGGTCCGTTTCATTTTTGGGGACCTCAAATACCAGCTCGTCGTGGACCTGGAGGAGCATCTTGGTCTTAAGCTTGGCCTCCTCAAGCTTCTTGTCCAATTTTACCATGGCCATTTTGATAATGTCGGCGGCGCTTCCCTGAATAGGGGCGTTAACGGCTAATCTTTCCCCAAAACTTTTAATCTGGTAGTTGCTGCTTTTAAGCTCAGGTAGTTCCCGCAAGCGCCCCATAATCGTTCTGGCGCAACCATCGCGGTAGCCCTGGGCGATAATCTTCTCCATAAACTCTTTGACTTGGGGATAACGCTTGAGATACTTATCGATGTAATCCTGGGCTTCTTCTTTGGAAATCCTCAACTGTTCGGACAGGCCGCGGCCGCTTATCCCGTACACAATCCCAAAGTTGACCGCTTTCGCCCGGCGACGCAGCTGCGGGGTAACATCTTCGGGCCCAACACCAAAAACCTCGCTGGCGGTTGCCCGGTGGATATCTTTCCCCTCCTCGAAAGCCTTAAGTAGATTTTTGTCCTCGGCGAGATGGGCTAGAATTCGAAGTTCAATCTGGGAATAGTCCGCCACTAAAAGCTTGTGAGAGGGGTCTTTGGCTACAAACGCTTCTCTGATGCGCCGGCCAAGCTCCGTTCTAATGGGAATATTTTGAAGATTCGGGTTGCTGGAGGAAAGCCGCCCTGTGGCCGTGACCGTCTGGTTGAAAGAGGTGTGAAGACGCCCGCTCTGGCTATCGATCAATTTGGGAAAAACATCGGTATAGGTCGATTTAAGCTTGGTCAACTCCCGGTAATTAAGGATTTTCTCAATAATGGGATGGGCCGAAGCCAGCTTAATAAGCACCGAAGAATCGGTGGAATATCCTGTTTTCGTCTTTTTCTGGGTTTTCAAGCCCAGCTTTTCAAAGAGGATTTTTCGAAGCTGTTGAGGCGAGCTTATGTTAAACTGTTCGTCCGCCAGACTGAAAATCTCCTCTTCTAATTTGGAAATCATAAGCTCAATTTCTTTGGAAAAATCGTTGAGGGCGGCGGAGTCGATGCTTACCCCGTCCATCTCCATTTTGGCGAGGACGGAAACAAGAGGCACCTCCACTTCTATAAAGAGCCTCCAAAGACCTCTTTGTTTCAGTTCTTCTTCGAGGACTTGTTTCAGCTTAAGCAAGGCTAAAGCGCGCTGGCCTAGGTTCTTGGTTGACTCCGGCGACGGTAGCTTGGCAAGAAGATATTTTTCAATAAGGTTCGCCAAGGGATATTCCGCGGCCGTAGGCTCTAAGAGATAAGCGGCGATTAAAACGTCAAAGGACAGGCCTTTAAGATTTATCCCTTCCCTGTTCAAAGTTATAATTTGGGATTTTCCGTCGTAAACCACCTTTTTTAGGGAATCATCTTCCAGATAAGGCCTGATAAAACTTAAGGTTTGTAATTTGGTATCGATTGGTAAGTAAAAAGCCAGGTTTTCCTTGGGTTCCTTGGGTTCCCTGAGCTCTTTGTTTTCCTTGTTTTCTTTGGGCGCAATTATTAGGGCTTCCAGGCCTTGACCAAACAAGTTGGGCGCCCCGGCCACAATTTCTAAAGCAATCTCCTGGCATTTGTCCAGTTTTTCGCCGAGCATTTTTAGATCATTTTCGCTGGCGACAATTTTGGTCTCCCCAAAAGACTCTTCTTTAACCTTCGTTTTCGCTAAACTTTGGATCTTAAGCCTTTCTAAAAGAGTGTTAAACTCAAGAGAAGAAAAAAGCTCGGCCACTTTTTCGTCTTCCCACTCTCCCACTCTGTATTGGTCAAAGTTTACCTCGATAGGGACATCATATATCAAGGTGGCCAATTCTTTGCTTAAGAGTGCTTGTTCTTTGTGTTGCTTTAGCGCCTTTTGGAATCTTTGGGGAATTTGGTCGATATTTTCTAAAACCTTCTCAATGGTGCCGTATTCTTGAATGAGTTTAGCGGCGGTTTTCTCGCCAATCCCCGGGACCCCCGGAATGTTGTCGGAGGGGTCTCCTTTTAGACCAAGCATATCAGGGATTTTTTCCGGGGGGAGACCAAATCTTTCCGTAACGCTTTGGGGATTGTAGGCCTTCATATCGGTAATTCCCCGGCGAGTTGACATCACGGTCACCTCACGGTTTACCAGTTGGAGCATATCCCGGTCAGCGGTAACGATAATTACTTCGTCCTTTTCTTCCGACCCTTTCTTAGCCAATGTTGCCAAGATATCGTCCGCCTCAAATCCTGCCATTTCAAGCAGGGGAATTTTCAAAACTTCCAGAATTTCCTTGACTAAAGGAATTTGGCTTTTTAAATCATCGGGCGTTTCGGGTCGATGGGCCTTGTAATCTTCAAAAGCCTCGTGCCTGAAAGTGGGACCGGGTTTATCAAAAGCCACCAGCAAAACATCGGGTTTTACATCACCTAGAAGCCTAATTAACATGCTTGTAAAACCGTATACGGCGTTGGTTATTAGACCTTCCTTAGTGGCAAGAGTGGTAGGCAAGGCATAAAAAGCCCGGTAAACAAGGCTTGGGCCGTCAATTAGAACGATTTTTTTCTTGGTCGTCGTTTTGGCGGTTTTCGCGGTTTTCATCTCAAAATAAATTCTAGCCTTTATCCTTTGAGGAGGCAATAATGAAAGACGCGAGTGAACTATGGTATTAGGTGTCAAGGGTCAAGGGCTAAGGGTCATGGAGAGTAAAGGGTAAAAGGTCGAGGGATGAAGGGCGAAGGACGGAAGGCAAAAGCAAGGAGAAGGGAAAGAGTTAAGTCCTAGGGCAGAAGTTACGAGTTACGAGTTCCGATTCTGAAAATTGACACTGATTTTTGCTGAATCTATAATCGATTTGGCGAAGGACGAGGGACGAGGTCAAAAATAAGCCGAAGTGGCGGAACTGGGAGACGCGGCGGACTCAAAATCCGTTGGGCTTAGGCCCTTGGGGGTTCGACTCCCCCCTTCGGCACCAGTATTCAGTTAATTGTTCATGGTTGATTGTTAATATTTAGTAGTTGGCAGTTGGCTGGTATGCCTAACTGTAATTTTGATACATTTTCCAATGAAGCTGATAGCTCTTTAACGTTGACAAAAGCGCCGGAAAATGATATATTGTGATTTTATAAAGGAGGACATAATGGCTATTGGGAAGAAAAAAACATCTATCCTTTTTATCCTCGCTCTTGTCACAAGCCTCGTTTTAGTCAATTTTGGTGGCGTTGTTCAGGCAAAACCAGATTTCAAAACATGGTCAAACCCTCAGTCGCCAACCACCTACAAAACCGATGAAATTATAGTTAAACTCAAGGGAAAGGGCCATTTTCAAAAAGTAACCCTTTCATCGGGCGACAGCGTCAGAAAGGCCTTGAAACGTTACCGCAGTCGCGGTGATGTTGAATATGCTGAGCCTAACTACATTGCTCAAGCTTCAATGGTGCCAAATGATCCTTTTTACATCTACCAGTGGCATCTTGATAACCCAAATTACGGAGGAATTAATACGAACAGTGCTTGGGATGTAACTCAAGGCTCGGGTACAACTGTAGCGGTTGTTGATACCGGGGTGGCCTATGAAAATTATAGTCCCACTCGAAAAGTAAGATATTACCGGGCTCCGGATTTAGCTCAAACTTCCTTTGTCTCTGGCTACGATTTTGTCAATAAAGATACTCACCCTAATGATGATAACAGCCACGGTACTCACGTTACCGGAACTATTGCCCAGTCAACCAATAATAGTGTCGGCGTGGCCGGGGTGTCTTTTAAAGCCAGCATTATGCCGATCAAAGTTCTCGACAAGAATGGCTATGGAACCTATGCAAATATTGCCAACGGTATTCGCTGGGCGGCTGATCATGGTGCCAAAGTGATTAACCTCTCACTGGGTGGACCCTATTCCGCCACATATCTCGAAGACGCGGTGGCTTACGCGTACAACAAGGGCGTAACGATTGTGGCTGCGGCGGG
>Ga0209521_10004946_pt1 | contig 10571 bp, 11 predicted proteins | sample Rifsed19ft4_FD_184016 | JGI IMG/M metagenome (GOLD analysis project Ga0209521, IMG submission 184016) | Soil microbial communities from Rifle, Colorado, USA - sediment 19ft 4 (version 2) | ecosystem: Environmental > Terrestrial > Deep subsurface > Rock core/Sediment | place: Rifle, Colorado... | reverse complement strand
CGTGGTATGTGTGGGGGGTGAATGAGGTGGTGAATAATCTAATGGTGTGTTAAAAAATCTCAATTTGTCACCCTGAATTCATTTCAGGGTCTCGCAACTCGTTGCTCTTATTAGACCTGTCCTTCCCTGAATTAAATTCATGATATTTTAGGATGCTGAAACAAGTTCAGCATGACAGATTCGCTTTGTGGGGGCAATTCCGCAAGACCGGCTGTAAACGCAAATATCGTTCAGGGCATCTAAAATCGTTAATTTCTTTTTATCTAACTTTACCTCAAACTGGACGTATTCCTCTCCCCGCATCTCTTTCTTATTAAGAAGAGTAAATTTTGGTTTCCTGCTTTTGAGGTTATAAACCAGGTAGAGCCAAAAATTCTTATTCTTTTTGTATGCCCTGTAATTATAGTAATTAAATACTATTCTGGAAGGAAGATTGCCAGAAAACCCTTTGACTTCAATTTTACGGCTACCAGATTCTATGTCATACCCATTACCGCTTTGTTTTTCACTAATATTTTTAGGCTTTCTTTTTTGACTCTTTTCAAAGTCCATTGCTATTTTAATAGCACGTCTTTGCGTTTCTTTGTTATCCATGATATCCCGCTCAGTCCCGTAGATTGAGCTACGCCACCTCTACAATTTGTTCGCCGCCTGCCCTATAAAAAAAAGACACGCAACCCTGAAGGGTTGCTCTACGCATTAAAGGATCCGTAGGGCAAGGCTTTAGCCTTGCTCGGCATTAAAGCAACCCAAAAGGTCTGCCCATCGTGAATTCGCGGACACCATGCTTATTTCCGCCCCTTTTTTTCTTCCTTCCATGTTGTTGTTTGTGCGGAATCCGTCCGGGTGCATCTTCAATCCATGCCTGACCGATTTGTTTCGGCGTGAGGCCTGCCCTCGAGTGTACCTATCGGGGGACACACCGAAGCATCAGATAGATGCTGAAATAAATTCAGCATGACAAATGTACCCCCCCTTTTTTTGCCAAGTGAAATCTGCCCCTACTCCACCACCCTCACCTTCATCTCCACCCTTTCCTTGGGCATGTCCCTTGTGTCCCTGGGAAGCGCCACTATCGCGTCAACGGCTTCCATCCCCCTTACCACCTCGCCAAACACAGTGTACTGCCCGTCAAGAAAAGACGAATCCTTAACAACTATAAAAAACTGGGAGCCGGCGCTGTCCGGGTCGTTTGCCCTTGCCATGGAAAGTATCCCGCGTTTATGGGGGATGTTATTGAACTCCGCCGGCACCTTATAGCCGGGGCCGCCCGTCCCGTATGTGCTGCTATCAGGAGTTTTTGTGTTCGGGTCCCCGCCCTGTATCATAAAACTTGGTATCACCCTGTGGAATATCGTCCCGTCGTAGAAACCATCTTTTGCGAGCTTTATGAAATTACTGACATGCTTCGGCGCCACATCTGAAAAAAATTTAAGTTCAATCTCGCCGAATTTCGTCTCTATAACCGCCCTTACCTTCTTTAATTCGCCCATATCCTTTGTCTCCTTCTGCGCGCCGGCGCACAAAGCCGGCAGCAGCAAAAAAATAGAAAATGCTGTCAAAACCCATCTCGGCCGTACCATCATAGTGTTCTCCTTTCCTCCTTCTTTTATTACAGAAAAACGGTAATTGTCAACCAGGTTCTCTTTTCCCTCTGGAAAGCCAATCCTTTATATATCTTACCGCGCCCTTTTTGTCATGTAAAATCCCCTCTTCCACCCCCTCTGAAATCTTTTTAATTATCTCCCCCACCGCCGGGCCTTCGGGAACGCCGAATGCAATCATTATCTCGCGTCCGTTCATAAGGGGCCTGGGTTTGGCCTTTGAATATACGTCAAAATAAAAATCCATCATATCCATGACAACCGAAAAAAGGGCGCGGTCTTCGGCGCCCCTTGTGGCCCTCGCGTCGCTTAAGCCGATAAGAAGCAGGTCAAGCCCCATGTCTCCTCCAACTGAATTGAAAAAATGCGCCCTTGACCTCTGGGACGGCCTTTCTATGGACGCGAGCGCAAAGATTCTGTGGTGATTCCTTACAAGGGTTGAAACGGCCCTGGTAACCTTGCGGCTGAATCTAAGCCTTTTTAAAACCCTTTTTACAAGCTCCTCGCCTTCCACATCATGCCCGATAAACCTTAACTCACCCTCTTCTTTCTGCATTGTAAGGGGTTTCCCGATATCATGGAAAAAAGACGCAATCTTGAAAACAGCCTTTCTTTTGACCCCGCCGAGGCCTTTATCAAAGTGCTCTTTGAGTTCTTTTCTTAGAAGCGGCGCCTCTAAAAGCATCCTCTCCGCTTCCTCAAGCGTTTTTACGGAATGAGATAAAAGGTCGTATCCGGCCATCGTCTGCCAGCCCCTGAGTTCCAAAATGACCTCCTGCATGACGCCGGCTTCAAAAAGTTTTTCCATGCTTCTGAAAGAAAGCGGAGAGGAAAATACGAGCGCAAGTTCATCCCTTACCCTTTCCTTGGCGGTTTCCGAGATAAGGGATTTTCCTTCTTTCAGGAGCGCCCATGTGGATCTTTCTATCTTGAGATTGTACTGCTGCGCGAGCCTTACAGCCCGCAATATCCTCAAAGGGTCTTCCTTGAAAGAAACCCCGGATACGGCCCTTAATATCCTCTTTTTCGCGTCCTCAATGCCTGAGTGAGGGTCAAGGAGCGCGGGCTTTTGCTTTTCAAAAACATCCCTGACATCTACGGCGAGCGCATTGACGGTGAAGTCTCTTTTTCCGAGATCCCTGACTATATCTCCTTCCCTTATCCGGGATACGTCGATTGTGGTCAGAGGCGCCTTTTTTACCACCACCCTCCATGTTGACGAGGTCTCGTCAAGGAGGAAAAAACTACCCCCTGATTTTTTCGCGAGCCCTTCCGAAAACACCCTCACATCGCCGTCCGTACAGAGGTCATAATCGCAACCCGCCTCTTCTTTCAGTAAAAGATTTCTTAAAACACCCCCGACAAGATAGCAGGCAGCGCGCCCTCCGGCGCTCACACCGTAGATTTCTTTGAGCGCGGGGTCTTTCCTCAATATATCAAATAAACCGCCCAAAAAAGAAAAGGCCGGAATCCGGCCTTTTCCCGATCGTTTATCTTTAACGTCTTCCGTCATAAGAGTTCTATTTCTATCACATCGTCGTCTTTCGGTATATAGGCTTCCTCGGCGCCTGTCAGGTCCTTTACCTTATCCGCCGCCTCCCGGTAGCCGGGGTCCATTTCATAAACCGCCCTGAACATCTCAAGCGCCTCATCATTGCTGCCCGCCCTGTCGTATGCAAGCCCAAGCTCATAGAAAAGCCCTTTCCTTTCCTCATCGCTTCTTCCCTCCACCTTCAGCGCCTTAAGATAATAACCTATCGCATCGCCGGGTGAGCCGGTTGACATGGAACAGAGGCCGAGCCTTACCGCGGCGTCAAACTCGAAAGAGCCGTCCTGCATGGAAATCTTGAATTCTCTTACAGCGTCACCATAAAGCCCCATCTCCATGTAGGCGATGCCCATGTTATGATGTGTGGCGACGTCCTCTCTCTCAAGCTGCTCTCCCATTGCGGTTTTAATCTCTTCAACGGTCTCTTTTTTCTCATCCATTGGCCAGTTGCCCACAAGTTGTTCAAGGGCCTCTTCAATGCCGAGTTCCTTGGAAAGGTCTACAAGTTCCTCATCCCATGCGTTTTTTGAGTGTTCAATGGGCGCCTCTTCCCTGGGTTCCGATGGGAGATAAACTTCTTCCTTTACCTCCTCTGCGGCCTTTTCAGGCGGCGCGGGAAGGTTTTCCTCTTTTTCTTCTAAAACCTCCTCGGTCAGCGCTTCCTCGGGGATCTCATCAAGCATCTCAACGGGCTCTAAAAGCTCTAATTCTTCTGGCGGCCCTTCCGGCGGCTCTTCCGGCGGGAGAGGCACCTCGAAAAATTCTTCCCCGGCGGAAAAAACCTCTTCTTTAAAAGAAGGCGGAGTAACGATTTCTCTGGGTTCCTCTATAACGGGCGCGCACCCCTGGGCCTTTTCGGCAATCTCTTCTGAACCCTCCTTTTCCTCCGGTTTTTCCGCCTCCTCTAAAACCCTTTCTTCTGAAACCTTTGTCTCGCCGAGAAAATCCCCCGCCCTTTCATCATGCGGCGAAACCCCGAGTATTTCCCTTGCAATGCCTTTTGCCTTTTCCTCGTTTTTGCCCTGCGCGTATACTTCCAGGAGTTCCCTCGCATATTTCAAAAATTTTGAACCTTCGCCCGTCTTTTTATAAAGTTCGGCAAGGACTTCCACCACCCTTGTCTCTTTGGGATAGGAAAAATACAGGTCTGAAAGTATTTTTTCGGCCTTATCCCATTTAGATTGCCCCATAAACTTATTCCCGGCCCTCAGGTACTCTTCAAGCGCATCCTCCATGTAGCCGAGCTTTTTATGCGTATCGGCAAGTTTTAATTTAAGGCCCACGTTCTCGGCGTCTATATCGGCCATCTTTTTCAGGAGTTCAAGCGCCTCCGCATTTTTCCCCTTTTTCTCAAATACGCCGAGGATGTGGCTGTACTCCGCTATCGCGTCAACAATCAGCCTTTGCTTTGTATAGAGGTCGGCGAGCTTATGGTGGACGTCCAGGTTGGCTTCATCGAGCTTCATTACCTGTTTGTATACGGCTATCGCCTTGAGATAGAAACCCTTTTGGGCATGTATCTTTCCAACCTCGCTGTATTCTTTTATCGCATCTTCTTTCTTGCCGGTCTTTACGCAGAGGTCTCCCAATCTCAGGCGGGTGGAGACGTCCTGCGGATCCATCGCCACAATTTCTTTGTATTCGGCAATGGCCTTATCCAGGTATCCCTTCTGGATGTATTTTTGCGCCCTTTCTGTTAATTTTTCCTTCTTCATAACAGTATATCAGCCGGCGGGTGTTTTTTGTCTGTATCCGCGGCGCCGTTTATGTTCCACTCTCTTTTTAAGTACCTCTCCCTTAAAATTATATCTTTCAGATAGAGTTCTTCGCCGGTAAGGCCGGATTTTTTGAAATCAGCCCCGAGCCCCTCTTCCATCCTCTCTATAAAAACGCCTTTAAAATACCCTTTCCCTGCCTTTGAAAAATCTCCAACCCATGAGATGCTCCCGCAAGAACCTCTGCCGAAGACACTCTCCACCAATTCCTTATCAACGTCAAAAAGGATGCTCCCGTGCTGCAAAAACGCCCTCTTAAAACGCCTCTGCGCGCTTCCAACCATCTTGCGCCCCTGCGCGAGTATTTCATGCCTTGAAGGGGCATGGAAACAGGACTGCTTAAATTCCGCATCGGAGGAATTCTTCGGGGAATACTCCGGCGCGCAAAATACCGCATCAGAAACGCCAATGTCTTTGAGCGCGTTAAGGATGCATCTGCTTATGGCCGAATATGCGCCGTGGATGCCCCTTGAAAAAAGGGGTTCTGAAAGGCCGCACACTATGGAATAGGTAAGCTCCATGTGGTGAAGCACGGCCCTTCCCCCGGTTATCCGCCTTACAAGGGGGATACTGAGGCCGGTAAACGCGGAAGCGTTTTGCGCATACCCTATGGAGAGAGTGGGGATTTTCCACTCATACAGCCGGAGTGTGGGGATTTTAAAAAGTCCTTTTTCACACAGGCGCAGAATGGCTTCGTCCGTGGCCATGTTCTCGGCCCCGGCGAGGGGGGGATCCACGATAAGCCTCCAGCTTTTCACCCCTTCCATCGCCTCCTTTTCAAGCCGCGATACCCCAGAGACATCCTCGCTCGTGATGCGGCATCTTTTACGGGGACAATTGTATATTTTACAAAAATCTCGACAAGAAATCTATATCGATGTTGCCGGCAATGAAATCATGGTCTTTCATTATCTCAGATAGAAGCGGTATATTTGTCTTTATGCCGCCAAGGCGGAACTCCTCAAGCGCCCTCGCCATCTTCTTTATGGCCTCAGCCCTTGTCGGGGCATGCACCACGAGTTTTGCAATGAGCGGGTCATAGTGGCTCGGCACGGTATAGCCGCAGTAGATGGCCGTATCCAGCCTCACCCCGGGGCCTCCCGGCAGATAGAGGTCGTTAATCTTTCCGGGAGACGGGACAAACGTCCTCGGGTCTTCCGCGTTAACCCTGCACTCTATGCTGTGCCCCTGCCTCCTGATATCGCCTTGTTTAAAGGTCATCCTCTGCCCCGCGGCAATCTTTATCTGTTCCTTCAAGATATCAATGCCCGTCACCATTTCCGTCACAGGGTGTTCCACCTGAATCCTGGTATTCATCTCCATGAAATAAAAGTTTTTCCCCCTGTCAACAAGGAACTCGACGGTGCCTATATTTGTATAGCCTATGGCCTTTGCAAGCCTTATGGCGGCCTCTCCCATCTTTTCCCTCAGCTTCTCATCAACAACAGGGGAAGGGGATTCCTCAACGACCTTCTGGTGCCTTCTCTGTATGGAGCATTCCCTCTCCCCGAGATGTATTATATTCCCGTGCTCATCAGCCATAATCTGTATCTCTATGTGCCTCGGCTTTTCACAGTATCTTTCCATAAATACCTCGGCATCCCCGAAGGCGCTCATCGCTTCCCTTCCCGCCATATGGAATGCGTTGCCCAGGGCAGCCTGCGTGTGGACAAGCTTCATCCCCTTTCCCCCGCCGCCGCTTGCGGCCTTTATAATGAGGGGAAAGCCGACCTTTTTTGAAACCTCAATTGCCTCTTTCTCATCGCTTAAGGCATGCCCGCTCCACGGCAAAACATTAACCTTAGCCTTCTCGGCCTCTTTCTTTGCGTTTATCTTGTTACCCATAAGCCTTATTGTATGGGAGGCGGGGCCTATGAATTTTACCGCGTACTTCTCGCACACCTCGGCAAAGGCGGCGCTTTCCGCAAGGAATCCGTATCCCGGATGCACCGCATCGGCATCCACAACCTCAACCGCGCTTATCAGCGACGATATGTTCAGATAGCTCTCGGAACTCTTTGCCGGCCCTATGCATATTGCGCCGTCGGCAATCTTTACGTGGAGCGATTCCTTATCCACGTCGGAATAGACCGCGACCGTCTTTATGCCAAGTTCCTTGCACGCCCTTATGATTCTCAGGGCTATTTCGCCTCTATTGGCAATAAGTACCTTGTTGAACATAAGAAACCCGCCTTTTAAAAAGAAAAGAGGCCCTCTCTAAAAAACCTTCTGCCTCTGTTTTTTTGGAAGATATTTCTATAGGGGAACAAATCTTCAGCTTTCTATATGGAAAAGCGGTTCGCCGTACTCAACCGGCTGCCCGTTCTCAACGAGTATGGCAACGACTTTACCGCTGTACTCCGATTCTATCTCGTTCATAATCTTCATGGCCTCAATTATGCAGAGCACCTGCCCCTGTTTAACCTCGCTTTCTATCTCCACAAAGGCGGGGGTCTCGGGCGAAGGCGCCGTGTAAAATGTGCCGACCATGGGAGATGTTACAATCTTAATCCTTGATTCTTTCTCCTCTTTTGGTTCTTCCTTTTTTATCTCCAAAACTCCGGCAACACCCGCCGCGAGAGCGGGCTCTTCTCTCAGGGCATCCTTTCTTTTAATCCTCACCTTTCCCCGTTCATCTTCAAGCTCAAACTCAACGATATCCGTTGATTTAATGAACCTGTACAGGATTTTTATGTCCTTTAAATCCATGTTGCCTCCTATTCGAGAATGCGAAGCTCTTTGGACCCCCCTGTAAGTATCTCACAGCCGCCTTTTTTTACAAGCACCATGTCTTCTATCCGGACCCCTCCGAAATCAGGGACATATATGCCGGGCTCTATTGTCACGACCATCCCATCCTTAAGGACATCCGTGCTTTTCGGGTTTAAAGACGGAGATTCGTGCACATCCAGCCCAACGCCGTGGCCTAATCCATGGGTAAAACACCTGCCGTAACCGGCCTTTCTTATAAAGGCGCGCGCAACGGCATCAATACTTCTCGCCTCTAGTCCGTCCCTTATGCTTTCTATCGCCATGTCATTGGCATCCTTTACAATATTGTAGATCTTCCTTTGCATCGCGCCGGCCCTTCCAATAACATAGGTGCGTGTCTTGTCGGACTTGTAGCCGTCAACCGAAACGCCCATATCAACGATAACAAACTCCCCTTTTTTAATCTTTTTCGCCGAGGCCACCCCGTGGGGAAGGGCGCTTCTTTTTCCAGACGCGACAATGGTGGCAAAGGCCATATCCTGCGCCCCTGCCTTTCTGCAGGATGCCTCCATCAACCAGGCTATCTCTCCTTCGGCCCTTCCGGAAAGTCTTCCTCTTTCAACGCTCCTAAATCCCTTCTCGGCCACCTCTATCGCTTTACGGATACCTTTAAGTTCGGAAGGGCTCTTTACGGCCCGCTTTTCTTCAATTAAATTCACAAGGGGCTTGAGCATTACCCCGGGCAAAACTTTTTTTAACCTCCGGTAAGCATCATAGTCCAACGCCCTTGCCTCAAACCCCAACCTTTTAAGACCAAACCCCCTTACAAGTTCCGCAATCCCGTCAAGCGCCCTTCTGTATATCTTTACCCTCAAATCCTTTACTTCGGATATTGCCTGAAGCTTGTATCTTCCGTCCGTAAAAAAAAAGCCCTTACCCTTTGCCGCCAAAAGCACACATCCGCTTGTTCCCGTAAAACCGGAAATATACCTTACGTTTGTAATGTTTGTAACGAGAAATCCGTCAATTCCGTGAGAATCAAAATCAAGTTCCAGGCGGTCTCTCTTTTCCTTCATGCCGCCGGGCGCAGACGCCGGAATCATTATTTTAGAAGCTCCTCTTTTGCGCTCCTTGCCGCCTTTTTCAAGAGATGCCGCGCCCTGCCAAGCAGGGTTCTCCCCGAAAGCGCAAAAACAAGAAAGTAATCCGGGGTTGCGTACCTCAGTATTATATTGTTACTGCCCGATGATATCAGAATCTCCTCGACGGGACCGAGATTCAATACCTTCGACGCCCTCCGTATTTCATCCAGCACCTTCCCGTACTCAACGCCGAGGGTCTCAATATCAAAGGCAAAACCTTCTTTTACATAGTCCTCCACCGTGATGCCGTCTTTTTCCATTATCGTGCCGGCATACCCGCCCCTGACCCCTTCCACCATATCCTTCAATATCTTCCGAAACTCCGTCCGTGCCATAGATTCCTTTCTTAATCGCCCCTCTTAAATACCGTCTTTCCGGCAAGTTCCTTTAATCTCTCCACGCTATCTCTTAAAACCTGATCCCGGGGATTTGAATCCAGAAGAATCTTATAGATTGTAAGCGCATCCTCCATGTGCCCCTGCTTTTCAAGTATCCCGGCCATGGTGCGGGTGAAAAACATGTCATCTTTCGGAACCAACCGTGCCTTTTCCATATCCCTTTAACGGAAATTATTAGAGAATTGGGCTTAAGTCAAGGGGAATCTGGCCTCAGACAATTTGCGCCCGCCTTTCCTCTTAGAAAATCCCTGAGTTTTTCCTCGCTTACCTCTTCCAAAACGGCGCTGCCTATATCCTTTATGAGCACAAAACGGACCCTTCCGGCCTTAACCTTCTTATCCAGTCTCATTGTCTCAATGAAATCCGAAGGTTTTAGCAGCGGGGCCCTGGTGGGAAGCCCAAGGGCGCTTAGAAGGTTCTCAATCCTTTTTACAACGCCTTCCCTTGCCATCCCCAGTTTAAAAGAGAGACCTGCCGCCATAACCATGCCTATTGAAACGGCCTCACCGTGTTTAAAACCAGTATAATTGGTAAGCGCCTCTACTGCGTGGCCGAAGGTATGGCCGAAATTCAAGATACTCCTTAAGCCCCTCTCTTTTTCGTCCCTGCTTACTATCTCCGCCTTTATTTCGCACGAACGCTCAATCGCGCGGATTATCTCATCGCCCTTTTTTTTCTCTAATATCTCCGGGCCGGCAATCTGATTCAAGAGTTTTTCTCTTTTATCCTCAAGATGAGAGAAAAATTTTTTATCCCGGATAATCCCGTATTTTACGACCTCGCCAAGGCCGGCATTTTTTTCCCTTCTTTCCAGTGTTTTCAATACATCCGGGTCTATAAAGACCGCCCTTGGCTGATAAAAAGCGCCTATCAGGTTTTTACCGAGCGGATGGTTTACCCCGGTTTTGCCCCCGACTGAACTATCCACCTGCGCAAGGAGTGTCGTGGGGATCTGGATATAGGGAACCCCCCTTAAAAAAGTCGCGGCGGCAAAGCCCGCCATGTCCCCTGTAACCCCGCCTCCGAGGGCTATGATGGAAGAGTCCCTCTCAAGTTTCTCTTCGAGAAGGCGGTCATAGATACGGGATACCTCCTTCAAGGTTTTGTATTTTTCTCCGTCTGGGACCGTAACCACTATGGGGCTAAAACCTGCTTTTCTCAGGGAATTTAGCACCCTTTCTGAGTAAAGCGCGCCGACCGCCGGGTTCGTGACAAGCGCGCAGACGCCTTTCAGGCCGAGCCTCCGCATCTTGCCGCCCACTTTATCGAGTAAACCCCTCTCAATAAAAATGGGATAAGAGCGGTCGGGTGCCTTTTTATCCAGTTCTACCCTTATTTCGCGCATTCAGCCGCCCTTTCCCTTTGACGCGAGAAATCCGATTATCTCCCCT
>Ga0209521_10004945_pt1 | contig 10572 bp, 7 predicted proteins | sample Rifsed19ft4_FD_184016 | JGI IMG/M metagenome (GOLD analysis project Ga0209521, IMG submission 184016) | Soil microbial communities from Rifle, Colorado, USA - sediment 19ft 4 (version 2) | ecosystem: Environmental > Terrestrial > Deep subsurface > Rock core/Sediment | place: Rifle, Colorado... | reverse complement strand
AATGGATCCAGGCGGGTCCCTTTTCCACCTGCCATTATAACAATCCGGTTTGAATGGAGTTTATTGGCTCTTAATTGCTTTTTCCCTGCCAGAATATCTGTCCATAAAATAACATCAACAATTATTCCATTGCCATCCAACACAGGTATCTGCTCGATCTTTGTTTTGAGCATCAAACTTTTCACATATTCTTCTTTATCTTGCATATCAACCTTGATAGACAAAAACTCTCTTTTCATTAGTGATTCTATTCTCTCACTAAAACCGTACCCTTTTATTATTCCTCTGCGAATATCTCCGTCCGTAACGGTTCCCAGAAGTTTTTCTGCCTCGTTTACAACAAAAAGTGTTTTCCCTCCTATTTCTCCTATGTCATTGAGTTTCTTCATCGCCTGCTTTATCGTTGTATCTGTTGTGGTTAAAAGAGACTTTAGTTTTGCTTTATCCATAGATATTATTGCTCATCTCATTTATTTTTTTCAGTTCTTTTGATTCGTATCTATTCTTTATGAGTGTAAAATAATAATTAGACTTTTTTAAAACACAGCTAATGAATGTTTTGTCAAGGTATTTCGTAAAATCTTTTTTTAATCAATTTTTCGCTTAAGGGAATTGTTTTAAGGTTTTTAACTATTTTTGCACTTGCAATACCATTTCCATAAGGGTTTTTTAGCCCTTTTAATGATGCTTTAAATACACTGGATATCGCTTTGTCTACGGCCAATGCTATTGCTTCTTCTTTACAATCCAATACATCTATTACATTTTGTGCGCGAACCCTTCCGCGCTGCCTGTCTCCTACATTAACAACAGGCAATTCAAAGGAGGGAGCTTCTATTATGCCGCTGGAAGAATTTCCAACCATTACGCTAGCATGCTTTAACAACGAAAGATACCTTACACGCCCAAGTGAAGTAAATACTTTTCCTTTATCTGGATTGTTTCTGGCAAAATTATTTATCAGTTTGGCGATAATCCTTCCACCAGTATCAGCATTGGGTAAAGTAAAAACCCAATAAATATCAGGAAAACTCCGTAATGCTTGCAGCAACTCAGAAATTTGCAATTCAGCAGTACCCTTCTCAAGGGTAACGGGATGATAGGTAACTACTCCTACTTTGGTTTCAAAAGGAAGTCCTAATTCTTGATATAATTCTTCTTTATCAATTAAATCAAGCTTATAAATATTGTCCAATCCAGGCGCCCCGAGACAGAAAACATTTTCTGGTAATTCACCCATTTGAATAACCTTTTTTTTATATTCATCTGTAGCTGTGAAATGTATGTGACTCATCTTTGTTATAGCATGACGGAAGAGGTCATCCATTACACCTTCTGTAACTTCTCCACCGTGAATATGGGCAACAGGTAATCGAAACGGAGTTGCTGCCGCAACTGCCGATAAAATCTCAAATCTATCTCCCAAAACAACAGCAATATCAGGTCTTAGCCTCTCGTAAGCTTTTGCAAAGCCTATCATCCCAATGCCCATAGCAGTTGCAATAGCTATTTCCGTATCAGAAGAAAGCAGCATTTCAACTTTCTCCGCAATGGGAAAGCCATCTTTCTCGATTTCCTTTACTGTCATCCCAAATTCTGGTGATAAGTGCATACCTGTAACAATCAATTGTAATTCAAGTTCCTTGTCTTCATAAACGCTTTTAATAATCCAGTAAAGTAGCCCATATTCGGCCCTCGTGCCAGTTATAACCGCAATTTTACGCATATTATATTTCTATCATTTCATCCTCTGTAAAATTTCTTTTGGCTCTTTTACCGATAACTCTGTCCCACTCTAAAGGACTCATTCCATTGCCGGGACGTTTTACAGCAAGAGTTTCTTCTGACAACACTTCTCCCTTCTTTATCTCTTTGGCAGCAACTATGCTTTTTCTCACTATGAGCTTGTTTTTTATTTCAGAGGTTGAAGGTTTCTTAATTCCATCTCCCATAGCCTTTTCTATATTTCTGATTGCCCGTACCATCGCCTTCAATTCATGCGGCTCTAATGATGCTTTATGGTCCGGTCCTTCCATATTTTTATCCAGTGTAAAATGTTTTTCTATAACAGTCGCTCCAAGCGCTACTGCGGCAATGGAGATTTCAATTCCGACCGTATGGTCGGAATAACCAACAGCGACTTTAAAAGCATCCCTTATTGAGAGCATGGCAAGAAGGTTTACATCTTCAAAGGGGGTAGGATACTCGGTATTGCAATGTAAAACTGTTATGTCTTCTTTTCGCGTCCCATATTCTATTAACACATTAATAGCATTCCCTATCTCTTCAAGGTCAGCCATTCCTGTTGAGAGTATCACTTTTTTCTTAAGTCTACCAATCTTTCTTATGTACGGAAGGTTTGTTATTTCTCCTGACGGTATTTTGAATATCTCAAGTCCAAGATTGTTAAGCAGGTCAATACTTTCAAGGTCAAATGGCGTGGAAAGAAAAATGATATTCTTGTTTTTGCAATAACATATCAATTCTCTGTGTGCATCCTCATTTAATTCCAGCCTTTTTATCATGTCAAACTGCGATTCATCAGCGTCTGTGGTATTTTTTTGATATTCTGCTTTTCGTGCTGATTTGCATACCAGTCTTTCAGCCTTGAAGGTCTGGAACTTAACTGCATCAGCACCAATCTCTTTAGCTATACTAATAAGTTTTTTTGCAATATCTATGCTGCCGTTATAATTAACACCAGCCTCTGCAATTATAAATGTCTTCATTTTGCAGGGACACCCATCACTGCTTTAGAATCCTCAACATCACTAATGACAACCGCCCCCGCCCCAACAATTGAATTTTCTCCTATCTTTAGTCCTTGTATTACAACTGATCCAGCTCCTATAAAGGCACCATCACCAATTACACACTCGCCCGATATAATGACACCCGGACATATATGAACATGCTTACCAATAACACAATCGTGTTCTATAACAGCGCCAGTATTAATAATAGTATTTGCACCCATTTTACTACCTCTTTGTATAATAGCACCCGCTGTCACTTGAACACCTTCTGATATTATTGTATCTTTTGAAATAATTGAATAAGGATGTGCTAAAGCCGGGACTTGGAAACCAATCTGTTTGACTTTTTCATATAGAAATTTTCTTTTGCTATTATCTTTAATGCTCCCAACAGCTATGCATGCATGTTTAACTCCAGTTGCATAGAGGTTGGACATTAAATCATCTTTCCCAAGAATAGGTATTCCGGCAATAGATGTTCCAGTCGCAAACTGTGCATCTAATATTCCTATTATATTGTATTGTCCTTGATGTTTGATAATTTCTATCAGGACTTTTGCATGCCCACCGCCACCTATAATTACAATCTTTTGCACCATTTATTTACACTTTACTTAACATTAAAATATTCTTTAACATTTTACCCAACAAATTCTATTAGCGGTTATGTAAAACCAAAACTCCTTTCCTGATTAGCTTATATTTTATATACTGCATAAAATTGATTTTGGTATATTATTGGGAAATTTAACGGTAACTCATTTTCGCGAATTACATGTGTTAAATGGTACTTGTTTTTCCATTGTAAAATTAAATTCTCATCCAGCTTCTGCCATAGCTCTTTCCAGCTGTCATTAATATTCTTTGGATGAAATTTTCCTCCACGAAGGAATAGCTTCCTTAAAGAATAATCAAGGTCGTTTTCCAGTATGTTTTTAAACTCATAAGAAGATTTTTCTCCCAGCGTTGTATCCATTATTGGGGTATCTATGTTTATGAAAGTTTTGTGGTTACTATAATATTTAAAATCCTTCTCGTTGAAAGGCGGCAGTAAAAATGAATCCTTGTCTATATTTTCATTCATATACCGAACTGTATCATATAGAGCTTCTTTTTTATCATACAGATTTACATTCCTATGTTGTTGAATATTAAAAATAGACTTTACAGAAGATTTTAATATTGGAAGCTTTGGACTAATAATAAAAATAAAAAAAACTGCAATTATTGTTTGGTATTGAATTAATCGATCAAGCTTAATCTTTGTTTTTTTAAAAAAATTTAAATTTATATTTCTCTCTACCCTCTTTATAACTCTCTCTATGAAATAGGAAATTCTATTCTCATAGATTTCGTATATTATTAAAATAATATTAAAAACAATTATCCCTCTAGCCGTATCAATACATAAAACACTCCAAATAAAATCGTAGGTAGAGGCAAATATAAGGAAGATAGTAAAAATATAATTGCCCTTTTTTATCTGTCTAGCCAACAAAAATGCAAGGAATAGTAATGAGAAAAGATATAAGGTTTCCATAGATCTTAACAAATCCAATCTCATCGCAAAGCCATTCCCCAATACATCTACCAAGACAAAATCGATACAGTATAAAATAAAAACGCCAAAAACAAGCAGCATTATATTATCATTCTTGTACCCAACTTTTCTGGCCTTAATATATCCTGTAATAAATACCAAGACTGTTACCAATCTACCTATTAAAAGCTCAGGATTGCCAATTAGAGACAACATAATAGAAGAACAATACCAACAACTGTAGTAGTAATATGTATTAGAAAATTCATCCACAGTAGAATTATGAAGCCTTCCTAAATAAAAGATTGCTATTGGAGATGACAAAATCACAACCACAAACAAATAAGTAATTATTTTTCTTAAACTAATCCGTTTTTGTATTAAAAAATTCATTATAAGGGCAAAACATGAAGGTAAAAACCACCACACTGCCATGCCAACATGAAAATAAAATAAACAAGATCCAAAAATTGCTGAAATAATCCATTTTTCATTCAAGAAATAATAAACAGCTAATAAATAAAATGCCCTTGCCATGGTTTTTTGCTCTGTTTCTCCACTTTTTAAAAGCAAAAATATCACTATTAGGACAACTAACACCGTTGTATCATTTTTAAAAACTAACTTACCTAATTTAATTAATACAAAAACCACAAAACCATTTTCCAAAAACCAAAACACCCTAGCGAGCTCTTCAAAATTATTTTGATAACCAAACCATTTAGCCACAAAGGCAACAATATAATCGTAATGTAAAAGCGGATCATATTTTAAAACATTATTTGAATATTCAGGATTAAGAATTTTTTTTATAAAACCAATCTCAATTGGCTCGTATCCTATGTTTTTTGTAAAAAACACCACAAAAAACATAGCAAACAAAGAAAGATAAAATACTTTTACTGACCCTACATATCTTTTCATATTTTCAATTCTGGATATCACATTACTTTTTTAATAATAAGATAAAAATAAACTTAGGTATTTTATAAAAGGACAGACAAAATAAGCCCAATCGCGGAACTTAGGTTTTTATTTTGATCGATAATATCTTCTATATTGTCTCAAATAAGTTCATTTCTTTTGTATTGTCTAAAATGCCCTAAGAGATATTTAAAGAATATAATTGACCCAGAAATGCTTTGTAACGGATATTTCATAAACCACTTGATAACCCTTAATATAAAGGACGGATTCAAGTAGACCTGTTTATAAAAAGTTCTGACTTTTTCTTCTAATTCCTTTTCATATTCTTCACTTTTATACCTGCAAACAAATGGATTAATTGAAAATTCTATTTCTCCCATCCGTTCTACAAATATATCAGTGCCCGGATATGGAGCCATTCTGGCACATGAAACTAAATCAAGTTTGCATTTTTTTGCGATTTCCAAGGTTTCTTGGAAATCGCTCTCGGTCTCTTTAAGTGAACCGATAACAAAGTAACCTACTACCTCAAGCCCAATGCCCTTCGCTCTATTAATCGCAGGAATAATATCTTCTTTTGAATATCCCTTTTTATAATACTTTAAGATATTATTTGAACCGCTTTCAATTCCGATGTAAACCCTTTTACACCCAGATCTTTTCATAAGTTCCAATCGTTCTCGATCCATCAAATCTATCCTAGTAAGACAAACCCAATTTATGAATAAATCCTCATCTATTATCTTTTTACAAAGTTCCAATGTCCTTTTTTTATTAATTGGAAATGTATCGTCAATGAATCTAAAATTTTTAATTTTGTAAACAGAAACACACTCTTTAATTTCTTTCAGAATATTACCAACACTTCTAAAAGTATAGCTATTCCCGTAAGTCCTTGTACAAAAAGAACATTTATACGGACATCCTCTGGCCGTTTGTATTGTTGTAAAAGGTTTTCCAAAAAATGGCTCACTATACTTATCTATATCCCATAAATGTCTTGCTGGAAAAGGCAGCATGTCCAAATTGTAAATTCTTTCTCTATCAGGTGTTGTAATAATTTCACCATCTTCTTTTTTAAAAGTAATACCGTTTATTTTTTCAATATTATCAGATGTTATATGTGGGTAATTGACCAAAAGTTCTTTAAAAGTATCTTCTGGCTCATTTCTAATAATGATATCTATCTTTGACATACCAAGCATCTCACGAGGATAAACAGTTGGCATGTAACCCATTACAATTATTTTAGCCTTCTTATTTTCGTTAAAAATGTTATTTATAACATCAATATCTTTGCCGCAGTGTTCATACCCCAAGATTGTCATGACAATATCCGGGTTTATCTCAATGATTTTTTTGCTTACATCTTTTTCATTTAGTCTTGATGCAATAGCGTCAATAAAATAGACTTTGCATCCAGGAGTATTTTCGGCAATTGCGGCTAAATAGGAAAGCTCAAGTGGTGGGAATAAAAAACCAGGAGAATTCATAGAACATATAAATCTTCTGACTATTGAATTCTCATTCGGAAGGTTTAGGATAAGAGCTTTCACTTTGATTTACTATATGCAAACTTGCATAAAGCTATAAAACTTTTCCAAAGCTTTTTAGATATTGCAGGTTCTTTTAAAAGTTTGCCCAAAAAATACACAACTATTCTCGGTCTAAAATAAAATACTATATACGCTTTCTTGAAGTACTTATCCAGTTCCTCTCTTGATATGGTAAAAGGCTGAAAATTAGGGGTAAACGAATTCAAGAGTTTCCAATCGTCATTATATATTCCATATTTATGGGCATCCCTGGCTGCTTCGCTACCAGGATACACCGTGAAGTACGTAATATGAAAATTTACAAGAGGCGTTTCTTTAATAAACTTAAATGTTTCTTGTATAGTTTTTTTAGATTCTTTAAACCCCCCTAACATAAAAAAACCTCTATTATCAATCCCTGCCTTGTCAGCTGTAATAAGAACCGTTTTCATTTTCTCAACCGTTACACCTTTTTTATATACATCAAGCATCTCCTGGCTCCCAGACTCAATACCCCAGGCGATTTGCCAACATCCTGCAGATTTCATTAACCTCAAATCTTCTTCTTTTGCAAAATCAATACTCCCTTCACATGACCACGTCAAATCAATCTTTTCGCAAATCAACAGGTCACAAAATTCCCTTAATTTTTTTGGATTTGCCATTAAGTTGTCATCGTAAAAGCCTATATCCTTTATTCCATATCTATCAACAAGATACTTTATTAATCTAACTATATATTGACTACTATGTGATCTGAATTTCCTCCCAAAGGTTGATCTATCACAGAAAGTACAACATTTTGGACAACCCCTTGAAGTCACAAGGGATATAGCAGGTAGCCTTTTTATATTATCGCCTGGTAATGTATAAAATTTTGTCAACTCCGGTAAAAGATCAAATGCAGGGAAAGGAAGAATATCAAGATCTTTTATATATTCCCGTGATTTCGTTTTTACTATTTTTTCATTCTTTCTATAGATAATTCCATCAATTCCATCCAGGTTATCTATTTCATAATTATTGTTTTTGAGATGCTCTACAAGTTCGTAACAGGTTAGTTCACCCTCACCAATTATCCCTATATCAAAATTTGACATTCTTTCCATCGTTTCTTGAGGAACTGCAGAAATGTGTGGGCCACCAACTAAAACCACGATGTTTGGATTTCTCGCTTTTACTCTTTTTGCTATCTCATTACCAATAAAAATTACTGCACTAGTCATAGAAATGCCTAAAATTGGCGAATTCTCATCGAGAATTCTATCTATAGTTTGATCAATACTTAATCCTTCCGCATAACCATCTATAGCCCTTACCACTACCCCCTTTTCGCGTAACAAGCCAGCAATGTAAGAAATACCCATTGGTGGCAAAATGCTTGCGGCATCTTCCAAGTCTTTATAGGGTTTGTCCGTATCGGGGGGAAAAAGCAATACAATTTCGGTTTTCATTGTTATTTTCCTTTTTCACATAAAATAATATTATGTGGCGACATATTTATTATTTCAATTTTGTCAAAACCAGTATTTTTTAAAAAATTATAAATTTCTTCTTCCCTCCGATAATATATTGAACCAAAAGGATATAAAACCTTTTCAAGCAATAAAGCGAAATAATATTTAAACTTGCTTACATTCTTGCTTGAAATCTCCTTTATTAAAAGAGATCCTCCCTGCGGCAATGTATCATAAATTCTTTTTATAATCTTATTTTGAAGTTCAAAGGGAATATGGTGTAAAAAATCGGTAAGCGTTGCTGCATGGCCGTCACTAAAATCAATATCTAAAATATTTTGTACTTTAAATTTTACGCATGAAGTGTTTCGGATAATCGCCTTGGCATTTTTTATTCTCTTTTCATCAAGATCTACTCCTTCAAGGGACACCCTGTCTCCATTGATTTCATAACAAAGATTGCCAAGCAAACCAAACCCGCATCCCAAATCATATATTTTCCCCTTAGGCGGCAACAAATACAGTATATTCCACAACCAGCTATCATAAAACGATTTTTTTAGCCTTATATACCAATAAACTTTTGGACTTTTTTCCTTATATCTGTTGAGCAGTCTTTTGAATGCTTCGTGTTTGCTTATACGCCTTGCATTATTCTTTTTTGGGATAATAAGCCCCATGGCCTGATAAAATTTCGATTTAAAATCTGTAAAACTCTCTACCTTGGCAACTTGCCTTAAAATGAATTTCAACCTGAAGTAATAGGCAAGGTTTGCTCGCCTTTGTATTTTCTTCAGTTCGGCGATGGTAAAATTTTTGTTTATTGAAACAGCATTTTCAGCATCGTCAAAAGAAATGTCATCGATACCAACAATTGTGCTCTCCAATTCCGTACCCTTGAGAGGCATGGCGAGCTGGAATGATACGAAGTTGAAATCAAGCCTTTCGGCCAGATTGATTGTTGCATTTATTTGCTCTTTTGTTTCATCGGGAAAACCAAGGATAAAAAAACCGTCAACATTTATCTTGAATTTATTGGCTAGATAGACCGCCTTTTCTACGTCTTTTACCTTAAATCCTTTCTTGATTTTCTTTAAAACTTCGTCGCTTCCGCTTTCTATGCCAAGTTGAATAGTATGACATCTTGCCCTTTTCATGGCGGAAAGAACGTCTTCGTCATAAGTGTTTACACGGCTTAAACAGGACCAACTGATATCCATCCCTTCCGAAACAATTTTTTCACATAGTTCTATGGTTCTTTTCTTATTGGCGGTAAAGAGGGAATCAAGAAAGTAGACTTCTTTTATTCCAAGTTGAGTTATTAGCTTTAACTCTTTAATGACATCGGAAACGCTTCGTTCTTTATAGTTATATGTTCCTGCGACGCAAAATGAACACGAAAATGGGCACCCGAAACTTGTAACGGTAGCAGTTACAGGAAGCCTTTTTGCCCACGGGAGGTTGTAAATATCCATCTTCAATAAATCATGCCGTGGAGTGCCTGAAAAAGCAATTTCCCGCTCCGGTTTGCCTGTATGCAAAATATTTTCAGAACCCCTCCTGTAGCTTACGGCACCGTAAATATTATCACCATTTAATAGATAAGCTTTAATATCTTCTGAAGTATAATCGTGAATAACAGCATCTACAAAATCATATTTATTCAGCACCTGTTCGGGAATCTTTAAGGCATATTCTCCATTCAAGACAATTTTGATATCAGGAAAACTCTCTTTTACATATTTCAAAAGCAACAAATCGGTTTTTTTGGAAGCAGAAGCAACCTGAGAAATAAGAATGCCTATCTTGTTTTTTTCTATATAATTCAAAACATCACCATGCATTAAAGATTCGGCAATACAATCAAGAATATGGATATTAAAAAAATCATCCCCTAGAACAGCGGATATAGCTATTAAATCAGTCGGTGGCCAGAAATATCTTCCTTTCGCAACAGACGAGCAATAACCGTCCCTTAAATAATTCTTGTTGCCGGGCGGATTTAGCAGAAGTATGTTTTGTTTAGCATCTTTCGGCATTTATGACTCCTGTTAATTCTTCGATTGACACGTTCTTAATGTTTTTGCCCCTTAATGAAGTCAAAAGGATCTCATAGCGAGTCATCATTCCCCCATTCCCTGAATAATGCGGGTCAGGATGGGTATTAATGTGAATTAAAGCATTATTCTCCAACAATAGAGCGATTTTTCTCTCCCAATAATCTTTCAGTGGCTCATCGGAAATGAAGGGGATCTCCCAAGGGATTGTTACAGGAATTTCCAATAATCCGCTTTCAAGCAAAAACGGATATGGACAGTAACAACCTTTTTGCCTTCCTCCGGAAATTATATCATAAT
>Ga0209521_10004942_pt1 | contig 10572 bp, 11 predicted proteins | sample Rifsed19ft4_FD_184016 | JGI IMG/M metagenome (GOLD analysis project Ga0209521, IMG submission 184016) | Soil microbial communities from Rifle, Colorado, USA - sediment 19ft 4 (version 2) | ecosystem: Environmental > Terrestrial > Deep subsurface > Rock core/Sediment | place: Rifle, Colorado... | reverse complement strand
TCCGCAGGCCTGGCCGGCGGCGGAACACCGATGCCGCGTTTTTGCAGCTCGTCGACAATCAGCTTCGCTCCCACATGCCCTTGATTGGCCAGTTCGGAGGTTTTCGTCATGAGACCCTGAAACTGCAACCTGATCTTTTCCGATTCCTGGATCGCGCTTTCCTGGTTGGCTTTGACCGCGCTCAAATTGCCGCGCTCGCGCCAGAGTTGCACCGACTGGAAGCCGAACCACAGGAGCAGGGCTACCAGAGTAATGATGATCGCGACGTTGGAGTCGGTTTTCTCGACCGGCCGGTTTTCCTCGCTGATTTCAACATCAGGCGTAGCTTGTTCTTGGTTTTCCACAGTTCCTCACTTTGATCGGAGCCCGGTTCCGCTCGCAACGTCGAGATCGATCCCGTGCGCCATCAACAACTTTTTGAGCTGCTCGTCGTTGGATTTCAATGCCATGTTTGCCATTGCCCCGACCACCTGGCGGCTCAAGTTTTCGAGCTGGATCGCCTGGGAGATGAATTGCTGGCGGTCGCCGACCTCGGTCTGCACCGACTGGTTGCCCATCATCAATAGAATATTGACGAGGACCAACAGCAACACCAGGCAGGATAAAGCAATCGGTATAAGCCGTCCTTTGAGCATAGGATAACCCCGCTTTCCAGCTTTCAAATTTTTCGCGCCCGGCTCCCGGCCGGCGCAGCCTCAAACCGCGGACGGAAGCCTGACTAACGAATCAAACTGCCGAGCCGCTCCCAGCGCACCCAGCGATCGCTGCCATCCCACGACCAGTAGATCAAAAACGCCTTGCCGCGCACGTCATCCAAGCTGACAAAGCCCCAGAAGCGGCTGTCGTAACTCCGGTCGCGATTATCGCCCATCACGAAAATATGATTTTCCGGCACCACGCGCGGCCCATAACCGTCACGGCTCGACAGCCCCAGCGCTTGTGGATCATCGCCTTCGAAATGCGCGTGAGGGTCGTCGACCTGTTTGCCGTTGATGTAAACCTTCTTGTCTCGCACCTCTACGGTGTCTCCGGCCACGCCGATGACGCGCTTGATAAAGTCCTTGGAACGATCCTCGGGAAAGATAAAAACGACTACGTCGCCGCGCTGAACGTTCTGGAAGCTCGCTAGATAGTGCTCCAAAAACGGAATGCGCACCCCATAGGATAGCTTGTTGACCAGAATATGATCGCCGATTTGCAGGGTCGGAATCATGGAGCCCGACGGAATCTTGAACGCCTGCACGATAAAGGTGCGAATGAACAACGCCAGGAGGAGCGCCATGCCGATCGCTTCCGCGTATTCGCGGAAGGTCGATTTACTCTTGGTTTTCTGCTCCAATTCCAAAGCAGCCCTTTCCTTTGCCTCACTGAGTTTATTTCCTGACATAAATCACTTCCCAATCAAACCTTCAAGGCCGCCAGGAAGGCTTCCTGGGGGATTTCCACTTTGCCGACTTGCTTCATGCGTTTTTTTCCTTCCTTTTGCCGCTCGAGTAGTTTGCGTTTACGGGTAATGTCGCCGCCGTAGCATTTGGCGGTGACGTTCTTGCGCAGCGGTTTGACCGACTCACGCGAGATCACCCGGCTGCCGATGGCGGCCTGAATCACCACTTCGAAGAGCTGGCGGGGAATGAGTTCGCGCATTTTTTGCACCAGATCGCGCCCCCGATAATAGGACTTGTCCCGGTGCACGATCATCGACATGGCGTCCACTATATCGCCATTGATGCGGACATCCAACTTCACCAGGTCCGCCGGCCGGTAGCCGGCCAGCTCGTAATCCATCGAAGCGTAGCCGCGGCTGACCGATTTCAGCCGGTCATAGAAATCCACGACGATTTCGTTGAGCGGCAGCTCGTACATGAGCATCACCCGTTTCGGACCCAGGTAGCGGATTTCTTTCTGCGCGCCGCGCTTTTCCTCGCAGAGCGCCATGATACCTCCTAAAAACTCCTGCGGCAGATGGATCGCCGCCTGAATCACCGGCTCTTCGAGCTGCTCGATATCCCCCTCGGAGGGAAACTTTACCGGATTGTCGATCATGAGAACCTCGCCCCGGACGGTGGTAATACGATACACCACCGTCGCCGCGGTAGTGATAAGGGTCAAGGCGAACTCCCGCTCCAGCCGCTCGCGCACGATGTCCAAGTGGAGCAATCCCAAAAAGCCGCAGCGAAAACCGAAACCCAAAGCCAGCGAGGTCTCCGGTTCATAGGTGAAGGACGAATCGTTAAGCCGGAGTTTCTCCAATGCGTCGCGCAAAGCTTGATACTGTCCGGAATCGGCGGGATAGAGCCCGCTGAAGACCATCGGCTTGAGCGGCTTGAATCCCGGCAGAGCGGCGGCGGCGGGACGCTCGTCGGTCGTTATCGTGTCTCCGATGCGCGTTTCCGCGACTTCTTTGATCCCCGCCATCAGGAAACCGACTTCGCCGGCCCTCAATTCGGCGACTTCCACCGGCACGGGCGAATTAACACCGAGGCGGGTGACTTCGAAGGAGCGGCCGCTGAACATCATGCGAATGCGCGTGCCTTTGCGCACCGCGCCGTCAAAGACGCGCATCATCACCACCGCGCCGTGATATGGATCGAACCAACTGTCGATGATCAGGGCGCGCAAGGGCGCGTCGGGATCGCCTTTGGGCGGAGGGAAATGACGCACGATGCCTTCGAGAATTTCCTCTGTGCCAACGCCCTCCTTGGCGCTGGCGAGAATCGCATTGGAAGCGTCCAGGCCGATGACGTCTTCGATCTCCTGCTTGACCCGCTGCGGCTCGGCGCTGGGGAGATCGATCTTATTGATCACCGGGAGAACTTCCAGGTTGTGATCCAGCGCCATGTGGACGTTGGCGACGGTTTGCGCCTCGACCCCCTGGGCGGCATCGACGACCAGCAGCGCGCCCTCGCAGGCAGCCAGACTGCGTGATACTTCATAGGTGAAATCGACGTGGCCCGGCGTGTCAATCAAATTGAGCGTGTATTCCCGGCCATCCTTGGCGTGGTAGTGCAGACAAACGGGGCTGGCCTTGATGGTAATCCCTCGTTCCCGTTCCAGGTCCATGCTGTCGAGAATCTGATCGGTCTTGTCCCGATCGCTCACGGCCCCGGTGAATTCGAGCAGGCGGTCGGCCAAAGTCGATTTGCCGTGGTCGATGTGGGCGATGATGGAAAAATTTCGGATGTGGTTCAAACTCATGAAGCAACTTTTCCGCGATAATAGGCGATGGTGCGTTCCAAACCCTCTCTCAGAGAGACTTGCGGCTGCCAACCAAAGATACCCGCAGCGCGTTGGGCAGCGATGCAGCTGCGGCGCTGCTCGCCGATCTTAGCCGGCCCATGGCGCGCCTCCAATTTGCTCCCCGCCCCTTGGCGGAGCAATTGATAGAGCGTCACGACATCGGTTTCCACGCCGGTGCCGATATTGATTTCGCCGATATAGGGCGACTCCAGCGCCGCGACGTTGGCGTTGACAACATCGCCGACATAAACGTAATCGCGGGTCTGTTTGCCGTCCCCATTGATCACGGGCACCTTGCCCGCGAGCAGCAGCGAAATAAAAATCGCCACGACCCCCGCTTCGCCCTTGTTCGACTGGCGCGGACCGTAGACGTTGGCGTAACGCAGAGCGATGTACGGCAAGCCGAAGGCTTGTTGATAATAGGAAAGATACAGCTCTCCGGTGCGTTTGCTGACTCCGTAGGGGCTCGCCGGGCGCGTGGGATGGTCCTCGGCAGCGGGAAAGGTCTCTTGCTCGCCGTAAACCGCGCCGCCGGAGGAGGCGAAGATGATTTTTTTCGTCCCGGCGTTTTTACAGGCCTCGAGTAAATTGATGAATCCCAGGATGTTCACCCGCGCGTCGAATTGCGGGTCGGCGACCGAATGGCGTACGTCCATCTGCGCCGCGTGATGGTTCAGCACGTCGGGCTTGATCTGCTCGATCAATTTCACTGCCTTGGCGTCGGCGATATCGACCTCAAAAAACGTCGCTTTAGGGTTCACGTTGGGTCTTTGCCCGGTGGACAAGTCGTCAAGAATGGAAACTTCATGACCGCGGTCGATGTAAGCGTCGACAATATGAGAGGCGATAAAACCCGCTCCTCCGGTGACGAGAACTTTCACTGTTTCTGCTCCTTCAGTTTGGCGCGGAAATAGGCGATGGTTTTTGCTAGCCCTTCTTCAAGAGCCACTTTGGGCTCCCAGCCTAGAATTTTCTTCGCCTTGGAAATGTCGGGCTGGCGCACCTGCGGATCGTCTTCCGGCAGCGGTTTGTAGACAATCGTACTCTTGGAACCGGTGAGCTCGATGATTTTCTTGGCGAAATCCAGCACGGTCATCTCATGAGGGTTGCCGATATTCACCGGCAGATGGTGATCGGCCGCAAGTAACTTTTGAATTCCCGCCACCAGATCGTCGACATACTGAAAACTCCGAGTCTGTTGTCCCTGTCCATATACCGTCAGCGGCTCGCCTTTCAGCGCCTGGCTGATGAAGTTCGGCACCACCCGGCCATCGCGCATGCGCATGCGCGGCCCGTAGGTGTTGAAGATGCGCACGATGCGACTGTCCAGGCCGTGATAACGGTGATAGGCCATGGTCATGGCTTCGGCGAACCTCTTGGCTTCATCGTAGACGCCGCGCGGCCCGATGGGATTGACGTTGCCCCAGTATTCTTCGCTTTGCGGCCGGACCAGCGGATCGCCGTAAACTTCGGAGGTGGACGCCAATAGATAAACGGCGTTTTTCGCCTTCGCCAGGCCCAAGGTGTTATGCGTGCCGAGCGCGCCCACCTTCAACGTGGGAATCGGCAATTCCAGATAATCCACCGGGCTCGCCGGCGACGCGAAGTGAAGAACATAGTCCAGCGGCTCCTGAACTTCGATGTAGCGGCTCACGTTGTGATCGACGAAGGTAAAGCCGGGATGAGCGGCGAAGCCAGCGACGTTTTCCGCAGCCCCGGTGGAGTAATTGTCCATGCAGATGACATCGTGCCCCTGCGCGAGAAAACATTCGCACAGATGGGAGCCGATGAAACCCGCGCCGCCGGTGATTAAATATCTAGCCATGTTTCCGTCCTATAGGAAAATACTTGAAGCCGAGCTTTCGCAGGTCCAGGGGATCGTAAATATTTCGTCCGTCGAAAATCACCGGATTCTTGAGCAATTGCTTCACGCGAGTGAAATCCGGCCGGCGAAACTCATTCCACTCGGTCAAGATCAACAGAGCCGCTGCGCCATACAGAGCATCGTAGCTGTGCTGAGCGTAGAGGATTCGCTCCCCGAAAATCTTTCGCGCTTCCTGCGTCGCCTCCGGATCGAAAGCCTGAACCTTGGCCCCTGCCTTCAGCAATGCGTTGATCACGGAGATCGCCGGGGCATCGCGCATGTCGTCCGTGCGCGGCTTGAATGCCAGCCCCCAGACGGCGAAAGTCTTCCCTGCCAATTTTGCGCCAAAGAAACGTTTGACCTTTTCAACCAGGATGAGCTTTTGCCGTTCGTTGACTCTTTCAACGGCGCGCAGGAGGGACATCTCGACTGCCTTCTCCCCCATGCTGATCATCGCCCGCACGTCTTTGGGAAAGCAGGAGCCGCCGTATCCGGTGCCGGGAAATATGAAATAGGGGCCGATGCGCCGGTCCATGCTGATGGCGCGCCTGACTTCGCCGATGTCGGCGCCCATCTTCTCGCACAGCCGGGCGACTTCGTTGATAAAAGATATCTTCGTCGCCAGCATGGCGTTGGCGGCGTATTTGCACATCTCGGCGCTGCGCGCGTCCATGACCATGATGGGATTGCCGGTGCGCACGAAGGGCTCATAGAGCTCCTTCAGTTTCTCTATGGCTTTGAAGTCGTCTCCTCCGAGTACCACCCGGTCCGGCTTCATGAAGTCGTCGACCGCCGCCCCTTCCTTCATGAATTCTGGATTCGAGAGCACGGCGAAGGAATGCTTGGTGCCGGCTTTGAGCATAGCGCGGATTTCATCCGCGGTTCCCACCGGCACAGTGCTCTTGGTAACAATGATCTTACGCCCATTCATCGCTTTGGCAATCGATTTTGCCGTAGCGCGCAGGTATTCGAGATTCGCCCGCCCGTTCGGTCCCTGGGGAGTTCCCACGGCGATGAAAACAACCTCAGATTTTCTGACCGCCGGAGTAATATCCGTGGTGAAGCTCAAACGCCGATCGGCGACGTTGCGCCGGATCATTTCTTCCAGTCCGGGCTCATAGATCGGCACCTTGCCTTGATTGAGAGTAGCGATCTTCTTTTCGTCGATGTCGACGCAAACGACATCGTTGCCGCTTTCCGCGAAGCAGGTTCCCGCGACCAACCCCACGTAACCGGTGCCGATGACGGCGATGTTCATACGCTGTTCCCCTCCTCGAGAATCTCTCCGACGACGAATACCGGCCGGTCCTGCGATTCGTGATAAGTCCGCGCCAGCATTTCACCCAATAGTCCCATCGTAACAAACTGAAAACCGATGAAGATCAGCAGGATCGCCAATAAAAGCAGCGGCCGGCCGCCGATCTCCAGGTCGTAGACCCATTTCTGAATCGTCAGATAAATTGCAATCAAAAATCCCGCCACCCCGCTCAGAATTCCGATGGGACCAAAGACATGGGACGGCCGAGTGGAATAGCTGATCATGAACTTAACGGTCAAAAGGTCCAAAACAACGCGCAGCGTACGGGTGATCCCGTACTTCGATTGGCCGCGCAGCCGCGGCCGGTGGTTGACCTTCAACTCGGCGATCCGCGCGCCCCGCTCAAAGGCGATGGCCGGGATGAACCTGTGCATTTCACCGTAGAGCTTGAGGTTCTTGGCAATCTCCTTGCGCATCGCCTTCAGCGTGCAGCCGTAGTCGTGAAGCTTGACTCGGGTGGTCCATGAGATCAGCCGATTGGCGATCATCGACGGCAGCCGGCGATTGAGGAAGGGGTCGCGCCGGTTAAAGCGCCACCCAGCCACCAGATCGTTGCCCTGGGCAAGCTTCGCCAACAGCGCCGGGATATCCGCCGGATCGTTTTGCCCGTCGCCGTCCATCAAAATGACGATTTCCCCCCGCGCGTAGGCCAACCCCGCCGCCAGCGCGGCCGTCTGCCCGAAGTTTCGCTTGAGACGCACAACTATCATAGTCGGTTGCTCGCGGTGAAGCTTCGACAGCACCGCAAACGTTTGATCTTCGCTGCCGTCGTCAACGACGACGACTTCGTAACTCTTTCCCAAGTGGCGCAAGACACCGTTGATCTCGCCGATCAGCGGCTCGACATTCTCTTCCTCGTTGTAAACGGGGACGACTACGGAAAGCTCCATCGGCTCAAGTGTGAAAATCGGTCAACTCGACGAAGCGCTCAAATCGCTCTTCGATGTCCGGCAGCGATGCCGTTGTCAATCGTTTCACGCCGAAATCCTCCACGGTAAAAGAGGCGACCACGGAGCCGTAAACGATGGCGCGGCGAATTCCCCTCTGGCTCGCATCTCCTGAGCGCGACAGTTGCCCCAAAAACCCGCCGGCGAAAGAATCGCCGGCGCCGGTCGGATCGAAAACTTCCTCTAGGGGATAGGCGGGAGTGGCGAAAACCTGCGAGTCGGAAAACTGCAAGACCCCATACTCGCCGCGCTTGATCAGCACGACCTTGGGTCCCATCTTCAAGATGGCGCGCGCCGCGCGCACGACGTTGCTCTGCCCGCTCAGCAGCCGCGCCTCGGAATCGTTGATCACCAACATTTCAATGCGCCTGAGCACTTTTTGAAGATTGTCAGCGCTTTCCCGGATCCAGTGATCCATGGTATCGCAAACCACCAACTTCATGTGGTGGATCTGGTTCAAGACTTCGATCTGTATGAGGGGATCGATATTGCCCAAAAAAACGTACTCCGCGTCGCGGTAGCGTTCCGGCAGAGTCGGCGCGAAGCCGGCCAACACGTTGAGGTGCAGCTCCAAAGTGTCCCGCGCGTTGATGTCCTCGTGATAACGCCCGCGCCAATGAAAAGTATCGCCCTTTTCGCGCTTGATCCCGTCAGTGTCGATGTTCCGCCGTTTAAAAAGTGCTAAGTGCTCATCGGGAAAATCCTCACCGATGACGCCGACGATTCTCACCGGAGTAAAAAAACTCGCCGCCAGCGCGAAGTACGACGCCGATCCACCCAAAATCCGCTCCGCCACACCGAACGGCGTCTCGATAGAATCGAACGCCACAGTCCCTACAACCAAGACACTCATCGCCTCAATCCAAAACTTGTCCTGAGCGGAGTCGAAGGATCTAAATTTCTCATAGATATTTCCCGATAATCGGCTTCAGCTTGGCCCGAACTGCCCTAGAGATGCGAGCCGGCTCAGTAATAATAGCATTCTTTAGCGCGGACGCACAGGAGCAGGATCGGGAAGTCGCAGGGGCCATGGCGACGCGGCGAACCGTCTTTTGCGCGAGTATGACGTTCTGCTTTAAAATGGCCAGCACATGTTCGATCTCCACGTCCGCCGCCCCTTCCTTCCAGCAGTCGTAATCCGTCGCCAAAGCCAGCGTCGCAAAACAAATCTCCGCTTCGCGGGCCAATTTAGCCTCTTGCAGATTGGTCATGCCGATCACATCCGCCCCCCAGCTACGGTAAAGATGAGACTCCGCGCGGGTGGAAAACTGCGGCCCTTCCATGCAGAGATAGGTCCCCCCCGGGTGAACCCTCGCGCCTTCTCGCTTCGCGCCGTCGATCAGCCTGCCCGAAAGCTCTTTGCAAAAGGGATCCGCCAGGCTCACGTGGGCGACGATGCCTTTGCCGAAAAAGCTGCTTGGCCGCTGGGTCGTGCGGTCGATGAACTGGTCCGGTACGACGACATGGCCAGGTTCAATCTCCTGGCGCAAGCTTCCCACTGCGCTGATCGAGATGATCCGCTCGACGCCGAGTTTTTTCAAGGCGAAGATATTGGCGCGGAAATTAATTTCAGTGGGCAGCCAGCGATGGCCCCGGCCATGCCTGGGCAGAAATATCAGATCAGCATCGCCCAGCTTGCCGCGGATGAATTTGCCGGATGGCTTTCCAAAAGGGGTTCTGACTTCTACCTCGCGAATTTTTTCGAGCCCTTCCATCTGGTAGAGGCCGCTGCCGCCGATGACCCCGAGGATTCTCGTGGTCGCCTTATCTTTGCTAGCCATGCCGTTTCTAAGGATGAAGGATATAGGATGACGGATGAATTTCATCCTTTCGCCTTCCGCCTTCATCCTTTGTGCCCTGCTCCCCTTGCAGCTGGCCGCAGGCGGCTTGAATATCGTCGCCGCGCGGGCGGCGAACGTTAACCTGAAAACCTTGCTCTAGCAAGATCTGTCCGAAGCGATTGATATCGGATTCTCCCGGCCGCTCAAAAGAACTATCCGGATGGGGATTGAATGGAATCACGTTGACCTTACAGCGGACACCGCTCAAGAGCCGGCATAATCCACGAGCATCCTCATCGGAATCGTTCACTCCCTTGAGCAAAACATACTCGAAGGTAATCCGTTTCCGGCGAGGAATGGGCAGCGAGCGGCAACAGTCGATCAATTGCTTGAGTGAATACCTGCGATTGACCGGCATCAGCTCGCCGCGCAATTCGTCGTTGGCGGCGTGCAGGGAAATCGCCAGATTGACGCGCGTCTCCTCCATGAGTTTTTGAATTTGCGGCACCAGCCCAACGCTCGACAGCGTAATCCTGCGCGGCGAGATGCCGATTCCCCAAGTCGCGTCGGTCAGGCATTCCAGGGCCTTGACCGTCTGCGTGTAGTTGGCGAGAGGCTCGCCCATGCCCATGAGCACCACATGAGTGATCCGCCGCTCCCCGTGGAACCCCACGGGTGAGCCCGTGGCACCTTCCAATACGCCCGTGGGGCGGAATCCTGAGCGAGAAACCCCGGCCAAGGCCGGGGCTCGAGTCGAAGGGGCGAAAAGCCACAAGGAAAATCAAACGCCGGATTTTCATTTAGGGCGTCTTCGACCCGGCGCTTTTTTTCGTTGACGGCGCTGAAGTCGTGCTCGGCTTTTTCGCTTTAGTCTCCGCGCTTGCGCTCTTCGGTTTCATCCGCCTCAAGGAAGTCGCCACCAATCTTTTGTCTTTTTCAGAGTACGTTACTTTGACTTGTTCCCCAATCTTGAGGATCTCCAGCGAATCTTTCGCCGCATCCTGCGTCACGAAACTTTTTTCCCCTGAGGCGCCTTTCACGGAAACCGTGCCGGCCTTGACGTCCAACGCGGTGACCTCGCCCTTGAGCCGTTGAGGTTTCGCCGCGCTGGTCGTATTTGCCTTCTTGTCCGCCGGCTTTTTATCCGCGGCAACAACCGTCTCAGTAGAATTCGCGAGGAACAATAGAACCGCAAGACAATGAAACAGCTTTCTCACAAAACGACCTCCATGCTGACGCATGCGGACCCGACTTTTGCCTCGAACAGCGCGTCGACAACGACTGTAGCAAGTCTAAAGGCGTTTGTGGAGTGGAGAATCGGCAGCACGAGCGCCCTAAACCAATTCGTAAGCTCTTGGTGCAGCCCCACGGGCAAGCCCATGGCACCTTGCATTACGCCCGTGGGGCGGAATCCTGAGCGGGAGC
>Ga0209521_10004933_pt1 | contig 10581 bp, 7 predicted proteins | sample Rifsed19ft4_FD_184016 | JGI IMG/M metagenome (GOLD analysis project Ga0209521, IMG submission 184016) | Soil microbial communities from Rifle, Colorado, USA - sediment 19ft 4 (version 2) | ecosystem: Environmental > Terrestrial > Deep subsurface > Rock core/Sediment | place: Rifle, Colorado... | reverse complement strand
CCCGCGGGCGCCACGCCTCGTCCCGCCTCACGACGCCTCATGAACGCGCCCCTCAGAGGACGAGGTGAGCACAGGATAATCGAGATTTGGAGTGCGGGGATTGGGTGGGGAAAGGCTCACACTTTCGTCATCCCGGGCGAAAGCCGGGATCCAGGGGCGGCAGGCTCGGAACAAGCGGCTCAGGATACCGGCTTTCGCCGGTATGACGGAGTCTGCCTTTCTGCTCTGAACCACAACGGGCTATGCTCCGCACGATGCGCACGCGCACCCGCAAGCTGATCGGCACCATCGTGCTCCTGCTCTTCCTCGCCGTCTACGCGACGGTGGCGGCCGTGATCGGCTCGGACCGCATCGCGCTCGCCCCGCAATGGGTGCAATTCGCCTTCTTCGTCACCACAGGCCTTGCCTGGGTCATCCCGGCAGGACTTCTCATCCGCTGGATGCAGCGCCCAGACTGACGACCTCAGGCGATGTGCTGGAAGCGGTTCCACAAGGCAAAGGGCGCCCCCGACAGATAGAGCGCCGTATAAGTGAGCGACTGATATTCGCCGTTGAGGGAGACCCGCGGCAGAGCTGTGAGGTTGCGCCGGTGGTCGCCGAACAGCATGCCCTTCCGCGTCGTCACCGCCGTCTTGAAGCCGGCCTCGCGCGCGAGCGCGAAGTCGCGGGGGCCCGCGCTTCCCGGATCGCCGTAGGGAAAGCTGAAATGAATAGGACGACGCCCGAGCTCCTGCTCGATGCGGTCGGCGCTCCCGGCCATCTCCTCGTGAGCGCACTCATCGGAGAGCTTGGAAATGGCGAAATGACCTTTGGTATGAGCGCCGACCGTGACCAGCGGGTCGGCGGCCATGGTCCTGATCTCGTCCCACTTCATCACGAGCCTTGCACAGTCTGCGGCCATGTCCACCTCGTAGCGGTCGGCGAGCGCACGCACCACGCGGCGCTGGGTCGCCTCGTCGAGAGAACGCAGCCACCAATAGGTCTCCTCGAAGGCGCGGGTTTTCTCTTGCGCGGTCGAAGTCTGAAGCCGCCACAGCGCGCCGTTGCGGCAAAGCTCGATCTCGGAAGCGCGGGCGATGATCTCTTCGAGCGCGAGCCACCACAATTCGCCGTTGCCATCGGGATAGTCGGTCGGCACATAAAGCGTGAGCGGCAGAGAGCGGCGCTTGAACAAGGGATAGGCGTATTCGAGATTGTCGCGATAACCGTCGTCGAAGGTGAAGCAGGCGAAGCGCCGATCATCGCCCTCTTTCAGTCTCTGCGTCGCCTCGTCAAGGGAGAGCACATCGAGTCCGGAGTCCTGCACCTGATCGAGCACCGCATCGAGGAAGTCCGGCGTAACCTCAAGAATGCGATTGGGCGCGAAACCGTCGGGCCGATCCAGCTGGGGCCGAACATGGTGCAAGGTGAAGATCACGCCCACCCCTTGCGTATAGGGGGCAAGCAGGCGGTGAGCGCCCGTGTGGTAAAGACCCGACATCGCCGCCTTCATCATGGCGGTTTTCATTCTCGCCAAGGCGGCTCTCCTTCTCGCGCCATCAAGCATTAACCTCGCTCTGGCATGGTTTAAAGCCGTCAATGTGACGGTGGTTCCTTGCAAAACGATTGCCAACCGGGTCGGCGTCGAGCGAGCCTGGGCGCAAGGACGCCATTAAGGATGGTATCTGCGTATGAGTTTCACTGCCCTTTTCCGCACTGACGCCGAGATTGCGCGACAGAGTATCGAACGGAGCGGTCCGATCCCCGTGGATACCAGCCTTGGCGCGGTTTCGCTCCGGATTACCGGCGATTTGCCAAGTGTCGAAGCCGTGTGGGAGGAGCTGCAAGCGGCGGCGCCTTGCACCGCGGTGCAGACCTGCGACTGGGCGAAAGCCTGGGTGCGCCATGTGCTCGGGCCCGAGGGCCGCGAGCCCGTCATCGTCGTGGGCGTGGCGGCCGACGGCCAAGCCCTCTTCCTCTGGCCCTTCGAGATGGCGCGTATCGCCGGAATGAAAGTGCTGCATTGGCTCGGCCAGGACCACGCCAATTACAACATGGGTTTGTTTGCGCCCGGGGCGGCGCCGAAATTCACCGCCGAGGATATCTCCCGCTTGCTTGCCGAGGTTGCGCGCGAGACCGGGGCCGTAGCGGCGATCCTTAAGGCGCAGCCCTTCGGCTGGGATGGGGTCGAAAATCCCTTCGCCAAACTTCCGCGGCAGCCGACGCCGAGCAGCGGCTATGCGGTGAGGCTTGGCGATTTCACTCAGATCTATGAGAACCAGTTCAGCAAACGCTCCCGCAGCACGCTCAACCGGAAGGAGCGGAAGCTCGATGAGATGGGGACGGTCACCTATGGCTGGGCCGAGACGCAAGACGAACGGCTCGCGCTGGTCGATACCTTGTTCACTCAGAAGGCCCGCCAATTCGCCGCCATGGGGATCAAGGATATCTTCGACGTGCACGCGCGGGCCTTCTACCGCGAGGTCGCGCTCATCGAGGGCGAGAACCCCAGCCGCCTCAGGCTCGGCTATGTGAAGCTCGGAGACACCGTGCTTGCAACCTTCAGCGGGACGCTCTGCCACAAGCGCATGAGCGTGGCGCTCTCCTCGCTCGCCGAAGGCGAGGCGCAAAGGCAATCCCCCGGCGCGCTTCTGCTCAGGCATCAGATCAAGGAAGCCTGCGAAAAGGGGCTCGCCTTCTATGACATCGGCGTGGGCGCGGCGCGGCATAAGGACGAGTGGGCCGACGTAGTCCAGCCCCTGTTCGACAGCTTCATCGCTTTCAAGCCGCATGGGCTCACCTTGACGCTGCCGCTCGGCGCGATGGGGCGGTTGAAGCGCGCCATCAAATCGAACCGGCATCTCTGGCCGCTCGCGCAGAAGCTCCGCGCGCGCTTCCTCGGCCGCACGGCCGAAAGCAGCGACTAGAGGCTTCAGTTCGCGGCAACGCGGGCGAAGAGACCGGAACGCGGCTCCTTGCCGCTTTGCTCGTAGACCACGACCGGGCAGCCAAGCGCCGAGAAGTCGGTCAAGTCGATATTCGTGCTGCTCGTGCTTGCCCCCGCCGGCAGAACCGCAACCACGACCGGCAGCTCGAATTTGAGCGCCGGGGTGAACTTGCGTACCGCCTCGCGGTCGGCATGCAGGACGACGCTCTCATACGCCTGCGTGAGCGCCTCGAAGACATGGCCGAAACGCCCGTTCTCGTCGCCCTTGGCCGCGAGCTTCGGATTGCCGGCAGCGATCACCTGCAAGGACGTATCGCCATCGATCCTGACGACATCCTCGAAGCCGGCGCGGCCGGCGGCAACATCGGTGAGACCAGGCGCGCGCGGCAATCCGAGCGGACCCGACACCGCGGCGGGACCACGCGTGAGGTCGACGAGAACCACCTGCTCGCGCCTGGCGACGAGCGCGCGGGCGATTGAAATCGCCTCGGCCGTCGCGTCGACCTTGGCCGATGCCCCGGCAACGAGGAGCGCGCGCGGGGCGCCGCCTTTGCCCGAAGCAAGGATGTGGTTGAGTACGGCGTCGAGCGATTTCAGCACCGGCCCGACCTTGTTGCTGTCCGTTTTTGACGCAACCGCATTCCCATTATGGACGGAATCATTGGCGGCCTCCGCCGCGGCCGCGGTCAGTCTTTGATTGAGATAATGGCGGAGATCGTTGGTCCTGAGCACAGGCGCATTTCCAGCTATGGCCGGCGTCGTGCCGGCGGCCTTTACCGTTCCCGTCCCTTTATCCGCCGGACGAGCGCCGCGCATGCGGCGGAGCCATCCCTCGGCCGGGGGCGCCGCGACGGTTTGGGGCTCACTTCCGCTGGGTGCCAGGCCCCGGCGCAAGCGCTCGAGAAAACCGGCGGCGGATTGTGCGCCCGCCGGGGCATTGGGTTTGGCAGGCTCCGTCCCACTTGGCGCCGCTTGGGCCTTGGCGCTCGGGGGCTTGCCCTTTGCCTCATCGGCGCGCCGACGTTGCAGCAAGGACGGCCTCTTCGGCTCTGATGCGCTTGCCGCCGCCATGGCGCTCGACGCTCGAGCCGAGGTTGCGAGCGGAAGCTCGACTTGCTCGGCTGGCGACGCTTCAGGTACTGGCCGCACAACACTTTTCTCAACTTTTGGGAGGGGAGCCATGGCAGTTTGAGCTTCCGAGGTCGTGGTTGCGGCCTCTGTAGCCGGCTCGCGGGGGGCGCGAAGGGTTGGGGAGCCGCGGCGTTCGGCGCGACCGCCGGCTCCGCGGGTGATGCGAGGCGCGGCCGGCGCGCCGATCAGCTCGCGGGCCAGCACATAGGCGAGTGCAAGCAAAGCCGTCGCCACGGCGACGAGCAGGCTGATGGGCCCGCGCTTCGGGAAGGACGGCAGGATTGAGGCGTGCGCCCGGCTGACGATGGTTGCTTGTGCCGGCACCGCGCCCATATCGTGGCGCGCGCTCGCATCGCGATAACGGGCAAGATAGGATTCCAAGAGATCGCGCTGCGCCTTGGCCTCGCGCTCGAGCGCCCTGAGCTTGATCTCAGCCTCGCTCAAGCCAGAGGCTTGCGTTTTCACATCGTTGAGGCTGTTGCGGAGCGAGGTCTCCCGGGCGCTGGCGATCTCGGCCTCGTTCTCGAGGCTCTTGACGATCTTGGCCACCTCGTTGCGAATCTGTGTCCTGACATCGGCAAGCTCTGCGGTGAGCTGCTTGATGCGCGGATGCGACGGCAGAAGTGTCGCCGACAGCTCGGCCAGCTGGCGCTGCACCTGGACGCGCTGGTCGATGAGCCCTCTGATCAGCTCTGATTTCAGCACCTCGGGCGACGCGTCGATATCGCTCTTGTCGGCAAGCATCTTCTTGATCAGGCGGGCGCGGGCCTCGGCCTCCGACTTCTGCGCCTTGGCGAGAATCAGTTGGCTGTTGAGCTCGGAGAGCTGCTGGGCGTTGAGCGTGACGTTGTTGGTGCCGGCGAACAGGCCCTGGCTCGCTTTGAACTGTTCGGCGGCGGCTTCGGCCTCTCCCACCTTCGTGCGCAGCACGTCGATCTGGGCGCTGAGCCAGGCGGTGGCGTCCTTGGTCTGCTCGAGCTTGGCTTCGCGCTGCCAGTCGATATAGACGTCGGCAAGCTTGTTGGCGACGTTGGCCGCGAGGCCTGCGTCGCCCGAGGTGTACTCCACCGCGATCACGCTCGATTTGGCAAGCGGGAACACCGAGAGGTGCTCGGCAAAGGTATTGGCCGCCTTCTCCTCCTCCGACTTCGGCGATCTGCGGGCGAGACCCATCCGATTCAAGAGGCGAACCAACGCGCCGGTGCCGGCATCCTTGGCGAAGTCCGGGTTGCTGGTGAGGTCGAGCGCCCTGATGACCGCTACCGCGAGATCGCGGGAGGTGAGCACCTGCACCTGGCTCTGCACCTCCTGCTCGTCGAGCGAGCGCTGCTGGGGGTCGCGGCCTTGATCGGAAGTCGGCCTCGTGAACGCCGACTCATCGTTCTGAACGAGGATGCGCGCCTCTGACGTGTAGAGCGGCCGCATCATCGACAGTCCGATGAAGGTGGCGAGCCCGGCGCCGATGGCCAGCCCAAGAATCCAACCTTTGGCGCGCCAAAGGGCGCGGCCGAGGGTTTGGAGGTCGATGTCCTCCGCGTCCGGACGATGCTCGTGCGACTGCGTCAACCAACTGAACTCCTAAGTCGGGCATCCTATTAGACCGCCACCTCGTAACCAAATGCTTAAGGCACGGCTCGCTTCGAAACGGTTGCTCAGTATTCTTTAACCATAGCGGCTTAAAACGAGCCCATGCAAGGGACGCAAAGAGTTCGGGCCGCGCCCGTTGCGCTACTGGCGCTTGCTGTTGTTGCCGCTGCGCTCGGGGGGTGCAATAGGAGCGCCATACCGGGGTTAACGACTCCGGGCTACGCGCTCGCCACTCCGGCGCCCTTGCCGCCGCCCGGTCCTCTGCCGCTCACTCCCGCCGTCGCCGGCGTGCCCGGCGTCCCTGCCAACCCTTACGGGATGTATCGCCTCGACAGCGGCGACCGCGTGCGCGTCATCGTGTTCGGGCAGGACAATCTCTCGCGGACCTTTAGCGTCGACTCTAGCGGCTCCGTCTCGCTTCCCTTGATCGGCCCGATCAGAGCGCGGGGTCTCACCACCTTCCAGCTCTCGACCGATATCGCCGCCGAGTTGAGGCGCAAATACATCAAGGACCCGAAGGTCAGCGTCGAGGTCGAGACCTACCGGCCCTTCTTCATCCTGGGCGAGGTCACGAGGCCGGGCCAGTATCCCTATGTCAATGCGATGTCGGTCGAGGCTGCCGTGGCCATCGCCGAGGGCTATACCGAGAGAGCCAAGAAGCGCATGGTGCGCCTTACCCGCAGGTTCGGCGGCGTCAACAGCACGGTGATGGTGCCGACCGATTATCCGGTGCAACCTGGCGACACTATTTACGTTCTCGAACGCTTCTTCTAAAGCTCACTTTAGCCGTCCGGCCAAGGTCCTGAACGCGGGGTCCAGTGAGCTCCACGCTTCGTATTCTGCATTGCTTGCGCGCGCCTGTCGGGGGTTTGTTCCGCCACGTCCACGATCTGGTGCTGGGCCAAGCCCAGCTCGGGGCCGAGGTCGGCATCGTCTGCGATTCCCGCACCGAGGGCGACCCGGTGGCGCTCGGCCGCCTGGCCGATAATTGCGTGCTCGGGCTGACGCGCATTCCCATGACGCGCCATCTCGGTTTCGGCGACTGGCGCACCACCGGCAAGATCACGCGGCTTGCCGCCAAGCTTGGGGTCGATGTCCTTCACGGTCACGGCGCCAAAGGCGGGGCCTATGCGCGGCTTGCCGGCCGCAAGCTGAAGCGCAAAGGTATGAAGACGAAGGCCGTCTACACGCCGCATGGCGGCAGCCTGCACTATTCGCCGTCGCGCCCCATGGGCCGGCTCTACATCATGGCCGAACGCCGGCTTCTTCCGTTGACCGACGGGTTCCTGTTCGAAAGCTACTTTGCGGGCAACCGCTATGTCGAGCTCGTCGGCGAGCCGCGCTGTCCGGCGCGGATCGTGCCGAACGGCCTCTACCGCCACGAGTTCTACGAACCGATGCTGGCCGACGACGCGGTGGATTTCGTCTTCATCGGCGAGCTTCGCTATTTGAAAGGCGTCGATGTCCTGCTTGAGGCCCTCGCCGCCCACCAAGCCGTGTTTCCCGGCCGGGCACTGATCGTGGGCAGCGGACCAGACGAGGCCAGCTTGAAGCGGCTCGCCCGGCGGCTCGGGCTGAATGGCCGGGTTTCCTTCGCGGGGGCGCAGTCGGCGCGGAGCGCCTTTGCCCGCGCCCGGTGCGTGGTGGTGCCGTCGCGCGCGGAATCCTTTCCCTACATCGTGCTCGAGGCCGCCGCAGCGCAGATGCCTTTGATCGCGACTGATGTTGGCGGCATCCCCGAGATCGTGGCCGGTGTCGACATGCCGCTCATCCCACCGGGAGACGTCGGCGCGCTCGCGGGCCAGTTGCGCGCCTTCCTCGCCGGCCCAAAGCCGTTCCTCGACCGCGCGGCCGCGTTGCAACAGATCATCGCGGAACGGTTCACCGTGGAGAACATGACGCACGAAGTCATCGATTTCTATATCTCCGAAGTCGGCGCCGGCGTTTCCTAGTTGGTGGGCGAGCCTGCCTTAACCTTGGGGTCCGGGGTGCGCCCTTTCGCCTCGACCGAAAGGCAATCATGCCGTAAACCATCGCGGCGCCCGCCAATGTCCCCTTGGCTTGGCACGAAACCTGCGTCCTAGAGGGAAGACTTAATGGTCAGGAACTGGGTTTAAGGATGAGTGACAGTGAGGTCGAGGCGCCACGCAAGCGGCTGATTCCGGCAAGCTCGCGCGGCCGCGCCAAGTCTGAGGCGGGGTTTCACGAACGGCGGCGCGCGCCCCGCCCGCGTCTTGCCGAGATTCGGCGCGGCGCCAGTCTTAATCTCCTGCCCCCCATCGTGGTTACCGGCGTGCTGCGCGTGGTCGAGTTCCTGCTCGTGGGGGCGCTCGGCTTCGCCATTTACCTTAGCTATGTCGAGCACGAAGGACAGAGCGCCCATCTCATCTATCTCGCGGCGGTGGTGACCGCCGCAATCGCCAACACCTTGATGTTCCAGGCGTTCGATCTCTATAGCGTGCCGGCGCTCAGCGCCTTCGTCAGGAGCTTTACGCGCATCGCCTTGGCCTGGACCCTGGTTGTGGCCGGGCTGATGGCAGGCGCCTTCTTCGGCAAGGTCGGCGCCGACTTCTCGCGGGTATGGATTGCCACCTGGTACGCCTCGGCCCTGCTCGTACTGTTCGGCGAGAGGCTCGCGCTGTCCCTGGTCGTCAAGCGCTGGATCAGGGAGGGACGGCTCAATCGCCGCGCCGTGATCGTCGGCGGCGGCCACCAGGCTGAGGAGCTGATCAAGGCGCTCGAAGCCTCGAAGGACACCGACATCCGCATCGCCGGCATCTTCGACGATCGCGGCAACGACCGGGTCTCGCCCATCGTCGCGGGCTATCCCAAGCTCGGCAATATCAGTGAGCTCGTCGCGTTCGCCCGGAGATCACGTCTCGATCTCCTCATCGTTTCGCTGCCGATCACCGCCGAGAAACGGCTGCTCCAGTTGCTCAAGAAACTTTGGGTGCTACCCGTCGATATCCGGCTTTCGGCGCACAACAACAAGCTCAGATTCCGGCCGCGCACCTATTCCTATATCGGCAATGTGCCGTTCATCGACGTCACCGACAAGCCAATGGCGGACTGGGATCATGTGAAGAAGTGGCTGTTCGATAAGATCGCCGCCAGTCTCGCGCTGATCCTGCTGGGGCCGCTGATGGCGATCATCGCGCTGCTCATCAAGCTCGATTCCAAAGGCCCCGTGCTGTTCCGCCAGAAGCGCCAGGGCTTCAACAACGAGCTGATTGAGGTCTACAAATTTCGCTCCATGTATGTCGACCATACCGACCTGGAGGCGAGCAAGCTCGTCACCAAGGACGACCCCCGCGTCACGCGCGTCGGCCGCATCTTGCGCAAGACGAGTTTCGACGAGCTGCCGCAATTCTTCAACGTGCTCAAAGGCGATCTGTCGCTCGTGGGACCGCGTCCGCACGCGCTGAAGGCCAAGGCCGAGAACAAGCTCTATTACGACGTGGTCGACGGCTATTTCGCCCGCCATCGCGTCAAGCCGGGGGTCACCGGCTGGGCGCAGATCTCAGGGTGGCGCGGCGAGACCGACACCGAGGAGAAGATCGAAAGGCGCGTCGAGCACGACCTTTACTATATCGAGAATTGGTCGGTGACGTTCGACCTCTATATCTGCCTGATGACGCCATTCGCGCTGCTGAGGGGCGAGAACGCCTATTAAGAGGAGAGCTTAAGTGGCGGCGATGTTGGCGTATGGTGCCGCTGCCGGGACGGTGGAGGTGTCGCCTCCGCGCGAGATCAGCGCGGGCGTCAGGCGGCTCGTCCTCCTCTATGTGTGGATCACCATCGCCTCGAGCCCGATCGTCTTCTCCGAGCCGGCCCCTTTTGACGTTTTGATGCTCGGTGCGGCACTGATGCTGCCGGTCGCGGGCCTGGTCAGCTACAGCCGCGGCCTGGCGCTTTACCTCCTGCTCTGGGCCGCAATCGCCGCAGGCGGGTTCATCGCCACGACGCAAGCAGGCGTGATCGGCGTGCCGGCCACCCATACCGTGATCACGCTCTATCTCGCGCTCACCTCGGTGGTGATGGCAGGCTTCGTTGCCCAGCGTCCCGAGCAGCGCATAAGGCTCTTAATGTCGGCCTACATGGTCGCCTCGCTGATCGCCGCCTGCGCGGCGCTTGTCGGCTATTTCAGCCTCTTGCCCGGTGCTTACGATCTCTTCACCGAATTCGGCAGGGCGCGCGGCACGTTCAAGGATCCGAACGTGCTGGGCGCGTTTCTCGTCCCGGCCCTGCTCTATGCCTTCAACGAGGTGATGAACGGTCGCTTCACGCGTGCCGGGCTCTGGCTTGTCGCCACGCCGCTGCTCTTGTTCGGATCGGTGCTGTCCTTCTCGCGTGGCGCCTGGATCAATCTCGCCGTCTCGCTGCTCATCTATGCTTGCTTCACTTTCACCACCGTCTCGTTGCACCAGCAGCGGCTGAAGCTCGTTCTCTATGTCGTGCTTGCCGGGGTATTCGCGATCGGCGTCTTCGCCGCGGCGCGGTCGATTCCGGCCGTCGCCGAGCTGATGGGCGAGCGGGCCTCGTTCGAGCAGTCCTACGATTTCGGTCCCGAAGGGCGGTTCGGCGGGCAGCAAAAGGCGGTGGAACTGATCGCCTCCCATCCTTTGGGCATCGGCGCGCTCGAATTCGCGCGCAGCTACCATCATGAAGACGTGCACGAGGTCTATCTCAGCATGTTCCTCAACGCCGGCTGGGTGGGCGGGGCGCTCTATCTCGCGGTGGTGCTGCTCACGCTCTGGCTCGGCTTGCATCAGGTGGTCAGAGACCGGGGCGGCAACGGCATGGCGGCGGTTCTTGTCGCCGCGTTTATCGGTATGGCTGTCGAGGGACTCGTGATCGACAGCGACCACTGGCGCCACTTTTATATCATCATGGCGATGATCTGGGGCATGGCGCTGGCGCCCGGAGCGACCAGGTCA
>Ga0209521_10004930_pt1 | contig 10583 bp, 10 predicted proteins | sample Rifsed19ft4_FD_184016 | JGI IMG/M metagenome (GOLD analysis project Ga0209521, IMG submission 184016) | Soil microbial communities from Rifle, Colorado, USA - sediment 19ft 4 (version 2) | ecosystem: Environmental > Terrestrial > Deep subsurface > Rock core/Sediment | place: Rifle, Colorado... | reverse complement strand
AATATTCGCATTTCTTCAAAAGATTTGATTGATCTGCAAAAACGAGCCATTCGTGATGGCATTCCTTATCAAACATTAATTGCTAGTGTACTGCACAAATACGTCAACGGAGTATTGAGGGAAAAATAACTTTGATATTTACAGCAATCTCTCCTCTCAAAGGACAGGAAAGAGACAAAAAAACAGAGATTGCAAATAATTACAATCTCTGTTTTACTTTAAAGGACAGCCTAATATTACTTCTGGGGCTTGAAGATCAGGAAGACGGCATTGAGCAGAATTCCTAAGACTGCGGCAGTGGCAATCGCGGGTAACCCGCTCGGGAACATGCCCGGTATGGTTACGGGAATAAAGCCACCCGGAAAACCGATGTTACCGCCAATCCCAACGATCATAATGATCGCGCCGATTGCCAGATTGCGCGGGTCGAACATGCTCACCTTGTGTTCCTGCATCAGTGCAATGCCCTGCATGCCGATCACACCAAAGAGGTAGATCGCCAGTCCGCCGCTGACGGCCAGCGGAACGGATTGCACCAGCCCGGCCAGTTTGCCAACGAAACCAAGCAGGATTGCGATGACACCCGCTGAGATAAGAGCGGGACCGGAATAGTTGCGAGTGATTGCCATGAGCGAGTTATTCTCTCCGTAGTTTGTCCCGGCTGTGGCTCCAAGCAAACCTTTCAGGGTATCATCTATACCGTCCAACACAAGATTGAATCCGATGTTTTTATCAAGCTCATATTTTTCGCGGCCAGTATCTTCAGCCAGGCGGTCAACATACAAACTGATCTGATACAGGTGGGCGGTGGATTCGGGAATGGTGGCGATGGCCATGATGGAAACGCTGAAAATAGCCGTGGCGACCATTGCTCCGCTGAAGGCAGGGAAGGTGAAATGCGGAACAGCGAACCAGGCCTGTGAGGCAACCGAGGCAAAACTGACTGAACCGGGATCAACAAACGCAGAAATAATATAGCCGGCAACTGCGCCCAGTAATACAGGGATCATCCCGATGAAACCGCGATTTTGCAGATAGACAGAGAACAACACGGTCAGCAACAATGTGATCAGCGCCACAAGGAAATTGGCGCTGGCCATCTGTCCGAGAGCGGCGAAGGCAAGTCCAAAACCGATGATCGCGGCTACAGATCCGGTAACAATGGGAGGCAAGACCATGTCGATCTTATCCTTCCCAACGGAGCGGATGATAAAGCCGATGACGATATTAAGTAAACCTGTAACAACGATACCCGCCTGAATGGTGCTAATGACCTCATCAGGCAGTGGCACTCCGAACTGGGGAAGGCTTCCCGTCATCTGCTGGGCAATGGCAAGATAAGCTGCGATATAGCTGAAACTGGAGCCATAAAACAGGGGAATAAATTTCCCTATTTGCCATTTGGAAAGCAACAGGGCCACAATCGTGCCTAACCCGGAGACCGTCAATACGGTGCCAACATGGAAACCACAGATCGCGGCTACCAACACTGTGGCTGGGAACATGGTCAGGACATGTTGAAACCCCAGTAAAATCAATTGACCGGTGGGAGGAGTATCATTTGGGAGATACCCCATCACCTGACTTTGAGGCGCTTCCCGCATCGTGCGCACCTCAACCTGCTTCTGAACCACGGGCTGACTCTTCGCCTTGGCCTTTGCGGGCGCGGCTTTTTTGGGCTTGCTCTTTGTTGCCATAACATTCTCCTCTCGATGAATTGATAAAAAAAGAGAGCCGCTAAAAAAACGACTCTCTACGATACCAATAAGAACACAGAAGTTCCACAGAAGTGATGGTGCAACGGGCCTTTGTTTCGATCCATTTTGGGCATATTGGGACGAATTTTACGCCGATTTTTAAGAGTGTCAAGGTGCAGCGAATATCAATTTAACGGGAGCAAGCGGGGGCGTTGAAGGAAGCGAGAAGCAGAACGCAGTGACAATCGTCACTGAAGGCGGGAAAAGTCCGCTGTTATAATTCAACAATATAATTCAAAGGAGAAAGTTAAATGGCTTACACAAATGTTACGGTCCCCGCAGGTGGGGTGAAGATTTCAATTGAAAACGGGAAATTGAATGTTCCCAATAATCCGATCATCCCGTTTGTTGAAGGTGACGGTACGGGACGCGATATTTGGCGCGCTTCGGTGCGCGTGTTCGATGCGGCGGTGGAGAAGGCGTACGGTGGCGTGCGCAAAATACATTGGATGGAAGTTTACGCAGGCGAGAAGCCGTTCAAAATGTTCCAGAGCTGGCTGCCCGATGAAACAGTTGATGCATTCAGAGAATTTCTGGTGGGCATCAAAGGCCCGTTGACCACTCCCATTGGCGGCGGCATTCGTTCTTTGAATGTTGCGCTCCGCAAATTGCTGGACTTATATGTCTGCCAGCGTCCTGTGCGCTATTACAAAGGCGTGCCTTCCCCTGTGAAGCATCCTGAATATGTAGACATGATCATCTTCCGCGAGAACACTGAAGATATTTACACAGGTATCGAGTTCCAGTATGGCACGGAAGACAACACAAAGTTTATGCAGTTGTTCAAGGAAAACTTCCCGAAGGAATATGCCAAGATGCGCTTCCCTGATACAGCGGCAATTGGCGTTAAACCCGTATCAGTTGAAGGCACCGAGCGACTCGTGCGTGCCGCAATTCAATGGTCGTTGGATAACAACCGCAAGAGCGTGAACTTTGTACACAAAGGCAACATCATGAAGTTCACCGAAGGCGCATTCAAGGATTGGGGTTACGCGCTTGCCAAACGTGAGTACCGCAATGAAATCGTCACCGAGCGCGAGACATGGATCCTGGGCAATAAAGAATACAGGCCCGACCTGAGCGTTGAAGAGAATGCCAAGATGATCGACCCTGGCTTCAATATGATGAGCCCTGCCCAGCAGAATGGCATCAAGGGCGAAGTGGAAGAAGCCTTGAAGTTATGGTTCACACACGGCAATGGCAAGTGGAAGTCCATGCTGTTGATCAAGGACTCAATTGCCGATGTGAGCCTGCAATTTACGCTCATCCGTCCGCGTGATTATGATGTGATCGCCACCTTGAATCTCAACGGCGATTATCTCTCCGATGCCTTGGCCGCACAGGTTGGTGGTATTGGCATTGCTCCGGGCGCGAACATTAACTATGAAACGGGTCATGCCATCTTTGAAGCGACTCACGGCACCGCACCGAAGTATGCAGACCTGGATAAGGTCAATCCCGGCTCGGTCATTCTCTCAGGTGAGATGATGCTGCGCTACATGGGTTGGGGCGAAGCTGCGGACTTGATCGTGAAAGGCATGGAAGGCGCAGTCGCCGCCAAGACCGTGACTTACGATTTCGCCCGTTTGATGGAAGGTGCGAAGGAGATCAAATGCTCCGAGTTCGGCGATGCGATCATCAACTGGATGGATAAGACTGCACCTGCTCCGAAAGTTGAAAGCGGCGCTCAGAGTGCGTCGAAGAGTCAAAAGTCGAAGGTTGTGGCGAAGAAAGCAGTTGTGAAGAAAGCCGCGCCGAAAAAAGTTGTGGCAAAGAAGGTAGTTAAGAAAACCGTTGCGAAATCGTCCTCGAAAGGGAAGAAGCCTGTAAAGAAAGCCAGCAAGAAGAAATAAGTTTTTGGTTTGAATCAAAAGTCGGGATCAAATTGGTTCCGACTTTTATTTTTTGTGGTGTATTATGTTAAGTACTTTATTCACGTCATTGCGAGCGCACTTCCCTGGCACCGCCCGCCAGGGCAGGTGTGCGAAGCAATCTTCCTCACATAGTTGAGGATTGCTTCGTCGGGAATAGCGCCCTCCTCGCAACACTTGCACCAGCACGCAAGTGCAGGTGTGACGGAAACGACAAGAAGAAAAAATGAACATCATTGTAAATATTATTACTGGTGTCGTGGCGCTTTTGCACATTGGCTTTCTCACGATTGAGATGTTCCTGTGGGACAAGCCGACTGGACGCAATGTACTCCACACCACTGCGGAATTTGCGGCACAGTCGAAGACATTGGTGGCAAATCAGGGGTTGTATAACGGGTTCCTCGCGGCGGGTTTGATCTGGGGACTCTTGGCAGGCGATAATTCGGTGAAAATATTCTTCCTGAGCTGTGTGATCATTGCAGGAATCTTTGGCGCTTTCACAGTCAGCAAAAGGATATTTTATATTCAGGCTTTGCCTGCTTTGATCGCTTTGGTTATTCTTTTGGTGGCGTAGTAGGTCAGGCTTGCAGCCTGACATTTTTTGGGGAATGCAAATTTTGGCGGGTTGCAAACCCGCCCGACGAATACTTACAAAAAGAGTTCAGCAGAAAATTGCTAAACTCTTTATTGTTTAGAATAATTTATTTCATTACGGCGTTGGGGTTGCTTCAGGAGTTGGCGTCACAAAAAGCGCGGCGGCATCTGTTGCTGTGGGCGGCATCCCGTTCATGATCCAGCGGATGAAGACATCCACGATGTTAGGTTTGAGCGCACGGTTGGGCGGCATGACATTGATGAGTACTTCATCGGGTTTTTCTGGATTCATGATCTCGTGTTCCTGAATGACCTGCAGGAAATAACTATTCTCATCACCATCGATGATGTTGTTTGCAACGTTATCGCCTGTGGTGAGAATTTCCTCATACGAAGTCATCAGATAATTGTTGTTCGTTTTACCTTCACGGTGACAGGAGATGCAATAGCGTTTGACGATCGGCTGGATGTGAACCTCATAAGAGGGGACTTCCCCCTTTGCCAGAGGCGGGAATAACGGCTTGAGCTCTTCGGCGGGAATTTCAAAGCGATCATCCCACATGTAGCGCATGAACACAACAATATAATCAATTTCGCTTTTGGTAAGTTCGCCGCCGTAGGCCTTGCCAAAGGGAGTCATACCCGCGTTGGGACGGCCGTATGCGATGACTTCGTACATGGCAGAGTCGGTGATGGTGTACAAAATATCGCGACTATTGATCGGCGAGATCTCCTTGTCTTCCAACCCTTCCACACCTTTGATAATTTCGACCTTGCCATCATCGCCATGACATTCGACACAGTGGATGGAGTAAAGGTCTTGCCCTGCAAAAATCTGGTCAACCAAGGTAGTGGCGACTTCAGTCTTTTCGACGACAGGCTTGGGATGCAGTGCAAGCACCGTCCCCGAGATAAGGATCATCGAAACAGCAGCCAGGCTTGTCGTCCAGACCATGACGCGGGTTGTCGTCTGCTTGAATACGAAGGACATGAGGAACAACAATATCATCGTGATGATCGGAATCACAAGTCCAACAATCGCTTGCAAGATGCCTAATAATTTTGAGCCGTCTTCTGAAACGGTTGGAACTTCGGACAGCAACGTGAGCAGTACAATGCCTGTGACCATGATCGCCATGATCGAGATCGGGAGGATGCGTTTGCCGTAATAACGGTTTGGGGATTTATCAATGAAGGGCAGGAGCGTGAGTACGCCGATGGCAATACCGGGGATGGCGACTGTGGCAATCCATTCGATCTTGCCGAGCAGGGGAATTTGCCCATAGAGCGCGAGGAATTTAAAGAGGAAGAGGAAATACCATTCGGGGCGCGGAATGTAGGATGTATCGCTTGGGTCTGCTTTGGCTGAGGGAGGGATGCCAACAAAGGTTGCGAGCACTATTAGCAGAATAAAGATGCCAAGTGAAACAACCAGGTCTTTGAAGATGCTATCAGGCCAGAATCGTTCACCTTTATTTAATTCGCTTTCATAGCGTTTATTGATTTTCTTTTTGGTTTCGTCGTTCATGGTTTCTCCATGCGGAGTTTGATTTTTTTGTACACGGATTACACTGATTTCACGGACAAGAACGGATTTTTCTTTTTATTCTTTCGTCCAGTTCAGTGACCCTTTGCGATCATTGTCAAAGACTTTTCGTTTGAAGGTGGCTGACTTCCCAAAATTCATCACATAGCCCACTTCAATTTTGGTGGACTTGAGATAGTTAAGCAATTGTGCCTCATGTTCGTCAATAATTTGGCTTACGGATTTCAACTCAAGCATAATCAAATCGCTCACAATCAAATCAGCATAGAGTTCGCTTATCAATTGTCCGCGAAAATAAACATTAATCGGAACCCGGTCATCCACTTTTAAGCCGATTGCCTGCAAAGCAATCTTGAAAGCCTTTAAATAGATTTTTTCACTAAACCCATAACCAAGTTCGTTATGAACTTCATAGAAAATCTTGATAATCTTATCGCTCAATTCTGGGTGTTTACCTTGAAATATCGGCTTTTGTCCTGTACCAAACTGATGCATAGCGCCTACTCCATTAATCAACAAAACAAAAAAAGAAATCCGCGCAACTCCGTCAAATCCGTGTACTGTTTTTTAGTCTTCTTTGGTGGGGAAATGTGACTCGCCGTGCTTGATGATCAAATATAGATGAATACCCATCAAACCTGCCAGCACGGCTGGAAGCATCCAGATGTGAGCGGAGAAGAAGCGCTGTAAAGTAAGGGCGCTTAGTTCAGGTCCGCCGCGCAAAACCTTGAGGATGAATTCGCCGATGAAGGGCACACTGCCTGCAATCTGTGTGCCAACCGTTGTGGCCCAATATGCTTTTTGATTCCAGGGGAGTAGATAACCTGTGAAGCCCATGCCGAGTGTGGCCAGAAATAAACCAATGCCGATCAACCACGTCAGCTCGCGCGGAAATTTGAATGAAGCGGTAACAAATACGCGTAAGAGATGGATGAAGACAACGATCACCATCAATGTTGCGCCCCAGTGATGAATGCCGCGGATCAACCAGCCGAATGCCACGCCTTCCATAATATATTGCACAGAGTCGTAAGCATGGTCAGGGGAGGGCGTGTAATAGACGGTGAGAAAGATGCCGGTTAATCCCTGCATCACAAAAAGGAACATGCTGGCTGAGCCAAGTGTGTTCCACCAATTACCTGTTGGTTCAGGGCGGTCAAGCAGGTTGGTGTACATATCATTCAAGCCGAGACGTTCATCCAGCCATTCGTAAACTTTTTTCCACATGGTTAACCTGCCTTGAAGAAGATTTCGATGTGACCATCTTCGGATAAGCGAAATTCATCGTAAACATCCAGTGGACGAGGCGGGGGACCATCCAATACTTTGCCGTCTTTGCTGAACCTCGCGTCGTGACAAGGGCAGAGAAATGCGTCTGATTCTGCGTGCCAATTCACAGTGCAGGCAAGATGCGTACAGCGGCTGTTGAGGATCAGAATGTCAGTCGGGGCATCCGATTTGCGGATTGCGTATCCGCCAAACGAACTCGAAGTCCGCTCCCAGCCGTTGACCTGCACACGCGTGAATGAAAACGGATAGGGTGTGCCGATTTGCATATCTTCAAATTTACCGATCGAGAGCCACGCGTCTTTTCCACCTTCACGCAGGGCGGGGTCTATCAAATACGAAATAGAGGGCAAACCGATCGCCACCCCGATCAATCCGCCCACGATTCCTGTTGTAACTTTTATGAAGTCACGGCGGGAAATTTCATTTGAACCAGACATGTATGCCTCCTGAAAAATTATCGTGTTTGCAAATCTGAATAAAGATAAGAGTAATAAGTTCAGAACACGCGCTCCGAATTGGATTATAAGGGTCTTTGTCCGCTTTTTTATAGGATAGCTGAACTGAAATCCATAGGATGATTGTCACCTTTTAGACTGCCACTATGTCCACGGATTTTGCGATTCCAAAGTTAAAAGAGTAAAATAGGCTCTCGTGTCATGAGAACCATAATGATAAATTCGATTTTTTGAGGAGGCATAGATGGGCCTGAAAAGAAATGTCAGCCTATCCACAGGGCTGCGGTACAAAGGACAAGGTCCGATGTTGACGTTTGTCCTGCACCGCATCGGTGGAATCGGCATGGCGGTCTTCATCACCATACATATCCTGGCTTCGTTCTTGGGTGGAGATGGCGGAAAGCTAGCCAACGCCATTTACGAGAACTGGGCTTTCCAAATTTTTATTTTCTTCTGCGTGCTGTTCCACGCCATCAATGGCTTGCGAATCACCATTCTTGACCTGTGGCCGAAATTGCTTGAACATCATCGTGAAGCCATTTGGATAGAGTGGGCGGTCTTCCTGCCCATTTTTGGTATCTCCGTGCTCGTCATCATTAACACGGCGGTGGGAGGCTAAAATGAGCAATGCCAAGTCCAGAAGTTTATCCCTTTCACAGCGCGGCATGAATTTTGAAACATTGATGTGGCTCTTTACACGTCTCTCCGCGCTGGGCATGTATGTCTTGATCATCTTTGGTCTGATCGGCGCGTTGATCATGGGTGCGCGCAACCAAATGAATTTTGCAGATGTAATGCGTTGGGCTTTCATGCCCACTGTGACTCATGTGGAAAATACAGATGTTCCTGACCTAGCCCCATGGATAGCACATTTATGGAAGCTGACGGCCAGCGCGCTTTTGCTGCTTGCAGTGGCGCACGGTGTACACGGTTTGGTTGTCATCGCGGACGATTACATCGTAACCGCGCGAGGACGTCAGATTGCCCGTCTCTTGAGCATTGTTTTCATGTTGGCAATGAGCGGCATCGGTCTGTATATTATTTTGACTTCATAAAGATTCGATCACGGACGGCAGACGACGGACCATCGTCCATTGTCATTGGTCTGTGGTCACTGCTTTTATATTCAGGAGTAATTCATGGCAAAAGTTCATCAATTTGATGTGGTCGTTGTCGGCGGTGGCGGTGCGGGTCTCATGGCGGGACTGTACGCATCCAAGATGGCGAAGACTGCGGTAATCAGCAAGATGTATCCCACGCGCTCCCATACGGGCGCGGCGCAGGGCGGTATCTCTGCCGCGCTGGGCAACTACGAAGAAGACAAACCCGAATGGCACATGTACGACACGGTCAAAGGGTCGGATTATCTTGGTGATCAGGATGCCATCGAGTTCATGTGTAATGAAGCCATTGATGCGGTGCTCGAACTGGAACACATGGGGCTTCCATTTGACCGCACTCCCGAGGGCAAGATTTCACAGCGACCGTTTGGCGGGCACACCAACAACGAAACTGGCAAGCCTGTCAGAAGAGCCGCGCATGCCGCAGACCGCACGGGTCACATGATCCTGCAAACGTTGTATCAGCAGTGCTTAAAGAACAAAGTTAATTTCTTTGATGAATATCAGGTGCTTGATTTCATCATAGTCAATGGGAAAGCCGCTGGCGTTGTAGCGGTTGAACTAACAACGGGCGAATTGCACACCATTCACGCGAAGGCGGTCATCTTTGCCACGGGCGGATATGGACGCATTTTTGAAGTCACATCCAATGCCTATGCTTACACGGGTGATGGCCCTGCGATCCTTTTTCGTCACGGCATTCCGCTCGAGGATATGGAATTTTTCCAATTCCATCCGACAGGCATTTATAAACTCGGCATTCTCATCACCGAAGGCGCGCGCGGCGAAGGCGCGGTGTTGATCAATGGTAATGGCGAACGCTTCATGCCGAAGTATGCGCCGACTGTAAAAGATTTGGCTTCGCGTGATGTGGTTTCCCGCGCGATCTATACCGAGATCAAAGAAGGTCGCGGCATTGACGGCAAGAATTATGTCTATTTGGATATTCGTCCTGAGACGGTCAATAAATTTGCGGCATTGGATGGACGTACAAACCCAGACGGTTCCCCCCTGCTGATAACTGGTGATACGGTTCTGCAAAAGATTCCTGACATTGTGGATTTCTGTCGCGTGTATCTGGGAGTTGATCCTGTGACTCAATTGATGCCGACCCAGCCGACGGCACATTATGCGATGGGTGGCGTTCCCACAAATAAATTTGGCGAAGTTGTGATCGATGATAAGAACACCTTATTCCCAGGTCTGTTCGCGGCGGGTGAATGTGCATGTGTCTCTGTGCATGGCGCGAATCGACTTGGCACAAATTCACTGCTGGATATTGTTGTCTTTGGTAAACATGCAGGCTTGCGCGCGGCGGAGTACGCGAAAACTGTTGAGTTTGAAAAACTGCCCGAGAACGCCGAATCAGCTTCACGGTCCGAGTTTGATGCGCTGCGAAAAGGGTCAGGTAAAGAGAACGTGTTCGACCTGTCCAATGAAATGAAGCAGGTCATGTTCGCAGACGTCGGCATTTATCGAAATGAAAAAGACATGCAGTCCGCTTTGGAAAAAGTGCGCGAGTTGAAGAAACGATTCAAAGATGTGGGCGTGAGCGACACGGGAAAAATTTTCAACACCGAATTATTGAACGCGTGGGAATTTGGCAACCTGCTCGATATTGCTGAAGTGGTTGCATTGAGCGCGTTGAATCGTAAAGAGTCTCGCGGCGGACATTCACGCGAGGATTATCCCGACCGCGATGATCAGAATTGGTTGAAGCATACATTGGTATGGAAAAAAAACGACAAGTTGGAGATCGGTTATAAGCCAGTGGTCATTACCAAACATCAACCCAAGGCAAGAGTTTATTAATAATATAAACCCTAAAGGTCTTAAAGACCTTTAGGGTTTGGAGATAAATTAATGGAAATTACAATTAAAATCTTCCGTTATGATCCCGAGAAAGATACGCGCGGCCATTACGAAACTTATGTGGTGGAAGGCGA
>Ga0209521_10004928_pt1 | contig 10587 bp, 10 predicted proteins | sample Rifsed19ft4_FD_184016 | JGI IMG/M metagenome (GOLD analysis project Ga0209521, IMG submission 184016) | Soil microbial communities from Rifle, Colorado, USA - sediment 19ft 4 (version 2) | ecosystem: Environmental > Terrestrial > Deep subsurface > Rock core/Sediment | place: Rifle, Colorado... | reverse complement strand
GGGCTTTCGTCCGTGGAGCCCGGGATCTCGGGAGCGCGCGACGGAGCCGTACCCGCCGTGGTCCTGGAACAGGAAGACGACGTGGTCGAGGTCGTCGACGCTCTCCAGGTCCATCAGGATCGGCGGGTAGCCGTGTTGCTCGAGAATCGTCGCGGCGCACAGGGCCCCCTCGAGGCAGTGGGCGCTCCCGGCGCGGACGACGCCGCGAAACGTGCGTAGGGTCTCTCCGCGCTCCTCATGGTTGTACGGGAGGGACTCAAGCCACCGCTGAACCTGGACGGGGGTACGGAGCCGTGCGATGATCGCGCGCTCCCTCGGCGTGAACGCGGTGCGCGGGGGTGCGGGGCCCACCGGGGCCGGCGAAACTCCACCGGGTCATGTAGGTTTGGGTGCGTGCGGTCGAAAGAATGAATTCCCCGATGGCCCCTTGCACCCGGGCCATGGCAAAGAAGGGGCGCCGCCCTCCGACGGGGGTTCGCGGGACGTCCGCGGACTACTGGAAGCGGTACCGGGAATACTTCCCGAAGTACTTCTGGGACGAGGAGACGAAGCTCGCGGACATCGTCGTCGCGTCCGCGAAGGGCTCCTTCCTGTACGACGTCGACGGAAAGGAGTACATCGATCTCACGAGCCAGTGGTCGACGAACAACATCGGCAACGTGAACCCCGAGGTCCTTGCGGCGACCGTCGACGCCCTCGAGCGATACGGCTTCCTGATCTACTTCATGAACCCCCACGTGCCCATGATTGACCTCGCGGAGCGCCTCCTGGACATCCGGCCATCGTCGAACCTGACACGGGTGTTCCTCGAGCTCTCCGGGACGGGCGCGGCGGAGGCCGCGATCAAGCACGCGATCCAGGGAAGCGGACGGCCGTTGGTCCTCGGCTTCACGGGGCAGTACCACGGTCTGAGCATCGGCACGCTCGCCGTCGGGAGCCTCGGCTCGCGGTGGCGGCGGGACCTGGAGGCGTTCTCCGGTGGCGCGGTCCACGCGCCGTACCCCGTCGTGTACCGGCGGCCGCGGGGCATGACGGAGTCGGAGTACGGGGAGTGGTGCCTCGAGTACATCGAGGAGCGGATCTTGCGCCACATCGCCTACCCGGACCGGATTGCGGGCGCGATCCTCGAGCCCGTCGCCCTCGAGGCCGGCGTCTGGATCCCTCCCGCGAACTTCGTCCGCGGGCTCCGGAAGCTCGCGGACGAGCACGGCTGGTTCTTCATCGTGGACGAGGTCGAGACGGGCCTCGGACGGACGGGGAAGATGTGGGGGATCGATCACTTCGGCGTCTCCCCGGACATGGTGTCGATCGGCAAGGCGCTCGGCGGCGGCCTAATGCCGATCTCCGCGGTCCTCGGCGACGACCGGGCGATGGGCGAGCGGGAGGTCGTCGCGGGCACGACGTTCGGAGGCCATCCCGCGGCGTGCGCCGCGGCGATCGCGACCCTCGAGATCCTCGTGCGGGACCGGATCGCGGAACGCTCCGCGAAGCTCGGGGCAAAAGCACTCCGGCGTGTCAAGGAGTGGGAGTCGCTGCGGATCGTCGGGGACACCCGTGGTCTCGGGCTCGCGATCGGGATCGAAATCGTGAGCGACAAGGGGCGGAAGACGCGAGACCTCGAGACCGCCCGCGCCGTGTTCTTCGACTGCCTCCATCGCGGGGTCGTCCCCCTCTTCGACACGGACGAGAACGTCCTCCGCATCCAACCCCCGCTCACGATCGAGGAGGACCTCCTCGACCGGGCGCTCGACACGATGGAGGACGTCCTCCGGAAGCACGCCCGGACCGCGGCGTGACCGCGGGCCTCAGGTGACCTCGCGCTCCCACGTCACGCGCTCGTGAACGACGATGCCGCGCTCCCGCAGGAGTGGGAAGAACGGTTGCGGGTCGAGGGACTCCGGCGCGAGGACTCCGCGGTCGCGGATCCTGCCCGAGGCGAGGAGGATCGCCCCGACGGCCGCGGGGGTGCCCGTGAGGTACCCCGTGCCCGTCGTCCCGTACCTCTCCGAGGCCTCGCGATGGCCCAGGATCGTGTAGACGGTGTGGACCTTCCGCTCCCCCTCCGCCTCCCCTGCGACCTCGACGAGGAGCGCGGCGTAGCCCTCGATCCGGCCGACGAGGTCCGCGGGCTTTGGAATCGCGGCGAGGATGGCTTTCCGGGGGCTCGGTCCGCCCACGGGACCTTTCTCGAGCAGCCGGAGGTCCCGGAAGAGCTTGAGCGTCGCCACGGTCGCCTCGTCGAGTGCGAGCTTGAAGTCGACGTACCCCACGGGCTTCCCGAGGAACCGCGGGAGCGTGTCGACCTCCTCGTGGTCCACGGAGAGGACCGTGAGCGGGCCCACGGGCGGGGGGAACTCGAACGTCTCCCGTGCGCCGAAGGGCGGCACGGTCTCGTACGCGCCACCCCGCCAAATCTTCGACGGCGCGAGGGTCTCCTCGACGAACGTCTCCGGGCTGAAGAGCGCGATGAACGGGTGCTCGCGGCTCGAGGCCGTGTCCCCGTCCCGGACCTTGACCGAGTCGACACGGTCCATCCCGTCCGCCGCGTGCCGCGCGAACACGTTCCCCATCCCTGGGTCCTCTCCCATTCCCAGCAGGGCCGTGAGGCCCTGGGCCTTCCACGCGTCGGATTCGGCGAACGGGTCCGTGGACTCCATCGCCATGTCCAGATAGTTCAGGCCCGACGCGAGCGCCGCGGCCTTGATCGACGTGTTGAAGCGCGGGATCGCCGCGTTCACGACGAGGCCGCAGCCTTTCATCGCAGCGCGCAGGGCGTCCGGGTCGGCCGCGTCGAGCCCCATCGCGCGGACCTTCGGGCTCCGGAGGGCAGAGCCCACCCGCTTCGCGAGCTCCGTGTCGATGTCCGCGCACACGAGTTCGTCGATCGCTTCGCTCGCACACAGGTGCTTCGCGATCACGGATCCGATCGCGCCACAGCCGATCAGGAGGACGCTCATCCCTTGGGACCGAATGCTGTCGAACCTCGCCTTCGGCCCAGGGGCCGGGAGGGTATAAGCTCTCGGGGGAGGGGAGGATAAACCTGACCCCACGTTTCATAATCCGTGCTACGGTATAGCAGGCCTCCGGCTACCTGGAGCGGGAGAGGATCGCCCGCACCCGCTCGGGGTCCGAGGTCGGGGGCGAGCAGGTCGAGCCGCGGCACACGAACGCGACGGCTCCCGCCTTCGCCTCCCGTGTCTCGAGCATCGGTTCCACGGCCGCGGGGAGGTACGCGTCGCGACCCGAGGCGACGAGCACGGTCTTCCCGGGCGCGTACGTTTCCACCGCGGCCGCGCGGAGCGCTCGGACCCGCGGGTCGTCCCTCGAACCGAGGATGACGACCTCGGTAGGCCGATGGACCCACAGCTCCGCAGCGAGGTGATACGTCCCGCAGGCGATCGCGCCGTATCGCATCGCCTCGCCCGCGAACGCGACCATGAGCTCGTCGTGCCGGAGCCGGTATTCGTCGTTGCCCGTCAGTGCGTGAAGCCGCCCGAGGCAGAGCGCCGCGACCGCGTTCGCGCCCGCGTAGGGCGAGTCCTCGAGCGGCCGTCGGCGGACTTCGAGGGCGGTGAGCCCGCGCTCCCCGTGGAGGTCCAGCGCGAGGTCGACGAACCCGTGCCGGTCGGGATCCCAGAAGTGGCGCAGGGTGAACGTCATCAAGTCCTCGGCCTTCCGCAGGTACGACGGGTCCGCGGTCGTCGTGAAGGCGGCGAGGAGCGCGTCGACGACAAACACGTGGTCCTCAAGGAGGCCCCGGACCTTCCGCGCGCCATCCACGATCCCGTGCCACATCCCGCCGTCGCGCGTCCAGAGCTCGTCGAGGACGCGGCGCAAGCTCTTTAGGGCGAACGCTTCGACGTCCGCCCGTCCGAAGGCGGTCGCAGCCTCGAGGGCCGCGGCGATCATCATCCCGTTCCATCCCGCGAAGACCGTGCGATCGACCGCGGGCGCCCGCCGGCAGTCCCGAGCGACCTTGAGCCGGCGCACCCCAGAGGCCAAGAGCGACCTCGCCCGATCGGGAGGCAGTCCGAGCGCCGTCGCGACGGCATCCGAATCCTGGTCGACGTATAGGACGTTCCTCCGCGGGTCGTGGTGCATCTCCCCGCGCTCCGTGACCTCGTAGTGGAGCTCGAGGGCCTTCGCCTCCTCCGGGCTCGCAGCCGCGCGGAGCTCGTCGAGGGTCCATGTGAAGTAGTCCCCGTCGTCGTCGAGCCCGACGTCCGCATCCTGGCTCGCGTAGTACCCGCCGCGCTCCGGGTCCGAGAGGACCTCGTGGGCCCAGGCGAGGATCCCCTCCGCGGCCTCGCGGAGGAGCGGGTCGCGGGCGACCTGCCATCCGTGGACGTAATTCAGCAGGAGGCCCGCGTTGTCGTACACCATCTTCTCGAAATGCGGGACGATCCACCTACCGTCCGTCGAGTAGCGATGGAAGCCACCGCCGAGGTGGTCGCGCACGCCCCCGAGGGCCATCCCGCGGAGGGTCCGCACGGCGAGGCTCCTCAGCTTGTCCTCCCGCGTGCGGTGGTACCGTGCGAGGACGAACTCGATTGATCCGGGATGCGGGAACTTCGGCGCGGTCCCGAAGCCGCCGTTCACGGGATCGAACTGGCCCCGGAGCGACTCGACCGCCTCCTTGAGGATCCCCTCGTTCACCGTGCCCTCGAGCTCGAGGGTCCCGCGGCCCTCTGCGAGGGCCTGGTGGAGGCCTTCCGCGTCCCGGAGCGCCTCGGCCTTGTTCGTCCCGTAGTGCTCCGCGACCGCGAGGAGGACGCGGCGGAAGCTCGGCCGGTTGTGCGCGTCCTTCGGCGGGAAATACGTGCCCCCATAGAACACCTTCCCGTCCGGCGTGAGGAACGCGGTGAGCGGCCAGCCGCCGCCTCCGGTGATCGCGCCGACGGCCGCCTGGTACCGCGCGTCGACGTCGGGCCGCTCGTCCCGGTCCACCTTGATCGCGACGAAGCGCTCGTTGATCAGCTTCGCGAGCTCGGGATCCTCGTACGACTCGCGGTCGATCACGTGACACCAGTGGCACCACGACGCGCCGATGTCGAGGAGGATCGGTCGGTCGAGCTCCTTCGCCCGCCGGAAGGCGTCCTCGCCCCAGGGGTGCCAGTCGACGGGCTGATGGGCGGCGCCGCGGAGGTACGTGGAGGTCTCCGTCCCGAGACGGTTCGTGGCGATCGCGCGAACCCCCTGATGTCCTCATGCGCTGAGTCGTTCGCGATACGTTTTGTGGAACTTCGCGACCTTCGGGGCGATGATGGCGCGGCAGTAGCCCGCATCCGGGTTCTTCCGGAAGTAGTCTTGGTGGTATTCCTCCGCGCGATAGAATTCGCGGAACGGCGCGACCTCGGTCACGACGTCCGCGTGCCAGACGTCGTCGGCCTCGATCTCCCGAATCACGCGTTCCGCGTCCGCCTTCTGTTGCGAGGAATGGTAGAGGATCGCTGATCGGTACTGCGTCCCGACGTCGTTGCCCTGCCGATTGAGTGTCGTCGGGTCGTGGACGGTGAGGAACACCCTCAGCAGGTCCGTGTACGAGACCACGTCGGGGTCGAAGGCGATCTGGACGACCTCCGCGTGCCCCGTCGTGTCCGTGCACACGAGCGTGTAGCTCGGGTTCGGGATGTTGCCACCCGCGTATCCGACGACGGCGGACTCGACGCCATTGAGGTCCTGGAACAGGGGCTGCAGGCACCAGAAGCAGCCACCGCCGAGGGTCGCGATCTCCGCGCGTTTCCCGATCCCCGTCATGCGTCGGACCTGCGGGCGTTCGACGCGCGCGGGCGATAAATGCCTTTGGGCTTGTTCCGTGCCGAAGGCCCGCGGGCTCAGGGAAAGACCGTCCGCGCGTTCCCGAGGAAAAGTTTCTCCTTCAACCTCTCGGAGAGCGGGAGCGCGCGAACCGCGTCCACCTCTTCGCGGATCCCCGGGACGCCGGGGCCGGGCCAGTCCGACCCGAACAGGACCCGGTCCCCGATGAGCTCGAGTCTCGGGAACCACTCGAGGAGCCTCGGCGGCGGGATGCTCGAGATGTCCAGGAACACGTTCTTGTGCCTGCGGACGACGTAGAACGCGGCGTCGCACCAAAGCGGCCGTCCGCCGTGCGCCATGATGATCGTCAGGTCCGGGAAGTCCTGCGCGACGTCGTCGAGCGCGAGGGGGTCTCCGTACTTCGAGCGTGCGCCGGGGAAGATTGAGGTGCCCGTATGGACCATCACCGGGAGGCCGAGGCGCTCCGCGGCCCGGTAGATCGCACGCAGCGCCGGGAGTTTCCCGCCCGCGTACGCGTTCGCGGGGAACAGCTGGTGGGGCGGGTGGATCTTCAGCCCCCGGATCTCGAGCTTCGACGCGAGCCGCTCGACGTCCCGCGCGGGGTTCCTCGATCGCCGGGGATGCACGCTCCCGAACGGGATGAGCCTCGCGGGGTCCTCCCTCGCGAACGCGGACACCGCGTCGTTCACGTCCTCCTTCAGGCCGTTGACCTCAGGCGCGACGCAGGAGATCAGGCAGGCCCGGTCGACGCCGGACGAGTCGAGGTAGGCGAGCAGGGCCCGGGGGTCGTCCATCATTCGCGCGATCCGCTCGTACTGGGGCGCCTCCCGCCGCATCGTCTCGAGCATGGACGGCTTCAGCAGCCGGTACGGCTCTAGATGTACGTGGACGTCCGTGATTTCGCGCAACGCGCCGCGGTAGGGGAGGGCGCGGGAAAGCCTTTTCGGGCGCGGCCCGTCAGTCGGGGCCGGGAAGGCGACGGATGATCTCGTGGTAGTCTCGGTACGGCGTCGAGCACGGCGGGCCGTCCGAATGGAGGAGCACGTTCTCCCCCGGGTCCGCGTTGCTCAGGGCGAGGATCGTCGAGGAGACGGTCCCTCCCCCGGTCGCATGCACGCACAAGCCCGTCCCGCCCGGAGACGCGTGCCGCCTCAGGGTTCCCTGGAGTCCCCGGACCGCGTCCGGGATCGCGCGGATCGGAGACTTCGAAATCGCGTCCTGCACGGCGAGGGTTCTCGGGTCCGTAACGACGTTCCCGCCCTCGTTCGTAAGGACGTTCAGGCCCTCGTGGCCGCGATTCGTTGAGATCCGGCCGTCGTACCGGAAGAATCGGATCTCCTCGCGGCTCATCGCGAGGAGGTTCCAGAAGTTGTACGCGTGTTCGCGGACCTCCCGCTCGAGGAAGACCTCGACCGCGGCCACGCGCGGGGCCCGGAGGGCATCGAGCGCAAGGAGCCCCCGGGACCGCGGGCTCACGATGGTCCTCCCGCGGCGGTTCGAGAGCGCGACGACGAGGCCGTGTCCGCTCGCGCCGATCCACGTTCCGCCCGCCGTCCGGTCCCGCGGCGCGACGAGGATTGGGTCACCGGGGACGAGCGCGGGCGGATCCGCGGGACGCGAGGTCGATTCGTCGCGGTTCATCCCGACGACGAGATCGTAGCCTTCCACCGCCCGCCACAGGGCGATCAGCGTGCACATCCCGTCACCCCATCTGCTTCAGGTCCGCCGCGCGGATCTCGGACACACGCGCGACGTCGGGCCGGCCCGCTCGGTTCGCGGACTCCATCGCGAGCTCGTACGCGCGGATCGCGGCCTGTCGGACGGGCGGGCTCCCTCCCACGGCGGCCTGCTCGCTCAGGACCTCCGCGGTGTCGAAGAGGTACTTCGCGGCGAGGAGGTGGTCGCCGATCGCGCGAAAGATCGCTCCCGCGAAGAGGCCTTCGTGGGTGAGCCCCTCTGCGCCTTCGGCGAAGTTCGACTTCAGCACCGCGGCGTACTCCCTCGCCACGTCCGGGAGGGACCCGTGGCCCTGGAGATCCTGTACCGCGTTCCGGTACTCGACGAGGGCGAGGTACTCCCGTTCGCCTCTGGGCATCGCGGCGTCATCCAGCGCGAGATACCCCTGTCCCGCCTTCCGGCGCCACGCCCCTGCATTGTGCAGTTGACCGAGCCGCTCGCCGCAACGGGCGAGGGCCTGGAAGACCCCCACGCGGTCGAGCGGCGGCCCGGATTCCGCGAGCCTCGCGTAGTGCTCCAGGGCGTTCGCGAAGTCCCCGCGGCTCTCCGCCTCGATCGCGTACACGAGATCGGACATCGGGGAGCGAATCCTCCGCGACGATAAGAGGCTGTCCCTCTCCTCTCGTCCGGATCACGGTTCGTCGAACGGGGGACAGCGTGTGAACAGGTCCGTGCTCAGGTACTTCTCCCCGCTGTCCGGAAGCACCGCGACGACGGTCTTCCCCCGCCCGAGGTCGCGCGCAACCCGCAGGGCGACAGCCAGGATCGCGCCGGAGCTCAGGCCGACGAGCAGCCCCTCCTTCCGCGCCGCGTCCCTCGCGACCTTGCACGCCAACGGCACGCCCTCCTTCGAGACCTCCACGATCTCGTCGAACGCGTCGCGCCGGAACAGTTCCGTCGGGTTCGGTTCGCGGGGATTCCGGAGCCCCTGGATGCTCACGCCGAGCTCGGGCAGGACGCCGACGATCCGCGCATCCGGCCTCTCCCGCTTGACGCGGAGAGAGGTCCCCACGCCCGTTCCCGCGGTCCCGACCCCGATGACAATCGCATCGAACCGTCCGCCCGTCTGCTCAAGGATCTCCCGCCCCGTCGTCTGGTAGTGTGCGAGGACGTTCGCCGGGTCCCGGAACTGGTCGAGGTCCACGTATTCCTCGGGTCGCTCGCGGAGGAGTGTCCGCTTGTGCTCGATCGCCCCCGCGGTGCCTTTCGCGCCCGGAGTCAGGATGAGCTCTGCGCCGTACGCCTCGAGGATCCTCCGGCGCTCGACGCTCACGCTCTCCGGCATCGTGATCGTGATCGGGTAGCCGCGGGCCGCGGCGATCATCGCCAGCGCGATCCCCGTGTTGCCGGAGGTCGCCTCGAGGATTCGCCTCCCGGGCACGAGCCGCCCCGCGGCCTCCGCGCTCTCGACGAGGTAAAGGGCCATCCGGTCCTTCACGGAGCCGCCGATGTTGTACCATTCGAGCTTCGCGTACACGCTCGCGTCGTCGGGTCCCGGAAGCCGTTTCAACCGGACGAGCGGCGTGCGCCCGATGAGGTCAATAAGGTCCTCCGCGACGACCGCGGGCGCGTGCGTCGTCGGCGTTCGCTCGCGGGTCGACGCCCCTCCGGGCTCGTGCGTCGGCTCCCGCGATCCCGCCCCTTCCGCTCCGATGGCGTCGATCATGCCCCGACGAACGATGGCGGCTAGATAGCCGTCATTGGAACGTCAATGCGCTTAGGAATATGACAGCCGCGCTTTCATTCCTAATCGACTTCGCTCGGGGAGGGCCCTAGAGCTCGGCCCATTTCCCGGAGCCCTCCCACACCCGGACGTGGACGGGGAGCTTGACCGCGACCGCGATCCTCCGATGGAGGAGCTCGCAGATGTTCTCGACCGTCGGGTACTCGATGAACGTGTTCCAGTCCCTGTGGTCGTACTCCGAGAGGATCGCCCGCACCTGCTTCTTCAGGTCCGCGAAATCGAGGACCATCGCCCCCTTGTGGTCCCCCTCGACGTGGACGTCGACCTGGTACGTGTGCCCGTGGAAGGCGCCGCACTTCTCATGGCCGGGCAGGTGGTGCGCGCAGTCGATGTACTCCGTGATTCCCAGCTTCATGCGCCCGCTCCGAAGGGTCCCGCGCCCATAAAGCTTGGTCCGCCGGAGATCACACGGGGGTAACCGTCAGGAACTTCAGCGGCTTCTCCCCGACTTGCACGAAGACGTGCTCTTCGCCTCCCTCGACGAGGAGGACGACGCCCGCGCGCAGGGGAACTTTCTTGCCGGAGATCACGGCGGTCCCACGGCCCGCGGTGACGACGAGCTGGTGGTCCCACTCGTGCGCGTGCTTCGCCGAGCGGCCGCCCCTGCCCAGGATGAGCTCGTGCATCGCCGTCCACCGCGCGCCGTCCTCGCGGCCGATGAGCTGGCGCATCCGGACGTTCACGCTGCCTTCCTCGAGAAACTTGACCGCGTGAACGGCCCGGACGGTCGTCACGTACATGCTGCGCGCACAGGAAGCGCGCGGTCCGCTTAACCGTTTCGGGCCGCGTCAGGCGTCGTACGCAACCGGGTCCACGGCGCCCGCGGCCGCGAACGCGCCCTTCCGCTCCCGGCACGACGCGCACGTCCCGCAGTGCCGGTCCCGGTCCCAGTAGCAGGACCATGTGACCTCGAAGGGGACCTCCATCGACAGGCCCATGCGCACGACCTCGTCCTTCGGCTTGCCGCTCAGGGGGATCACGGCCTCGACGGGCGTGCGCTCCGCGGACCAGAGACTCATCCCGAACACGCGGTTCAGGTGCTGGAAGAACTGCGGGCTCGCGTCAGGGAACGCCTCCGGGTCGATCCCGTTGTGGCCGCCGACGAGGTACCGGACGCCCTCGAGCTCCGCGAAGTACGCGGCGAGGCTGTAGAAGATCAGGTTCCGCGCGGGGATGTAGCCCTCGGGGGAGTCGACAAGCACGCGATTCCCGAACCCCTCCTTCCGGAGGTCGTCGACCTCCTTGAGGAACGGGAGGTCCACGTGCCTCGGGGGCCTCACGCCCGCGCGGACGACGAGTGCGTCGATCGCGACGTCCTCGTTCCGCGG
>Ga0209521_10004927_pt1 | contig 10588 bp, 7 predicted proteins | sample Rifsed19ft4_FD_184016 | JGI IMG/M metagenome (GOLD analysis project Ga0209521, IMG submission 184016) | Soil microbial communities from Rifle, Colorado, USA - sediment 19ft 4 (version 2) | ecosystem: Environmental > Terrestrial > Deep subsurface > Rock core/Sediment | place: Rifle, Colorado... | reverse complement strand
GCTGTACGGGTGGACGACCCTGGAGACCTCCTTCCAGGTCTGGCCGTCCGTCGAGACTTCGACAACGAAGGTGAGTGGGTTGACGTATGCTCCGTCCCAGTCGAGGGTGTAGCCTACCCCGTGCAGGAGATAGGTCGTGCCAAGGTCAACGACCTGGAACGTGCCATAGTTCGTCTGGTTCCCCCAGCGGCCCCCATCCGGGTTGGTGGTCGTGTTGTAGTCAACTGCATCGTTGGCATTGCCCCAGTCGGCGTAGGAGACGCCGCCCCCTCGGTCGATCACCGGCCGCCCGGCGGCGACGTTGACCCCCAAGGGAGACGATGACGTCGCCTCCGATGTCGCGGTTGGGGCGGCGGTCGTGGCCGGGGCTGACGCTGAGGTCTCTTCGGTCTCTGGCACGAGGCGCTCCGCCGGCTCGGTTGCCCGGGCGCAGCCGCCGGCCAGGACGACCAACAAGGCATAGTGGAGCGGGATCCTCGACCTGCGGCTCATTGGGTTGCATCCTCCGCGGCTGGCGCCCCTGGATAAGCTGGGACTCGAGCATCTGTCATCATAGTAGGTATGCATGTCATACGCCATTCACCGGCGCCTGTAGAGAGTATCGGCCATGCCTCAAGGGCGTCGCGAAGGAGTGACTGACATTCGCTTGGGGGCTGGAAACCGTCGAACGCCGGAAGACGCGTGGGCGCTCTGTCCTTGACTCGAGTTTATGAGACGCCGCCAGGGCCTGTGCCCGGCGCCGCCTCGGCCTCTGGCTGGCCCTCTTCCTCCAGGCGCAGCAAGGCGGCGACGCCCGGGCCGGAGGTGAGCCAGAGCAAGGCGGTCATGATGACGGCCGAGGCCAGGCACCAGATGCAGCTGGCGCCGATCACGAAGGGCTCGAGGAAGGTGAGGACCAGGGAGAAGAGCGCCCCGAAGGCGGCCAGGCCGAAGGCCAGGACGCTGGCCCAATTGGCGGCTCGGCCTCTCAGGCGACGGGCGGCCAGCCAAGCCACGAGGATGGCAGCGTAGCCCGCCAGCCCCAGCGCGCCCACCGGAATGACGCCAAAGAGTACGGCGTACGGGCTCTGCTGGACGGTGTTGCAGTCACCCACCGGGCCGCAAACTGCCGGCGTCCCGCTCGTCTCGACGAAGGTGAGATACCCGGCGACTGCCATCCCGGCCAGAGAGAGAAAGAGCACGGCGTATGGTCTGGCGGGAGAGGGCCGGTAGGGCATCGGGCGGCGAAGCCGAAGGCCGACAACAACGAGGCTGACGACCATGCCTGCCAGGACGACGACGGCGAGGCTGTTGCCGGCGGGGTCACCGAGGAACGTGCTCACTATAGTGCGCGGCTCCAGGGTGGGGAGGGAGAGGGGAATAGCGGTCGAGGTGGCGGCGAAGGCGTCGGCAGGCGTTGGTCTCTCGGTGGCCGCGGGCCCGGAGGGTGTCGTTGTGGGAGAAGTGTCGCCCGGTGGGATCGAGCCGATGGCTTCGGCCAGGCCGGGGATCGCCGGCCAGTCGATTCCGCCTTGGGCCAGGCCGGCTTCGACAATGCCGGGGAATTGCTCGGGGATATCGCGCGAGCCGATGAGCCAGGTGTCCCCGACGGTCAGCAGGGGGACCGAACCCCGAACCTCTTCGGGGATTTCATAGAACTCGATGGCGGCCTGGAAGAGGGCCTGGGCAGCCGGGTTGGTAACGTCGATGCCGATGATCTCGATCTGATCGCCGTACTGCTCGAAGAGAAGGGGAAAGACCTCGCTGATCACGTATTGGCAGTGACCGCAGGAGGGAGAGTAGAAGAACACGGCGCGAACGACCGTGCCATCCTGATTCGGAGGCGCGGCTGCGGCCGGCGCGGCGATGATCAATGCGAGCAATATGGCCGGCAATAGAACGCGAAGAACGCGACGCATGGAACTCAGTGCCTCCGCATTGATGGCGCGGACATTATACCGCCGGCGGCATGCCGCGGGCCGGCGCGGTCTCTTCCTCCTTGTAGCGACGCGCCTCGCGTTTCCTCGAGGCAGGCGTGGACGGGCCGCGCCCCGGTGACCCCCACGCTCGCGGCTCCGCCGCTCGCTCGGGGTGACATACAACCATGTGTCAATCGTTTCCTTGAGATGGCCAGTTCAGCGCCTCGCCTCGGTGATGCCCACCTGCACTCCCCGCACCTCCCGTCAGAACACCGGGATGATGTGCGGTTCGGGGCAGGTGTGCACGCAGGTGCCGATCTTGCCTTATAAGAACAAATGTGCTACGCTCGGCATGTTAGAATCTCGGCTGCCAAAGGCGCCCCCGAGCCATGAAAGACCCCGAATCGATCGTCATCCGTGGTGCGAAAGAGCACAACCTGAAGGGAATCGACCTGCGGATTCCGCGGCGCAAGCTGGTAGTCTTCACCGGCGTCTCGGGCTCGGGCAAGTCGTCGCTCGCTTTCGACACCCTCTACGCCGAGGGCCAGCGGCGCTACGTGGAATCCCTCTCCGCTTATGCCCGTCAGTTCCTCGGCCAGATGGAGAAACCCCGGGTGGATTTCATCGGCGGGCTCAGCCCGGCGATCGCCATCGAGCAGAAGGCGGTGAGCAAGAACCCGCGCTCCACCGTCGGGACGGTGACCGAGATCAGCGACTACCTGCGCGTCCTCTTCGCCCGCCTGGGGACGCCGCACTGCTACAACTGCGGGCGCGAGGTGGCGGCGCAGACCTCCACGCAGATCGTGGATCAGCTCCTGGCTCTCAAGCCAGGGACGCGCTTCCTGCTCCTGGCGCCTTCCATTCGCAAGAGAAAGGGCACGCACGAAGACGTCTTGGCCGATGCCCGCAGCGCCGGTTTCACCCGGGCGCGCATCGACGGCCTCATCGTCGATCTCGCGAGCAGCATCCGTCTGGCAAAGAACAAGAAGCATGACGTCGAGCTCGTCGTCGACCGCCTCGTCATTCCCACCGATCGCGGCGCGGCTTCCCTCACCGATTTCCGCGCCCGACTGGCCGATTCGGTGGAAACCGCCCTTCGCTCCGGGAGAGGCGCGCTGATCGCCAGCGTCGTCGACGGGCCCGAAATGGAGATGTCGGAGCAGCACGCCTGCCCGTACTGCGGAATCTCCTTCCCCGAGCTCTCTCCGCCAATGTTCTCCTTCAACTCCCCTTTGGGCATGTGCCCGGAGTGCAATGGCCTGGGGATCAAGATGGAGTTTGACCCGGCGAAGTTCGTAGACCCTGAGAAGTCGCTGCGGGAAGGCGCGGTGCGCTCTTGGGGTGAGCTGCGCACGTCGAAAGGGGCGCGGATCGTGGCCGAGGCTTTTGCCGACGCCTACGACGTCAACCTCGACCGGCCGTGGAAGCGTCTCCCCAAAGCGGTCCAGGACGGGATTCTCTATGGCTCGAAGAAGGTGAAGGTGGTCTGGGAGTGGGGTAGCGAGCACGGCAAGGGGTCGTGGGAATCCACCTACGAGGGCACGATCAACTCCACCCGGCGCCGCTTCCACCAGACCAAATCGGAGGGGATGCGCGAGTGGTACGGGAGGTTCATGGCGAACCGCCCCTGCCCGGCCTGCCAGGGCGCCCGCCTGCGGCCGGAGGCGCGGGCCGTGCGCTTCGGAGACCGGACGATCGTCGAGGTGAGCGCCATGTCGATCGCCCAGGCCGACGAGTTCTTCTCCGGCCTGCGCCTGGCGCCCGATCAAGAAGCCGTGGCCGAAGAAGTGCTCAAGGAGATCCGCGAGCGCCTCAGCTTCCTTCTCAATGTCGGCCTGCATTATCTCACCCTCGACCGGGCCGCGCCGAGCCTCTCCGGGGGTGAGGGCCAGCGGATCCGGCTGGCGTCGCAGATCGGCTCCGGGCTCACCGGGGTGATGTATTGCCTCGACGAGCCTTCGATCGGCCTGCACCAGCGCGACAACCGCCGCCTGCTCCAATCGCTCACTCGCCTGCGCGACCTGGGCAATACCGTGATCGTCGTCGAACACGACCGGGAGACGATTGAGTCGGCGGACTATGTCGTCGACTTCGGCCCTGGCGCCGGATTGCGCGGCGGGGAGATCGTCGCCACCGGCACCCCGGCCAGTATCAAGCGGAGCGTGGATTCGCTCACCGCAAGGTACCTGCGCGGCGATCTGACCGTCGCCGCCGGCAACGGATCGGGGGGCGGGCGGCGACGAACCAATGGCCGCTGGCTCACCGTGGTCGGGGCCAGACACAACAACCTCAAAGAGATCACGGTGCGCTTCCCCGTTGGCCTGTTCACTTGCGTCACCGGGGTCTCGGGCTCGGGCAAGTCGTCGCTCATTGCGGAGACACTCTACCCGGCGCTCGCCGCTCGCCTGCATGGCGCCGAGGAGATGCCCGGCGCCCACGGGGAGATCCAGGGGATCGAGCACCTCGACAAGGTCATCAACATCACCCAAGACCCGATCGGCCGCACACCGCGCTCCAACCCCGCCACCTACGTGGGCGTGCTCGATCCGATCCGCCATCTCTTCGCCCTCACCCCGGAGGCGCGCGCCCGCGGCTACAAGCCCGGCCGCTTTTCCTTCAACGTGAAGGGCGGCCGCTGCGAGGCCTGCGAAGGACATGGCCAGAAGCGAATCGAGATGCACTTCCTCGCCGACGTCTGGGTGACCTGCCAGGCCTGCGCCGGCTCGCGCTTCAACCGCGAGACCCTCCAGGTGCGCTACAAAGGCAAGAACATCGCTGACATCCTGGAAATGGAGGTCGACGAGGCCCTCGAGTTCTTCGCCAACGTCCCCGCGGTCAGCCGGATCCTGGGGACCCTGCACGAGGTGGGGCTGGATTACATCAAGCTGGGCCAGCCGGCCACCACGCTTTCCGGAGGCGAGGCGCAGCGCGTGAAGCTCTCCCGCGAGCTGGCGCGCGCGGCCACCGGCCGGACCCTCTACATCCTTGACGAGCCGACGACTGGCCTCCATTTCGCCGACATCCAGCGCCTGCTCGACGTGCTTCATCGTCTCACGGACGCCGGCAATACCGTGGTGGTCATCGAGCACAACCTCGACGTGATCAAGACGGCGGATTGGATCGTCGATCTCGGCCCCGAAGGCGGGGAGCAGGGAGGCCGGGTCATTGCCGAGGGTCCGCCCGAGCGCCTCGGACGCTACAAGCGCTCGCACACGGCTCGTTATCTGGTGCAGGTGCTCGCCAACGAGCCCCGAAGCGCCGCCGCGGCCTAGGCGGAACTTCCAGCGCGCATTTGCCTAGGAAGACACCGTGGGGAGTCCGGCCCCCCGGAGCCGTTCGGGCCGCGAAGCCCTCCCGAAGGACATACCTGCCCACGTGTGCCTCCCGATAGGACACCGGGACGGTGTGCGGCACAGTGCAGGCAGACCGCACACCTACACCCCGTTCGGGGCACACTTGCACTGGCGCTGCGCGCCCACCGCACTTGCACAGCACGCAAGTGCGGTGCAAGTGAGCGCAGTGCCAGTGGGTGTCGCACGAGCGAACGGGCGCAGGTGTCGGCGTTCTCCGTCGCCGGCATGACCCTCGACCCCACACGTCATTGCCCGCCCCGTCGCTCCCTCGCTAGCCCCACGCGTTCGCGGCCCACATGGATCCAAAGAAACCGGGTTTCTTCCCGAAGCACCCGCTGAGCTACTGCAAACCGGGCTGGTCTATCGCCCCCGGCACCACAGGGGCGCTACGCGGAGCGGAGCGACGGCTGGGCACAGGCCGATCGCAGTCGAGGCCCCTGCCTCCGCTCTCCGCTTGAGATTCCCCTCGCCGCACGTCGCACCGATGCGAAGAGGGGGTAAAGAGGTTCAAGGATGGTACCATCCTTGAAATCCTCACCCTCCCCCGGCGATTGCTTGAAGCATGGGCGTGCCCGACACACGCCGGGGGAGGGGGCCAGGGGGCCGTCTCGCCCCGGCGGGCCGGGGCTTCGCGGCCCGAACGGGGTAGGGGCCGTGTGCCGATGCTCTCTCCATAAGAGGCGCATCGTGAGCACCTACTCGGGAATTGTTTCACAAGCTCGAAGTCGAAGGAGGTAGAAGGGAGAGCGAGGCTGACGGAAACCGAAGAGCGCCCTTCGACTGCGGCCGCAGGCAGGTTGCTTGCTCGCGGGCTTGGAGGGCAGCCTCCGCTCAGGCGCCATGGGGGCCCTTCATGACTCGACAGACTGCGGGGGAGAGGCCGTGGGGGGGGCAGGGCCACCGCAAGCGCGTGGTGGCTCGGGCTGGATTTCGGGAACTCTTACCGAGGGACAGGCGTCTTGTGTTTGGTACAATGCCGGAGACAAGTGGTTGAAAGGAGGGAGGCAGCCTATGAAGGGCGTTCGTTTGGCGGTTCCCCTGGCTCTTGCCGCGGCCGCTCTGGCTCTGAGTGCGTGCGCCGGCGCGGCCGGCTGGTCGCAGGAGAGCCCCCCGCGCCTGATCTCGGTGACCGGCACCGGGACGGCGCGTCTTGATCCCGATATGGTGATTGTTTCCCTGGGCGTGCAAACCCAGGGGCCCGACATCGCCGAGGCGGTCAGCGAGAACAACCGGCGGTCGGACCAAGTGCGCGCGGCCATCCGGGAGGCCGGCGTGGCGGATGAGGACGTTCAGACCGTCAACTTCAGCGTCTGGACCCAGCAGCAATACGACGAGTTTGGCAACCTCACGGGTGGGGCCACCTACTGGGTGGACAATACCCTGCAGGTCCGGCTGCGCGATCTCGACCGGCTCGGCCCGCTCCTGGAGACCGCCCTTTCCCGTGGGGCCAACAGCGTCCAGGGCGTCACCTTCAGCGTCGAAGACCCCACCGAGGCCCTCGACGCCGCCCGGGTGAGTGCTCTGGAGGATGCCCGCTCACAGGCGGCACAAATGGCGGCGGATGCCGGCGTGCTGCTGGGCGAGGTGGTCTCGATCGGAGAGCCGGGCGCCTACCCGGGGCCATTCATGGAGGCCCCCGCGAGGGGGATTGGCGGTGGTAGCGGCCAGGATGCGGTGCCCACCTCACCCGGGGTGCTCGAGTATGGTATTCAAGTGACCGTGAACTATGCGATTCGATAACGGAGATGAGATGATGACCTTCAAGCGTTTGCTTCCCCTCTTCCTGGTGGTTTCGCTGGTGGCCAGCGCCTGCGGCGCGGTGAGTGGCGGGACGGCCACGCGCGCCCTGACCGTGATGGGCACGGGATCGGTCTCGGTGACGCCCGACATCGTCATCGTCAGCCTCGGCGTCCAGACGGTGGGGCCCGACATCGCTCGCGCCGTGGCGCAAAACAACGACGCGGCTTCTGCGGTCCAGGCTGCGGCCGGCGAGCTGGGCGTGGCTCCCGAGGATATGCGGACCACCTACTTCTACGTCTCCACCCAGCAGCAATACGACGAGTTTGGCAATGTGACCGGCGAGGTCACTTACTGGGTGGACAACACGATCACCGTCACCTTGCGCGACACGAGCAAGCTGGGCGACCTGCTTGAGGCGGCGGTGGACGCCGGCGCCAACTCGATCTCCGGCGTGAGCTTCAGCGTCGATGATCCATCCGAGGCTGAGGACGAGGCTCGCCAGGAAGCCGTGGAAGACGCGCGCCAGCGGGCGGAGATGCTGGCGACTGCGGCCGGCGCAACCCTCGGTGAGCTGGTGTCGATCAGCACCGGCGGGGTAAGCGGGCCGATCCCCTACTACGGGGAGTTTGGCCTGGGAGGCGGTGGAGGAGGCGTGCCGATCTCGCCGGGCACGACCGAAGTGACAGTCCAGGTGACGGCGGTGTACGCGCTGCGCTGAACGGCCTTGGGCTATGTCGCGCTGATGCGTAGGGGCGACCCGCCGGGTCGCCCCTACGGTCTCAAAAGCGGGATCCCATCCGCATCCGTAGGGGCGCACGGCCCCGGAAGAACTCCGGGATCTTCGACCGTGCGCCCCTACGCATTGACGAGGGGGTCGACCCTCCGGAGAGCATATACCGCCGAGATCGCAGACCACGCAGAGATCCTTGAATGTTCTCTGCGTGCTCCGCGATCTCTGCGGTGAGCCTAGCGTCGCGCGCCCTGGTTCCACCCCCGACTCCAGCCCTGCCGCTTCATCCAGAAGTACATGGCGAGCGGGGTGGCGAGGAGGATCAGCAACGTGATCACCAGGGCCGGCACGCCGGTCCAGGCGTCGAGACGGGCGGATGGGCCGAAGAAGTTCATCCCGAAAAAGCCGGTGAGGAACGTGAGGGGCATGAAGAGAGTGGTGATGATCGTGAGGGTCTTCATGATGTCGTTCATGCGGTTGTTGATCACCGAGAGGTAGGTGTCGAGGGACCCCGCCACCAGATCCCGCATGCTCTCGGTGATGTCGTGCATGCGCACAAGGTGGTCGTAGACGTCGCGAAAGAACACCCGATCCTTGGCGTCGACCACGGCGTAGTCGCCGCGGGCAAGCCGGTTGAGCACTTCGCGCTGGGGGACGATGATTCGCCGGAGCTGGATGAGAGCCCGCTTGAGGGCGAAGATCCGTTGCAGCGTCGAGGTCGTGGGCTTGTCGAAGACCTCGTCCTCGACGAGCTCGATGGCGTCATCCAGTTGTTCGATCACGGCCATATACGAGGCCGCCAGCTCATCGACCAGTCTGTAGAGGACGTGGTCGACGTCCCCTTCCAGATGACGCTCGTCCCGCTGGCACGACGACCAGACCCGGTCGACGACGGCGATGGGTTGGTCGTGGTGCGTGACGAGGTAGTTCGACCCAAGGAAGGCGTCGAGCTCCAGGATTTCGATGTGCGGCTCACCGCCGCCTCCGAGCACGATCGCCGGCAAGACCAGGTAGACGTACTCACTCCAGTCATCCACCTTGGGGACGTGAGATTCCTGAAGGGCGTCATCAACGGCCAGAGGATGAAAGCCGAAGGTCTGGCGGAGGATGGGCTCACAGACCTCGGGGGGCTCGGCCTGGAAATCCATCCAGACCAGGCCTTGGGGGTCCGCCAGCGCTGCGGGTACTTCCTGCGGCGCAAGATCAAAGCGGGACGGCTTGTCTTGGGGTCGGTAAAGGATCCGGATCATGGCATCACCCCGACGTAGGACGGGCCGGCAGGCCCGTCGGTCATTTCCACACCGATCGGCCGATCGCCGGGAGAAATCGTGCCACAGTTCCTCCGCCTGTGCCAGGGGTAGCGGATCTCCCGCCCCGCCTCGAGAGGGGGGACCGAGCCGCCGGACACCTGGCTCGCTCGCGCCCGCTCTGTCGGCGAGGCCGTAGCAGGGCAACTTGGGCTTGACTGTCTGCCCCATCCGTTCTATTATACGTACGTCTGAAAGTACGTTCGGTTTCAACATTTTCAGTACCTCCAGTGACGCCAAGCCGGAGGACGATCGCGTAGGAGGTGGTTTCTGTGTATCGGACAACGACCGTCAGCGAACTGCGCTCTGATCTCGCCTCTCTCCTTACCCGGCTGGAGGAAGGGCCCATTTTGGTCCTATCTCGGAGTCGTCCGGCCGCGGTCCTCGTCGAGCCGGATGTTTTCGAGGCCATCCTAGAGCGCCTCGAGTTGCTCGAGGATATTGTCGAGTGCCGCAAGGCCGTTTCAGAGTATCGTCGAGACCGCAACGTGGCCGTCGATGCTGAGGAAGTGTTCTCCAGTCTCGGCATGTGAGGATGAGCTACAGGCTGCGCCTCCACAAGGACGTCGAGAAACAGCTTCGCAAGATCCCCCCTGGTCCACGAGCGCGCCTCGTCGCCGTGATGCGCGCTCTAGGGGACGCTCCACGGCCGGAGGGCTGTCTCCAGCTTGACGAGGAGCTCTATCGGATCCGCGTTGGCGAGTATCGCATCATCTTTGCCGTCTTCGATGATGAGATTGTCGTCTTTGTGTGCAGGGTGGCCCGGCGCACGGAGGCCACCTACAGGGATATTCACACCCTCCTGATGCGGGCACGGAGGGAAATTCAAGGAGACTGATCAGTGCTCGGATGTGAAGCGACGAACGTCGTGCCTCTCAATTTGCCACCGCGCCCCCTGCTATAATCGCGGTCCGTGGAAACGGCAACCGTCTCGGCCGACCGCCAGATCGCCCGGGCCGCCATCGTGGTGATGGCGGCCTTTGCCGTCGCCAAGCTCGCCGGCGTCGCGCAGCAGATCCTGGTCACCCGGGTTTTCGGTACCTCCGCCACGCTCGACGCGTTCTACGCCGCCAACCGCCTCCCCGAGATCCTCTTCAACCTGATGGCCGGTGGGGCGCTCGCTTCTGCCTTTGTCCCAACCTTCGTTGGGTTTCTCACTCGCGGCGAGCGCGAGGGGGCGTGGCGCCTCGCCTCGGCGGTGACCAACCTGCTCATCCTCGGGCTCGGGTCGGTGGCGGGGCTCGCCGCCCTGGCGGCGCCGTGGATCGTGCAGCACGTTGTGGCGCCGTTTTTCCCGCCCGATCAGGCGGCCCTCACGGCGGACCTCCTGCGCATCTTGCTGTTGGGGTCGGTGGTTTTTGGGCTGAGCGGGCTGCTCATGGGGATCCTCAATGCGCACCAGCACTTCCTGCTGCCCGCGCTGGCGCCGGCGCTCTATCCCCTGGGCTTGATCCTCGGCGTCTTGGTCTTTGTGCCGCGCGGCGGGATCCACGGCCTGGCATGGGGGGCTGTGCTGGGGGCGGCGTTGCACCTGGCGGTCCAGTTGCCGGGCCTGCGAGG
>Ga0209521_10004923_pt1 | contig 10592 bp, 7 predicted proteins | sample Rifsed19ft4_FD_184016 | JGI IMG/M metagenome (GOLD analysis project Ga0209521, IMG submission 184016) | Soil microbial communities from Rifle, Colorado, USA - sediment 19ft 4 (version 2) | ecosystem: Environmental > Terrestrial > Deep subsurface > Rock core/Sediment | place: Rifle, Colorado... | reverse complement strand
GGCCGTCGATACCGGCGGCCTGGAGCGCGGCGTTCTGCATCACCGGCGAGAGACTGTGCTCGACCGGATCGCCGAAGATCATGAACAGCCGTGTCTCGCCACTGACCCTCACGCTGGCTCCTGAGTCTGGTCAGACCTCCGCCGCGCCTCCAACAACTGACTGTACTGGCCCGGCGCTAATGCCGTTCCAACTTGTTGCGGCTAACGGCACAGTGGTATGCGACATATACATCTCTTTCGGCTAAGCCTCACTGTTTCGCGGTAAATAGTTGGAACGGCACTAATTGAAGCCCTCCGAGAGAGCCCGCTCCAGTTCCTGTCGGATCCGCTCTCTCCGCCCTTCGTCCAAGAGCTTGCTCCCGTCCTTGTTTGTGACGTAAAACACGTCAACGACCTGCTCGGCCTCGGTGGTAATCTTTGCGGAGCGAATATCCACACTGAGCTCGGAGAGGGTGCTGGCGATCAGATACAGAAGCCCCAGTCGGTCCTGCGTCCGGATATCCAGGACGGTGTAGGCTTCCGAAACCAAGTTGTCGAACTCCACCTTGCTCGGGGGCAACGCGCCTTTCTGTGGCGGTCGAGCCAGGACATCCTTCCTGCGGCTTTTGATCAGTTCACGGGCATTCATCCTCTCCGCCAGAATATCCCGCAGATCGGCGACCAGCCGTTCCCAGAGCTTGGGGTCCTCGATGGCAGAACCCTTCCCGTTGTCCACCCTGAAGTGACGGATCACCATGCCGCTCGTCAGCGTGAACAGTTGGGCGCTGAGAATGTTAATCCCGTTCGCGGTAAGGGTCCCCACGATCTGGGCAAGCCGTCCGTGGCGGCCATAGGCGCAGATGGTGAACTCGGAGTATCCGGCCAATGGGAACGCCGCCCATTGGCTGGCCGCCTCCTCCCCTTGCTGCACGCGTTGTATCAAACGCACGTGAGAGGCGATCTTGCCCAACGGCGTCGTCAGGAGATAGCGCGTGGGCGCTTCCTGGAGGTGCCGCTTGACGGTTTCCACGGTGAACTCCGGCGACAGCTCCTGCGCGAGCTGGGACTTGACTCGTTCGGCCCGAGCGAGATCGTCCTCGCCCTCCGGGATCCCTCTCGTGAGGATGGTATGGGTCTTGACGTAGAGCTCCCACAGTAACGTGCCCTTCCACTCGGTCCAGACCTCCGGTCCGACCGCCTTGATGTCAGCGTAGGTGAGGAGGTACAGCATCTTCAAGCGATCCAGTGTCTGAACCTGTTTGGCAAAGTCGATGACCATCGCCTCATCGTCCAGGTCCAGGCGCTGAGCGACATGGGACATGGTGAGGTGGTGTGCCACCAAGAAACGGACGTCCTCGGCGTCGGCTTCCGGAAGACCGATCCTGGCCTGAATCGCATCGACTAAGGCGACCCCCTTTGGGACGTGGCCGCGCCCCTCGCCCTTGCCGATATCATGAAGCAACAGCCCCACCCGGAGGATCTCCAGCTTCTTCGCGTCCGCCGCGATCGAGCGGAACTCCTCGCCGTAAAAACCGGAGATCTCATCCAGGTGCTCCAGGTTCTCGATGGCGAGGAAGGTGTGCTCATCCACGGTGTACTTATGGTAGAAGTCGAATTGCACCAGACAGGTGAGCTTGGCGAACTCCGGGATGTAGGCGCTGAGCACCCCTAGCTCATGCATGCTGCGAAGCCACCCAGCGACCCCCTTCGGCTCTCGAAGAATCGCCAGAAAGACCCCCAGCGCTCGACTCGATCGCCTGACCGCCTCGTCAATGAGATGAAGATCGGCCCTGATGTAATCCTTTACTTCCGCGCTTAGCTGGTATCCCTTTTGCTGTGCATACCAGAAGACCTTCAGCAATCGAACAGGGTCCTCCCGAAACAACCCTCGCTTTTTCGGCACCACATGGATCTGGCGATCGATCTCCGTCAGATCGTCGCCGATATCGCGCGCCTTCAGTATATTCATCACCCTCTCCACCTGAGACTTCCCTCGCGTGCAGCGCGAGATCAATCGCTCTGACAACTGCGAGATCTCTTTCGCGGCAAGATAATACCGTTGCATGAACTGTTCTACAGCATAGGACCCATCGGTGTCTGAAAACTCGAGGTTGGCTGCCACCTGTTCCTGCAGCGACAGGGAAAGCACGTCGTTCTTGGCGCGACACAGGTAATGAAGATCATTGCGCAAGCGGAGCATAAAATCCAGGGCCAGCTCCCAGCGTCCTGACTCCTCCTGACTGAGCAGCCCTCTCTGGACCAGTTCGGACAGAGGGCCGGTCCGCTGGGTCACGCGAGCGATCCAGATGGCGGTATGCAGGTCCCTGAGGCCACCCGGACCCTCCTTGATGTTCGGCTCTTGCAGGTAGATCGAGGCGCCGAACCGCTGGTGGCGTTCACGCGATTCTTCAAGCTTCCGCTGGACGAAGCCGTTCGCCCGCTTGTAGAAGACCGATCGCTCCAACTTATCCCTGAAGGTCTGATAGATCTCTTGCTGCCCGGCGAGGTAACGGGCCTCCATCATGGAGGTTCGCGATGTCGGGTCGGACTCGGCTATTCTGACGCAGTCCTCGATGGAGCGGCAGCTATGTCCAACGACGAAGCCGACATCCCAGAGCGTACTGAGCACCGGAGGCAAAATGGCATTCAGGTAGCCGTCGGCGCGGCGGAGGTAGAGAAACATGAGATCGACGTCGGAACCCGGGTTCAGCTCCCGACGGCCATAGCCCCCCAGCGCGATGAGCACGCACCCTTCGGTGGTCCGCCTGAGGTCCGGATCACAAGCCGCATCCGCGAGTCGATAGAGGGAGGTGACCACCGCGTCTGTGAGGTCGGTGATGGCCTCTACCACCTCCCGGCCGCTCCCACCCTGCCGATGGATCTCAAAGATCTTCCGCTGCTCATCGGCGATAAAACCCTTCAGAGGCGGAACGAGACCTTCATCCGGTCGGGAGCCCTGCAGCAGAATCTGCAGAGCCCCGATCAGCCCGCGCTGCTCCTCGAACGGCGGCGACACCGTGCCGGCCTGAGGAGGCTCATCAACGCGTTGGCCAAGCAACTTGATGAAGGGACGGGAAGTGGGGCCCATTCGTTACCCCGTCAAGAAAGGTCCCAGGTTCCAGGTGCTGAGTTCCAAGTTCAAAAGAACCCGGAACTCGAAACATGGAACCTGGAACTGCGAAGCCGCACGTGCAACCCGGCACCCAGGACCTGGAACCGCTCGAAGTCAAGTCAGTATAGGGGCGCCGGTCATCTATGGTCAAGGTCAATATGCCGGGGACTGCGCCAGGTATCGGACCAGGAGGATTTGAGTCGAGTTTTCCCTTGCCGACCCTTTCCCCCTTCGTTATAGTGACAGAGAACTGCCGTCAGCCATCAGCGCTCAGCATTCAGCTAAGAGCTGGTTGCTGAAGGCTGATGGTTTCTTTGATGCCCGCTGACGGCTGATTGCTGATGGCTGAAGGCTGGCTAGGAGATTGTCGCTATGGCCTACGAAGACCTTCGGGCCTTCATCGCCGCCCTGGAGAGGCAGCGATCCCTGAAACGCGTCACGGTGGAAGTCGATCCTGTTCTCGAAATCGCCGAGATCACCGATCGGGTGAGCAAGCGCTTCGGCCCTGCGCTCTTCTTCGAGCGGGTAAAGGGTTCCTCGATGCCGCTTCTGATCAACGCCTTCGGCACAGAGGAACGGATGTGTCTGGCCCTGCAGCTTGCCTCGCTGGACGACTTGGCCAGGGAGTTGGACGGCATCCTGGAGATGAAGACCCCTGAAGGGTTCCTCGAAAAACTTCGGATGCTTCCACGGCTCAAGGAATTCGCCAGCTTTCTTCCCAAACGGGTGAAGGATGGCCCCTGCAAGGAGGTGATGATCACCAAAGATCCGTCATTCGACCTGCTGCCGATCATCAAGTGCTGGCCGCTCGACGGGGGAAAGTACATCACCCTCCCGCTGGTCTTTACGAAAGACCCTGAGACCGGCACGCGAAACTGCGGCTTCTACCGGATGCAGATCTTCGACGGGCGCACGGCCGGGATGCACTGGCATATCCATCACGGCGGAGCCGGACACTACAGAAAGAACCAACGCCTTGGCCGCCGCACGGAGGTCGCCGTCGCGCTGGGGCCGGACCCGGCAACCACACTGTCAGCGGTCATGCCGGCGCCGGAAGGGATCGACGAGATGCTCATCGCCGGGTTTCTCCGGAAGCGCCCGGTGGAGCTGGTGCCTTGCGAGACGGTGGATCTCGAGGTCCCGGCCAACGCCGAGATCATCCTTGAAGGGTACGTGGAGCCCGACGAGATGCGCCTGGAGGGGCCCTTCGGCGACCATACCGGCTTTTACTCTCTCCCCGATCACTATCCCGTCTTTCACTTGACCGCCATCACCCACCGACGCGACCCGATCTATCAGACGATCATCGTCGGCCGCCCGCCCATGGAAGATTGCCACATGGGCGCCGCTGTGGAACGGCTGACTCGCCCCCTCCTGAGGAAGCAACTGCCTGAGGTCGTGGATTTCCACATGCCATTCGAGGGGATCTTCCACAATCTCTTTATCGTGAGCATCGACAAACAGTATCCCGGTCACGCGCGCAAGGTCATGCACGCGATCTGGGGCCTTGGCCAGGCGATGTTCTCGAAGGTGATCGTCGTGGTGGATAAGGATGTGAACGTCCGCGACCCGGCGGAGGTCACCTGGAAGGTCCTGAACCACATCGACCCGGAGCGCGATATCGAGTTTGTCATGGGCCCGGTCGAAACCCTCGACCACGCTTCTCGCCTGCCCAAGTATGGCTCAAAGATGGGGATCGACGGGACCCGCAAGTGGAAGGAGGAAGGCTTCACGCGGGAGTGGCCCGAGGAGCAGGTCATGGACACCGACACAACAACCTTGGTTGCTCGCCGCTGGAAAGAGTATGGGCTGGAGTAGGACCCACCTGGCCCCCTGATCAGCCATGATATCTTGGGAGGAACAACAGATGAAACAGGCATTACGACGACTGCCGACGGCCCGGAGGGAACAGATCGCGATCGCCGGGCTGTTCGTGCTGCTGTTCTGCGCAGTGACTCTCCGGGCCGCCCAAGGGGCCACTGTGCCGGACTTCTCGCTGCAGCTCCTGGATGGAAAGTCGATCTCGCTCAAGGACTACCGCGGGAAACCGATCCTGGTCAACTTCTTTCATTCGAAATGAAGCCACTGTCAACGGGAGGCTCCCGTTCTGGCAAAGCTCTACAAGCAGTACAAGGGCAAGGGGCTGGTCATGCTGGGCGTGAACGTGAAATGGGACAACGAACAGGACGCACGGAAGTTCGTTGAAGAGTACGGAGTCCCCTACCGCGTGGGCCGGGACGCAGACGGGGATATCGGCAGGCGTTACAAGGTGGAGGGGACCCCGGCCAGCTTCCTGATCAACAAAGACGGCACTCTATTCGGACAGCATGAGGGGGCGATGACCGAGGAAGAGTTCAAAAGGAACATCGACGCGCTCCTCAAAAAGAAGTAAGGCGGCTTGGGCGCGGCGCGGGGGACAAGGCGTCCCGAAGAGCGGGTCGCCTGCTTCGATACGCCAGGAGAGGTGGTCAGGCTTTTCGGGCGGAGGGCCGCCCGGTTCGGGTGATGTGGTAGCTCAGGGTCTTCAGCAAGACAGACAGATCGACGTTCTGGAGCTTGACCGAATCGGGGACCGTCAATTGGGCCGGGACGAAATTCAGGACCGCGGTGATGCCGGCCTCCACCAGAAGGTTGAGGACAGCCTGGGCGCTGGCAGCAGGAACGGCCAATATCCCGATCCTGATCTTTCGTTTTCGGATGACCGGAACGATCCTTGAGGTGCCCATCACCTGAATCCCCTCCACCCGTCGACCGATCTTGGCAGGATCCTGATCGAACACAGCGGAGATTGTGAACCCCTTCTCCTGAAACCCTTTGTAGGCGATCAGTGCGGAGCCGAGGTTTCCCAATCCAACCAGCGCCACCTCCCAGCCTTGCTTGAGGCCAAGAATCCGCTCCAGGTTGTTCCGGAGTGCGCTGATGTAGTAGCCCAGACCGCGAACGCCGAACTGGCCAAAGTAAGCGAGGTCCTTTCGGACCTGCGCGGAATTCAAGCCGAACCGTTCCGCCAACTCTTTGGACGACATTCTGACCACCCCGTCGCTCTCCAACTCCTCGAGGCATCTCAGATAGATTGAAAGGCGGGTCACTGTCTTTTCGGGAATCTTGATCGCTTTCATAGGATCTGGAGACCTCCTCTATCCGCCAAGGGCGGCAACCGACTGGCGGGCGAGATCAAGCAACCTCCCCGGAAACAGGCCGAACTGAAGGGTTCCCAGCACAGACAACGCCACGGCCCAGATCGCCGCCGACGACGACTGGACCAGCGGCCGCTCGATCACAGGTTCGTTCATGTACATGATGACCACCGGCCGCAGATAGAAGTAGACAGAGACCACGCTGTTCAGGACGCCGATCACCGCCAGCCCGGGGTAATGTCCCTCGACCGCGGCACTGAAGATGAAGAGCTTCCCCATGAAGCCGGCGGTGGGGGGAAGCCCGGCCAGCGAGAACATGAAGAGGGCCATGCAGGCGGAGAGGACCGGCCTCCGGAACCCAAGTCCGGCGTAGTCGGCCAACGAGAGCAACTCCTGCCCCCGCGCCTGCAACGCAATGATCACCGCAAAGGCCCCGAGGTTCATCAAGGCATAGGCGACGAGATAGAAGAGGATGCTGGTGGCGCCGGGCGACCCCCCGGCGACGAGGGCGACCAATAGATAGCCGGCGTGGGCGATCGAGCTGTAGGCCAGCATCCGCTTGATGTTGTTCTGGACCAGTGCGACCAGATTCCCCAAGGTCATCGTGAGCACCGCCAGAACCCAGATGGGCGCTGACCACTGCACCTGAAGGGTTGGCAATGTCAACAGGAACACGCGCACCAAAGCGGCAAAGGCTGCGGCCTTGGTCCCTGCGATCATGAACGCGGTCACCGATGTCGGAGCGCCCTCGTAGACGTCAGGCGTCCACATGTGAAAGGGGACGGAGGCCACCTTGAAGCCGAATCCGACGAGAAGCAATCCTGCTCCGACCAGCAGTAGTGCGCTCGGAGGCCTCCCGTCGGCCAGGAAGGCCACGATCCTCCGGAGCACCGTCGTGCCGGTTGCCCCGTAGATCAAGGCAATCCCATAGAGGAAAAAGCCGCTGGCGAAGGCTCCCAGGAGCAGATATTTCAAGGCCGCCTCGTTCGAGCGAAGCTCGGCCTTTCGGAAGCCGCACAGCGTATAGAGAGCCAACGAGAGCATTTCCAGCCCCAGGAAGATCACGATCAGATCGCCACCCGCGGCCATCAGCATCATCCCCAATGTGGAGAAGAGCACCAGGCTGTAATACTCACCCTGGTCAGGCGCGCTCGCGTCGAGGTAGTCCATCGAGAGCAGGATGCTCAGGATGGAGACCAGCGCGAACACGAGGTAAGAGAAGAGCGCCAACCGATCCAGGACCACGGCGTCGTTCACTGAGAAGCGAACCGTTCCCCATAGCCCGATGGAGACAAGGATCGAGAGCGCCAAGGAGGCCAGACCCAGCGCAGGAATAAGGCGCTTCCGCCCTGCGGGCAGAAAGAGATCTCCCATCAATGCCGCCAGGCCGCCGAAGGCAACCGGCAACATCGCGGCCAGGGGGGCCCAGTCAATCTGAGGCAGAACGAGGTCCATGCTCGAGATAAGTTCCTAGTTTCGGGTTTCGGGTTTCGGGTTAGGGGGGCCCCAGTGGTTTGCCGAGGATTCCGAGTGGAAGACAAGACGCGCGTTGTGTTCCAACCTGGAACCCGGAACCTCGAACCTGGAACCGCGAAGCAGCAGTGTCATCTCAGCCTGTGACCCACCCGCTATCTGTCCAAGGAGATGAGTCACTGAGGCATCCATCTTTCTGAGGAGGTGATTCGGGAAAAGGCCGATCCAGAGAATGAGCAGGATCATCGGAACCAACATCGCCATCTCACGGGGGCGAAGATCGTGAAGATCGAGATTCTGCGAACGCCGACTCTCCCCCCACATCACGCGCTGCCACATCCACAGCATATAGACCGCCGCCAAGACGATCCCGACGGTGGCGAGGATCGCGAACCCTCTGTGGACGCGGAAGGTGCCCGCCAGGATCAGGAACTCCCCCACAAACCCGTTCAGCCCCGGAAGCCCGATAGAGGACATCGCCACGACCAGGAAGCAGAGAGCAAACCTGGGCATGACCCGGCTGAGCCCACCGAACTCCCCTATGATCCGGGTGTGACGCCGCTCATAGATCATTCCAACCAACAGAAAGAGGGCGCCGGTGGAAAGACCATGATTCACCATTTGAAGGATCGAGCCCTCCACCGCCTGCAGATTCATGGCAAAGATCCCCAGCATCACGAACCCCAGGTGGCTCACCGAACTATAGGCTACCAGCCGCTTGAGGTCGTCCTGCGCCAGCGAGACCAGTGCGCCGTACAGGATGCCGATCACGGCGAGCACTGAGATCAGTGGGGAGAAGGCGGCGGCCGCTGCCGGGAAGAGCGGGAGCGCGAACCGGAGGAAGCCATAGGTCCCCATCTTTAGAAGGACCCCCGCCAACAGCACGCTTCCCGCGGTGGGAGCCTCTACATGGGCGTCGGGAAGCCAGGTATGAAACGGGAACATCGGCACCTTGATGGCAAAGGCGAGGGCGAAGGCGGCAAATAGCCATAATTGGAGCCCGAACGGGATCGCGCCGCCGATCAATTCCAGGAGGTCAAAGCTCAGCCGACCTGTGGTACTTCGATGCAACACCGCCAGGGCGATCATCGCCAGCAACATCAGGACGCTCCCGGCCATCGTAAAGAGCACGAACTTCAGGGTGGCGTAAATACGCCGAGGGCCGCCCCATATCCCGATCAGAAAATACATCGGGATCAACGTCCCCTCCCAGAAGACGTAGAACAGAAGAAGATCCAGGGCCAGAAAAACCCCGATCATTCCCCCCTCCAACAGGAGCATGCAAATCATGAACGCCTTCAGCCTGCGCGGGATGCCGGAGAAGGACGCGAGAATGGCGACCGGCGATAAGAACGTGGTGAGGAGCAGCAGCGGAAGGCTGATCCCGTCCACTCCGAGGACATAGCTGCTCCCGATCGAACTGATCCAAGGGACACGCTCTACAAATTGCATCCCGGGAACGGTGGGGTCAAAGCGCGCGTACACCACCACGGAGAGCAAGAAATCGAAGCTGGAGATCGCCAGCGCGATCCGCTTGATGAGCCCCTCCCGCGCCCCATCCACAAAGACGAGCAGCATGGCCCCGAGCAGGGGAAGCGCAATGAGGGTTGACAGGATTGGCCCAGCCGCCTGGCTCATCTCTCCTCCGGCGCGCTATCCACGAAACGCCAAGTACCCCAAAAGCACGACTGCTCCCACCAGGATCGACAGGACATAGGCCGGAACATGGCCGGTCTGAAGCCGCCTCAGAAGGGCACCGGCCCTGCCCAGGAGGGAACCGATGCCGTTGACCGCGCCGTCCACCAAACCCGCATCGAACGACGCGGAGACGAAGCGGGCACCAGCGATGGTCGGGCGGACGACGAGATCGTCATACAGCTCGTCAACCCAGTATTTGTGGACGAGGATTCGGTACAGGGTCGGGTACCGTTCGGCCAGCGCTTCGGGTTTTTCGGGGTCCCGAAGATAGTAACGGAAGGCCATGAGGATCCCCGCCCCCGCCATCACGAGAGCTGCGAGCGCCAGGCCAATCCCGGAGCGAGACGGGGCCGAGCCTACTTCATGCCCCGAGACCGGGAAGGACGGCCCCAGAAAGCGATGAAACAACCCGGACTCCGGTGGGATGCCGAAGAAGCCGACCGTCGCCGATCCGAGGGCCAGCAGTACCAGCGGCAGACGCATGCTCCACGGAGACTCGTGCAGGTGACTGGCCGCTTCGGGCGTGAGCCTGGACTCTCCCTCAAAGGCGAGGAAGTAAAGGCGGAACATGTAGAAGCCAGTGCCCGCCGCGGTCAGCGCTCCAACGATCCAGAGCAGCCGATGGCCCGAGGCATACGCGGCGAGAAGGATCTCGTCCTTGCTCCAGAAGCCGGCGAACGGGATAATCCCTGCGTTCGCAAGCGCGCCGACGAGAAAGCACCCGGCAGTCACCCTGAGGGACCGCCGCAGGCCGCCCATTCTTCTGAGGTCTTGTTCGCCTGCCAGCGCATGAATCACCGACCCGGCGGCCAGGAAGAGAAGCGCCTTGAAGAAGGCGTGGGTCATGAGATGGAAGATGCCCGCCGCGTACGCGCCAACTCCCAAACCCAAGAACATATAGCCGAGTTGAGAGATGGTCGAATAGGCGATGATCCGCTTGATGTCGGTCTGAACCAAGGCGATGCCGGCAGCATAAAGGGCGGTTATGCCGCCGACCCATGCGACGATCTCCAGGCTCACGGGCGCCAGTTGGAACAGGGGGGCGGAGCGGGCGACCATATAGACCCCGGCTGTCACCATGGTGGCGGCGTGGATGAGCGCCGAGACCGGCGTGGGTCCCTCCATCGCATCTGGCAGCCACACGTACAGGGGAAGCTGGGCCGACTTGCCCGTCGCCCCGGCAAAGAGAAGCA
>Ga0209521_10004919_pt1 | contig 10596 bp, 5 predicted proteins | sample Rifsed19ft4_FD_184016 | JGI IMG/M metagenome (GOLD analysis project Ga0209521, IMG submission 184016) | Soil microbial communities from Rifle, Colorado, USA - sediment 19ft 4 (version 2) | ecosystem: Environmental > Terrestrial > Deep subsurface > Rock core/Sediment | place: Rifle, Colorado... | reverse complement strand
ACGGAAGCGCTGGGGTCTTCCTCCAGAAGCTCCAGGACGGCCACGACCTGGGCGCCATCGAGCAGCGCACCATTGAGCTCGATCCCGCCGATGTAGTCGACGACGGCCGCGAAGCCCTGGCGGTCGAGGGAGATCACCACATCCGGTTCCAGCGGTGCGAGCGAGGCCACCGCAGCCAGGAACTCCGCCGACGGCCCGGCCTCGGATGACCAGGCGAAGGCGCCCGCCAGGGAGCCCCCGTCCAGCGCAGGGGCGGAGGCATCAATCGGGATTCCCGTAAGGAATAGATCGCGGCCGGGGGGTTCGAAGGACGCCACCCAGAGGGCGGTCAGAGCCGGCCGTGGGCTCGCGATCTCATCCACCCCCACAATGAGAAAGTTCACCTGCTCTTCGCGTGGGGCGGGGAGGGACGAGGGCGGGGGTTCGTCGCCTTCCGCGCTGCGGGCGAGCAGCGCGCTCAGCAGGCCCAACCCGAAACAGAATGCCAGTAGGAGGATGACGAGGCCGAGGGGAAGCCTGTGTCGCATTGCCACATGGCCGCGCTCGGTGGCGCGGCTTGCCAGCCAAGATTGTACTCTCGGCCCTCGCGGGCGGCAATCAAGGAATGGCTTGGGCGGCCGCTCTCAGAATCCCCCGCGCAGTGCGAGGCCGATCATTCTGCCGATCACGAACGCGATCCCCGCGCCCAACGCCAGCGGGAGAACATTGACCGCCCTCGTGAAAGAGTTCCGGCGCCGCAGGGCCGCCTCGAGAAGGGCGGCGAGCACGGCCCAAAGGAACGCCTGGAGACCGTTGGCAATCGGAGTGGGCGTTTCGGCGCTCATCGCTCACCGCGAAGTGGAGAGGCGGACGATCTGCCCCCTCTCGCTGCAAACAACGCGCACAATCCGGCTCAGGCTGCGGCCGCCGGGAAGCTCGGCCCGCCCCTTGTAGACAAGGAGATACTGCGCTTCCCCCTGGCTCTCGCCCTGCGGGCGGATCGTCGGCTGGATGCCCGCCATCTCCGGAAACTTGCGGGCCACTTCGCGGCTCACCTTCGCGACCGTGTCACGGTTCACGTGCCGCCTCCCTACTGCCCCACCATCAGGCGCCGCCGAAGGAAGGTGGGCAGGTCGAGGTTGCCGGGGTCGATCGCCGGCGCGGGCCCCTCCACGCTCACTTGTGTGGAGACGACCTCGGCAGCCGTCTCGGCCGGCACCGGATGCCCGCCCAGACCGGTGACAATCAGGATCACCTGCGCGCGGCCTTCCATCGCCGGCTCGGTCGTAGCACCCAGGACGACCTCGACCTCCGGCGGGAGCGATTCTCTCAGTTGCGTGACGGCCTCGCTCACTTCATACAGTGTGAGATCCTCCCCGCCCGTGAAGTGTACCAGGGCGCCCGACGCCTGTTCGAGGCTTTCGATCTCGAGCAGCGGATGATGGAGCGCCTGATGAACGGCGAGCGCCGCCTTCTCTTCCCCTTCGCCCAGGCCGATCGCCATCAGCGAGCCGCCGCCTCGAGCGACCATCTGCCGGACGTGCGCGAAATCGACGTTGATCAGCCCGGGCCGGGTGACGAGCTCGGCGATCCCCTGGACGCCCTGGCGGAGGACGTCGTCGGCGAGGCGGAAGGCCACCTCGAGGCTGATATCCTCGGGGACGACCTGCAACAATCGGTCATTGGGGACGGTCACCAACGTGTGGGTGTGCGGGCGCAAGAGGCGGATGCCTTCGATGGCGTTCTGGCTGCGCCGCGTCATCTCGAACGAAAACGGCATCGTCACAACCGCCACGACCACCGCGCCGAGCTCCCGTGCGATCTCGGCCGTCACCGCGGCCGACCCGGTGCCTGTCCCTCCGCCCATCCCGGCGGTGAGGAAGACCATATCGGCGCCGCGTAGGGCCAGCGCGATTTCGCGGCTGCTTTCCATGGCCGCCGCAGCACCGGCCCGCGGATTCCCGCCGGCGCCCAGCCCTCGCGTCACCCGCGGCCCGAGCTGCAGCCGGACGGGGGCCAGGCTGGAGGCCAACGCCTGGCGATCGGTGTTGGCCGCGATGAAGTCCACGCCGGTCACGCCGAGCTCGATCATCCGGTTGATGGCGTTGCAGCCTCCGCCGCCAAGGCCGAGCACCTTGATCGACACCCGGCCAATGGGCTTGGGCTCAGCGGGCGGGAGAGGGCGGGCAGATCGGGAGGGGGTCGTGGGGTTTTCCATCTCAGGCACCTCTCTCGGCGAAAGTCTTGGATTGGGCTACGGGTTCGGTCTTGACGTGACGGCTTCGGCGATCCCTGGCACTAGCCGGTCGACCGCGCAGCCCGCGGCAACGAGCTGCTCTTCCACGCGGCGCGGGATCGCGGCCTCGTCGCCGGCGAGAGTGACCCGCGCGGCAAGCTGGGCCTCCGCCTGCGAGAAGCCCAACGCCGGCCGGTGCATCGCCATGAACTCGGCCAGCGGGGTCCATTCCTGAAGCAGAGAGGCGCCACGGCCGGAGGGGAGGAGCAGGTAGTGGCGAATGGGCTTCTCCCTGCCAGGGGCGCTCTTGCCGTTCGACGAGACCGCGCGCAGGACGGCCTCCACCACAGGTCTGGGATTGTCGATCGCTGGGAACCAGGCCGCGCCATGATCCGGGTGTCCGGAGGGTGAGGCCAGAAGGTAAAAAGCAAAGTTGAGAATTGAGGCCGGGATCTCGCCGGCCATCAGCGCCCGGACGATCGAGGCATTCTCTTCGGCATGCACATCAGGTCCGAAGCCGGGCTGACCATCCGCGGGGAGCGCGCCGCCGGCGACAACGAGCATTGGCAGCGCGCCCAGGCCGGCGCGTTCCGCCACGGCGGCATACCAGTCAAAGGCGTGCAAGCCTCTTTGGTCCTGCGCGCCCTGCGGGGTGTGGTAGGGCTGCGCCTCGGGCCAGCGCGCCGGGCCGCCCTTTCCCCAGTCGAGCGGGCGGCGATGGGTGAAGGCATGGATCGCCAGCGCGAGATCTTCGAGCAACCCGGCCTGCCCGCGGCGATGAAGCCCATCGAGGATGGCGGCCAGGAACGCAGTATCCCAGTAGTCGCCCCCGGGCTCGAGGGGAGGAAGCACCGGCACGAGCCCACAGGCCCGCTCGGCCAGCAAGATGGGCAGCGCCAGATCCAGAAATCGCTCAACCAGCGCCGGCCGGCTCCACTCGGCCCCGGGCCAGGACTCGCGCATGTTGGGTCGATCGAAGATCACCACATGCCGGATGCCCCATGAGGCATAGCTCCGCAAGAGGGGCGCGAGGTCGGCCTCCGGGAGGCGCGCGACTTTCGCAGGGATCCGGATCATTGGCTGGATGCCGGCTCCGAGAAGGCCGCGCAGAAAGCTCTCCGGCACGGCCCGGCCCAACCCTGCTTGTACGACGAGCCAGCGGGCGTTGAGGGATTGCAGGATGGGCAACCAGGACTCCAGGTCGGTCTGCGTGAAGTGCTGATCGTCCGGGAAGTAGTGGAAGCCGATGCGGTCGGTGAGGTTGCTCATGGTTGGCTACTCGCCTGGATGCACAGATGCAAGATGCGTGCCGCCATGCTAGCGGGAGACGGACAGCTTGAGGACCTTGCCCGACGGGTCCAACGTGAGGCGGGCCAGGTGGGCATGGCGTCTCTCGCCGACGGAGATCTGCTTGGATAGCGTGACGACAAGCGGCTCTCCGCCGGACGGCTGGGAGGCCTTGATTCCGAGCTGGTTCGACGGGCAATGATGGTCGCTGGCCTCGCAACCGCAGTGCTGGCTGTGGACCCGGTAGCCGGCATCGATCAGCCCGGGCAGGTAGCGGGCCACGATCGAGCGAACGGTCTCGACGGTGGCCGGGTCGAGGTCCTCGGGCTTGAGCCCCGGGCCGCCGAGGGCGCAGGCGGTTTTCACAGCCGCGGGCCGCGTCACGCGCCTCAGGATCAACTTGTCCTGGCGCTTGTGGCTGGAGGACGGCTGAGTGAAGAGCGGGTCGCCGTACAGGATGAAGGAGATCAGCGTCTTCTGGTCTTCGCCGTCGAGGTAGCCCTGACGGCGAAGCATCTCGGCCGCCAGGTGGAGCTTGGCGCGCCGAAGCGCCTCGCCCACAGGAAGCGGCTGGTTGAGATGGTCCCAGAACGACTTCCCCAGCAGATCGGCGGCGATGAGCGGCGGTGTGACCGATCCATAGGAGATCTTGGTGGATCCGACGACCGCGCGTGAGCCCGATGCGAGGAACTTCAACGAGAGCGCCGTCTCAGCCGTCTTCCCGGCGACATTGGCGCCGTAGCATGCCTCGGTGTAGACCACTCGTGGCGCGTTCCCGCTATTGACCACATCTTGAGGCCGGAGGGCGATGGGGTATTCAACCGCCGAGTCCTGATCTTCCAGCGGATCCCGCTGGCCAAACCACTCGGCACCGTCTTCGATGCCGTGAAGATTGAAGTAGGAAAGGCGGACCGGCCTCACCGCCTGGGGAGGAAGCTCCTCCGCCTCCACGGGCGGGGAGGTGATCAGGGACTCTGGATCGCCGATCACGCGGTAGACGGCCATCGAAGCCTTTCGCCAGATGCTGGCGCTGTAGCCCAGCGAGGCGGACGTCCGGCCCACGAGGGACGCCAGCCAGAGGCGCAGCCGTTGGAGCAGGCCCGGCCGCCGAAGCGCGGCCCGATGATCTTCGGCGGCGCGGCGAAGGAGCGTGGTGAGGAGGTCGGCGTCCGTGTCTGAGGGCAAGCGTCCTACAGCCCACTCCGGAGCGAAGTAGTTGTCGTCCGTCGCGCTGTAGGGGTTGTCGGAGGGAACGGTGTCGTCGTCGTCATCGGTGGGATTGGGAAGCAAGTGGAAGGGGACGATGGCCGGCCCGCCGACGATGAGCAAGGAACCGATCATTTCTCCGCGCGTGGCGAGGGCCGCGTCGAGATCGGCGAGGCGCAGCTTCAGCTGCCAGGCATTCTGTGGATCGGCCGGGGAGAGGCCGAACGGCTCGAGGCAGGCCGGGTCGTCCAGGTACACCCGGTAGGCGCTCCAGCCGGGACGCCGCCGGACGGTCTCGACGAGCGCCATCATGGCGTCGTCGATCCGACGAAATCGATCGGCCCCGAACACTTGCACGAGACGGGTGCGGCAAGAGACGGCGATGTAGGCAGGCACCCGGCGATCCTCGTCGTTTCGCCGTTTCGAGACGTGGACTCTGGCGGCCACCCGGTCGAGCTCCTTCTCGATCTCTCGGAGCGACTCGCCGCCCTGGCGGCTCTCCGTCCGCGACGGGGCGATGCCAGGATTGGGCCCGCGGAATGCCTCCCAGGGCTCGGGTTCGGGCAAAGGCTCTTCGGCCTCCAGGGCAGGATCGGGATCGGCCGCCTGTGGAGCCGGCCGCGCGGTCTCGGACTCGGAGGGAGGCACTGCCGCTTGCCTGGCCGTCTCGATAGCAGGCTGGGGAGACCCGGCTGGAGCCGCGCCGGCGCCGGCAAGCCGGTTGGCGCCCAGGACCGCGGCCACCTCTGCCGGGATGGGCTGGGAGAGATTGGCGCTCAGCCGCGTGGGCCACAGCGACCGGTAGGGATGTTCTGGGCCTAGGTAGCGCGAGCAGACTGCGCCGGTGGGGTCGCCGGCGGCGGCGCCATGGAGATAGTCGACGGCGCGGGCGTTTTGCCCGCTCTGCAGGAACTCATCGGCGAGAAGAAGATTGAATGCAATGCACTCGGGCCAGCGGTCGTGACCGACTCGGGCAAGGCCGATCGCGGCTGCCCGCTCGCCCGCCGCGAGGCGGGCCTTGAGCGCAAGCAGCGTGGGCAGAGGCAGGCCTGGATCGGCCGAGAGCGCCTGGTGGGCCTGAGCGGCGGCCTCGGCGGGATTCCCCTCGGCCAAGGCCGACACGGCGCGAACGAGCGCCGGGGCCCAGGAAGGCGCCCGCGCCGGGTCGATGGATTCGCCTCTCAGGATCGCGGCGCAGGAGGTGTGCGTCTGCGCTTGCACCGCGTCGCCCGAGGCGCGGAGGGCAACCGCGAGAAGAGTGTGCGCCTCCCCATACTCGGGGTCGGCCAGGAGGATCGAATGCAGGCGGGCGCACGCCGGCTGATTGAGCCCCTGCTCCACCTCCGCTTGCGCCAGAAGGAACTGCACCTCCAGGTCGCCAGGCCAGGCCACCAGCCAATCCGCCGCAGCCAGGCGAGCGAAGTCGTAGCGTGCAGCGACGCGAGCAGCTTGGATCAGGTGGATGACGTCTTGGCGCTCGATCATGTGGGCACCGCCGAGTGGAGAGTTCCGCCGTGAACGAGCTCCAAGGCCCGCACGGCGGCGAGCTGGTGGGCAGCCGCAGCGTCTTTCGGGTTGAGATCGACTGCGCGCCGGAACATCCGCGCCGCTTGCGAGTAGGACTTCAGGGATTTCAAGACAACCCCGGCGCGGAAGTGAGCCTCGGAGGAGTTCTGGTTGAGGCCGATCGCTTTCTGGTAGGCCTGAAGCGCCTCACTCACCTCCCGCCGATCTTCATAGATGGCGCCAAGCTCGAGGTGGACCGCCGGATCCGCAGGGCTGAGCACTTGTGCCTGATGGACCTCATCGAGAGCGCGATCCAGCTGGCCGGTCTTGCGCGAAAGCCTGGCGAGGGCCAGGTGGTGAGCGGAGTTGCGCGGGGCCAGGCGGGCGGCCCTGGTGGCGGCCTCGATCGCCGCCTCCTCATCCCCGGCCGCCTCGCGCGCCTCCGCCAGAGCGCTCCAGATCTGATCGTTCTCAGGCTCGCCCGAGGCGAGCTCTTCGAGGAGGTCGGCGGCGACGTCGGCCCGCCCGAGCCGGGCGAGTAGCCTGCAGCGAACGAGCTGCACGGGGAGCGGCCGCGATGCGTGAGCGAGGGCCTTGTCGTAGGCTTCGAGCGCCTTCTCCAGCTTCCCTTGCTTGGCGAGAATCTCCCCGAGGCCGAGAAGGATCGCCGGATCTTCGGGCGAGAGGCGGGCCGCAGCCTTGGCGCGTTCGACGGCCTCCCGGGCGCGGCCAAGGGCAAGATGCGCATGAGCGGATCCCAGGAGTGTGTGCGCGTCCGAGGGGGCCAGCGTGCAGGCACGTTCCAGCCACCCAGCGGCCACCTCCGCCTCGCCCACCGCCAGCGCCATCTCCCCGGCCTCTTTCCAGACCTTGCCATCGGTCGGGAATGACTCCAGCACTCGGGAATAGACGGACTTCGCCTCGGAGATCTGACCGTCAGCGCGCAAAGCGCGTGCCCACGCCAGAGCCACCCGACCATCGGCGGGGTCGAGCTCGGACGCATGCTGCAAGTGGGGCAGGGCGGCGGCGAGATTCTCTGCTTCCATGTACAGCGAGGCCAGCCGATGATGCCATAGCGGCTCATCGGGCCATGCGGCCAGGGCTGCGTTCAGTGCCCCGATCGCCTGCTCGGGACGACCATCCGAGTGCCATGATCCGGCAGCCAGGTACATGGCCGCTGGGCCCAGAGCCGGATCTCCAGAGGCCTGGTCGAATGCATGCCGCGCCGAAGCATGCTGGCCGGTCGCGGCCAGGCATACGCCCCGCAAGATCGACGCCCAGCCGTCGGCCAATGACCGGGCTTCCGTCCCCAGGATTTCAAGAGCCCGGTTGAACTGTCCTCTCCGGATGAGCGCGATTCCGTACGCGGTGAGGGCCCTGGCCTCACTCTCCTTCGCCGTGAGAGCCTGCAGTGCGGCGAGTTCGCCGTCGGAAAGGTTCCCCGCCGCCGCGCTGAGCCGCAGACTGAAGGCGTCGGCCTCGGCGGCTTGCGGGGGGGCGGCTTCGCGCAGGGCGGTCAGGGCCGAAAGCGCGCCATCGCGAAGGGCCTCGATATCCGGGAGATTTCGGCGGACATCGGCCAGCGAGAGGATCGCATGGGCCTCAAGTGCGCGGATGGAGGCAGCCAGGCGGTTGAGGCGGACGCTCATGGAGGGCTGCGGCTCACCGTCACGAGGGATCCGGTCGAACGCGGCGACCGAGCCGCTCCAGTCCCCGAGCCTCAGCGCGGCCCGTGAGACCCATGCGGCGTCCTCGGCTCCGCGCACCGGCCTGCGCAGGGCGCGCTGCAGCGAGGAGTTCGCTGCGGCGCGATCGCCTGTGGCGGCGGCCGCCAGCGCGTGGACGGCATAGGGCGTGGCAGTCAGGTCATCCCGCCGTGCGATCGGCGCGAGAGTCGCGAGAGAGTCCTGGGCTCGCCCGAGCCGGTATTGCGCCTGGGCGAGCGCGCAGATGATCTCGGGGTCGTGCGGCGCGAGCCGGGAAGCATGCTGCAGCGTCTCGTGTGCCTCCTGGAGCGCCCCGAACCGCAGGGCCGCGGCCCCCGCCTCGTAGGCAAGCTGCACGTCGGTGGGGGCGGCCTGGATGGCGAGGGAGAAGTGGTTGAGGCCACGGCCCGTCTCGCCGTCGGCGATGTAGGCTCGGGCAAGCTCGCGGTGCAGATGGGGATTGTGGGGCTCCAGCGCCACGCTCCTCTGCCACAGCCCGATCGCTGCCGAACGGCGTCCAAGCTTCGAGAGCGAGGCGGCGGCATGCGACAAGGCCTCCACGTCTTTGGGCTCGATCTCCGAGCAGCGCTGCCACGACTTCTGGGCAGTCTCCAGATCGCCGATCTCTTCACTGGTCTGGGCAAGATCGCGCCAAAGAGGGCTTTCCTTGGGGAGCAGGGCCGAGGCGCGGCGGAGTGCGGCCTGGGCGGCGGCCGGGATCCCGAGCGAAATGAGGAGGCGGGCCCCCCGCCGCAGGACATCGGGGCTCTCCCGGTGGTTCCAGAGGATGCTGGCCAGTGTCCCACGCGCGGCCTGCGTGTCGCCGGCGCGCAGTGAGGCCTCTGCCAATTCGAATTCCACGTCCAGATCGCCGGGTGCCTTAGTGAGGAGCCTGCGCAACGCCGACGCCGCGGTCTCCCAGTCTTGCACGGCCCGGGCGACGCTGGCGAGTTGTCGGATGGCGACGACCGAATCCGGAGAGAGCTCGGCGGCCTGGCGCGCGGCGTTCAGAGCCCGATCCCCGAGATCGGCCGCCAGCGCCGTCTGAGAGAGTGCGACGTGCAAATCCACCGAGGTGGGATGACGCTCCAGGCCGGCCTCGAGCGTAGCCAGGGCCAGAGGGGCCTGGCCCGTGGCCAGGGCCGTGCGCGCCAAACCCAGGACGACGGCCAGATGGTCATCCTGGGCGTCTGGCGGGATCTGCTGTCCCGCCTGACGATAGCTCTCGAACGCGGCGGCGTGGCGGCCCGCGGCCTCGTGCAGGCGCCCGGACCAAAAGGCGATCTGCCCCTCGAGCCCGGCCGTGCCCTGGGCGCGGGCTAGATGCGCCTCGGCCGCCTTCATGGCTTCGCCGCTTGCCGACTTCTCGGCATGCCGGATTGCGATTCTCATTGCGGCGAGATAGGCCGGTGCAGGTAGGCCTTCTCGCAGCTCAAGGATCAGGTCGGCCGCATCGGCGATCTTGCCCTGCGCTTCGAGGACTTGAGCCAGGGCGAGACGGGCTGTGGTGTCGCCAGGCCGTCGAGAGAGGGCCTCGCGCAGGGCAGATTGTGCCCGGTCGGCGTGCCCAAGGCTGATGAGCAGTTCCCCCTGAAATGTGAGCCAGTCGGCGCGGCCCGGTGCCAGGCGGAGAGCCCTTTCGATGGCTTCGAGCGCCTGGCGCATCTGGCCGTCAGACCTGTGATGTTCGGCAAGCGCGGCCCAGAGAGCGGGCTCCTGTGGGAGGAGCTGGGCGGCGTGCGTAAGAGTGGCGCCGGAGGCGAAAGCGTCGCCGGAAGCCGATTGCGCGCCGGCAAGAGCAATCCACACCGCGGCATTCGCCGGGTCGTTGCGCGTGGCTTCTTCAAAGTGGGCGCGCGCGCCTTCGACATCCCCTTTTCTGGAGAGGATCTCACCGCTGAGAATCCTTCCCGCCGCCGATCGCGGTTCCCGCTCGAGGAGACTGCGGGCGGCAGTCTCGGCTGTGGTCAGGTCTCCGGCAGCCAGGGCGCATTCTCCCAGGCAGGCCAGGGAATCCGGGTCCCGCTCGGCGATCGCCTTCCAGTGCTCGAGGGCGTCAGCGGGCTGTCCGGCGTGTTGGAGGCAGGAGGCCAGCGTCCGCTCAGCGTCGAGGAGGCCCGGGCTAAGAAGGAGAGCCGCAGCCGCTTCGGAAGCCCCTGGCTCGTATTCCGCCGCCTGGAAGAGGGCGCGTGCGTGCCTGGCGCGGCCCGAGGCATCCGAGGGGCGAGAGTGGACGATCCTGGCCAGCACTTGCAGGGAGAGCTCACTCAGTCCGGCCTGATCGACCTCAGCCGCGAGACGCTCGAGCCAGGGGAGCGGCGCGTGGGGTATCTCGCGGAAGAGGTCGGCGGCGGCGCGTAGTGCCGCTTCGCAGGCCTGCATGTCGCCGATACGGCGGGCGGCCGCGGCGGCAGCGAGGTGTTCTTCCGGGCTTCTCTCGCTCGAAGGGAGAGCCCGCAACGCCTCTTGGGCGCGCCCGGCCTGGACGAGGCTGAGGGCGAGGCGAGCCCTGCGTGCAGGTGAGGGCCCGAAATGAAGGCTCTGCCTGTGAGCCTCCATCGCCAACACGGAGTTGCCTTCTCGCTCGGCGAGATCGGCCATTGCCTCGGCGATCTCTGCCGTCTGGCTCCGAGTGGAGTCCCACGCAATCTGAAGCGATTGGGCCGCTTCGGCCTC
>Ga0209521_10004916_pt1 | contig 10597 bp, 16 predicted proteins | sample Rifsed19ft4_FD_184016 | JGI IMG/M metagenome (GOLD analysis project Ga0209521, IMG submission 184016) | Soil microbial communities from Rifle, Colorado, USA - sediment 19ft 4 (version 2) | ecosystem: Environmental > Terrestrial > Deep subsurface > Rock core/Sediment | place: Rifle, Colorado... | reverse complement strand
CCTGCTTGAAAGCCTCCTGCATTTTCATTTTTCTTCCCCCTCATTTTTGGTGTTTCCGTTCGGTGTAGGAATTTCGCGGATAGAGACGACATAGGCGATGCTGCTCATTCCATTGGCGCGCGACCGCGCCTCGGTTTTGGAGTTAGCTTCAATATAGCGTACCTGTTGCGTTCGATAAGCTTTCATGGTGACCGCATATGTTTTCATGCTGTACCGCCTTGCCCTACAAGGAATGCAATCCCCAGTCCACAGATTCCCAAAACCGGGAAGTGTTTGAAATCACATACTTAGTGTGGAGAAATATTTTCCTACCGGGCGACATGCCCGGGCATACTCGTCATATGTTTAGGGGCAGAATGCCCTTGTGACGACCAGTGTCACTTTCAGTGTTGGAAAGTTAGGCGAGCCTAAACATACCACATGTCGTAGGCGAAGGCGGCCGCGCCTACTACATGTTGTATGTCGACTTGGCACGAGAAATGCGTAAACAAAAAGCACGCCGCGGACAGTATGCCCGACCACCACAACATCTAGTGTGACAATTATTTACACCACTACATAATGTATACCCCCTAGGGGGGTTTTTGCCTCGATTTGGCATGAAAAATGCTGTCGCCTCCACGCAGAAAATCTGTATTTTTCAATTCTAGACACCCCGTCGGCTTGCCTGACGGCAAGTCGTGCGGGCGGGGCGCCAGCCAAGGCCGCGTTTTGCTTAGAGAAAATATCTCTTGACACGCCGCGCCCGGTCTTGTACTGTAATGTCATGATACCCGGAGCCCATCTTGAATTGCTAAAGCTCGCCCGCCGCGGTGTTGCCGTCGAGCTAATCGCCCGCGCGACGGGCATCCCGGCCGCGGCTGTCGTGGTGATCTTGAGGAGTCCCCTCGCGCAAGCCGAGCTTGCTCGTGTCCATTGAACCGTTGTATTCCCTCGCCGTCGCATGTGAACTCATTCCTGTCAGCGGGCCGACTCTAAGCAGAATTCTCTACAGATTTCCACAAAAATTCCCGGCGCGCTATAATCTAGACAGTCACGCCGGCCCTGGGGGTCCTGAGCGGATGCTCCTTGAGAGTGAATGTCTTGCGATACGAGACATGGTCATCCGAACAGATCGTCATGCTAAACCTGAAGATGTTGGAATTCTCAGAATAAGTAAGCGATATGGATTGCTACGGACGCCTCACAAACCACGCTCCGAAGTCGACAAATTCCTCCTTGGTGAAGAGTCGGCATGATTGACACAAAGCCCCTCGCCCTTTCGGTCGAGAGAGTTCGACACGAGATGCTCCGTGGCATTCTCGTTCCTCGCGAGATGGTCAACGAGGCGTTGGCTGTTACGGCAGCGAAGTTGCGAGCGAAGGAAACAAAGTTTTTCAGTTTCAAAGGTCGGGTCATCGACACAGTGCAAGTCGAGGACCACGGGACGCAGCTTGCTGCCGCCGACCAGATATTTTCCCTGGCTGGTCTTTACGCTCGCGAACGCGAGGATCGCGCTTCCACTCCAGGCGTAGCCTTGGAGGTTGATCCTCGTACCGGGGTCGTGCGAATCATCGTCGGTGGGCCTCCTGCGCTCGCTGAAGGCGAGGAACGACTTCAAGAACTGCCGCCCTCGGAGCCTTCACCCGCTGAAGCGCCCGTCGTGGTCCATGCCCACGATGAAGCTGTGGAAAGTCAGGGGAAGCTTCGGGGCGGCAGCACTTCCCCTTCTTCGAAGGTGTGGAAGATACTGACAGACGAGATCGTTGAATGAACAGTCGCGTTCATTTCCGTTACCGTTCCTATCAGTTGAGAGCCCGGGCCGCTCGCCGTGCAGGTTGTAAGAGATTCGTCCAAGTATTACATCGGCGGGCGGGCAAGGACCGCTCCTGGCTCTCCATAACTCTCGAAGCTATGCTCGAGAGGGTGGGAGTATACTTTCACGTATTCCCGAGCCTCAACCAGGGCCGCCGCGACCTCTGGGACAACATCGTCTTGGACAATAGTGACGGAGTCGAGCGTTCGGTCAAGATGATCAGTATGTTCCCGCCAGAACTCGTGCGGGCTGTGAACGAGACTGAGATGCAGATCACTCTGATCAACGGGAGCGTGTGGCAGATCATGGGTGCCGACAGCGCGGAAGCAATCGAAAGATTGCGTGGTCCCAATCCCCTCGGCATCGTGTTCAGTGAGTACAGCTTCATGCTCGAAGGAGCATGGACAACGCTCGAACCTGTGTTGCTGGAAAACGGTGGCTGGGCTGCCTTCATCTACACACCAAAGGATGAATCTCATGGGTTTACCCTATACAACTATGCTCGCGAGTCGCCGGAATGGTTCTGTGAACTCCTCACGATCGCGCAAACGTCGCGCGACGCAGAAGGAGAGGATGGCTCGCCGGTCATCCGCGAAGCAGACATCGACGAACTTAGAAACCGCGGCGTGCGTGAAGAGGATATTCAGCGGGAGTATTACTGCTCGTTCAAAGGATTCCTCCACGGAACGATCTTCGGCGACCTCGTCGCAGCCGCCCGCCTTGACAGCCGCATTACGCGCGTTCCGTATATTGTCAATATTCCGGTAGGGCTCTGTCTAGACATCGGCGTCTCCGACATGACTGCCATCTGGTTCTACCAGATGCCTGACAAGAATCGAATCAATTTCATTGACTACTACGAAGAGAACCTGAAGACCGCGCAGTATTTCGCTCGGCTCCTTAAGGAGCAACGTCCTTACATGTACGGTCGGCTTGTTGTCCCGTGGGACGGAAAATGGAGCGCTGCCGACTATTTCGTATCCGTAGGATTCCGTGGCGTCGATGTCGCCGTCAAGATGCCTATACAAGCAGGAATCGATAAAGTACGGGAGAAGTTCTCTCAGTTTTATTTTGATGAACAGAAGTGCGCCCGCGGCGTGCAGTGTTTGGAACGCTACGCCCGCCCCTGGGACCCGATCAAGAAATCCTTTGGTCAGACTCCTGTGCACGATGAATACTCTCACGGTGCGAGCGCCATGCGGACGGGAGCCGTCGCCGGCTTCGGTCCTCTCGAATTCTATCCAGGCGCGGGCGCCGACCTAAAGGTCGAGACTGCTTTCGATCCTCGAGGGCTTTCTCCTCTGTCTATTGGAGGACTATAAAATGTTTGGTGGAGGTCCCGCCGCTCCGAAACCACCGCCGCCACCGCCACCTCCGATAGTTGAGGAAGACAAGGCCGTCCAACAAGCCAGCGCCGAGGCATTGAGACGACGTAAGCTCGCGAGAGGCTTCCGTTGCACAATCTTGAGCGAAATGGCGGGCGGGAAAGAAACATTCGGAACGAATCTTTATGGGAAAGCCCCCGACGTCCGAATGGCGTAACGATGCCCGCCAACGGTTCTGAGATCGTCAAGAGATACGAGCGTAAGAAGAATGAACGCTCGAACTTTGATGCTCGGTGGGAGCGTATGGCTCCATACATCGCTCCATCCCGCTCGGGAATATTGACCGAGCGTGCGGTCGGAGAAAAACAGACGCAGGGTGTCTACGATTCGACGACAATGCTCGCCGCCGAAACGATGGCAATGTTCATCGCGGGGCACATCATCAATCCATCCCAACGCTGGCACGGTTACGAGTTGAGAGATGCAGACGTCGGTGCGTCGGACGAAGTCAGGGAGTGGCTTGAGGAATGCCGTGACAGGACGCTCAAGAGACTTGGAGCGTCCCTCTTTTATGCCGAGGGCCCTGAGTCGTTGATTGACTACGGGGGCTTCGGCACCGGCTTCCTCATAACCGAGGAAGCTCCACAACCGGTCAATAAAATTATAAATGGATTTCGTGGGTTCCACTTCCGGGCCGTCAAGACCGGCCGGTTTGTCATCGACGAGGGTATGGATGGTCTCGTCGATACTGCTTGGGAGGAGTTTAAACTCTCGGCTCGTAACATAAACGATAGGTGGGGCGATACGCCTGGGGCGCTCCCTGAGAACGTCGCACAGGCCCTACGCGATGGTCAGATTGACAAAGAATTCAAGATCGTACACGCAGTGTACCCTCGGCCTCGCGCCGACCAAAGTTCTGGTTCCAAGGCAATGCCTTGGGCCTCGTGCTGGGTCGAGCTTGCCTCCAAGCATTTGATTCACGAAAGTGGTTACACCACTTTCCCGGCCGCCGTTCCACGTTACCACAAGACTCCCGGTGAAGTGTACGGCAGAGGCCGAGGCGACCTCGCCTTCCCCGACACCTGGACTCTTAATACCGCGAAGAGAATGGGGCTAGAAGACTGGGCCCTCAAGATTCGTCCACCAGTTCTCGTCGGCAGTGATAGTGTGATGGGCACGCTGCGACTCGTGCCCGGCGGTCCGACGATCATCAACCGTCACGGTCAACGTATTCAGGATGTTCTCGCACCTTTTGAGACAGGATCTCATCCCGAAGTTTCGCACATCAATGAGGAAGAGCTTCGTCGCTCGATAAGAGAAATCTTCTACGTTGACGCCATCCGGCAACTCCTCCAAGTTGAAAAGAGTGAGATGACGGCTTTCGAGTTTGCGAAGAAAATCGAACTCTTGTTCCGACTTCTAGGCCCCGTGTACGGACGTTTGGAGTGGGAATACCTACATCGTGTTATTGATGTAGTGTTCGATCTCCAGATGCAGTCTGGAGCCTTCAGTCCACCTCCTGCCGAGGTTTACCAGACCGACGGTCAAATAGACGTCGTGTTCCAGAATCCCATCGCGAAAGCTCAAAGGGCTGGCGACGCCGAAGCTCTCATGCTCGCCGTCGGCGATCTCGCTCCTCTTTTTCAAGCCACGCAGAATCCCGAGTTGTTTGACAGACTCGATTTCTCAAAGACTGCCGATGGCGTGTACGCCCTGCGCGGAGTTCCCGCGCTGTGGCAACGCAACGATCGTGAGATCAAAGAACTGCGCGCCGCGCGACAGGCCCAGACGGAGAAAGAGAATGCGGTGGCTCAACTGGAACAGTTGGCGGGAGCGGCAGGCAAAGTGTCGCCCGCGATGAAGATGATGTCGGAGGGAGGGGCGGCCGCGTGAAGACTCTCGAACGTTGGCTCAAGCACAAGTGGATGATTCTTGTGCATCCTGAAATTCTACAAGCCTACCAACGCACCTTCTCGACACACGACGGTCAACTCATCCTCCAGCACTTGCTGGATCACATTTACTTTACGGTATATCAAGGGACCGACGCCGCAGGCGCCGCCCTGCACAACGCCCGACGTTCCGTCGTTCACGAGATCCTAATGAACATCGATGCAGCGGAGAATCCACAGAAGTATGATGTCAAAGTTGAAAAGGAGAAGGTCGATGCCCCTTGACCAAGCGTTGCTTGAACAGCTTCCTGACACACTCGCTGTTGATGTGGATGGTAAGACTATCCCCTTGAGGGAGACTCCTTTCGTAAAGGAGGCCCGCGACTTCCCCACCCTTGTAAGGGTGGCATACGACGCCCATCGGGAGGTTGGGGCCCGTATCCCCATCAAGACAGACGGGAAGCCTGAGTCGATCGCAGAGTGGCGAAAGACTCATCTCCCAAACATCTACAAGGCCGGCCTCCTGGAGGCTCCTCCGAGTACTCCAGAGGACTACGGAGTCGTCAGACCAGAGGACATACCAGAAGGATTGTCGTGGGACGACGAGCGTGCGAAGAAGTACGCTGGCATTCTTCACAAGTATGGAGTACCGAAGGCGATTGTTCCAGAACTTATGGAGCTTCATAAAGAGGCACTCATCGGCGCAAGCCGGGCCTTGAATACAGCTAAAGAGACTGGCATCGCCGCCCTCAAGGAAGAGTTCAAGGACAAGTACGATGAACGCATGGAACAGGCAAAGCGTCTGACGAAGGCGATCTTTAAGAGTCCTGAGGAGATTGAATTCTTCAGCGAACTCGGACTCGGGGACCACCCTGGCTTTCTGTCCGTACTGATGCGACTCGCTCCTCTGGCTTTGCAAGATTCTAGTGTTCTTCCTTCAGGCTCCGGCGGCGGCGACGGTTCCATGACTGGTGACGATGTACGCAAGGAACTTGCGGACATCATGTCGAATCCCAACAATGCAAGGAACAAGCTCTACTGGCAGCGCGATGCTGCGACGTTGAAGTACATCGACGAACTCTACCAGAAAGCCTACGGCAAGGGTACGGTGGAGATCGGCTAATGCCTTGGGACGAAGTCATGCACAAGTACGCGGTAGGGAAGTTGAAGTCTGGGAGCGGCCACAAAGTGTCCTCGAGAGCGCAAGCTATCGCCATTATGCTGGACGAGAAACGAAAGGCGGGCGCCGGGAAGAGTGAATACAAGAGTCGTGATAGTGCTCTCAAGCATATGCGAGGAGGATAACGAACATGCCTGAGTATGGAGGCGTTGACACGCAGCACCCGCGCATCGTGGAAGCGATCAAGACTCTCTCTCAACGTGAGAAGAAGCAAATATACGAGATCGCGAAGATTGTAGGGATGCCTTACGAAGTTGTAGAGTCGGTTGTAAGAAAGGAAGGAAAGAAGAAGTGAGTCGGGCAACCATACAGCAGGTCCGACTCTTCGGTGCTGTCGAAGGCACGCCGCGCGTGCAAGGTTGGGTCTCCATTGGGGAGGCAGCCCACCGCCTTTGCTTCGCAAAGACAGAAGGCGGAGGAAAAAGAAAATGCCGATAACAGTCGACCAGACATGGGTTCCACGATTTCACGACCAGCTTCTGCTGACGTACCAGCAGAAGGGTTCTCTTCTGGAGAACCTCCTCGATCCAGGAATGGTCCACCGTGACGTTAGCGCGGCGATCGACCACTTCGAGCGTCTCGGCAACGTCATCGCCAACGATGTGATCAGTCCATTCGGACAGACTCAGATTCTCAACCCCGAACACAGCCGTCGGGCTGTGACGCTGCAAAGCAGCGACGCGGCGGTTCTCGTCTCTGACGAGCACAGCCTGCGAGCGATGGTCAATCCGCAGAATCAGTACACGAACACGATTGTGTTCGCGCTCGGGCGTCGAGCCGACAAGCACATCATCGACGCCACGGTCGGTAACGTTCAGGTTGCCACAACAACACAAGGTGTGTTGACATACGCCGACCTTGCGCTGCCTTCAGGCCGCAAGCTCGGGACAGGTATCGCCATCACCCTCACCAACGTCATCGCCGTGAACGAATTGATGTCGAAGTCGGGCGTCCCGAACGCGGCGGGCGAACGTATCATGCTGTATAGTCCTGGACAGCTTCGCGACATCATGGCTATCACTCAGGCTTCATCGAGTGACTTCACGAAGAATCAGATTCACGATCGTGGCACAATCAACGGGCTACAGTGGGAAGGTTTGCGGTGGATCGAGATCGCCGACGTCATCGCTACCGACGGCTCGACCTCTCTCCAGAGGATGCTTCCGCTAGCTTCGACTACACGTTCTTGCATCGCCTTCCACAACAGCGCAGTCGGACTGGCAGTCGGACGTGAGATTCAGACGAAGGTCAACGAGCGCCCGGACCTCAACAACAGTATTCAGGTGCGTTCTGTGATGATGCAGAAGGCCGGCCGCGTTTGGGAAGGTGGCGTCGTTCAGATTGACGTGCTCGAAAACTAACAATTCGCCGGGGCTAACAGCCCTAGGAGGATAGATCATGCCGACAAATAGGAACTCAACGCTTTACACGAAGTTGCACGTGAACAAGTATCTTGGGGACGCCCGTGACAGAGGTGGTCGGATCTTTCCGATTCCCTTCTCACATACTGTGGTCTCGGGAGAGACCGGAGGCGCCAGCGCAGGTGTGCGGGACACAGTCAATCTGTGTGTTCTGCCCGCAAACTGTATGGTCATTGACTTGATCTTCAAGTCGAACGCCCTATGGGGATCGGCGGGCGTCAATGGCACTCTTCAGCTTGGCGATAGTGGTGACGCCGCCCGCTACATGGTCGCCACCGAATTGTACTCAGCAGAATCACCGCTGCCCACCGAAGGTACGGTGCGGTTCAGACTAGCGCTGGCCGGTCTTCTCTACAAGCCGACGGCCGACACGATCGTACTCGCGGAGTACCGTGTAGCCAACCCCGTGGTTGGCAAAATCTTCAAGGGTTGTTTCCTTGTCATTCCCGGAGCCTAGTTTAACGTGACAACAAGAAATGCGGCGTCCATGGGTCTCTACGGAGCAACGTGGGAGGCCGCAGGCTACGCCGGGGCTGGTCTTGTCGGAGAGTTGATAAACTCCCTTCAAGGCCGCCCCGCCGTAGTCGCTGGAAACGCCTTCGGCGTCTTCGATGAGGTTGACAGCGCGCTTGAAAAATATCCCGACGCTGTAGTGTTTGGCGTCAACGATGTTGGAATGTTCCTGCCAAAACTCGATCACTGGGTTTCTCTTCACACAGACAAGCTGGCGACGTGGAAGAATGCTCGGTGGCTTGTCGCTCGCGACAAAGAGAACGCAAAATATCATGGAGTTGACCCGAGGGCCTTCATCGACTACGACTGGTCGAGCCTCCGCCCTCTCTTTGCCTTGAGCGGTTACTTCGCGATGCAGATTGCCCACATCATGGGATCTGACTTGATCGTGTTGTGTGGGTGTCCGGGTGACGGAACGCGGCGTTTCTTCGAATCTAAGCCGCGTAGCGGCTTTATGTACGGTGACGATTCTCAAGTTAGCGGTAAGGGCGTCCGGGATCAACTTCGTAGTGAAATGGAACGACTGCCAGGATTCAAAGCGCGCGTCCGTAGCACAAGTGGTTGGACACAAAACTTTTTTGGAGGACTCTACTAATGGCTGCCTTCGCAACTTTCACGGCCGCCGAACAACGCGCCTACGCCAAAGTCCTCGACCAGACGTGGGTGAACGCTTTTGCTCAACGTGGAGTAACTGGCACGCTCGGCGTGCGAGTTCAACGGTTCATGTCTCCGACTAACCCAGCCTACGGCGCGTGGGTTGAAATTACTGACGATGCGACAACTTGAGGAGCAGACATGCCTACTGAATTGACAGATGAACAAGTCCTGAGTGTTCTTGGGCGAATCGAGGCGGAACTAAATTCCGCCGATCAGATGCGTCTGGCGCTGAAACAAGTCGGTGTTGTCATCCAGCGTTATCGTGAGATTCAGCCTAAGCTCGCCCAGCTTGTAAAGGAAGAACAACGCCTGCGGGAGATGCTTGCGGGTCTTGGTGCCGACATCGAGAGCCAAAGGCGGGCTGGCGCAGAACGTATTCAGAAGGAAGCTGACGATCTCCACAAACAGATGCACGACCGAATCGAACCTCTTCGGATTGCTCTTGAAGAAGCCTCGGCTCGTGTTGTCAAAGCTGAAAGCCTTGCTATCGAGGCAGAGGCCGCCTCAACAGAAAGAATAAAGTCGGCTTCTTCAGCGGCTGAAGCGGTTGAGTCGCGGTTGGTTTTGGCCGAGGCTAAACTTCAAGAGCTCGGGAATCTAACGAGACGGTGATGGCTGAGGTATCCGGGACAAATGGGTTCAAGGTATGGATTGCGCGGGTGGCCGACGTGATCGAGGTCACAGGCAAGATTAGCGGCGGGAGTCTCGCGATCATTTTGCTTGGCCTTGTCATCTCGACATACTTCGGTTGGATTCATAGTCCCTTTGCGGCTCTTCCCGAGACGTTGAAACAACATGACGACCGCGTAACTCGGGTCATCGACACTCGCACTCAGACGGAACGTAATCTTCTCCTCGTCTTGCAAGCCTTGCAGGGCGAAGTCCAGAAGATCCATCGCGTCCAGCAGATTCGCACGTGCTCGGAGATCGTCAACACCTCACTTCGGGAGATGTGCTTGCGATGAGCGGGCATCGATGGATGAACACGAAACTCGTGGCTGTGCTCGTCTGCGCGCTATTCTTGGGTGGCTGCGCGGGACTCATCTTTAGTTTGGTCGGCGCTGCCACGTCCGTGGTCGGTGTGTATCAGCGATATGAAGATCGACAGGCGCAGAAGGATCAGACTGAGGAGATTCTGCGATTGCGGGAGGCCGTCGAACAGCATCAGCAGGAGATCAGACAGTTGAGCGAGGTTCTGCGAGAAAGGTCGGAGAGGGATAGGCGATGATTATTCTAGACATTGTCATCGCTATTCTTCTGACATACATGGTCATCGTGGGTTGGTATACCCGATGACCCGCGGCGAGTTCGTCGAGGCCGCCATGACGTTCTGCGCCCTGACCGGGGGCAGCGTGACCTCGTGGACCCGGACGGTGAGACACAACGCATCCCCAGCCGTAGGCGGGGTCACCAACTCCGCACACTTGTACGGGCTCGCGGTGGATGTCGTGTACGACACGCCGCAGGTGTTGAAACCGACGATGGAGCGCGCCCGACGCTTGGGTCTCAAGCTCCTCCGGGAAAAAGATCACGATCACTTGCAGCCGAACGATTGGGCGGCCGGATGATGAGGCTTCTTCCTGTTCTCACGTTCCTCCTCCTCACGGTCACTCCTGCGTGGGCACAGCCTGTGATTCACGAGGGCACCCTGATCGCCGAGATCGAGGATCATCCGAACAAGGTCGTGATCCGGTACTTCATCGAGCGGGCGGATCGCTCGCGGGTGCAAGTGCGCGCCACCCCGCAACTTGAGCGGCACATCGGGCAGCGCGTGCGCGTGACCACGAGCCAGCCTCCGGCGCTCGCAGTGGGGG
>Ga0209521_10004909_pt1 | contig 10610 bp, 11 predicted proteins | sample Rifsed19ft4_FD_184016 | JGI IMG/M metagenome (GOLD analysis project Ga0209521, IMG submission 184016) | Soil microbial communities from Rifle, Colorado, USA - sediment 19ft 4 (version 2) | ecosystem: Environmental > Terrestrial > Deep subsurface > Rock core/Sediment | place: Rifle, Colorado... | reverse complement strand
CCTCGTCGACGGACTCACGCGCTTTCAGCGGCAGTCCCTCGATCAGCATCCGGACTTCCTCGGCGTCGAGCACCTCGCGCTCGAGGAGCGCCTCTGCCACCCTCTGCAGGAGCGGTCGATGCTCCGTCAGGATGTGCCGGGCGCGCGCGTAATTCTGTTCGACGATGCGCTTGACCTCCTGGTCGATCTTGATCGCGGTGTCCTCGGAGTAATCCTGGTGTCTCGCGATGTCCCGCCCGAGGAAGATCTGCTCCTCTCGCCTTCCGAAAGTGAGGGGACCCATCTTCTCGCTCATGCCCCACTCGCAGACCATCTTGCGGGCGAGCTCCGTCGCCTTCTCGAGGTCGTCATGGGCGCCGGTGGTCAACTGGTTCAGGATGATCTCCTCGGCGATGCGTCCGCCCATCTTCACCGCGATCATCGCCTCGACGTAGTCGCGGTCGTGGCTGTAGCGATCGGACTCCGGAAGGAGCATGGTGACCCCCATCGCCATGCCCCGGGGGATGATCGTCACCTTGTGGATGGGATCGGCCTCTTTGATGAAGACCGCGACCACCGCGTGCCCCGCCTCGTGAAAGGCGGTGGTCCGCTTCTCGTGGTCGCTCATGATGAGGGAGCGCCGCTCCGAGCCCATCAGCACCTTGTCCTTGGCTTCCTCGAAGTCGGCCATCTTCACGACCTTCTGCCCGCGGCGGGCGGCGTTCAAGGCGGCTTCGTTCACCATGTTGGCGAGGTCGGCGCCCGAGAAACCGGGGGTCCCCCGGGCCAGGACCGAGAGGTTCACGTCGTTCGCGAGCGGAATGCGGCTGGTGTGCACCTTGAGGATACCTTCGCGCCCAGCGACGTCGGGGAGCGACACCACCACCCGGCGGTCGAAGCGGCCCGGCCGGAGGAGCGCCGGATCGAGCACGTCGGGCCGGTTGGTGGCGGCGATGAGGATGACTCCCTCGTTCGATTCGAACCCGTCCATCTCCACCAGCAGCTGGTTCAGGGTCTGCTCGCGCTCGTCGTGGCCGCCGCCGAGTCCGGCTCCGCGGTGCCGTCCGACGGCGTCGATCTCGTCGATGAAGATGATGCAAGGGGCGTTCTTCTTGCCCTGCTCAAAGAGGTCCCGAACCCGGCTCGCGCCCACGCCCACGAACATCTCGACGAAGTCCGAGCCGCTGATCGAGAAGAACGGCACGTTGGCCTCACCCGAGATGGCGCGGGCGAGGAGGGTCTTCCCCGTTCCCGGCGGTCCCATGAGCAGGACGCCCTTGGGGATTCTCCCGCCGAGCTTCTGAAACTTCTGGGGCTCGCGCAGGAAGTCGATGATCTCCTGGAGCTCCTCTTTCGCCTCGTCGACGCCGGCGACGTCCTTGAACGTCACCTTCTTCTGCTGGCTGCTGCTGAGCTTCGCCTTGCTCTTGCCGAAAGAGAGCGCCCGGTTCCCCGAGCCCTGCATCTGCCTCATGAAGAAGATGAGGAACGCGATCATGATGACGATGGGGGTCCAACTGATGATGTGCCCGAGCCACGAGGAGCTGTTGGCGTCCCGCGCGTTCACCTCGACGCCCTTGTCCAGCATGGTATTCACCAGGTTCTCGAACTGGGGAGGAGAGAAGGTCCGGAACGACTGGCCGTTCTTGAACTCTCCCGCGATCTGACTTCCGGCATTGGAACCGGTGATCGTCACCTTGGCGACGTGTCCCCGCTCGAGCTGAGCTATGAAGTCCGAAAAGCTCAGCTGGTGCTCGTTTTTCTGGATGCGCGACGACACACTCCAAAACAGAAAGATTACGAGCGCCGCGACCATCCAGAACATCAAGTTCTTCATGGTGGAGTTCAATGATGCCTCCGAATCGAAAGACTTCTAGCCACCCGCGAAGCCGATGAACGGCGCTCCGCGATGCAGCTCCTGAAAGCCCAATCCGTAGCCCGCGACGAAGCCCTCTTTTTCGAGCTCGAAGCAGGCATAGTCCACGGGACAGTCCACTTTCCGATGCGCCTCCCGGTTGATGAGCGCCACGACCTTCAGCGACCGCGGTTTCCACGTCTCCTGGATGTGTCCGGTGATGAACGAGAGCGTGACCCCGGTATCGACGACTCCCTGGATCAACAATACATCGCGGCCGCCGAAATCGGTCGCGCTTCCGAACGCAATATCGACGCGCCGGGCATCCGACGACCCCACCTTGAGGAAGTCGCAGGTGAGCGGGACATCGATCGCCCGGATGAGGTCCGCCATGAACACCATGGAGTTGGGAAGGATCCCGACGCAAGCCAGGTTCCCGGAGGGGAAGTCCCGGGTGATTCGCCGTCCGAGCTCCTTCACCCGCCCGCGGATCTCCTCCTCGGTGAAGAGCACGCGGAGTCCGTCGCCGGCGCTCATGGAGTGACCCACCGAAACGAGAGCCGAGACGAGCCCGCCAAAACCCGCGATGCCTCGGAAACGCCGTGTCCAACCACCCAGAGGATCTCCTCTCCCGAATCGTCGAAACTCGAAGCACCACGTACCACCAACGGAACCCGCGACCTCGAGTCTCGAGAGACCTTCCTTCCCATAAGATAGCGCGAGAGCGACTTCGATCCGGGCGCGCCCAAAGGGTGGAACCGGTCCCCCGGCCGGGGGCTTCTCACCTTGAGCTCCGGCAGGCGTCCGTCGAATCCCACGATGACCGCGTTCCCAAAAGGTGGTGTCCCCTCCAGCTCTCGATTCGGCTCCGCGATCCGGGCCGAGAGGGTGCCGAGGCACTCCGGAATCCGGACTCGGGCTGGAATCGACAATCGGTACTCGAAGCCATTATAGCCGCGTTCGCGCGCTTTCCGCGCCCGCGCCGTCGAACCGATGCGAAATCGCATCTGGTCGAAGGAGAGCTCGACCACGAGCCCCGGAAGGTACAGCTCGCGGCCGCTTTGGCCCTCCTCCGCCAGGGCCAGGACGTCCTCGATGTGACGGTGAGAGACGTTGCCGAGTCCCCGAAGCCGCTCGATCGCGACGCGGATCAAACGGCGCCGGAGAGCGAGTGGGTGCCGAGAGAGCGCTTTCTGGTCGAGCCGGATCTCGTCCCCCGATACAGCGGCCACGCTGTCGAAAGCGTCTCTCGTTTCCGCCTCCATCCACTCCTCCTCGTCCCTGAGGAGCGACGCGCTGCGGGCAAGGGTCTCGACGAGCCGCGGGTTGTATGCCGAAGAAAGCCGCGGGAGCTCCTGGTGTCGGATCCGGTTCCGGGTGAACCTGGGGTCGGCGTTCGATGCATCTTCGCGAAAGCTCGCGCTTCGCTCTTCGAGGTAGCTTTCGATCTCCCGCCTCCGTACTTCGATGAGGGGGCGGACGATTCCGCCGTCTTTGACGGGATGAATCGCTCCAAGTCCGCGGGAGCCCGAACCGCGGAGAAGGCGCAGGAGAAACGTCTCCGCCTGATCGTCGAGGGTATGGCCGACGGCGATTCTCTGCGCGCCGAACTGCGCCGCCTGGGCTTCGAGGAACTGGTAGCGGGCGTTCCGGCCCTCGTCCTCGATCGAGCGCTTGCTCTTGCGTGCGCGCTCGGCCACGTCGGCGCGGCCCGAGGCGAAGGGAAGCGACAGCCTTTCCGAGAGCGAGCGGCAGAACGCCTCGTCCTCTTCGGCCTCCGCGCGAAGGCCGTGGTTCAAGTGGGCGAGAACCAGCGTGATCCCGAGGCGAGGTTTCAGCTCGAGGAGGAGCTCCGTGAGCGCGACCGAATCGGCGCCGCCGGAAAGGCCGACGAGCACCCGGTCGCCCGAATGGACCATTCGGTATCGCTCGATGGTCCGGATGACTTTCGAAGACAACATCGCTCGAGGACACCACTCCTTCGACTTTAAAAACGGACCGAGACGATCCTGGATGAAGCTCTCGCGCTCGCTTGGAACTCTGTCTAAGTGTATCATGATAGAAGAGTTTCGAGAGAGCTGTCAAACCCACACGCCTGGCGAGAGGACGTGAGCCATGGACAACAAGTGTTGGCGTTGCGAAGCGACCGAGCCAGAGCGCACCATAAAGAAATGCGTGATCTGCTTCAAGTATTACTGCAACGAATGCCAGGCCGACCGGAACGGGCGCACGTTCTGCTCGAAACAGTGCGGGGATTTCTTCTTCTTCGGCGACGAAGAGTGATCGAAGAAGCCTCGCCGCCGTGAAGATCGCCGTCATCGGCGCGGGCGGATGGGGAACCGCTCTCGCCAAGATCCTCTCCGAGAACGAGATCCAGGTCATCCTCTGGTGTCGCGAAGAGGACGTGCGGCGCTCGATCGGCGAGCGGCGTGAGAACGTTCGCTTCCTCCCCGGAATTTCGCTCGGCGCGACCCTGAGGACGACCGGAAGTCTCGAGGAGGCCGTGCGCGGCGCCGAAGTCCTCCTTCTCGCCGTGCCCTCGCCCTACCTGCGCTCGGTCCTTTCCGGGCTCGCGCCTTGGGCGCGGGGTGTCGCGAGTATCGTGAGCGCGACCAAAGGTCTCGAGGAGACGACCCACTTCCGCATGAGCGAGGTGATTTCGCAGACTCTCGAAGGCGTCGCCCCCGTCGTCCTCTCGGGGCCGACCTTCGCCCGCGAGGCCGCTCTCGGGGAGCCCACGGCGCTTGTCGCCGCGAGCGCGGACCTCGAAGGTGCTTTGGAGATCCAGGCGCGCTTCTCGACACCGAGCTTCCGTATCTACACCAACGACGACGTCCTCGGGGTGGAGCTTGGGGGAGCACTCAAGAACGTGATCGCCCTCGCGGTCGGGGTCGCGACCGGCCTCGGTCTCGGGCACAATCCGAAAGCGGCGCTCATGACTCGGGGGCTCGCCGAAATCTCGCGTCTGGTTGCGGCGATGGGAGGGCGGCGAGAGACGCTCTTCGGGCTCGCGGGCATGGGAGACCTGGTGCTCACCTGCACCGGGCATCTCTCGCGCAACCGGCAGGTCGGGATCGAGCTCGGGAAGGGGCGCTCGCTCGAGGACGTTCTCGCGGGAATGGAGCAGGTTGCCGAAGGGGTGCGCACGACCCACGCCGCGGTCGCGCTCTCCAAGGAGCATGGGGTCGAGATGCCGATCGTCCTTCAGATGGAACGGCTGCTGCGAGGTGAAACCACACCCGAAGACGTCATGCGCGAGCTGATGACCCGCCCCCTTAAAGCGGAATAACCCGGAAGAACGCAAAGGCGCCAAGAGACGCAAGGACGCAAAGAAGAATCGGGATTTTTCCCGGCTTGGCGTCTCTTCGGACCTTTGCGCCCTTGCGTTCTGTTTTTAGAAGTATTCGAGGATCTCGTAGGTGGTCGTGCGCTGGGCGGGGCGGAAGCCGGCTTCCCGAATGAGGATCTTGATCTCGTCCGTCGTGGTCTGATTCACGAAACCCGCCGCCCTGTGCACGTTCTCCTCGAAGAGCGTCCCCCCGAAGTCGTCCGCGCCCCAATGAAGCGCGACCTGACCGGTCTTCTTGCCCTCGGAGAACCAAGAAGCCTGGACGTGGTCGAAGTTGTCGAGGTAGAGCCGCGATGCCGCAAGCATCCGCAGGTACTGGTTGGGACCGGCGTGGCGAGGGTACTTCTTCTCGAGCGGGGTGTTCCCCGGTTTGAAGCTCCAGGGGACGAACGCGGTAAAGCCGTTGAGCTCGTCTTGAAGGGCGCGGATCGCATCCAGGTGCTCGATCACGTCGTCGTCGGTCTCGACGTGGCCGTACATCATCGTCGCCGTCGAGCGGAAGCCGAGCGCGTGGGCCTCGCGGTGCACCTCGAGCCAGCTGGCGCCGATGCCTTTCTTGTGGGAGATCTTGCGGCGCACGCGCTCCGAGAGAATCTCGGCGCCGCCGCCGGGAAGAGTGCTCTGTCCCGCGTCCTTCAGCCGTCTCAACACCTCCCGCACCGGCAGGCCCGAGACCTGGGCCATGCCGTCGATCTCCGCCGCGGACCAGAAGTGGGGGGTGACGCCGGGGAATTTTTCCTTCACCGTCCGAACCATCTCGACGTAGTACTCGAAGGGAAGATCGGGGTTGACCCCTCCCTGCATCAGGACGGTGGTGACGCCGCGCTCGACCGCCCGCTCGATCTTCTCCATCATCTCGGCGATGGTGTGAGTATAGGCCTCCTCGTGTCCCGGAGGCCGATAGAACGCGCAGAACGTGCAATCGACGTTGCAGACGTTGGTGTAGTTCGGGTTGGTGTCGACGACGAAAGTGACGACGGGCTCCGGAAAGCGCAGTCTCCTCGCCTCCATCGCGAGCTGCCCGAGATCGAGAAGCGGCGCCTCCCCGAGTAGGAAGAGCCCCTCGTCGCGGTCGAGCCGTCTCCCGCTCCGGACCTTCTCCCGTATGGCGTCCCAGCGGTCGGCGGTGGCTTTCATGGTCACATCGGTCTCAGTAAGTCGCGTTCCAGCACCAGACGCCGGAACTCCTCGAATCCCCGCATCTCCTCGGGCCCGAGCCGGTAATGGAAATTCCGCAAGTAAGAGGCGAGATCCGCCGCGCGGCCGAGCTCTCCCGCGAACTCCGCCGCGATCTCGTCGACCTGAGACATGCCCACCGCGAACGAGCGCGAGAGGAGGTCCTCGAATCTTTGCTTCACGTTCTCCGGAAGGGATCGGCGGATGGCCCAGAGCGCGAAGACGAAGGGGAGTCCCGTCCAGGCCCACCACTCCGAAGCGAGATCGTAGCGATAGGGGAAGCCGGGGGTGGGCCTCACGTTCTGGCTCAACGCCTCGTTTCCGATGACGAGAAACGCGTCGGCCTCCGACCTGGCGCCGCGCAGGTAGGCCCGGGGGCGCACCGCGTAGCGGTCTTCGAGGACGAGCCTCAAGAGCCGGGCCGAGGTCGAGGTCTCTTCGGTAACCCCCACGAGCGCGCCGTCGAGATCCTCGATCGGCCGGGCGCTCGCGAGGAGGATACTTCGGACTTCCTCGCGATTCGCGACCCCGAGCCCGGCGATCGGCTCGTAGCGCTCGGCGTTTACCAGATAGTCGGCGGTTGCCAGGATCCCCGCGTCGATCTCCCCCCGAGACGCCATGCGGCCGAGCTCGCTCGGCGGTGTCGGGATGAGCCGATGCGCGCCCAATAGAAGCGGGTAGAAGGGCTGGCTGTTCAGGTACGAGATCTGACCGACCACGAGTCGCATGGACTAGTCGTAGGCGCGCACCACGTGGTAGAGCGCGTCGCGCTCTACCGGGCGCTTGCCCGCCTCGCGGATCATCTCGATCAGCTTCTCGCGGGCGAGACCGACGGCACTCTTCGCCTGGGCGTAATGGGCTATCCGCTCCTCGCCGATAGTGCCGTCGAGATCGCTTGCGCCGAAGTTCAGCGCGACCGACGCGGTCTCTTCGCCGAGCATGATCCAGTAGGACTTGATATGGGGAAAGTTGTCGAGGAGAAGCCGCGCCGCGGCCACCGTTCGCAGATCCTCGATGGCCGAGGCCTGCCGCTCGGCGAGCCCCGTCGCTCCCGGCTGGAGCGCGAGCGGAATGAAGGAGAGAAACCCCGGACTCTCATCCTGCGCCTGCCTCAGCCGCAGCATGTGGGCGACGCGCTCCTCGTAGGTCTCGATGTGGCCGTAGAGGAGGGTCGCGTTCGAGGGAATCCCCATCCGGTGGGCGATGCGGTGAATCTCGAGCCAGCGATCGGCGCCCATCTTGTTCTTGAACGTCGCCTGGCGGACTCTCTCGGAAAAAACCTCGGCGCCGCCTCCAGGCAGAGATTGAAGCCCGGCTTTCTGGAGTCGCTCGAGCACTTGAGGGACTTCCATCTTCGCGATGCGGGCGAACCAGTCGATCTCGACCGCGGTCCAGGCTTTGATCTGGATCGTGGGGTAGGTCTCGTGGATCGCTTCCATGATCCCGAGGTACTGCTCGAACTTCCACTTGGGGTGGAGACCGCCCACGATGTGAACTTCCGAAAGCTCAGGTGTCAGCTTTCCCAGAATCTCCTCGAGGGTCATCTCGTAGGCGTGGGCGTCGCCCGGTCTCGCGGCGAAGTCGCAGAACACGCAGTCGAGGACGCAGAGGTTCGTGGGATTGATCTGCCGATTCATGACGAAGAACACGTCGTCCCCGGACTTCCTGCGCTTGACGAAGTCCGCCATCTTTCCGAGAGCGGTCAGATCCCAGGTCTTCAAGACGGCGAGGCCGTCGTCGCAATCGAGACGCACCTCATTTCGAACTTTGTCCCAGATCGGAACCAGGGCTCTATCGTGGAAAACGATGTCTTCCGTGACTACGGGCATGTCTGACAGCAGATTCTTACACAGGGCACCGGTCGCCGCCAGTTCAGGATATCTCGTCCGATCGCCAGCCGCCGGCGACGGGAACTCCTATGAGCGGGAGCACTTTGTCGACGAAGCCGTTCACCACGTCGTCCATCGACTCGGGGTTCTTGTACCAGGGAGGGGAGACGGGCATGACGATTGCGCCTTCGCGCGAGAGCCTCAGCGCGTTCTCGAGAGCGATGGAGGAGAGCGGGGTCTCGCGGATACCGACGACGAGGCGCATCCTCTCCTTCAGCGCCACTTGGGCCGCTCGGGTCACGAGAGTATCGGCGATCCCGCTCGCGATCTTCCCGAGAGTGGAGACGCTGCAGGGGAGGAGGATGAGGCCATCGTGGCGATTGGAGCCGGAGGAAAAGGGGGCCGCGAGGTCGTCGTCGCGGAAGACGGCCTTCACGTAGGGCTTCAGATCGTCGACGGTGAGACCGAGCTCGTGATCCAGAACGCGCCGGCCCCACTCGGAGACGATGAGGAACTTCTCTCCGGGACAGCGCTCGAGGAACTTGACCCCGTAGATGACTCCGGAGGATCCGGTGATTCCGACGACGTAACGCATCACGGCGGGAACGGCGGATAGAGCCCAAGGGCGATGAACCCCAAGACCGCGAATCCTACTACGGCGTTGATTTTGAAGAACGCGAGGTCGACGTCGCTCGCGCGGCGATGCTCGGCAACGAGGAGCGCGCCGATGAGGCCCAGGAAGAGCGCCGCGAGGGGACCCTCGAGAGCCCGCAAGTAGAGGATTCCGAGGAGAAGGAAGGCGGCGGCATGGAACGCGGCCGAGACGCGAAGCGCCCTATCCCGGCCGAGCCGCGAGGGCAGCGAGTGAAGTCCGCGGGAGCGATCGAAATCCTGGTCGAGGGTCGCGTAAATGACGTCGAACCCGGCCACCCAGAAGAGCGTGAAAAGGCACAGGAGCAAGGCGTTGCCGAAATCACGGAAGTCGAGCTGCACCGCGAACCAGGCGCCGAGCGGCCCCATGGCGAGGGCCGCGCCCACCCCGAGATGGGCCCACATCGTGAAACGCTTGAGAAGCGGGTAAATGAGGAAGATCGCGAGGGGAATCGGCGCCAGCAGGAGGCACCGGGGCGAAATCCCGTAGGCCGAGGCGAGGAAGAATGCGACACCGGCCCCCGTCACTACCCAGGCTTCTGCGGCCGACATGGCGCCCGAGGGGAGCTCCCGGTTCCCCGTGCGCGGGTTCTCCCGGTCGATGTGGCGGTCCAGAATGCGGTTCAAGCCGAGTGCTCCGGTCCTCGCTCCGGTGCCCGCGGCCAGGATCAGGAGGAGCGTTCCGAGGGAAAGCTCTTCCCGGGCAAGGAGGGCCCCGCTCAGGAGGAGCGGAAACGAGAACAATGTGTGCTCGAGCTTAACGAACCGGCTGTAGGTGAGGACGCGCTCCATGGCTACTCTCTCCGCATCTCGTGACTCCAATGCCGTGGGGCCCCACCCCACGGGCCCGTCTTCTCGGCGCATTCATCCATGCGCGCTCACTCCTCGCTCGGGCGCACACCTCCGGTCATTCATCAGTGCGCCGGGGCCCCCCCCCCCGGCGGTGTCGCTCCGGGACTCGCTTCGCTCGCCCTGCGCTCCGACCGATGGCTCTAGCTCGCTGCGGCGGGCGGCGCGCAGGGAGCGTATGCATTTGCCGCACCCTGCCTAATAAAAACACCTTTGACAGCCGGAAGCAATGCCGACTAGAATCCCGGGCCGAACTCACTTCGACGAATATGCGCATCGGTGCCAAGAACTCTCACAAGTCGAAGGTTCAGATCGAGACGCGCCGATCCGAGTTCAGAGGCGAATTTCGAACGCGGAGAACCAACCGGGACGTGACCTTGACGAGGGTTCAATGCTATTCTCGACCCCGGGTCAGTGGATGTCGGCCGTTGCGCCGTCACGGAAACCGATCCGGCGCTCGATGGAGGTAGGCAGCTCAAATGAAGAAGAAGAAGAAGAAAAAGACCACGAAGAAGAAAGCCGCCAAGAAGAAGGCTTCGAGGCGCAAGACGAAGAAATCCGTCAAGAAGGCCACTAAGAAGAGAGCGGCGAAGAAGAAGTCGGCAAAAAAAGCGAAGGCTTCCAAGCCCAAGTCCGCGAAGAAAGCCAAACCGGCTGCACCCAAGAAGGCCGCCCCGCCTCCAAAGCCGGCGGCTCCGGCCGCACCGGGACCGCCGACGTGGGAAAGCACGGGTGGCGCAGGCGGCTCGTGGGGCGGTGAATCGGCTCCCGAGGGCGGCTTCGAAGAGCCCGACGGCGGTCTCGGCGACGATAACGACGACGAGTTCGGCGAGTCGGTTTACTAGTCTTCAGTCGCCCGAAGCAGAGCGCCGACACCAGGCGCCTCGGCGGGCTTAGGCCGGGAGCGTCTCGAGGAACACCC
>Ga0209521_10004908_pt1 | contig 10610 bp, 11 predicted proteins | sample Rifsed19ft4_FD_184016 | JGI IMG/M metagenome (GOLD analysis project Ga0209521, IMG submission 184016) | Soil microbial communities from Rifle, Colorado, USA - sediment 19ft 4 (version 2) | ecosystem: Environmental > Terrestrial > Deep subsurface > Rock core/Sediment | place: Rifle, Colorado... | reverse complement strand
CGCGCCAACAAAATTCATCTGGAAGGTAATCTATGTTGCCCGCTCGCTCGGCTGGTACGCGTTGCTTCCGATGCTGATCCTCTCCTTCGCAGCCGCGGCAGGACAAGGGCGTCGTCCTGCGACCGAAGGGAGTGTCGAAGGGTCGGGAAGGATGCGGAATCTGTGGATGTGGTTATCGCTTCTCGCGTGGATCTGGATCCTGCTTGCCGCGTTACGCGCTGGAGGCGACCAGTGGGATAATCCCCGTTATCGAACGATCCTGTTCCTGTGGCAATCCCTGATCGCAGGGTATGTCTGGGTATGGTGGCGTGAGACGCGCAATGTTTGGTTTACGCGTGTGATTGCATGTGAAGTCGTGTTTTTGCTGGTGTTCACCCAATGGTATGGCAGCCGTTATTTACACTGGGGTGGTCAATTGCCGTTTGCTTTGATGGTCTCATTGATAGTGGGGCTGTGGCTGATCATCCTGGGAATCGGCTGGTGGCAGGATCAAAAGCGCGCTTGACAGTTGTGAATGTCAGTTTATAATTCAGTCGCTGAATTTTGGAACAAGGAGAACGAATGCCCACTGCACTAATAACGGGAATCACCGGTCAGGACGGTTCATATCTTGCTGAATTACTGCTTTCAAAAGGATATCGTGTGGTTGGCGTTGCACGACGATCGAGCACTGTAACCTATGAGCGTATTGACCATCTCCTGGATGACATCACTGTTGTTCAAGGCGACCTGCAGGATCAGGGCTCTCTGCTGACTTTGCTTGAACAATACCAGCCAACTGAAGTGTATAATCTCGCCGCGCAATCTTTTGTTCCCACCTCATGGAATCAACCTGCGCTGACAGGTGATATCACGGCCCTGGGTGTCACACGTATGCTGGAATCCATCCGCTATGTGAATCCGAAGATCCGCTTTTATCAGGCTTCTTCGAGCGAAATGTTTGGAAAGGTTCTCGAAGTACCACAACACGAGGCCACACCTTTCTATCCGCGCAGTCCCTACGGGGTGGCAAAGGTCTACGGGCATTGGATCACGGTGAACTATCGCGAGTCTTTTGATATGTTTGCAGTTTCTGGAATCTTGTTTAACCATGAAAGCCCGCGCCGCGGGATGGAATTCGTTACCCGCAAGATTTCGGATGGCGTGGCACGCATCAAGCTTGGTCTTGCGAAGGAACTGCGTCTTGGCAACCTTGAATCACAGCGCGATTGGGGATTTGCGGGCGATTATGTGGAAGCCATGTGGCGCATGATGCAGTGGGATAAGCCTGATAATTTTGTGATCGGCATGGGGGAGACCCACTCTGTTCGCGAGTTCTGTCAGATCGCTTTTGGTCACGTTGGCCTGGACTATAACGACCATGTTGTTCAGGATGAAAAATTCTACCGGCCTGCCGAAGTCGATTTGTTAATCTCTGATCCAAGCAAGGCGCGTTCGATCCTGGGCTGGGAACCATCAGTCAGTTTCAGGGAACTTGTCATCATGATGGTCGATGCAGACCTTGAGCGGCTGAATCATAAGAAATAGACCATGTCCGATCTTTCCCTGATCATTCCCCTATACAATGAGGAGGCAAATCTGCCTCTCCTGTACGATTCCATCAAAAAGGCATTGGAACCCCTTCAACAAAATTGGGAGGTCATCTTTGTGGATGATGGAAGCCAGGATAAAAGCCTGGATGTTCTCAAGGCCCTTGTAAAAAAAGATCCCCGCCATGTACGTGCGGTTATCTTTCGCCGTAACTTTGGGCAGACTGCCGCAATCACTGCCGGGATTGACCATGCACAGGGCGATACTATCGTCTTGCTCGATGCCGATATGCAGAACGACCCTGCCGATATCCCGATGCTGCTGGCGAAACTTGACGAGGGATATGATCTCGTGAGCGGCTGGCGCAAGGATCGAAAAGATAACCGCCTCACCCGTACGATCCCATCCATTTTTGCCAATGGGTTGATTTCATGGGTGACCGGCGTTCATTTGCATGACTACGGATGCTCGCTCAAAGCCTATCGCAGGGATGCGCTTGAAGGGTTCCGCCTGTATGGTGAAATGCATCGCTTCATCCCTGTTTTTGCACATTCGGTTGGGGCACGCATTACGGAGATCCCTGTCAGACATCATCATCGTAAGTTTGGGGAGGCAAATTACGGCCTGGAAAGAACCCTAAAGGTTATCCTCGATTTGTTTACGGTCAAATTCCTGCTCAATTATTCCCATAAACCAATTCGTCTTTTTGGCGGCACGGGAATGATCTTGATCTTTGTCAGTGTGACTCTACTCCTGTATTTGTTTATTCGTCGCGTATTTTTCTCGGTAGCTGTGCTTGGCTCCCCATTTTTTCAAATTGGTGTGATGTTCTTCATTCTGGGCTTTCAATCCATTCTGATGGGTCTTATCGCCGAATTGCTTGCACGTACCTATCACGAATCACAGGCCAAGCCCACCTATACCGTTCGCGAGATGATCAATATCAAGCGTGAGAATTGATGCGCATCCTGGTTTTGAACCATGAGTTTCCTCCGATTGGAGGGGGTGGCGGACGCGCGGCCGAAGATATTTGCCGTGGATTAACAAAGTGGGGCCATGAAATTAAAGTCCTGACAGCTCATATCAAGGGATTGCCACGTGAAGAAGAGCGTGATGGATATACCATTGTTCGTTTGTCCTCCTTGCGGACTCAGCCCTATAAAGCCAGTTTTCTCTCCATGGCTGCCTACGTTCTCGCGGGACTTTGGACTGGTCGCCGTTTAATCCTCAGCTTCAAGCCCCAAGTGATCCATGCACACTTTGCCGTGCCTGCCGGCGCGCTGGCATGGGCACTCTCACGGTTCACGGGTATTCCCTATGTTCTAACCGTTCATCTCGGTGATGTACCCGGAGGTGTTCCCGAAAAAACGGGAGGTTGGTTCCGATGGATCTATCCGTTTACGCGCAGCATTTGGAGGAACGCAAACCGGATTGTTGCAGTGAGCGAATTCACGCGGCAGCTTGCCTTGAAGAACTATAACGTAAAAATTCAAGTAATCCCCAATGGGGTGGATCTAAGCACTATGCAGCCCGATCTAATTCATCTTAACCAGCCGCCGCGTATTGTCTTTGCAGGCCGGTTCATGGCGCAGAAGAATCCGTTGCAGGTGGTGCAAAGCCTGAACCAGCTAAAAAAAATCCAGTGGCAATGCGTGATGATCGGCGATGGCCCATTGATGCAGGATGTCAGGCGTGCGGTTGCAGAATCAGGTCTGGAGGGCCGGTTTCAATTCACGGGCTGGATCGATCCGCAGGAGGTGTTGAATTGGTTTGACAGCAGTGACATCTTGTTCATGCCCTCGCGATCCGAAGGATTGCCCATGGTCGGAGTCCAGGCATTGGCAAAGGGTCTTGCCATTGTTGCGAGTCACGTTGGTGGATTCGTTGATTTGGTGGATAATAATAAGAACGGATATTTAATCCGGCAGGAAGATGCTGGTGAATTCAGGACATCATTGCTGGGCTTGCTTTCAGACTCCAATCGTCTGCTTTCATTTCGCAATGCCAGCCTGGAGAAGGCGAAATATTTTGAAATCAATCAAGTCGTTAAGGAGTATGAGAATCTGTTTCAGAGTGTTCTCATAGATAAAGGATAAAGATGACCGGGCAACAAACTGTCCTCATAACAGGCGGGAGCGGTTTTATCGGCGCGAACCTGGTGCGACTGTTAGTGCAGAGTGGTGAATACCGCGTGGTGAATCTGGATGCGCTAACCTACGCGGCAAATTCATTATCTCTGGCTGACCTGGAAGGAAATCAGAATTATGTGTTCGTGAAAGGGAATATCGCAGATCGTGAACTGGTCGCCTCCCTGCTCATGAAATATGAACCTATAGGTGTGATGCATCTTGCGGCTGAGTCGCATGTGGACCGTTCCATTGTCAATGCGGAAGATTTTATCCAGACGAATGTAGTGGGAACTTATTCCATGCTGGAAGCCGCGCGTGCTTATTGGAATGCTTTGCCCGTTGAGCAGAAAAACACATTTCGATTTCTGCATGTTTCAACCGATGAAGTATTTGGCTCTCTGGGCGAGGAGGGATATTTTTCGGAAGAGACTCCCTACGCGCCGAACTCGCCATACGCGGCATCCAAGGCGGCCAGCGATCATTTTGTGCGCGCCTTTCATCATACGTATGGACTGCCGACGGTCACCACCAATTGTTCCAACAACTATGGCCCCTATCAATTCCCTGAGAAGATGATCCCATTGATGATTTTGAACGCGCTTTCCGGCAAGCCTTTGCCTGTATATGGCGACGGGTCGAATGTGCGTGATTGGATCTATGTCGAAGACCATTGCAAGGCAGTCAAATTCGCTTTTGAGAAAGGCAAGCCAGGTGAGGTGTATGCCATTGGTGGAAGCAATGAACAGAAGAATATTGAGCTTGTGAATCAATTATGTAATATTCTTGATGATGTTGCGCCGCCCGTGGAAGTTCCTCAGTTGCGCGAACGTGGACTGAAAAGTTACTCTGAATTGATCCGCTTTGTGGCAGACCGTCCGGGACATGACCGTCGTTACGCGATCGATTCAGGGAGGATCACGCGTGAGTTGGGCTGGCAGGCTGAGGTAGGGTTTGAAGCGGGTTTGCGTCGAACGATCGAATGGTATCTCTCCAATCCGAAATGGGTGGATCAGGCAAGCGGTGGTTCGTATGGTGAGTGGATCGAGAAAAATTATGCATGGCGAGCGAAGCGCGCGAAGCGCGTGGGGCGGGTGGAGAAGGAGTCCAAATGAAGGGAATTATTTTGGCAGGCGGGAAGGGGACGCGTCTTTACCCGCTGACGATTGCCACCAGCAAACAGCTTTTGCCGGTCTATGACAAGCCGATGGTGTATTACCCGCTTTCGATGCTCATGCTGGCGGGGATACGCGAGATCCTTATCATCAGCTCCCCCGAGGCTTTACCCGCCTTTGGGGAACTGTTGAAAGACGGATCTCAATGGGGCCTGAAGTTCGAATATGCAGGGCAGAGTGAGCCGCGCGGTCTGGCTGACGCGTTCTTGGTGGGCCGCGAGTTTATCGGAGATAACCCTGTTTGCTTGATCCTGGGCGACAATATCTTTTATGGCGAGGGGATGATCTCGCTGTTGCAGGAATGTGCATCCTTGAAGGAGGGCGCGATCATTTTTGGTTATAAAGTCACCGATCCTGAGCGATATGGGGTTGTGGAATTCGATGATCAGTACAACGTCTTGAGCATCGAAGAGAAACCTGCGGAATCCCGGTCAAGCTTTGCAATTCCTGGAATTTATTTTTATGATAATCAGGTCGTCAGAATCGCCGAGGCACTTAAGCCATCTCCACGCGGCGAGATCGAGATCACCGATCTGAACAGAGTTTATTTGCAGAAGGGACAGTTGAAGGCCAAAATATTCGGCCGCGGCGTTGCCTGGCTGGATGCAGGCACCCATGAATCTCTGCTCCAGGCGGCATCATTCATTCAGACCATTCAGGAAAGGCAGGGGTTGATGATCTCCTGTCCGGAGGAAATCGCGTATCGCATGGGGTTTATCTCGAAGGCGCAATTGCGTGAACTGGGAAAGGCCCTCAATGGAAATTCGTATGGGCAGTATGTTCTGGAGGTGGCAAATCAGGCTTGAATGTGCCCGGAATTAAGAAAGGGCAAAATTCAATCATCTGGCTGCATAAAATCAGGAGCAAAGGATATGTCAACCGATTTTTCATTTCAGGAAGGCGATCAATTCAAATGGGAAAGGCACATTTCGGCGGACGATGTACAGCGGTTTGCCGAGATCGTCGGCGATCTAAACCCGGTCCATCTTGACGCTGAGTTTGCTGAAAATTCCTTTTTTAAGAAGCGCATCGTCCACGGTGCCTTCCTTGCAGGGTTGATCTCCAAAATATTGGGGATGGATTTTCCTGGTCAGGGGACCGTGTATATTTCGCAAAATTCTATTTTTAAGCGCCCTGTTTATGTGGACACAACGGTCTCTGTTGAGGTTAAAGTTACGCAGGTAATCGAAGAGAAACGCCGCCTGATCCTGGATACGCATATTTTTAATTCAAACGGCGAAGTTTGTGTTGCAGGTTCGGCAATCGTCTGGCTGCCTGGGTAATCGTTCATATTGTGTCTGCATTTTTACACCAACGTGACTAAGAAAACCAAATGCGCGTGATCAAAGCATTCAAGGAGTGTCATTGTCCGTAAAAATCGTGGCTTCCGTTGTGGGTGCACGGCCGCAGTTCATTAAAGCCGCGCCGGTTTCACGTGCGCTGACCACGTCGTTCCGTGAAGTGTTGATCCATACCGGTCAGCATTACGATTACGGCATGTCTGATGTCTTCTTCCAGGAGATGGAAATGCGTCCCCCGGATTTCCATCTAGGAATAGGCGGCGGCACGCATGGCGAACAAATCGGTAAAATGCTGATGGAGATCGAAAAGATCTTGAATTCGGTGAAGCCGGATTGTGTACTTGTCTACGGGGATACGAATTCAACTCTGGCGGGGGCGCTCGCGGCGGCCAAGGCGCAGATCCCCCTCGCGCACGTGGAAGCAGGTTTGAGGTCCTATAATAGAGCGATGCCGGAAGAGGTCAATCGTGTGTTGACCGATCATGTCTCCAGTCTGCTGTTTTGTCCTACAGACGCGGCCATCGAAAACCTGGCAAAAGAAGGGATTACCAAAGGTGTTCACCGCGTAGGCGATGTGATGTACGATACACTCCTGCATAATCTCGCACTGGCGCGGAAACATTCGACCATCCTAAAAGTGCTGGGATTGGAGAAAAGGGCTTATGCGCTGGCAACTGTCCATCGCGCCGCGAATACCGATGATCCAGCCCGTATGAACGCGATCCTGAATGCGTTAGGTTCACTTTCAACGCGAGTGATTTTTCCGGCACATCCCCGTACGCGCAAGATCATTCGGGAATCAGGTTTGTCTGTTTCAAAAAATGTCGTGATGACCGAGCCGGTCAGTCATTTCGATGTATTGATCCTGCAGGAGAATGCTAATTGTATCCTCACCGACTCGGGTGGGATGCAAAAGGAAGCCTATTTGTTGGGTGTGCGATGTATCACGCTGCGCGAAGAGACAGAATGGGTTGAAACAGTGGATGCGGGTTGGAATAAACTTGCTGGAGTGGATCTGAATGCAATACGGGGCGGATTCGATACCTGGCATCCCTCCGGCGAACGCCCGGCATTCTATGGCAACGGGCATGCGGCAGAGGAGATCTGCCAGATCCTGAATACGGAACTTTCATAGAGACCGTTACCAACAAAAGGGGGTTGTTCCCTTGACAGGTCATGCTTTCCATGTGAGAATTCAGAAACTGAATTCTCAAGCTTATGGCAGATATTAAACAACACGAATACGCTCTTCTGGACGAAATTGCGCAGGATTCCATGGTAACCCAGGCGAGCCTTTCTGAACGTCTGGGTATTGCCGTTGGCAGTGTGAACTGGTACATCAAACGTCTGATCAGCCGCGGCTGGGTGAAGGTTTCACATCTGGATAGAACCCGGCTGAAATATGATCTCACCCCGGATGGGATGGCTGTGTTTACCCAGCGCGCTTTACTATATGCACGCGATTCGCTTAAGGTGTATGGCGATTTTCGTAAAAAGGCGAAAGCACTGGTGTCGGAGTTACAACACAAGAATATCAGAGAGGTATATCTTGAAGGTGAAGACAATGAAACACTTGACATTCTACGTTTAACTTGTATTGAAGCCGGTATTCACTTAAGTAGAACGCCCAATGGGGTTATTATGAAAGTTGAGGGGCAGGACTATCGAATGAGCATCAAGGATTAATCGCTGAAAGGTAATCTGTACATGGCTAAAAACTTTGCTGTGATCGGTGTAGGCGGGTACGTTGCTCCCCGCCATCTGCGCGCCATCCGGGATACAGGCAATGTGCTGGTTGCCGCTGTGGACCCGAAGGATTCTGTTGGCGTCCTCGATCAATACTCCTTCGATGTGAAGTTCTTTACTGAGATCGAGCGCTTTGACCGCCATTTGGAAAAACTGCGCCGTGGCCCTGAGGAAAATCGGGTTCATTATGTTTCCGTTTGTTCCCCCAATTACCTTCATGATGCTCATTGCCGTCTCGCCTTGCGCGTGGGGGCGGATGTGATCTGTGAAAAGCCATTGGTAATCAACCCGTGGAATCTCGACGCGCTGGAGGAATTAGAAGCTGAGACAAAGCACCGAATCCATACGGTCTTGCAGTTGCGCGTCCATCCGGAATTAGTCAAGCTCAAGCAGTCTCTACAGGCGGAGGGTGGACAGCACGCTGTGGAACTCACCTATATCACAAGCCGAGGCCCATGGTATCACGTTTCGTGGAAAGGCCAGCAGGATAAATCGGGCGGCGTAGCCACCAACATTGGTGTGCATTTCTTCGACTTGTTATTGTGGCTTTTTGGCCCGGCTGCGGATATCAAGGTGTATCACTCAGATAACAGCCGCATGTCTGGTTTTATTGTGCTGGAGCATGCGCGTGTGCGCTGGTTCCTTTCCGTGGATTCGCATGATTTGCCGTATCCTGTAAAGGTCGGCGGAAAGACGACCTATCGCTCGATCACTGTGGATGGCAAAGAGATTGAATTTTCAGAGGGGTTCACCGATCTGCACACACGCGTGTATGAAGCAACACTTGCGGGTCGTGGCTTCGGCATCCCAGATGCGCGGCCTTCCATTGAGCTGACATACGCAATCCGCACGGCTCCCATCTCGCCGAAGGATGAGTTCGCTCACCCGCTGTTGAAGAAAAAAGGAAATCATGTCTGATTATTTTGTTCATGAATCCAGCTATGTGGACGATGGCGCTGAGATCGGCGCGGGCACGAAGATCTGGCATTTTTGCCATATCATGCCGCGGGCGCATATTGGCGAGCGATGCAATATCGGTCAGAACGTGCTTGTTTCGCCTAATGTGATCATTGGCAGTAATGTAAAGATCCAGAATAACGTTTCAGTGTATACGGGCGTGGTGGTGGAGGATGATGTATTCCTGGGGCCCTCAATGGTCTTTACCAATGTGATCAACCCGCGCAGCCATGTCAGCCGGAAGGATAAATATAAAACGACGCTGGTTCGTAAGGGCGCTTCGATTGGGGCAAATGCCACAATTATTTGTGGCATTACATTGGGAAAATATTGCTTCGTGGGGGCTGGTTCCGTGGTCACGCGCGATGTGCCGGATTATGCATTGGTCTACGGCTCGACTGCACGCCTGCACGGGTGGGTGTGTCAGTGTGGCGAACAGTTGACGTTCACTGAGCAGGACGGGGTGGAGAAAGCTGTTTGCAAAAGCTGTGGTGATGTCTATCTAAAGCAGGGGCAGGTTGTCACTCCGGAAGGAGGGTTTTGATGATTCCACTCGTAGACCTGACTGCGCAATACCATTCCATCAAGGAGGAAATTGACGCGGCAATCAATGCAACTCTGGAATCGGGTCATTTCATCCTTGGTCCAGCGGTCAAAAAATTTGAGGAAAGCATCGCTTCGTATCTCGGCGTGGAGCACGCCATTGGTCTCGCTTCGGGGACGGATGCTCTCGTGCTGGCTTTGCGCGCACTGGATATTGGCGCAGGGGATGAGGTGATCATTCCGGCTTATACATTTTTCGCCACAGCAGGGACGGTGATGTCTGTGGGGGCGACGCCGGTTTTTGTCGATATTGACCCGGTGAGCTACGAAATTGATGTGACACAGATCAAGGATCGTATCACTCCCAGGACGAAGGCGATCATCCCGGTCCATCTCTATGGACATCCGGCGGAAATGGATCCGATTTTGGAACTTGCCCGCTCTTATAGGTTGAGAGTGATCGAGGACAACGCTCAGGCTTTCGGTGCCACGTATCAGGGCAAGAAGACCGGCTCATTTGGTGACATTGGCTGCTTGAGCTTTTTCCCCACCAAGAACCTGGGCGCGTTTGGCGATGGCGGCATGGTCGTGACGAATGATTCTGCGCTGGCTGAGCGGATGCGTATGTTGCGAACCCATGGCTGGAAGAAGAAATATTATTCCGAGGAAGTTGGCTACAACAGCCGACTCGATGCACTGCAAGCGGGAATCCTGCAAGCGAAATTAACATATGTGGATGAGTGGAATCAAAAGCGGCGCGAGATCTCCCAGCGTTACAATGAGCAGCTTGCCCCTTTGGGGGTAATTGTGCCTGTCGAATGTGGCTGGGGCAGGCATGTTTATCACTTGTATATTATCCGTTCGAACCGGCGTGATGAACTGCAGGCTTTCCTGAAGCAGAAAGGGATTGCTTCGGAAGTGTATTATCCCCTGCCGCCCCATCTCTCCACTCCCTGCCGAAAGTTTGGATATCGGGAGGGGGATTTCCCACATGCCGAGCAGGCCAGCCGCGAAACGCTTGCACTTCCGCTGTACCCTGAGCTGGCTGAGGGGCAGCAAGATGAAGTGATAGGGGCGGTGCGTGAGTTTGTGGCTTGACTGAAACAAGCAGCTCTGTGAGGATTGAGAAAATGAATCAGAATGCTCATACTCAAGCTTCTCTTTCGCTGTCGTTGGATTGCGCCTGCCGAAGCTAATTGTTTTCGCCACACCGCCAGAAAGTCCTGGCAAAA